>Ga0315281_10000033_pt1 | contig 160993 bp, 137 predicted proteins | sample YL17G07_0_MG_FD_204540 | JGI IMG/M metagenome (GOLD analysis project Ga0315281, IMG submission 204540) | Sediment microbial communities from Yellowstone Lake, YNP, Wyoming, USA - YL17G07_0 | ecosystem: Environmental > Aquatic > Freshwater > Lake > Sediment | place: USA: Wyoming | collected...
CTCCAGCCGTTGCTGGAAGGTATGCTCGGCCTTCGCGTGAATGCGCTGAAGAATGAAGTAGAACTCCGCCCATGGTTTCCGCCGGATTGGAATGAAGCGCGCGTTGAAAATATCCGTGTCGGCAAATCAAGAATGAGTTTTGAGATGAAGAAGACGGGATCGGGTTACAGCTTTCAGGTTGCGGGTTCAGGAAAACGGATCCGCGTGAAATTTCAGCCGATGATGTTGTTGGGTTCGAGGGTGGAAGGAATCCGAGTTGGCAAGGAGAAAATTGATGTTCAGAACAAACTCATCCGTTCGTACGCAGATTCGCCGGAGGTAGAATTTACACTGGGTGCATCAACAACTGTAGAGGTTCTTTCATCAGGAGGCGTCGGCGTCGTTCCTCCAGCTAGCAATCTTCGTCAGGGCCAGTCGTCAGAACAGCTTCGCATTCTCAACGAACAGCGGAACGACGGAGTTTACGCGCTTGAGGTGGAAGGCTTATCCGGCAAGGTGTACGACCTTCGGATAGTTGACGCAGACGCAACGCTGCACGCCTCCGACGAGGGCGTGGGACTCACACGAACCGGGAGTGAACTTGTTGCGCGCATCGCGTTCAATGGTTCCCCCGGATTTACTCGACGGCGCGTTGAATTTCGATAAGGTTTGAGCAGTTTCTTGCGTCTTCGCGACTTTGCGTGAGGATTTTTGAGATAGCTTCTAGTTGATTGCCGTTGTGCGCGTGGACAGCGGCGCACCATGCTTTGACGATACCGTCTGAAGCTTGTACTTTCCTCCTGAATTCACATTGAGGATGGACCCGTCGAACACTCTGTTATCGCACTGCAACTTAGAAAGTTCGTAGTTGAGCATTGCATCCGGCGCCCACGATGTTTGGAACCGCTTGCTCGCTCCGATGGCAATCGCTTCGTTGTAGAAATAGACTTCGACCTCATCGCCCTGCTGAAGAGCGCCTCCGTTCAAGTCGAGAACCCAATACTGCTGTTCGACGTTGCTCGCCTCTGCGATACGTAACAGATACATCGTTTGCGGTGAAGTCAATGACGGACTCGTAAGTGCGACCAATGCGATTGTCGCAAGGGTGATGGGAATGACGGTTGTGAGTTTCACGGAATCCTCCTGTTCGATTGTTGGGTCTAAATTGTCGGATGTGAATTTCAGTTGCCATCGCGGGAACGCCTGATGCTCTATCGGTGTTTGTCCTAGGCCAACGAATATCCCATCCATTGCTTGGAAATACATTTCACGCTTTCTATATTGACCCGCACAACAGAGACCCTATGAACATTAAGCTATTAGACTCCGAGACACTCTCCCGCGCGCGGCAACTCTTCCCGCACACCGCCACGGGCCACATCTATTTCAACCACGCAGCAACGGGGCCGCTCTCCACGCGCGTGGTGGCAGCAATGAATGAGCATCTCTCCGCACGCTCTTCGGGTGCAGTCGATACATACTGGACAGATGTTGATGTCGTCAAACAGTGCCGCGAGCGAGCGCAGAAGCTCATCAACGCAGAATCGCCGGACCGGATTGCACTGTTGCCAAGCACTTCAGAGACTCTTAATGTTGTCGTTGCCGGACTCGACTGGAAATCCGGCGACCGTGTGTTGATGAACGCCGGAGAATTCCCCGCAAACGTCTATCCTTATCTCAGCGTAAAACAGCTCGGCGTAGAATTGGACGTCATCAAGAATGCCGACGAAGCGATGACGCCGGAACTCATCGAACACTCGCTGACGCCTCGCACGCGCGCCGTTGCGCTGAGCGCTGTGCAGTTTCTTTCAGGTTACAAAGCAGACCTTGCAGCGATTGGAGATTTGTGCAGGAGAAAAAATATTTTGTTTCTTGTGGATGGGATCCAATCCGTCGGCGCAATGAGGATTGATGTGCAGGCGATGAAGGTTGACGCGTTTGGTGCGGGGGCGCAGAAGTGGCTCTTAGGTCCTCACGGTGCGGGATTTCTTTACGTCACGGAAGAGTTACAGGAACGTGTTCGGCAAAAGCACCTCGGTTGGTTGAGTCCTGAAAACCCGTGGAATTTTTTCGACTACAACCAGCCTCTTGCCAAAGCTGCGCGACGGTACGAGGGCGGTTCGTTGAATTTTCCCGGCGTATGGGGAATGAACGCCGCGCTCGGCACATTGCTTGAGTTCGGCTCCAAGCGGATCGAATCCCACGTTCTTGCGCTCACGCGATTGTTGATGGACAAGCTTGGTTCGCTTCCAGAATTCTCGTTCTACTCTCCGACTGACGACACGCGTCGTTCGGGCATCGTCACCATACAGCCAACCGGAGGAGCAGACACAGAGAAAATCTTCAAGTCGCTCCTCGCACAACACATCACTATCTCTCTGCGTCATGGAAAGCTCCGCTTCTCGCCGCATTTCTACAACTCGGTGGAAGAAGTACAGATGTTCATTGACAGGTTGACAGAACTACGGAGTGTCGCTGTTTAGCAATTCTCAGCCTTCATCTTGCTTCAATATCCTGAAGGGCGACATCTTTGTCGATTCTTTCATCGCGTTGAACGAAAGCACCACACCGATAATCAGCGAAAACAATCCGCCAATCGCAAGGAAGGGATACTCGCCCGCCATCAGAAAGAAATCGTACGTGCCGTGCAATGTAACTGCGCTGAGAAAGCCGGATAACATCAGGAGCGGCCGCTGGGGTGAGAATTTTGAACGCCCCAGAAAATATCCCATCACCACACCAAACGTTGCGTGCGCCGGTACGGCGGTGAACATCCGGAGCAACCCGACCTCGTATCCCCCCTCCACGACGTAGAGGATATTTTCGGCGGTAGCAAACCCCATCGAGACCATCACCGCATACACGATGCCGTCGAAGGGCTCGTTAAACTCCGGCGCGCGATAGATCGCGAGCAAGAAAACGGAAAGCTTTGCACCCTCTTCGATTGTGCCCGCCAAAAAGAATGCGCGCGTTCCGATATTTGCAAACGATTCTCCCTCGGCAAGGCCCGTCCGATATACGATCGCCTGCAAAATCCCTACGGGCAGAGTCGCCAGCACGCCCAAGCCAAAGAGTTTCGCAAGACTTCGAAGAGATTCCCTTTCATACTTATCCCTCACGTAAATGTACAACGCGATGGCCAAACAGGGTGCAACGGCGAGCGCTATGAGAGAGACGAGGTACATTCAGGAGGTGGAGATGATTGAAACCTGACTGTTGAAGTGCTACATTGACGTCGACAACCGATTGAACTTACTGCGAGAGAACATCAATGGCAATCAAAATCTTCGTCACCGGCGGCACGTTCGACAAAGAATACAACGAGATCGAAGGCAAACTCTTCTTCAACCAATCGCACGTGCAAGAAATGCTCAAGCTTGGCCGATGCCGCGTGGATGTAAACGTGCAGACACTGATGCTCATCGACAGCCTTGATATGACCTACGCCAACCGACAGGCTATTCTGGATGAATGCAGGTCGACTTCCGAGCGGCAAATCCTCATCACGCACGGAACGGACACGATGGAAGAAACTGCCAGAACGCTGGGCAATGCGAAGCTAGACAAAACGATCGTGCTCACGGGTGCAATGGTTCCGTACAAATTCGGCAGCTCAGACGGAATGTTCAACCTCGGCAGCGCGCTGGCGTTCGTGGAGATGCTTTCGCCCGGAGTCTACATCGCTATGAACGGAAGATACTTCTCGTGGAATAACGTGAAGAAAAACAAAGAGCGCGGGGAGTTTCAGGAGCTCGGGTAACGGAAACTACGAAATGTAATCCACGAAATACCCGCCTGCGTTCCGATTCATCGGGATTGCGGCGGGCAAGCACGAAGTGACACGAAGGGTTTGGTTCCCAAGTTGAACTTGGGAACGAGGAAAATGCGAAAGCCCATCTCGAATTGTCGTGATGGGCTTTGATTGCGTGGACGCTGTCCGCCTTCGCGAAGAATTCGCTTCGTCGGACAAGTAGGGATCTCCGCCTGCGTGAAAAAAGTGCTCCGGCGGACAGGGAATCCGCGAAGAAGAGGGCGGACTTCGCAAACCGCGCTCAGCCTACTTAATACTGGTGGACGCTGTAGGGATCTCCGCCGGCGGCGGATCAGCCTAAGGCTGAGAATCCCGATAAACATCATCGGGACTTCGTCCCGCTTGACATACAGCGGGACGCTGAGAAACGCGCACAGAACGCTCAGCCTACTTAATGCTAGTGGACGCTGTAGGGATCGAATCCCGATAAACATCATCGGGACTTCGTCCCGCTTGACATACAGCGGGACGCTGAGAAACGCGCATAGAACGCTCAGCCTACTTAATACCAGTGGACGCTGTAGGGATCGAATCCCGATAAACATCATCGGGACTTCGCAAACAACGCTCAGCCTCCGCCTTGTTCCAAAATTCCCCACGAGCGTTTTTCGTGAGTGGTTGGAATTTTGAGAATCCCGCAGTTTGTTTTGCGGGATAAGGAGACAAGAGAAGTGTGGACGCTACTGGGATCGAACCAGTGACCTCGTGCTTGTAAGGCACGCGCTCTGAACCAGCTGAGCTAAGCGTCCGATGAATTGAGATAACCAGGTGCTTGCCCGCCGTGCTTTATCTTTGGGCGGGAGCTAAGCGTCCGAACTAATTGTGCATTCTGTTTCCTACGACCTCTGTCCCGACGAAGTCGGGAGCGGCGCTCTGAACCAGCTGCCTGCCCGCCGTGCTTTATCTTTGGGCGGGAGCTAAGCGTCCGATAAATTGAGGGAACCAGCTGCTTGCCCGCCGTGCTTTATCTTTGGGCGGGAGTCCCGATTCGCATTCGCTCATCGGGATTCTCGTTCCGGCTACCTCGCTTCGCTTCGGGCCGGAACGGAACTAAGCGTCCGGTTGCCGGAGCAATGTACTGCTTTTTTTCTGCCGTGGCTGAACCGAGGAAGGGCTTCAGATCATCTCGCATTGCGCAGAGCGTATCCAACCGACTTTGCCATCCGGCAGGGTAATCTTCACCCATTCCCCCACCGCATCGCTGAGGGCTACTTTCAACCCTTCGTGAATCACGAACGCATCAACGCTTTGCTCATCGGGCGATGACTTTGCGGTCACCACGGGCGCCATAACGATTGCGGCATTGTGCTGGGATGCTTGCACAAGCTGGGCGGCAAAGAACACTCCCACTGTAATCACAAGAGGAAGCAATGCGAGAAATGATCTTCGTGCGAGTTTCAAGACGACAGGTGCTCGCGTCACGACCATAACGATTAATGAAATGAAGAACATCGCCCACGTGCCTGCAAGCAACCCGGCCGCTGTGTATGGAGCTACAGAAGATGTTGCAGCGCGAATCCACTGAGTCAGAAATAATTCTGGCACGGGCTCAATGCGGTCGACGGAACGAAACGACACAAGCCGCAAATTATGGTGGATATCCGCGTCGTTGGGGTGCAAGCGCGCGGCGCGTTCGTAGCTGAGAATTGATTTGGCAAAATTTCCTAGTCGAAAATACGTGTTGCCGAGGTTGAAATACAATTCAGCACTCTCCCTTCCTTGCTGAAGAATGGATTCATAGGCTGCGGCGGCCTCCTTGAATTTTGCGGTACGGTAGAGTTCGTTCCCCTGTTGAAAGAGTTCCTCCGGCGACTGAATGCCCAAGAGCAAAGTCGGAACAAACAACACGATGATGAGAGCGCGTCGCATGCTATTGCTTCCGGTACGTTCGTTCGACGGCATTGATACAATCGGCTGCGATGGCGAGCAGTTCTTGCCGCGCTTGCTGTGTATCCGCTGCGGGCGCGAAACGAGCAAACTCGGCACGGTCGAGACAATCTTTCAGCTTCGTTGTACTTTCCACCGCAACGCTGGCAGCGTGAAGTCGCTCCAAAGCCTCATCCACCGTGAAGGAGGATTTTGATATGCGCAATTTATGTTCGAGATACTCCGTAAGCGCCTTCGAAAGCTCCGCGTGATATTGCTCGGTGTTTCCTTTGGCCAACAGGGCTTTGGCGTTCTTGAGTCGCTTCGATGCTTCGCGGCCGGCTTTCTCCGCCCTGAACGAGGGCATGTCGCCGTAGATTTTTTCCAATCGCTTGCGATACGCAAACGCCGATACGAAGGCAATCGGCGGCAAGACCAGACTCAAGACGAACCACGTTGAACCCGTCGTCGTTTCGCCGAACTCTTGAAGGTTGCCGAGTTGTAGCTTCAAGAACCGAATATCTTCGCCGAGCACGCGCACATCTTCTTTGTTTGCGAGCGAGATCGCAGAAGTCGAAAAATCCTTCCCCGGTGAAATGGAGAACTCAAACTTCGGCGAGCGCATCGAAACATATTGCCGTTTCTCCAAATCGAAATAGGTGAACACAATCGGGTCTACCGCCCGTTCACCTTGATTGCGAGGGATCAGGAGATACTCCGCCATCTTCTTCCCGCGAACAACGCCGCCATCGCGCGTAATTTCCTCAGAAATCTTTGGGTCGTAGGATTCAATATCCGCGGGCAAGGTTGGCTTGGGCGCTGCGACGAGCTTGATATTTCCCGTCCCGACGATCGCCAGTCTGAGCGTAATCGCATCGCCTGCTTTCAAGCTCTTCTTATCGACGCTCGCAGCGAAATTGTACTTGCCCACGGCACCGGAAAAACTCGCAGGGGCGTTGGCCGGCAGCGGGTCAACCGTAATCGTCACAGGGTTGGACTTGAACTTTACGTTCGCCGTTTTGTATTGCGAGAAAAAAGGGTCGTTGAAAATATCGAATGGGTCGTTGGAACGACGCTGATTCTTCAACAGCACCTGTGCTTGCAATTCAATCGGGGCCACTTCACGTTTACCCGACTGCTGCGCAAAAAGAGCGACTTTCTTGAGGAGAAATGTCTGATAACGAATCCCATTCACCACCTCGGAACCGGGTTGCTGCGTCTTCGGCAGTTCAAATTCTTCGTTCCAAAATCCCTCAAACGTTGGATTCTTTTCCAATCCGATGTCACGATACTCAACACCTTTGTAGAGCTTGTAGGAAATGGTAACCTGCTCACCGATGACCGCGCGCTGTTTATCGGGAATGGCTCTCACGAACAAATAGTTTTCGATGTTCGCGATTTGCTGCGCTTGGCCCCCCTGCTGTTGTTGCGCTTGCGGCTTGCCTTGCACCACTTCCATCGGCAACGGCTGCGTCTTGAGCGCCGCTCCTTTGTACTCAATTGAGGCGGAGCCGATGGAACATTTCCCCGTTTGCCGCGCGTAGAGCGTGTAGGAATAGGTCATCGAGGCGGACATTTTTCCGTTGATGAACTGGATATTCGTCGACGTCGATGGACCTGCCAACACCAGGAACGGGTTGAAGTCGGGGGCTTTGTAGTTCCGTGCGGCGTTCGGGTCGCCGTTGAGCGTGAAGGTTAGTTCGAACTGCTCACCAGTACCGACTTTGTTTTGGTCGACTGCCGCAGTAAACGTCGCATCTTGCGCGCGCAGAAAAAGGGCGAACGCAGAGATAGCAACTACAATCCTGTATGAGCGCTTGGTGAATTTCAATGTCAGATGTGCGATGTTCGAAGTTTTGCTTTTAGATTTATCAACTCTTATTGATTTTCCTACAGGTAAATAGCGAATTCAACGTTCGGCTTCTGGAATTTTTACTTTTGAATTTTTCATTTTCAATTGCCCCATCACCAATCTTTTTCCACTCTTACCTTCGGCCCCGCCCTTTTCATCAGACGCTTCTGAATTTCTTTTTCATTATTACGCAGCGCCTCGAGAATTCGCTCCGCCTCTTGCTTCGGGAGTTGATTCTTCTTTTGGACTTCAGTTTGTTGCTGCTCTTGCTTTTTCTGCTGGTCCTGTTGTTGCTGTTGTTGATTTTGCTGCTGTTGCTGCTGGTCTTGCTCTTGCTTTTGTTGATCTTGTTTCTGCTGGTCCTGCTTCTGCTTGTCATCTTTTTTCTGATTCTGCTTCTGTTGCTGCTGCTGTTTCATCCGCTCTCGAGCGAGCATAAGATTGTAGCGGGCGTCTTCGTCGTTCGGGTTCAACGCGAGGGCTTTTTTGTAAGCTTCAATGCTCTCAGGATATTTATTCGCCTCGAACAGCGAGTTGCCGATGTTGTAGAGCGAGGCGGATTGGTCGGCTGCGTTCTTCGTCGTCACTGCTGAGTTTTGAAATTCGCGGATGGCCTCGTCGTACCGTTTTTGTTTGAACTGTGCATCGCCAAGGTTGAACTGCGCCTCGCGCGACTTTGGATTTTTCTCTAACGCCTTTTTGTACGCCGCTTCTGCATCCGTAAACTCCCCCTTCTCGAACGCCTTGTTCCCGTTGCCGATATGCCCTCGCTCTGTCTGGGGTCGTGCGAGTTGGCTCGTGGCCACGATGAGAACCATCACTGCAGGAACAAACCGCTTGAACGCATCGAAGGCTCTAACGCGCCGCTCGGAAACCAGAAGCTCGATCAGAAGAAGCAGGAGTGCGATGGCCAATGGCCACTGGTAACGCGATTCATATCCTGTAATTTGCTTTGCGCCGAATTCGGTCTTTTGGAGCGAGCCAAGCTCTTTGTAAATATCGTCAATCTCATTCCCCCCGCTGGTGGCGCGACGGTACGAACCGCCGGTCGCGTCGGCGATCTGCTGAAGCATCGGTTCGTCGATTTTCGAAAGGACAATGCTTCCATTCCGGTCCCGCTTGTAGTCAACACGCGTATCGCCTTCGTACACCGGAATGGGACCGCCCTCAGGACTGCCCATCCCCACCGTGTAAACGCGTACGTTTTGAGTCTTGGCCTCTTCGACCGCAGCAAGCACATCGCCTTCGGTGTTTTCTCCGTCGCTTACTACGATAATAGCCTTCTGCGTCGGCACGTCTTTCGGGAACGAACGGAGAGCGGTCTCAATTGCGCTCGCAATTACTGTCCCTGGGGTCGGCACGGCGTCGACATCGACGGAAGAGATGAACAGGTCGGCGGCGGAGTAATCAGCCGTGAGCGGAAATTGCACAAACGCATCGCCCGCAAAGACGATCATCCCAACGCGGTCGCCGGCCAGTTTTTTCAGCAGCGCAGAAATATCGCGCTTTGCTTTCTCGAGCCTGCTCGGCTTGATGTCCTCTGCCTTCATGCTCAGCGAAACGTCGAGCGCGACGAAGAGGTCGATTCCTTCGCGTTTTACTTCTTCGATCCGCGTACCCACCTGCGGGTTGGCAACTGCAAGCACCAGGAACGCAATGGCCATCAACAGAATCCCTTGCTTAAAAAGTACTTTGCCACCACTCAGTTCCGGCGAAAGCTGTCCCAAGAGTTTGTCCGAAACGATTTGCCGAAGCAATTTCTTTTTCCGCAATCCAACAAATACAAACCAGGCCAACAACGCTGGAAGTGTTGCTAGGAACCAAAGATAATCTGGATGTTCGAATTTTAACATGAAAAACCGTTCTCAGTTAACAGTAATTAGGGAGCAGTTTGAAGTGTCTTGATAAAGGCGTAAAGCATCTTTTTGATTTCGATGATATCCGCTTCCAATTCGTGAAATTCTTCTTCTTGAATGAACTTGAGATCGCGAGCCAGAATCAAGTGATACTCAGTTTCAGTCGCAGACCCCATAGCAATCTGAAGAAATCTTCCAAGCTCGGCTCTTGAACCGCGACCGCATCCTTCCGCAATGTTCGTTGGTATAGAGCTCGCCGCGCGTCGAAGTTGGCTTGTAATTCCGTATCGCTCCTCTTTTGGAAATTCAGACACTGTTTCATAAATCTTCAATACGAACCGATGACTCTTCTCCCAGACCTTAAGCTCTTTAAAGTCTTGCATTCCCCGCCTCTTTACTGAATACTGATGACCGACGACTGAAAACTGACAATTGATAACTTCACGGAATCTTCCTCAACACCGTCGTCGAGAGTCCAATCTCCACCAACGCAACAATGCAGCCCGCCATCAGCCAGAGCGGAAACAGGTCGGTGTACTTCTTGTAAGCAGTCACTTCAATTTTTGTTTTCTCCAGTTGGTCGATCTCTTTGTAAATCGCTCGAAGCTTTCGATTATCGGTGGCGCGAAAGTACTTACCGCCTGTCATCGCCGCGACTTGCTCGAGCATTTTTTCGTCGAGATCAACAGGAATCATCTGTCGGCGTACGCCGTACGGTGTGGGGAATGGATATGGCGCCTCGCCCTGAGTGCCAACGCCCACGGTATACACACGTACGCCGTACGTCGCCGCGAGCTTCGCTCCCGTCAATGGGTCAATCTCGCCTCTATTATTAACACCGTCGGTCAAAAGAATCATCACTTTGCTCTTGGCTTTGCTATCGCGCAAGCGACCCGCTCCGTTTGCCAACGCGAGTCCGATGGCCGTGCCGTCCACGATCATACCTTCCTTTACCTCGCGCAGCAAGTTCCGCAGCACGGTGTAGTCAGTCGTGAGCGGACATTGCGTAAAGCTCTCGCCGGAAAAAATCACGAGCCCTATACGGTCGTTCGTTCTCCCTTGAACGAATTCATCCGCCACCTGCTTTGCCGCAACGATCCGATTCGGTGTGAAATCTTCCGCGAGCATGCTGCGGGAAATATCCAGCACAAGGACAATGTCGATCCCTTCGGTCGTCATGTTTTGGCGGGCGGAGACCGATTGGGGACGCGCGAGCGCAATCAGAAAAATGCCCACCGCAAGCAGTCTCAACACAAGCGGTGCCTGATGCAATTGTTCCCGCAGCGTACGCATTTTTGCCTTGAACGGTAGAAGGGATGAGAACTGCACATCTGTTGTATGTTTACTCGTTTTCCACCACCAATAGGCGGTCGCCAATGGAATCAGCAACAAGAGCCAGAGAAATTCCGGATTTCCGAATCGGTCACCGAACATCCGCCGTCTCCTCCTGCATTGCCTTTTCCTCCTCGACTGTCTTTGCAGCGGGAATCATCGCCCGCACGATTCCGTACGCCCAGATGAGTTCGTTCTCGTGATCGGCGGGGGTCGGCTGATACTTAGCAAACTTGGTCAGATCCGCAGTCACAAAGAACTGCTCCATCTCACGCCATACGCGTGCGGCCTCAGGCAAACGTTTCATCTGCTCTAGAATCTCGTCGGAGGTTAGTTCCAACGCGATCACATTCCATCGCCGCTCAAAAAAGAGGCGGATAATTTCTGTGACTTCGGAATAGAATTCCTTGACAAGCCCTTGCTGCCAGAGTTTCTTCTCCTCCAACTGCGCCAGTTTGAGCAAAGCTTCTTTGTGGGGCAAGATTTTTGGCTTGGGGGGAATGTACGATGCAAGCTGCTGGAGTTTCTTCTTCCTGTAATACCAGTATCCGACGGCGGCTCCCCCTAAGACAACGACCGCAATGATATACGGAAGAAAGTCTTCCAGCTTCCACTTCCCGCTGAGCGGACCTTTGATATCTTTCAACGATCCCTGAGGATCAATGGCGACACCACGAATCGAAAACCTGAGCGCGTTGGAATACGCACGGCGGATATTCGTATCGCTTTTGACCTTGTAAGAAAATTCCACAGGCGGCATGTACACATCGCCCGTATCAAGGGTCATCAACTGGAGCTTCCACACCGACTCGTTGCCGTCGTGCAACGTCTTTAGAATCTCGAAGGGGCCTACACTATCTTTACGCGACAGTTCTATCGAAGTTAGATTTTCCGGCAAGCGCTCTTTGATAGTAACAGAAATAACATCCGCAACGCGATACGAAGTCGAATCGGACGTCGCCCGCATCCCTACCTCCTGAGCATTCAGCGTGCCGATGAAGAGCAGCGCGCCACTCACAATCCGCAATCGGCGTTCCGCATTCCGCATTTCTCCTACCATCGTTTCTCTCGCAGTCGGAAAAAGTCTACGAGCGGCTTCATATACTGCTGGTCGAGTCGAATTTGAATTTCGTCGAGCTTCGATTTGATGAAGGTCGAGCGCCGGTTCTTGTTCATCGTTTCCCAATAGGTTTTGTAGCGAGCACGGACGGATGAACTTGCCGTGTCGATCCAGCGATGCTCGTTCGTCTCCGCATCGCGGAACACTACGAGGCCGACGTTGGGGATTTCCTTCTCGCGCGGGTCGAGCAACACTACCCCGATCAAGTCGTGCCTCTTGCCGGCAATGCGCAATGCCGATTCGTAACCCTCATCCATGAAATCCGAAATGAGGAAGACGATGCTACGTTTCTTCTGGATGTGGTTCAAATACTCCAGAGCAGATTTCAGGCTCGTGGTTCGTTGCTTCGGCTCAAACGAAAGGAGTTCACGAATGATGCGCAAGGCGTGCGACTTTCCTTTTCGCGGCGGGACAAACGCTTCGATCTGGTCGGTGAACAGAATCGCCCCGACCTTGTCGTTGTTCTTCATCGCGGAAAACGCGAGCACGGCGCTGATTTCTGCCGCGACATCCCGCTTCAGCGCTTGTTGCGAACCGAAAAATTGTGAGCCGCTCATATCCACAAGCAGCATCACGGTCAGTTCACGCTCTTCTTCGAAGATTTTGACGAACGGATGGTTGAGGCGTGCCGTTACGTTCCAATCAATGGAACGGATGTCATCGCCAAACTGATACTCGCGCACTTCGCTGAAGGCCATCCCCCGCCCTTTGAACACGGAATGATATTCACCGCTGAAGACCTGGTTTACCAGTCCCCGCGTGCGGAGTTCAAGCTGCTTGACTTTTTTGAGAAGTTCTCGAGTTTCCAATGAGTTGACAGTAATCAGTTAACAGTCGTCAGTGACCAGTTGGATGAACATTGATAGCAGTCGTTCGAGCGATCCAATTCGCAATTCTCTTAGGGCACTTCTATATGATTCAAGATTTCTGCGACGATATGCTCGGAGTTGATCTCTTCTGCTTCTGCTTCATACGTAACGGCTACGCGATGACGCAGCACGTCGGGACAAATCGCGCGGATGTCTTCCGGGATCACGTAGCCGCGACGCTTGATGAATGCGTGCGCTTTTGAAGCGAGTGCAAGCGCAATGCTGGCTCGAGGCGACGCTCCGTAGCTAATCAGCGGCGCAAGCTTGTCAAGCTTGAATTCTTTCGGCTGCCGAGTAGCGAAAACGATATCGAGAATGTACCGCTCGATCTTTTCGTCCATGTATACTTGTCCCACTACGGCTCGTGCGGAAAGAATCTCTTTGGGTGAAACCACCGCTTTAATCGACTTTGTGTCTCCGGCGATATTCTGACGCATAATCGCAAGCTCTTCTTCCCGCGAGGGATAACCGATCTTTATCTTGAGCATGAAACGGTCGACCTGAGCTTCGGGGAGCGGGTAGGTGCCTTCCTGTTCGATGGGATTTTGCGTCGCAAGTACCAGGAACGGCTCATCGAGCTTAAACGTCTCCTCGCCGATCGTAATCTGTCGCTCCTGCATCGCTTCGAGAAGTGCGCTCTGCACCTTGGCAGGCGCGCGGTTGATTTCATCTGCGAGAATGAAGTTTGCAAAAATCGGGCCCCGGCGCGTAACGAACTTTCCATCCTTCTGATTGTAGATCATCGTTCCGATCAGGTCGGCGGGCAACAAGTCCGGCGTAAACTGGATGCGCTGGAACTTTGCGCTGATCGCGGCCGAAAGCGTTTTGATGGTGAGCGTTTTTGCGAGACCCGGTACGCCTTCGAGCAGCACGTGGCCGTTGCAGAGCAGACCGATGAGGAGCCGGTCGACCATCGCTTTCTGCCCCACGACCACTTTGCCTACTTCGCTCGAAAGCGATTCAACGAACGCGCTTTCCCGTTGAATCATTTCATTGATTGTTTTGATATCCACAAGACCTCCGCTTAGAATTTTGATGCGATTTACCTGGGGTTAGACGCCGCCGAATTTGTGCTGTTCCGCTTGTGAGAAACAAAATCGAGCCGCCGTCAAATTCATCCCCACATCGTTAGAAGAGTTGAACCTGGTGGCGGCCCGATTATCGCACGAAGCGTCATCGTGCCTGTGAAAATATAGCGAAGGATTCAGCGAGTTTCAATCGCTGAAGCGGTGTGGACAATTGAGGGAGCCAGTTGCGCGTTGTATCGGGAGTAGCCAAAAAAGATTAGGGAAAGCCCGATCAATTCAGTTGTATACAAGACTTCGGTGTAGCCGAACCTTGTGAACGCCCCGCCAATGCCTGGCAGGATTCCACCGATTGCAATCCATACGTTGGCAAGGAACCGGTTGCGGAATTCCGGTGCGCGTTTGTATTGAATCGCCGACCAGATCGCGCCACCGACCAATCCGAAAAAGGCATAGGTATTGATGAAGGGAGAAAACATTCGTACCCATTTCCAGGCAAGTACTTTTCCCGTGAGACGATGAGGCTCAACCAGTCCGTAATCGATCGGTGAAGAGAGCACACACACCATCGCAATGAGAACCCCAGCAATCAGCACAAACGTCAACCGGTTCGCCGACCGACGCGAGAAGAGCAGATAGATTGTTCCTTGCGCAAGCGGCGCTCCGCCCAGAAGCGCGCCTGTGATGTACCAGGTACGAAAGCTCCATTCCTGCCAACCGAAAATCGTCGTCCAACTTTCTACAAACGTACCAAGACCGAAGAAGAAAACGCCGACAGTCCACCACCCCACGTGCGGGGAACGGTTGACCCGCCAATGATCGTGCAATCGCTTTGCAAACACCACGGAAAGGAACGTAGTGAGGATCGGGAGATAGTGGACTGCCGTACGCATAGAGTCTTCCTTGATTAGTACTTTACGTAGTCGAACGTCATGTAGCCGGAAACGAGTGCCTCGTTGTAGTAGCTAACCATCTTAAACTTTGTGCGAGCGTTCGAACCCGTTTTTACGACAAAGGTTCGGTTTGCAAAGGGGTTGAGGAGGTGCGTGTTGGAATCATAGTTCAAGCAATTCACCCCAATGACCGCCGAGGTCCCGTTGTCCAACGCAAGCCCTGTTGTCGTCGAGCCGTTGCACGCGCTGAAATCCATCCCGTCGACAATTTTTCCTTGCACGGTCCGGGATTGGTTGAGTGCGATGAAGGGATACTTGATGGCCGGTATCGATGTGTCTACGACCATAAGCGTGTAGGTAAGTTTCAAATCCCAAGCGCCGGTGGAATCGACAATGCCGCCCGTATCGAAACTGAAATAAACCGGTGCGGTCTTCACGCTAGCGCTGGTTGTGAAACGCGTAGCCGTTTCTGTGTTTGCAACGACCGGATTCTCATCTTTTTTGCATCCGACAATGGATGCAAAGGACAATGCTGCGAGTACTAGGATGTTTTTTTTCATTTTGATAGTTCCTTGATTTTTTGGTTGAGTTATTTGAGCGTGAAATTGAGACCGCCGAACACTTGCAGCGGTTTGATTTGTCCGAACGGATAGTTCCGATAATCGAACACGTTGTTGATTCCGGCAAACAACTCCACGCCGGAGAATGGTTTTGAAGAAACACGAATATCGGTAACCGAGTAGGCGCTCACGTACGAAAAGATCGGCACTTGGCCTTGTGAGTAGATCCCGCGATTGGTTTGGTCATCGTTTACTGGCTTTGTATCGTACCATCGGACTCGGAGATCGAGTTTTGTTGCGTAGAACGGAAGCTCATAGTTCAGCTTCAGGTTTGCGGAGTGGGGTGTGCGAAACGGTAGCGGATTACCGTATCCATCTAGCGCGATAACCAGGTTGTATCCCAACGACACAACTAGTCCGTCAACCACACCCAAGTCCAAATCGAAATCAGCTCCTTGCGTCGTCGCCCGCTCAACATTGCGGTAAGAAAGCACCGCAGCACCATTCGAACTTCCGGCAAAGTAATAGTCGATCAAATTATTCAAACTATTATAGAAGTACGTGAACCGAAACCAGACCATGTCTTCTCTATTGTATTGCATTCCAAGATTGATCCCGTGTGAATCCTCCGGTTTGAGGTTCGGATCACCGCGAACGATATACCCGACCGTGCTGTGGTCGAAGTCGATGTAGAGTTCCAGCAAGCTTGGCTCACGGTACCCGCGGCCGTACGAAGCGCGCAGCGTGGTATTGTTCGTGAGAGGAACCATCGCGCTGATACGAGGTGCGAAGAAGGACCCGAAAACTGAATTCGCACTGTACCTCCCGCCGATGGCAACTGTGCTAACGCCAATGTTCCACTCGTCTTCCGCGTAGAGTACCCTGTTCGAGATTGCTGCAAGTCCCGCGGAGAAGCGCGACGAGTTGACTTCTTCTTGGTTGTACTCGATGCCCGCAGTAAGAATGCTGCGGCTGTACGGCACGAGTGTCGTCTGCACTCGATGAGTCTGCACCAACTCCCGCGAATAGCTGTCGCGCGTGATGTAGCCGGCACCGGTGTATTCCCACGAGCGGCGGTCATTCTGGGATTTATGGGATGTAACCTTGAATGCAAGGTCGTTCGACACGGCATACGTTCCCGTCGCACTCAAAGAGAGTTTGTTGTTCTCCGCAAAATCATCGAGATACGTCAACCCGACATCGCCCGCGAGCCATTCGAGATTATCGCGATACCAGTCTGCTTTCAATTCCAACGTGAGTTTATCCGAGAGCCGCAAGAGTGATTTCAGGTCAAGATTCTTTCGGTCTGACGTTGGCATTTCCATGAAATTGTCAGACCGTTTGTAATCCACGCCGCCGAATTTCGCGAGCGAGGCATTCGCCACGAAGCTCAAGCCCGTGTTCGTTCCAAACAACTCCGTAAAGGAGTGCGCGCCGCCGAAGGAAAACTCTTGACGTTCCAGATTTCCACCTGTTGCAGAAGCAACCAGTTCGCTTTCCCTTGGCGATTTCGTGAGGATGTTGATGACTCCGCCAAGGGCGTCTGAACCGTAAATGGATGAGAGCGGGCCCTTGACCACCTCTATCTTTTGCACCATAGAGACGGGAACCTGGCCAAGGTCGATCGCGCCATCCACTTTCCCCGAAACTCGCTCGCCATCCACCAGCACCAGCACGTGGTTGTCGTTCAAGCCGTGCAATGAGGCGTTTTGCGTTTGCCCGATGCCCGTGCCAACCTCAATCCCTGTTTGCGATTGAAGAACTTCCGAAAGGTTCTTACTTCCGATGGCAGACAATTCTCGCGCGCCGATGACTTCCGTCAGCACCGGGGCATCTTTCAGGATGTGCTTGGTGAAATTTCCGGTGACTACGATTTCATCGAGATTGAACGGCGAAGGCTTGAGAGAAACCGAAAGGTTTGTCGTCTTCCCAGCCACGACTTCGACCTCGGCAACCCGTTCTCGCTTGTAGCCGACGAACGAGATATCCAGGTCGTACTTTCCTTCCGAAAGGTTCATCACAGCAAACTTGCCGTACGCATCGGCAACGACGCCCTGCTGCGTTCCCACCACAGAAACCGTCGCACCGGCGGCAGGCTGCTTTGCGTCGTCGAACGTAATTGACCCGCGAATGGCTCCTTGCTCGGACGGATTTCCCGTCAGAGCCGCAAGGAGAAAAAACACTGCGAACATAGAGTTCTCCCTTCCTCACGAAGAACAATGGTTTGAAATGCTAAGAATGAACGAGTGTATGCGGCCCTACATTGAACAGGAACCGCACGAGGAGGTCAGCAGAGACTTGGAGGAGCGCGCGAAGGAAGATGAAGTGTGAGGAATAGCGAAGGAGCAGCTTCGTTGAACGGAACCACCACAGCAACGCATTCAGAAGATTTTTGTTTGTGCCCTTCGTCTGGAATTGCATTCGACGAATGCTCGATAAACTTGAGGTCTGACGCAAGGGAAGCTGAACTTGTTGACAGTATTTCACCCCGAACGGTCTTTGATGGTTTTACTTGAAAGCTTGAGAGATGCTTCAAGCCAAAGGCAACACCCCACTGCAGCAGCAGGAGCGCGGTAAGTAACAGAGGGCTAATATTCAGGCTCAGGGTAAACATTCAATTCGCGGGAGGAGGTTCAAAAGTTGTGCCATCGAATTCTTTCAGATCGCAACGCCTCGTACAGCCGAAAACTTTAGGAAGAATTCACTATTCGAAATTTGAAACTCGATTCCTTTCAAGAAGAGGAAATCATTTACTCCAAAGATGGGAATTCGTCCAGCGTTTGATGTAGGGGCAGACCACTAGAGCGGGCGACCGGGCTCGAACCGGCGACGTCCAGCTTGGGAAGCTGGCATTCTACCACTGAATTACGCCCGCAAAACTTCACAACAAATATAGAGAGAAGTGATCTCTGCAGCAAGCTTCCGGCGCGGGATGGCGTTCAAATCGAATTGTATTCTCCCCGGAGCTGGCTCTCTGTTCATCAATCGCTTAATCTCCGCCTTTCGACAGCCATCAAGGTACGTTCGTCGATATACACGCCTTCGGTCCGAAATCTCTTTCTACATTTCATCGTTCGAAAAACCGTCACATCATCATTACCAAGGAGAAGCGGAACGTGAATGGAATAATTCTGTTTGCGACAATATTACTGCTGGGTGCGATAAGTAACAAACCTGCCCGTTTCGAAAACGCAGGCGAACGCGAAGAAATTTTGAAGGCGGCGCAAAGTCTCTTCGATGCGATGGTCGCGCGGGATACCACTCAGCTACGCCAGACCTTTACCGCCGATGGAAGATTTATCTCCACCTGGATGCGCAACGGAAAGCCGGTCACACGGAATCTCAGCGTCACGGATTTTTCAAAGATGGTCGTGGCCACAAAAGAGCCGTACCGGGAACGGATGTTTGAACCCCAGGTGTTAGTCGAGGGCGATGTGGCAGTCGTCTGGGGGAAATACGATTTCCACGTGGGAACCAAGTTGACCAATTGCGGAATCAACGCAGTGCAGATGGTTCACACTGCCGACGGCTGGAAGATCAGTCAAGTCACTTCAACAATCAATACTGAAGGATGCATCGAACATGAATAGTAACCTTCGCCTGAGAGTCCACTTCTTTCTGCTGATAGTTTTATTCTTACAGTCGGAAGCCTTACGGTCTCAGGATGGACGGACTGAAGAACAAGAGGCAAGAAAGGCGTATCGGGCAAACGATTTCCCGACCTTCCTCGCAAAGATGAAGTCAGCGGATGAGCTTCGCCCAAACCACCCGCGCATTGTGTACAATCTAGCATCAGCTTTCTCCTTGAACGCGAAACCAGCCGAAGCACTCCAGGCGCTGCGGCGTCTCGTGGCAATGCAGTTGGTTTATTCGCCTGAGAGGGATAAAGATTTCGATACGCTCCGGAGTCGATCAGAATTTTCAGAAATTCTCTCTGCATTCAAGAAAAATCAGATGAGCGTGGGTTTGACCAAGCGGCAATTCTCTCTGGACGAAAGAGGATTGATCGCTGAAGGACTCGCGTTCGACCCGGTAACTGGCTCCACATTCTTGAGCAGTGTACACAAACGCAAGATTATTCGAATCGATAAACAGGGTGCCGTGACAAATTTCACGACTTCCGCAAATGGTCTTTGGTGTGCGATGGGGATGCAAGTTGATGCAAAACGCCGCATGCTCTGGGTGGCGACCTCCGCGATGCCTCAAATGGAAGGGTTCACTGCAACGGATGATGGCCGAGCGGGCATTGTTGCTTTCGATTTGAATGCCGGAAAACTCCTTCGTCGCTACACGCTCTCCAACGAATCCGGGAAACACGTTCTGGGCGATCTTACGCTTCGCTCGGATGGAGCGGTGTTTGCAACCGACTCTCGTTCTCCAAACATCTATTGCCTGAAGCCGGGCAGCGACTCGCTCGAAGTGTTTCTTTCCGGTGAACAATTCTGGTCGTTGCAAGGCCTGGCATTCTCTGCTGACGAACGATTTCTCCTGGTTGCCGACTACGCGCGTGGACTCTTTGTCGTCAATGTTGACACGAAGAAAGCCCATCTCCTCCCTCCGCCCGCAAACGCGACAACCCTCGGCATCGACGGGCTCTACAGAAACAAAGGTCGGTTGATTGGTGTCCAGAACGGTGTCAATCCGCGCCGCATCGTGCAGATCGAACTCTCCGAACCGTTTGACCGCATTGCATCGTTCAAGGTGCTCGCAGCCAACGACCCAGTATTTGAAGAACCGAGCCTTGGCACGTTCATTGGCGGTAGATTCTGCTTCATCGCAAACAGCCAATGGAATAAGATCGATGAGCAGGGTCGTCTTGCACCTGAATCCGAGCTCACCGGCCCCATCGTTCTATCGATCAACCCGCCGTAAATCCCCCTCGAGATTCCGTTCTAGATTTTCAGATTCTATCGACACGATAACGATCGCACGGAAAAAAGCTATCGAAGGAATTGCGCCCTCCAAGAAGGATGCGTATTTTGAGCGCAATCCTCATGGATTCCTCCATCACATTCAGCCAAATTTTCGGCGCGACCATTGTCGGGTTGATTTCCGTCAGCTCACTCTTCGGCGGTGCGTGGATTGGATTTTCCTACAAACCTCCACAGCGCGTCAGCGCCATCATCATGGCCTTCGGCACCGGCGCACTGATCGAAGCCGTCGCGCTCGACCTTGCATATTCCAGCGCCCAACGATTGATCCAATTACAAAACATTCCCGGGTATGTCGTATGGTTTTGGGTGGCCGCAGGATTTGCGGGAGGCGGGATGTTGTACTATGTCGGCAACCGCATTCTCGATGCGCGTGGGGCTGCCCTTCGTCATCCGGCGCTTGCCAAGCTCTACATGCTGAACAAGAAGTTGGAACAATCCGAACTTTTGCTGAAGAAACTTTCGCGCGTAGAATTGATTCGTTCCCTACCGCCGGAAGAAATGGAAGATGTACTGATGTGCGTGCAACCAGAGACGCGTACCAAGGGTGAAGTGATTTTTCAGAAGGGAGACAAAGGCGACACGCTCTACTTCATCGACGAGGGCTCGGTGGACATTCTCTCCGCCGGAGTAGCGTTGGATGGAACAACTTCGCTCCTGGCGCAGTTGGGCCCGGGGCAATCGTTCGGGGAAATGGCATTACTCACCGGCGAGGCGCGCCTCGCTTCCGCCATCGCCTCATCCAACGTCTCGTTGCTTCGGATCGACAAGGTTCATTTCGATGAACTGATCGACCGCTCGCCGAATCTTCGGCGCGCCGTGGAAGACCTGAACTCGCAGCGCCTGCTCAAGAATGTCGAATCGACGCGCGGCAAGGTTGACCAGAACCAGTGGCAGAAAGTTGCGCTGGGGAATATTCAGCGCCTCACTCGTAGCGAAGAGGTTTCGATGATGGAAGCGGAACATTCAGCGCCGCTCGCATTGTTCCTTGGCGCGTTGCTCGATACGATCCCCGAGTCGATAGTGATCGGCTCGGCGTTCACCTCGTTCGCTGCAATCAAGTTTACCTTCCTCGTTTCCGTGTTTGTCTCCAACATCCCGGAATCCATGGCAAGCTCCTCGGCAATGCGTACGGCAGGCTTTTCTCGTAAACGGGTGATGCTGCTCTGGGGTGCGCTCTGTTTTGTGGGAACGATCGCCTCCGGTATCGGCAATGCATTTATCGCCACGGCTCCACCGACTGTCCTCACGCTCGTGAGCGCAGTTGCCGGCGGTGGTATTCTTGCAATGGTTTCTTCCGTGATGATGCCCGAAGCGTACGAAGATGGCGGCCCCTCCGTCGGTTTAGCAACTATCGCGGGATTCTTGACGGCGTTTTTGTTTTCGTTTCTGTGATTTTCCCCTTGTCATTCTGATCCGCCGAAGGCGGAGAAGAATCTCGCGCCAGATCTTCGAATACAGGTCGCCCCTGCTTAGTGAGTAGCGGTCAACATGAAAGAATACTTTGTCTACATTCTCGCATCAAGACGACAAGGAGTACTCTACACCGGAGTGACAAATGATCTTGAACGGCGCGTGTATGAGCATAAGCACGATTTGAATCGTGGGTTTACCAGCAAGTATCGTGTGCACCGCCTGGTGTATTTTGAAAGCACCGATGACATTTCAGAAGCAATCGCTCGTGAGAAGCAGATTAAGGGTTGGCTGCGTTCAAAAAAGATCGCATTGATTGAAGCATCAAACCCTGAATGGGCGGACCTAAGCGAAGGATGGTGTTGAGTAGAGGTACTCTCGCTTGTCATTCTGAGCGCAGCCCCACGGGGGCAAGCGAAGAATCTCGCGTTAGATTCTTCGGTCGTTTCACTCCCTCAGAATGACATAGATAATGAGCGAAGATGGCGGCCCTTCCGTTGGTCTGGCAACCATCGCGGGGTTCTTGACGGCGTTTTTGTTTTCGTTTCTCTAACCATCCGAACGGCTACCCTGCTTCATCCAAGAGAACCATCGGAAGGTTTGACTTCCGTTATCAGTGTGAATACGGTAATCTCCGAGCGAGTCCCCAGCCGTACGGGCGGACCCCAATATCCCGTTCCCTTGCTGACGTACGCCCACGTTCCATTGCGATTGTGCAGCCCTTTGATGTAGGGTTGGCCGAGGGTTGCCACCAAATTCCACGGGAAGAACTGCCCACCGTGGGTGTGGCCCATCAACACCAGGTCGAACTTGAACGCATCCGCCTCGAAGAGTGAGCGCGGCTGGTGCGCCATGAGAATTTTTACCGCATCCGACGGCGCCCCTTCAACAGATTTTCTTACGTCGGACTTATGATGCGGTAGAAATTGTCCCCCGCTGTAATCCGTTACACCTGCAAGCACAATCGATGAACCGTTGCGTGAAATGAATCGATGCTCGTTCATCAACACATCGTAGCCCATCGTGCGGGCGTGCTCGACCCAAGGCTCCGCGCCGGAGTAGTACTCGTGGTTTCCAGTAACGAAAAACTTTCCGTGCGGTGCTGTCAGTTCGGCAAGCGGCGCGACATCCTTCTGAAGATGCGCTACGGAGCCATCAGCCATGTCGCCCGTGAATGCAATCAAGTCTGGTTTCAAGTCGCCGACTTGCCGGACAATGGTTTCGACCCAATCGCGTTTCACCGTCAGTCCCGCGTGAATATCGGTTATCTGCACAATTCGGAATCCGTTGAACGCGTCGGGAAGATTCTTGATTGGAATTTGGAGGTTGACAATACCCGGCGACCGCCGCGCATTGTACACACCGTACGAGGTCAGCACCGCAGCGCCGCCAAGAATTCCCAGATTGGATGCTTGGAAGAGAAATCCACGCCGCGAAGAATTCAGAATCGGTTCGGATAACTTTAAACTCGATGCCGCCCAATCGACGCCCAACGCTCCAAGCCATAGCACGTCGCGCAGGAAGAGGAAGGTAAAGACCAGCGAGAGAAATCCCATTCCCACGTATGTCGCCCAAGCCCATGCAGCGCCGAGCTTTTCCATGTAGCGCAGCAAGAACATCGTCACCAGCGAATGCAGAATCATCGCCAGCAGAACGAGCCGTGCGGCTGTTTTCCACACATCGGGCCAGTTCATCGTGCCGATAAGCCGCTTACTGATGAAATAGAATCCACCGCCCCAAAGGGTGAGCAAAATTCCAATCCAGAGAGCCCATTGACCGATCATGCGGAAATCCTTTTTGCTCATTGCGTCATCATGGTTGTGCGGGTCGCACAATTTTGAATTGAAACATCGGCGATTGGAATATGCCGTAAAGGCGAATCCACAGCGGGAGAATCATTTCCACTCCGCGTGCATTCGTGATGTCGCCGAGGTCGAGCACGTTCTCTTTTCTCCAGCCGAACGTACCGAGCAGGTCGGCCACGCGCTGTTTTGCCGCGGCGTCGTTGCCGCATACAAACAGGGTGTGGTCGCCGTCGTTGAGCACAGCGGGGTTTGTCATGAGCATCGCGTTCATCGTGTTGAGCGCTTTTACTACTTTCAGGTTCGGGAAGGCTCGTTGAATTTTTTCGCCGAGCGAATCGGCGTTGCTCACACTCAGCGTGGGCGGCATTCCCTTGGAGAAATCTAGCGGGTTAGCAATGTCGACAAGAATTTTCCCCGACAATCTTAGATCGCCTGCTTGTGTTAACGCTTCAAGCGAACCGCCACCATTGGTGCAGTTAAATAAAATTTCGCCAAAAGCCGCTGCTTCCGCAAAGGTTCCAAGTCTCACGTTTGCGTTCGCCGTATGCCAGGCGCTAAAGGGTGGCATTCCCATCGGATTGGGTTTCGTCTCGCCCGCCGTTGCCGCAACGTTTCGGGTGCCGATTGTTACTTCGTGCCCAAGTTGTGCGAGTTTCCCCGCGATGGATTGTCCTACCATGCCGGTGCCGAGTACGCCGATATTCATTGTTCGCTCCTGATTTATGTAGTGAAGTCGAGACGCAACGTCTTTACGATTTAGGTTCCGGTTTTTGATCTTTCTCTGATTCGTATGGATAGTAGCCGCAGCGGCGCTTCCATTCTTCCTTGAACTTCTCACGCTCCTCAGGCGTCATCACGGCGAGCTTTTCCTCCATCCGATGTTTCCAACGGCCACCGTGCCAGCCGTGTTTATGGCCCCACGATGATCCCCCGCGAAACAGGATGTGGCTTAGCACCAATAAACCCATCGCTTGCCAAAAGGTAACTGCCGGGCCATGAAAGAGTTCCGGCACGAGCCAGTTCCACAAACCCATCACGACATAGCCGAAGACCGTAACGCCAACAACGGCGAGGGCGAAAAACTTTGCAACTTTCAATATCCACCATGGTTTCATAGCTGACTCCTTAGTATAAATGTTCGATGTAATACTGTTCAATGGACGAAGTGTGAGTCACGTTCTCATCTCGTCATACAACTCTTGCAGTTGTTCACGCAGGTAGAGAATCGCGTAACGCTTGCGAGAAAGCAGCGTATTCACCTTCTCTCCCGTCTCCTCACTAATTTCCTTGAAACTCTTTCCCTGCAATTCGTGCATCACAAACACCTCGCGCTGTTCTTCCGGAAGTTCATCCAGCGAGTCGGCGAGTTCCGTCCAGACGAGCGACCGCGCATAAACTTGATCCGGATTGTCGTTCGGGTCGAACAAAATGTCTGCAAGGTTGATCGGCGCGTCCGGATTATCTACGGCGTTCGGCAACGAATTAGTCCTCTTCTTCCGATACCAATCGATGATCTTGTTGCGCGCCACGGTAAACAACCACGAGGTTAACTTTTCAATCGGTTCGGTGACGCTGTAACTCGTCGCCAACTGGTAGAACACATCCTGCAGTATGTCCTCTGCGTCTTCCTCGGTACGCACACGCCGTCGGATGAAATCGGCGAGCCGAGTTCGATCCTCGCGAACCGCCTTTGCAATTTCTGCGTCGCGTGCACGGTATGTCAGCGCTGCTTCCAACCGTTGGTCTTCTTCCGGCATGATAGACGAATGATAGGGAGAATTTATTGTAGAATTATCCGGCGGACGAGGAAGGGAAAGTTATGAGCGCGCACGCTGCTCGAAAGGAGGAATCGGTCCAAGAACACCTTCGCAGTGGTACATAAAAAACCCCGTCTTTCGGACGGGGTCTTTTGTCTCAACGTTGTATTACTTCGCTTAGACGCGAGTAACGTTCTTCGCTTGCAGACCTTTGGGGCCCTGCGTCACTTCGAACTCAACGGCATCGCCCTCATTCAAAGATTTGTAGCCGTCACCGGCAATCTCTTTGAAGTGAACGAATACATCTTCGCCGCCTGAGCGTGAAATAAATCCGAAGCCCTTTGCAGCGTTGAACCATTTGACAGTTCCTTTTTCCATGGAACACGTCCTTTCCTGTAAATTGTACAACCCGGCTCAACCGCCGGGCAAGGTGTACGCCGAAAACCAGCTCTTAAACGGCTCGCCTCTTCGATGAGAGATCGGGCTTCCTCCGTTTGATGGCGTGGCGACCTTGGAAAGAGTTCGTCCGGTGCATCAACAGGGTTGTTAAAAGCAAACTTAATACTTGCATAAGCTCTCCCGAAGGAGAATCAACGGTGTGCGTGAATTAACGCTGGTAATATACAATATTTCCGATTCAAATCCTTGCTAAACGTAAATTTTTGTTGCGGCAACCATCTTGTCGCGCAGCTGTGCTTTGATACCAGGATGAATTGTGGTACGTTGAATAGGAAGCGGGAGAGGCCCGCTGTGTTTAACTATTAGTTTGGGAGAGGCAGCAATGAGACTCTACGTCGGTAATTTGGCAAAAGAAGTAACAAAAACAGATTTACAAGAAGCATTCCAACCTTTTGGCAAGATCGTGGAGGCGGTACTGGCCGTCGACCGATCGAACGCAGTTTCGAAAGGATTTGGGTTCGTCGAATTTGAAGAGAAGTCCGAAGGCGAAGCGGCAATCAAAGCACTGCACGGAAAAGAATTCAAAGGCCGTTCGATGGATGTGAACGAAGCCCGCCCACGCACCGAGCGACGGAATAATAATGCCGGCAGCGGTGGACGACGCTGGTAAGTTGACATATTGATTTAACGAATTGTAATTTGCAGGTTACAGCACTGGCGGCTCAATATGGGCCGCCTATTTTTTTTCGCGACATTGAAGGCCTGTCAGCGAAACCGATCAATGTGTTGCCTCACCTCTCTAAGTTTTGTACATTGAGTTTGGAAGTCCGGAACGTGGCTCAGCTCCCAAAGGGATCACTTCGTGACCGGTAGAGCACAATGTTTTTCTTCTATGTCCTGAAAAGCGAAAAGGACGGTTCCTTCTACAAGGGACAGACAGACAATTACGAAGATCGGCTCCGACGTCATAACGCGGGGATGTCAAAAGCTACCAGAGCAAGCAGACCTTGGAAACTTGCCCTGCTTGAGGAATATGAAACAAGAAGTGAAGCGGTGAAGAGAGAACGATTTCTCAAATCACCGGCCGGATGGAGAGAATGGATTCAGATTCGAAAGCGGCCTCAGGAATAGTTTAGCTACAATCGGAACGTGGCTCAGCCCGGTAGAGCACTTGCTTGGGGTGCAAGGGGTCGCGGGTTCAAATCCCGCCGTTCCGACGAGTTCTAGGTTCGATTGACCCGCTCGAAAGGAGTGGCATAGTCAATCTGGAGCAAGGGGTCGCGGGTTCTCCGCCAGAATGCGGCGGATGCAAACAGCGCAAAATCCCGTTTACCCGACGAAGTGAAACGTGGTCGGGCCGTTCCGACGAACAGTAAAATCAAGTATGGAGACTAAAACTCGAAAGAAAATCCTTCTTGTCGGCGACAAGGTGCTTATCCATCCGGATAAGGATGCCGATAGGACCGCGCACGGTCTTTTTCTGCCGCCCGGGGTGAAGGAAAAAGAAAAAGTCCAGAGCGGATTTGTCGTCCATATCGGTCCGGGATACGCCGTCCCGAATCCACATTTCATCGATCAAGAGTCGTGGTCAACAACGCCCAAAGATCCGATAAAATATTTGCCACTGCAGGCGGAAGAAGGCGACTACGCGGTGTTCTTACGTGACTCGGCGATCGAGGTCGAATATGAAAACGAAAAGTATCTCATCGTTCCACATTCATCGATACTGATGTTGCTGCGTCGGAGCGCGTTGGAAGGGCTGGAGTAGCTTTGGTGGATGACGAGTTGATATTTAGTCACGAACACATTCGAAAACAGTTGGAGCAGGCCGAGTACCGCAACGGCTATTTTATCCTGAAATTTTACGCTGACGAAAAGAGCAAGCCTTCGTCCAAGCCGACGGAACGGGTCGCTTCGTTCTATCTCTATCCAACTGGCGGCACGCTGCGAGATGCTGAGTTTCAGTTGTTATTTTACGATTCGCGATATGATACGTACCGGGGGTTTCAGCCGCCGGTGAATTCTATTTCTGGTTAACAAGGAGGATTTTCATGTACGACATTCTGATCCAACAGATGAAAGATGAAGTGCTGCGACATGGGGCCCAGGAGCTCAGAACTCCCGCCGATGTCGATGCGGTCATTCCGAACACCAAAGGCTCATTGCTTGTCGTGATCAACTCGACGTGCGGATGCGCGGGCGGGACTGCCCGTCCGGCATTTGGGCAATCATTGCAAAGCGAGATAAAACCGGAAAAGATCGCAACAGTCTTCGCCAGCACTGACCGCGATGCGACAGCGCGCGTTCGGCAATACATTGGCGCCGAGATTCCTCCTTCCTCTCCATCGTTTGCGCTCTTTAAGGATGGCAAGCTGGTAGAGATGATCCATCGCTACCAGATTGAAGGTCATTCAGTCGGACAAGTGACCAACACCCTCGTGGAAGCCTATCGCAATCACTGTGAGGCAAGAACAGCTCAGACTGCGTAACAAAGTTTCATTCTGAAAAAGCAAAAAGCTCTGGGCCAATTCGGTTCCAGAGCTTTTCTGTTTGAAGACTTTTTTAATCTAAGCTTTTTCGTATCGGTTAATTGTTGCTTGCCCCCTGTTGAATCCAGAGCGAAATGCTGTCGATTTTGCTTGTCGACAAGTATGGTCCCCCCTGCGGCATACGGGCTCCAAAGCTGGCTGTGCCTCGAAGTTTCTGAATAATTACGCTCCCTTCCCCGTTGCCCGAAACAACGACCGGGCCGTGCACGCTGGTCCCAGCCACGACATTTGCATATGTATTCAGAAACAAGTTGTTCGTGCCGCCGTGGCAACCTGTACAGGTTGACGTGAGGATGGGCAGCACATACGCGGAGAAGGACACGGAGGAGGCCGGCGACAGTACTTTGAATGAAAGACCATTGCTCGTGAGTCCGTTAACAGTCACGAACACGGGACCGGAGGTAGAACCCGCAGGAATCTTTGCGCGAATTTCAGTGTTCGACCAGAGTTTAAAAACCGTCACAGGCTGCCCACCAAACGTTACTGAGCTTGCACCTTGTGTTGAGCCAAATCCGCTGCCGAGAATCCGAATGCTATCTCCCACTGCGCCGGAATCTGGCTGAAGCAAGGTAAGACTGGGCGCGCCCACGGGAATCCTCACCTTGAACATCACGCCGTTGCTCGTCATCCCTTCAACGGTCGTAGTGACATTTCCGGCCAATATTCCCGCCGGAACTTTCACTCGTGCTTCCGTCGCCGACCACGATGGATAGACGACTGCGGCTACCGATCCGAACTTTACAAGGCTCGAACCTTGCGTTGCTCCGAAGTTTCCACCTTGCACTCTAATCGTGTCGCCGACAAATGCAGAATCCGGCTTTAGCTCGGAGATGAACGGCGCCGGAGGAGGAGGAGTGCCCTGGTCGGTACAGCTTGCCGCCACCAAGCACACCAGAACTCCGATGGAGAATAAACTTGTTCGTCTCATTGGTTCTCTTAGGTCTTCTGAAAAATCTACTCGTTAATCCTCCGTTTTGCAAAACAAATTTCTTTGTAGATTGACTCAATGACCTTGACATCGTTGTTCGCAAAAGAATTCCGTGCCGGCGTCCCTTCTTCTCACGGAAGATCTCCTGCTTTGATTTTCCTCCACGGTCGCGGAGCCGATGAAAACGATTTGCCTGGCCTTCGCGACCACCTTGACCTACGGTTTCACTGTTTCTCCGTGCGAGCACCCTTTCCGTTCGAGTTCGGCGGTTACACGTGGTACGAACTGCTCGGCATCGGTAACCCCGAACCAAAAGAATTTCAACAAAGCTACGAACTCCTTTCGAACTATATTGATTCCATTCGCAGCCGCAACGATATCGACGCCTCCGCAATCTATCTCTTCGGCTTCAGCATGGGCTCGATGATGGCCTTGGCGTACGCGCTGCGTCATCCCGATCGTGTGCGGGGAGTGGTGGCTCACAGCGGACACATTCCCGAAATGAATGGTATAGTGTATCGGTGGAATGATCTCGCATCGATTTCCATCTTTGTAGCACACGGTTCGCTCGACCCTGTCGTTCCTGTTGCACTTGGGAGGCGGGCACGAGAACTACTTACCAAATCCAATGCGGATTTTGTTTACAAAGAGTATCCAATTTCACACACCATTGCAGAAGAAAGCCTCGCAGATATTTCGGGCTGGCTCACGGAGAAACTGAATTCTTCGGCTGCGTTGTAACCATGTTCGATTTCCAGTATATTTTGCATCATTCGATGAAAGCGCAAAGGAATTAACGATGAAGATCTCTCGCCTCTCTATATTGATTCTCTTTATCGCTTCTCTTCACGCCAACGATGACGAGGTCAAGAAAGCCGTCGGTTCGGTAAAAGAGAAATACTGCCCCGACCGCCGCACCGCAGTGTTCGACATTACGTGGGAAAGCGTGGCAAACGGCCTTGTTATCAAAGGAGAAATCGACAACCCGAATGCTAAATCAGAATTATTCACCACACTCCGTACTATCGTGGGGGGCTCCATCATCGATAGCGTTCGTCTTCTTCCCGATGAATCGCTTGGCAAGAACATTTACGGTATCGTAACGCTCAGCGTCGGAAACGTTCGGAGCAAACCGGGGGAGCCGGAGGAACTTGCTACGCAAGTTTTGATGGGAATGGTCGTCAAGGTCTTGAAGAAAGGTTCAGGGTATTTCTACGTGCAGTCGCACGACCAATACCTTGGTTGGCTGGATACATATTCTATTCAATTGACTGATGAGGCTGGACGCGACGCATGGGCCAGTGCGTCAAAAGTGGTTGTTACAAATTTTTTTGGAATGGTCCGCGAACAGCCGAACGATGAATCGCTCCCGGTCTGTGATGCTGTGGCTGGAAACATGTTCAAGGGAACGAAATCATCCGGAGCGTGGACGAGTGTTGAGCTGGCGGATGGCCGAAAAGGATTTCTTCTCTCTTCGTTTGTGGAAAACTATGAATCGTGGAAATCAACGCGGCAGCTCACGGGCGAGAATATAGAGAAAGCAGCAAAGATGTTCGTGGGAGTTCCCTATCTTTGGGGAGGCACATCGCCCAAGGGTATGGATTGTTCGGGGTTCACAAAAACGGTTTTTCGAATGAACGGACTCGAACTCAACCGCGACGCAAACCAACAGGCCTGGATGGGAACGGAAGTGCCGACCGACCCGGATTTCAAGAACCTCAGAAAGGGTGACTTGATGTTTTTCGGTCGAAAGGCAACACTGGAACGAGGAGAGCGCATCTCTCACGTAGCCATCTACCTTGAAAATAAAGGATTCATACACAGTTCGGGCCGCGTGCGGTTCGGAAGTTTCGATCCCACCTCTCCTCTCTACGACGAGGGAAATCTTAAACGACTCGTTCGTGTACGTCGCGTGATTCCACAATCGACTTCTCCTGAGGTAAAAAAATAGCCTCGTGAAATTGCTTTCGGTTGAATATCTCTGGCGCATGCTTCGTAGGCTCATCGCCGCCCATACGCTGCTCTTTCTTGCTCAAGCGTTTGCGAACAACCTCATCGATCGAGCGTGGTCCTTGAGCGGCCACCTTTCGATTTTGACCGTGTTCGTCGGATTGCCGGCGGCAGGACTTCTGCTTATTCGGGATGGGCAGCCACGCCTTGCGCTCGTAGTTATCCTCGGAAGCCTTGCGGCCTCTGCGGCATTTCAAGTGCAATTTGATCTGTTGGATCATCGCGTGTTTGATCCTGAGCCCAACGTAGAATTTTGGAAGACTGTATTCACTGCGCTCTCGTTTGCTCTGGCGTTGATTGACGCAGCCGGAGCCGTTAACGCGGCACGGCTGATTCAGCTCAGTCAGCGAATCGCCCCGGAGCAACAAGATTAATCGATGCGATCCAAGCAAGGGCTGCTGTTCCTTTTCGTTTCCATTGTACTGCTGTTGAACGGCGTACTGGCGCAAACTCCCAACCCCCTCGCTGATTCAGTCCGATCCGAGTTCCTTCACGCCTGGAACGGCTACAAGCAGTACGCGTGGGGACACGACGCGCTCAAACCCTTGAGCAAGCGGCCGCACGATTGGTACGGGCAGTCTCTTCTGCTTACGCCTGTCGATGCCTTCGACACGATGGTGTTGATGGGATTGAAGAAGGAGGCTGCCGAAGCAAAGCAACTGATACTCGATTCACTCTCGTTCGACAGGAATATTGAAGTGCAGACGTTTGAGATCGTCATTCGACTCCTTGGAGGTTTGATCAGCGCATACCAGCTCGACGGCGACCCGAGATTTCTTTCCCTTGCTGAAGACCTTGGTCATCGCTTGCTGCCGATATTCGACACGCCGACCGGAATGCCGTACCGCTATGTGAATCTGAAGACCGGAGCGTTGCGAGATTCGATCAACAATCCCGCAGAAATCGGAACGCTGATGCTGGAATTCGGCACGCTGAGCAAACTCACGGGCAACCCGGAGTATTACAGGAAGTCCAAGCTCGGTATCGTGCAGGTATTCAATCACCGCTCGCGCGTGGGCTTGGTGGGAGAAACGATCAACGTCGTGAACGGAGAATGGAAACGCACCAGCAGCCATATCGGCGCGTACATCGATTCGTACTACGAGTACTTGTTCAAGTCTTGGCTCTTGTTCGGAGATGCGGATTTCAAGAGGATGTGGGATTCGAGCATCGATAGCGTCAACAAATATCTTGCTGACACAACGTACGGCGGGTTGTGGTACGGTCACGCGGAGATGAATTCAGGAAAGCGGTCGGCAACGCGCTACGGTTCGCTTGAAGCATTCATGCCTGCACTGCTTGCGTTGAGCGGCGATGTGAAGCGGGCGGCAGCGTTGCAATCATCGGGCGAACAGATGTGGAATCTGTACGGCATCGAACCAGAAGAACTCGACTATGCTTCGATGAAAGTGACCGCGAAGGAATACTACCTGCGTCCTGAAATCATCGAGAGCGCATTCTATCTCTACCGGAGCACGGGCGATGAACATTACCGCAAAATGGGTGAAGGTTTTTTCCGAAGCCTGGTGAAGTACTGCCGTACCGAGGCGGGGTTCGCCTATCTCAAAGACGTCGTCACCAAACAGCAAGCCGACGGGATGGAGAGTTTTTTCTTCGCCGAAACGATGAAATATTTCTATCTTCTCTTCGCCCCGAAGGAAGCGTTTGACCTGAACGCGATTGTGCTTACCACCGAAGCCCATCCGATTCGGAAAACTTGGAAAGAGTAACTGCTCAACGGTTCTTTTGAACCTTTCAAGATTTGTGACCGTAACTTGTTCCAAAGTTTTTGTAAAAGAAGGAACTTCTTCATGAACTACCGATCAAAGGTTTTAATAGCACTGGCCTGCGTGGTCAGCATAGCCGCTCCACAGGGAAAAACTGAGAACAAGCCTACAACGATCCTCGAAAAGACCGCCTCCATGAATAAGCTAGACGGTTTTGTTCCTCTGTATTGGGACAGCACTGCGGGGAAAATGTGGTTGGAGATCGGCGCGTGGGAGACTGAATTTCTCTATCTCGTTTCCCTTCCGGCGGGCGTGGGTTCCAACGATATCGGCCTCGACCGCGGACAACTGGGTGGAGAACGCATCGTAAAATTCCAGCGCGTTGGCCCACGCGTGCTTCTCGTGCAACCGAACTACGATTATCGTGCGGTCACCACCAATGCCGACGAACGTCGGAGCGTCGAAGAAGCGTTTGCGCAATCGGTGCTTTGGGGATTCGATGTCGGGGCTGAAGAAGGCACGCGTGTACTGGTTGACGCGACAAGTTTCTATCTCCGCGATGCGCACGATGTAGTTTGGGCATTAAAGCGGACAAATCAGGGAACCTACCGCCTCGACCTCTCGCGATCTGCATTCTATCCCCCGCGCACGAAGAATTTTCCCCAGAACACGGAAGTGGAGATGACATTGACGTTTGTCGGAGACGACCCCGGCGGCTGGGTTCGGCAAGTTGTTCCCACCCCGCAGGCAATCACGGTGCGCGAGCACCAATCGTTCATCCAACTTCCCGATAATCAATACATGCCGCGCACGTTCGACCCGAGGTCTGGTTTTTTTGGAATCAGCTATGCGGACTACGCAACACCCATTTCCGAACCGATCACGAAACGCTTCATTGCACGGCATCGACTTCAGAAGAAGAATCCTGAGGCATCAATGAGCGACCCTGTAAAACCCCTGGTGTATTATCTCGACCGCGGTGCGCCCGAGCCGATTCGGTCAGCCTTGTTAGAAGGGGCGCGCTGGTGGAACCAAGCCTTCGAAGCGGCAGGTTATCGAAACGCTTTCCGCGTGGAATTGCTGCCGGATGAGGCAGACCCTATGGACGTGCGATACAATGTTATTCAATGGGTGCACCGCGCTACGCGCGGTTGGTCGTACGGCGGATCGGTGACCGACCCCCGGACGGGCGAAATGATCAAGGGCCACGTTACACTCGGCTCGTTGCGTGTGCGGCAAGATTTTTTGATCGCGGAAGGATTCGTTGCATCGTACGAATCGGGGAAACCGATTTCGCCCGAGATGGAGCGCATGGCGCTGGCTCGACTTCGCCAACTCGCTGCGCACGAAGTAGGGCATACTCTCGGTCTCGCACACAACTATATTGCCAGCACACAGAATCGAGCTTCAGTGATGGACTATCCTCATCCGTTCGTGAAAATTCTGAACGACACCACGCTCGATCTTTCGGATGCATATGCAACGGGTATTGGTGAGTGGGATAAGGTGGCGATTGCCTACGGATACCAGGACTTCGCTCCCGGAACGAACGAGCCATTGGCTCTCACAGAAATCATCACAAACGCCCGCAACAAGGGGTTAACATTCCTGACCGACCAAGATGCTCGCCCGCAGGGAAGTGCCCATCCACAAACGCATCTATGGGATAACGGAACCAATGCGATCGACGAACTGAACCGCGTCTTGCGTGTTCGCGCAATCGCGTTGAAGAAATTTGGCGAAAGAACTATTCGCCCCGGTGTGCCGCTTTCGACACTCGAAGAGGCGCTTGTGCCCATCTATCTCGGCCATCGATATCAAGTGGAAGCGGCCTCAAAAGTGATCGGCGGACTGGAATATACGTATGCGATGCGCGGCGACGGACAGATCCCAACAACGCCGGTCGACCCGAAGCAACAGCGCGCTGCCCTTGAGGCACTGCTCGCCACAACTAAACCGGACGTGTTGGCCTTACCCTCCTCAGTGATCAATGCTATTCCTCCCCGGCCGTTGATGTATGATCGACACCGAGAACTCTTCCCGTCGAAAACGGGGTTAACGTTTGACCCATTGACCGCAGCGGAGACGGCCGCGAATATCGTTTTTACCATGATCTTCAATTCTGAACGGTCGGCGCGTCTCGTTCAACAGCACGGACGCGATTCCAGGCAACCAAGTTTGGAGGAGATACTGGACCGCGTGGTCGCGACCACATGGAAATCGCCTCACGCCGCGGGATACAACGGAGACATTCAGCGGGTCGTAGATAATGTTGTCCTGACTCAACTCTTCGGACTCATTACAAACGAGAGAGCGTTGACCCAAGTCCGCGCGGTCGCCTCACTCAAGCTCACCGAATTGCAGGAATGGATGACCAAGCAGGCACGCTCCACAAAAGACGAATCGCAGCGCGCACACCTGACCTTTGCGCTTTCACAAATTGAGCAGTTCAAAAAGAGTCCAAAAGAATTCCAACTTCCTCGGCTTGCCGATCCTCCACCCGGCCAGCCGATTGGAGATGAGGCGTTTGATTAGAGACTGCAGCCATTGATGAAGCAGAAGACTCGTTGTTCGTGGTGCGGTACTGACCCGCTCTACACATGCTACCACGATGAGGAATGGGGTATTCCGGTGCACGACGACCGGAAGTTGTTCGAGATGCTCACGCTCGAAGGAGCGCAAGCGGGCTTGAGCTGGATTACGATTCTGCGGAAGCGAGAGAATTATCGGAAAGCATTCGATAATTTTGACGTAGCTGAAATTGTCCGCTACGGTCAGGAAAAAATCTCCGCTTTACTGCATAACGAAGGCATCGTTCGAAATCGACGCAAGATTGAATCAACGGTCAGCAATGCGAAAGCGTTTTTGTCAGTGCAGCAGGAGTTTGGTTCGTTCGATGCATACATTTGGCAATTCGTGGGCGGCAAGCCAATACGAAATTCGTTTCAATCACTCAAACAGGTTCCACCGATGACTCCCGAATCGGACGCGATGAGCAAGGATTTGAAGAAGCGAGGGTTCCGGTTTGTCGGCTCCACAATTTGCTATGCCTTTATGCAGGCGGTCGGAATGACCAACGATCATTTGATCTCGTGCTTTCGGTTCCGACAAGTTTGAGCAGGTATCATTATTCTTCGGAGGGACTGTGAAACAAACTGTCCAGGCATCGCTCAAAGAACTCCAGACCATTCCCGGTGTCGGCAAAAGCATTGCACGCGACTTGATGGCGTTAAACATCCATTCGATCCAACATCTAAAAGGAAAGAATCCCGAGCGAATGTATGAGCGCCGGTGCGAGCAGGTTGGCCAACGGATCGACCCTTGTTTGCTCTATGTTTTCCGTTGCGCCGTTTATTTTGCCGAAACCAAAAACCCGAGGCCCGAATTGCTCAAGTGGTGGAATTGGAAAGATCGACGATGAATTCTTTCAGAATCATGTCAAGCCTCAACGATTTTCTTTACGGGTTCCGCGAACCCAAAGCCGCCGATGAGTGAATTGACTCTCTTCCTGCGCGGTGTTGTCATTGGGTTCTCGCTTGCCGTGCCTGTTGGACCGGTCGGAATTCTGTGCATCCGCCGCACGTTGGCACACGGAGACAAACGGGGCTTTTTCACCGGACTTGCCGCAGCTTCTGCAGATGCAATCTATGGAGCCGTTGCCGCGTTCGGTGTAACGCTTGTTTCCGATTTTATCACTGCTGAATTGGTTTGGTTCCGGCTACTCGGCGGTATCATGCTAATTGCTTTGGGCTTGCGCACCTACAGATCACATCCCGAGCGTGACCCGGCACCTTCGAATGGAAGCAACCACACAGGAATTTTTGTTTCTACCTTCATTCTTACGCTCACCAATCCAATGTCCGTCTTCGCTTTTGCGGCGGTCTTTGCCGGCCTTGGCTCCGCTGTCATCGGCCACACAACGATCGACAGGTTTTCTTTGGTAGCTGGAGTTTTTCTGGGATCATTTTTGTGGTTTGGTTTGTTGACCACGATCGTTCACATTTTCAAAGAGAAAATTCAGACCGACGGCATCATCCTCATCAACAAGATCGCAGGCGGCATAATAATGTTTTTCGGTGCCGTAGCCTTCCTTAGCTTACTGGTTCGCTGAAGAGAAACCCCGAAAAAAGTACTTGACTTCGCAGTAGTAGAATCTTATCTTGGAAACCAAAGAAACCGTTTCGGTTTCCAATTGTTGAAATATTTTGTCCGGCGTATCTTTGTTTGAAGGGTACGTTTTTTTATAATCATCAGGAAACCTGAAACACTTTTCAGGTTTCCCACGTATGAGGATTCGTATGTCAGACCAAGTAATTAAAGATCGCCTTGTGGAAAAAGCTGCAGAAATGTTCCTTCGACTCGGGTTCAGTCGCGTTACGATGAACGACATTGCGAGTGAAATGGGCATGAGCAAGAAGACGCTGTACGACTATTTCGCAAGCAAGGAGGAATTGCTCGCAGCGATGATGGAGAATGAGCAGAAAGTCTGCGCAGCCAAGATTGACGCTCTTGTCGATGACAAGAAAATGGACTTTTTTGCGAAGTTGTTTGACTTGCTCGAGGCGAGTTCCACATTCCATACAAGAATTACGGGCCACTTCATGCTCGATATTCACAAATCCGCCCCTTCGATCGCAAAGGGTTGCGATACGTTCCTCAAGGAACATATTCCATTAACCTTGCGAAGGTTGTTGCAGCAAGGGATGGAACAAAACTTTATCCGCCGCGACATCGATACGCAGCTTGTATCGATGGTCTACCTCTCGGCGTTCGATTCGATGATGCGGCCTGAAGTGCTCAGCAATCTCCCCTACTCTGCAAAGCAGGTGCTGGAAACTATCGGACGGACGGTGTTCGCCGGCATCTTGACTAACAACGCGAGAGAGAAGCTCCGTAAGGTTGAACGAGAGCGGACTCCAGTGATTGAGTAACCAATTCAAAGTTTACCAAGACTTTCTTCGTCTATTCACCATCAACTTTTGATCGAGGTAATCATGAAACGATATTCACCGTTGCTCCTAATAGCGCAGATGATCTTCGCGCAGCAGCTTCCATTGAGCGTAGAAGATGCCGTCAAAACCGGATTGGAGAAAAGCAAATCCATTCACGCATCGTTGATGAGAGTGCAGATGGCGGACGCAAAATCTTCTGAAGCAAGTACGCTCCAGCTACCGTCGGTCAAGTTCAATGGCTCCTACGCCCGGCTGAGTGAAGTGCCCGGGTTTGAAATTCCCGCGGGCGCTTTTGGCAATCCTGTCCCTATTCTGCTCTCGCCCGCAGTGCTGAACAATTACAATCTGCGCCTATCCGTGCAGCAGCCATTGTTCACCGGATTCAGGCTTGAACGAAACTCGGATATCGCGGACTACTCGGCACAAGCAACGCAAAAAGATTACGAAAAAGATAAGAGCGAATTGGTCTACAATATCAAAAATGCGTATTGGAATCTTTCCAGGGTCATCGAATTGCAAAAGGTCGTGGATGAAAACGTCGCGCAGATCCAGGCTCACGTGAAGGATGTGCAGAGCATGCAGGCGCAAGGAATCTTGACCACCAACGATGTGTTGAAGGTGCAAGTGCAATTATCGGACGCTCAGTTGCGACAGATCGACATGCGCAACAACGTTCAGCTTGCACGCATTGCCTTGAACAGCACGCTCGGTCTTCCTCTCGACACAGAAATTCTGCTTACATCAACCATTACCAATCAACCGCGCCTGTTTAGCGATCTGCACTCGATGACCGTGCAGGCGTTCGAACGCCGACCTGAAATGCAAGCCATGGCGTTTCGAGTAAAGGCTGGCGATGCGGCGGTTTCGCTCGCGCAATCCAATTGGTGGCCGCAGGTATATCTTTTCGGCAATTATTTGAGCGCGCGGCCGAACCAACGCGTGTTTCCAACGAAGGATGAGTTTAGAGATACGTGGGATGTGAGTGTTTCCCTCTCGTTCGATATCTGGAATTGGGGCAGCACCGTCCACCAGACCGACCAGGCTAGGGCGCAATTGGCACAGGCGGAGGACGGTCTAGCGCAGCTCCGCGACGGCGTGGTGCTTGACGTAACCCGAAATTATCTGAACGTCTCTCGTGGCAAAGAACGCATCGTCGTTGCGGAACAAGGTGTGAAGCAGGCTGAAGAAAACTATCGCGCTACCAACGCAAAGTTCAAGCAGGGATTGTCGGTCAATTCAGACCTGTTGGATGCAGAGGTCGCGTTGTTGCAGGCGAAAACAAACTACACACAATCGCTCGTCGATTTTGAGTTGGCGCAAGCAGCACTCGAGCGGGCCATCGGCGAATAATAGATCCAGACCAAAAGGAATAACCCTCATGAAGAACTACAAACTGATTTTCGGTGTCATCATCGTTGCCGGCATTACGGTCGGCGTGCTGTTGAATAACAAGAATAAGATGCAGGCCAAGAGCCGCAACGACGAAATCAAATTTTATCCGGTCACGCTCATACACGTCAGCGTGCAAAAACTATCAGAAGAACTCTCGCTCACCGGAACGATCTCGGCAAACAACGACGTGACGGTGATTTCCGAAACGCAAGGCCGGGTGGTAAGGGTGCTGGCTGATGTCGGCAGTAGCGTGCAGGCGGGCGAAGTCATTGTCCAGGTGGACGATGAACTACGCCAGGCCGGGTTTGCAACCGCGGAGGTGAACTATCTCAAGTCAAAGAAAGATCTTGAGCGGTACGAAAGTGTATACAAAGAGGGTTCCGTTTCCGACGCTCAGCTTGAAGGCGCACGCCTTGGGTTCAAATCAGCCGAAGCGCAGTACATCGTCGCCCGTCGCCAATTAGCCGATACGAAAATAAAATCTCCAATCTCCGGCATCGTCACCGCCCGCTACGTGAACTTGGGGACGATGGTGATGGGTGTTCCGCAGAATACACCGATCGCGAACGTGGTGGACATCTCCAAATTGAAAGCGAAAGTCAACGTCGGTGAGCGTGATGCGTTCAAACTGAAGGTCGGCGAGCGCGTTTCCATCACCACTGAGGTCTATCCCGGCACCGAGTTTATCGGAACAATCGCTTCCATAAGCCAGAAATCCGATGATGCCCATACGTATCCGGTAGAGATCTCGCTTCCGAACAGCGCGGCGCATCCGCTCAGGGCGGGAATGTTTGCCCGTCTTTCGTTCGATGCGCAACGCGACTATGAATCGCTCTTCATCCCCCGCGCTGCTTTGATTGGCAGTTTGAAAAGTGCGCAAGTATTTGTCGTCGAGAACAATATCGCAAAGTTGCGCGACATCGTGGTGAAGGGTGAAGTCGGCTCAAACCTTGAAGTGTTAAGCGGCATTGCCGTGAACGACCAGCTCGTCGTCAGCGGACAGAGCAATTTGAAAGATGGCGTCCCCGTCACCGTAGTGAAATAAGAAATTTCTCCGGCACGCACATCGTCGGATGAATGAACTCTCAGGAGAACTGAAATGACCCTTACTGAATTAGCCATTAAGCGACCATCGATTATTGTGGTGATCTTCGCCGTGCTGGGCGTGTTGGGTATTGCCAGCTACACGCAGATGAAGTACGAACTGCTGCCCAAGATGAATTTCCCGACCGTAACGATTGCAACAGTTTACCCCGGCGCATCCCCAAGCGAAGTACAGAATTCAGTTTCAAAACTGATTGAAGAATCCGTTTCAGGAATCGATAATGTTGCGCGTGTCGCCTCTACCTCTTCAGAGGGCGTGGGATTTACGATGGTCGAATTCGTCCAATCCGCGAACGTGAACATCGCACTCAACGAAGTGCAGCGGAAAGTCAACGAACTCTCTTTTCGACTCCCTGCTGGCGTGAAGACGCCGACCGTTTCGAGGTTCGCGTTGGACGAAATACCCATACTCCGTATGGGAGTCACGAGTTCAATGCCGAGCCGCGAATTCTTTCAACTATTGAAAGACCAAATTCAACCTCGCCTCGCGCGCATTCCCGGCGTAGCGCAAATTACGCTCGTCGGCGGTGACGAACGAGAGATTAAGGTCAACCTCGACGCGCAGAAATTGCGCTCCTACGGCCTCTCGATTCTGCAAGTTCTGCAAATGGTGAAATCTTCGAACCTTGACTTCCCCACTGGCCGAGTAAAAGAAGGGGCCAACCAGTACGTTGTTCGGATTGCAGGAAAATTCCAATCGGTCGAAGAACTGCGCAACCTCATCGTCGGCCAATCGCGGCAAGGAGGCGAAATTCGACTGGCCGATATTGCCGAAGTCGAAGACGGACGGAAGGATTACGCCACACAAAGCCGCATCAACGGCGTCACCTCGGTGGGCGTGCTGTTGCAGAAGCAAACCGACGCCAACGCGGTAGAAGTAAGCGCACTGGTGAGAAAAGAAATTCCAAAAATCGAGTCGCAGTATAAGGATATCAACTTCAAGTTCAACATTGCGCAGGATGGTTCGCTCTTCACACTCGACGCTGCCAACTCGGTGAAGGAAGATTTGCTTCTTGCCATCTTTCTCGTTGCGCTCGTGATGCTTGCCTTCTTACACAGCACACGCAATTCGATCATCGTGATGATTGCCATTCCCGCGTCGATGGTGTCGACATTTATTGGAATGTACATTTTCAACATGTCGCTCAACCTGATGACGCTGCTGGGAATGTCTCTCGTGGTCGGAATTCTGGTAGATGACTCCATCGTCGTGCTTGAAAATATTTATCGACACATGGAACACGGCCAGGACCGGATGAAAGCCGCCGTCACAGGCAGAAACGAGATCGGCATCGCCGCTCTCTCTATCACGCTCGTGGACGTGGTTGTGTTTTTACCGCTATCGCTTGTCACGGGAATAGTCGGCAACATCATGCGCGAGTTTGCGCTCGTGGTAGTCTTCTCTACGCTGATGTCCCTCTTTGTTTCCTTCACGGTCACGCCCTTGCTTGCGTCGCGCTTCGCGAAGCTGGAACGGTTAACGGAAGATACAATTCTTGGGAAGTTTGCCGTTTGGTTCGAAAAGCAATTTCACCGCGTCACGGGGGCCTACATTCAAACACTCAAACGGGCGCTCGTCAACCGTAAGAAGGTCGCCGCGCTGACAGTGGTGCTCCTCGTCGCCTCGATTGCCCTTGTACCACTCGGGTTTATAGGTTCCGAATTCATCGCCGTCGCTGATCGTGGAGAGTTTTCCGTAACGCTTGAGCTGCAGTCCGGGTCGACATTTGAGAATACGAATTTTACCACCCAGCAAGTCGAAAGAATTCTTGCGGAAATTCCTGAGATTCAAAAGACGTTCGTGAACGTCGGCGCATCGAACGAAGGATTGCTCGGGCAGAATGCAAACAACTCTTCGGAGATCAACGTCTCCCTCGTGCCGCGCGAACAACGGTCTCGTTCAACAGATGACATTTCTGTCGACATCAAAAAGAAGCTGTCAGAAATTCCAGGCCTTAAGGCGCGTGTGAACCCGATCGGCATATTCGGCGTCGCAAACCAAACGCCGATCCAGCTGGTGGTTTCGGGCACGGAGTATGCGCAAGTTCGGAAAGTCGCTGAACAGATTGCCGACAGCATCCGGAGAGTTCCCGGAGCAACCGACGTCCGGCTCTCTTCGGAAGAGGGCAAACCCGAAACGCGAATCGAAATTGACCGGCAGAAAATGTCGGCGCTTGGGCTTTCGCTGGCCGAAGTCGGAGGAACACTGCGCGTCGCTCTTTCTGGCGATAACGATTCAAAGTTCCGCGAGGGCGATACTGAGTACGACTTGCGCGTGGTGCTGGATGAGTTCGACCGCACCAATGCTTCCAATGTCGGCAGGCTGACGATTCAAAACCGGCGCGGACAATTCATCGAGCTCCAACAATTTGCCAACATCTACCAGGCATCGGGTCCCTCGAAGCTCCAGCGACAGGATAGAAATTTTTCGGTAACGATCTTTTCGCAAGTCTTTGGCCGCCCGGCGGGAAACATTGCCGCCGATATCGACAAGGTTGTAGCGAACACGCTTCCGAAAGGAATGTTCACCTCGTACGTCGGCGATATCAAGAACCAGCGCGACGGCAACACGAGCATGGGCATCGCGATGGTGGCGGGAATATTGTTCGTCTATCTGATCATGGTTGCGCTGTACGATTCCTACGTCTACCCATTCGTGGTCCTGTTTTCGATTCCTGTTGCAGTCATCGGGGCTCTGTTTGCCCTCGCGCTTACGATGAAAGCCCTCAGCATCTTCTCGATGCTTGGCTTTATCATGCTCATCGGGTTGGTGGCAAAAAACGCAATCCTGCTCGTCGACCGAGCAAACCAAATGAAGGCTGAGCGAGGGCTGAACACGCTCGATGCACTCATCGAAGCAGGCGAGGCGCGGTTGAGGCCGATTGTGATGACGACCGTAGCGATGGTCTTCGGCATGCTGCCCATCGCGATCAGCGGCAAGTCAGGCTCCGAGTGGAAATCAGGACTCGCGTGGGCTCTCGTTGGAGGGTTAACCAGTTCGCTCCTGCTCACACTCGTGCTCGTGCCCGTGGTCTATTCAAAAGTGGACGAATGGAAAGTTCGCGTGCCCGCGTTCTTCCAACGACTCGGAGAACGCCTTCGTAGACTATTCCAGAAAGAGAGAAAGGGAAATCAGATTTTAGAACCGGTTTTCGTTTCGGCAAACTCCCTTCCTGTGTCCGCCGAAAGAATTGGGAGCGAATCAGAATCGCCTGTTCCCAGAAATGGAAAGCTTAAGAAGAAGTCTGCAACGGCATAAGAGTTGAAACCAAGTCCCGAACGAAAAATTCGGGACTTGTTGTTTGTAACCGTTCCGCTTGAGTTGCGTAGTACCGACAGAACTTCTAACGAGAGGAGGTTGTATGAAATCATTTACGGTTTTCTTCTTGGTGCTCGCCTCGGTTGCTTCCGCGCAACGCTCTTCCCTATTCGAAGATAGAATAGAGAGCGGCGGCTTCGGCGGCCCGATGATTCAAGTCGGTTCGATCGGCGGCAATTCAGCTGTCTTCGTCGGCGGCAAAGGGGGCTGGCTTATCAACCACACATTCGTGCTCGGCGGCGGAGCCTATGGTCTCGTGAACAACATCGCGGCAAAAACTGTTGGACCGAACGGCGAAACACAAATCACGTTCGGATACGGCGGATTGCTTTTGGAGTACTGGCACGAATCCGATGCACTCATTCACTGGTCGGCCGCATTGCTCGTCGGTGGCGGCGGAGTCGATTACAAAAACCACGGCGGTTTGAGCCCAATAAGCTCGACGAGTTTCTTTGTCGCCGAGCCGAGCCTGGGCATCGATTTGAACGTCTCTGACCATTTCACCGTCGGCGCGGGCGCGTCGTATCGGCTTCTCAGTTACTTCGCAACCTCCATCGCCGACAGTAAGGACCTTGAAGGCGGATCGGTTTATCTGGTTGCGAGGTTCGGAAAATTCTAACGGAACCTTCTTCCACTCTGTTGTAGTGAGAAGGCGTTGCGTATTCAGCGACGCTTTCGCATTTTAGTACCGTCGTGTTCAACTCTTTGGCACAGCTTCCTCGCAAGGCGCCAATACTACCCGTCGCGGTGCTCTTTCTTCTAACTCTCACGGGTAAAATATCCGTGCAGCTGGATTCTTTTGCGGTACAATGCGACTACCGATTTCCGGTGTGGAGACTTCTATCCGGGGTCGTCTTTGCATCCGCGGGCGATGTTGCAAGCCGGGTTCCTTCGTTCAACCTGCCCGATTTGAAGTTTGTCGCGGGTGCAGGATTACGATACACCTTCCAAAAGCAAAAGCGGCTCGTGCTTCGTATCGACTTCGGCGTTGCCAAGGGAAGCGCGGGATAATACCTTTCTGCAGGCGAAGCTTTCTAACCAATCTCCTTTCGTTTTTCCCAATCTTTCCCGACGTTGCTTTTGAATTTCCCATTTCGCAAGATGAACCTTGTTGAACGATGGAACTCTGCGTCCTCAGCGTCTCGGTGGCGCTCTTAAATGAAAACCCACATCAAAATCTGCTGCATCCAATCGGTTGATGAAGCACGGATGGCCATCGATGCGGGCGCCGACGCACTCGGGCTCGTCTCCGCAATGCCGAGTGGGCCGGGTCCGATCCATGAAGAGCTCATCGCGCAGATCGCCCCTCACATTACTTCCAACCTCTGGTCGGTCCTGCTCACCAGCAAACTCACCGCCGCTGAAATCATTGCTCAGCAGCGAAGGATCGGCGTGAACACGCTGCAACTAGTCGATGCCGTGCCGCTTGTTGAACTCGCCAATCTCCGTCGTGAATTGCCGGGCGTGAGGTTGATGCAGGTAATTCACGTGACAGGAGAAGGTTCGTTGACCCAAGCGCAGGAATACGCGCCGCACGTGGATGCTTTGTTGCTCGATTCCGGCAATCCCGCGCTCGCCATCAAAGAACTCGGCGGCACGGGGCGCACGCACGATTGGAAATTGAGCCGGGCAATTGTGGAAAGTGTTCACGTTCCTGTTTTTCTTGCGGGCGGATTGAACGCCTTGAATGTTGTCGAGGCAATCCGAATTGTGCACCCGTATGGTGTGGACTTGTGCAGTGGAGTGCGGGCGAACGGAAAGCTCAACAGCGAACGACTCACATCATTTGTCAAAGCAGTTGCCCAGATAGAATCAGCCTATTAAGAACAGCTCTCACCCCCGCTTGTCCTTGGGTTCTTTGCACTGTGCTTCATAAAACAGTAATTCTTTTGTATCGTTCGCGCGCTAGAAAAGATTGCGCCGCACAATTCCTGATGGTACGCGGAGAAAGCACGCATCGATGACAGCCGATTCATTCTATCTTGACCTGCCCGTTGTTAAAAATTTTGTCGACATTGCGAATCCGCGCATCTACACACCATTGCCCGAAGATTGGCACGTTGCAGTTTCCGACGTGCGAGATTCCACCGGTTTAATCCGGCGCGGAAAATACAAAGAAGTGAACCTGCTCGGCGCTTCGTCTATCATCGCGCTGCTCAACTTGAAGAAATCGTTCTCGCTTCCGTTTATCTTTGGCGGCGACGGCGCAACGATTTGCATCCCCCCTTCGCTGCTCGAACAGACTCGGCAATCGCTCGTTGCCACCAAAATAATGGCGCTCGAAGCATACGGCATCGACCTGCGAGTGGGCATTGTACCACTCCGGTATATACGTTCCAAAGGGTTCGACGTGCGCGTCGCGCGCTTATGGATTTCGGACACATTCGTGCAAGCGGCATTCAGCGGTGGAGGTCTACAATTTGCAGAAGAATGCTTGAAGGACCCTGCGACGGAAAAACGATTCAGCCTTTCCGCGGGAGACGCGGAACCGATTGCAGATTTTTCGGGGCTCGAGTGCCGATGGAAGAACGTGCCGAGCGCACGCGGAGAGATCGTTACGCTGATCGTCCAGGCGATCAGAAATTCCGCCAAGCAACAAAACGAAACGTACCGTGAGGTTATCCGGAATGTCGGAGAGATTTACGGAACCGATGCGCTCTGCCGGCCTGTGCACGAAGCCGACCTTTCGATGACACTCAGCGAGAAACAACTCTCCGGCGAATCGCGTATACGATCATTTCAGAAAGGGACGACGTACAGAATCGCTTATTGGTTCAAGATACGCTACAGAGTTTTGCTGGGGAATTTTCTAATGCGGATAAAGCGCAAAACGAAACGGGTCGATTGGGGAATGTACAAGCGCGATGTTGCCGCAAACACCGACTTCAAAAAATTTGACGACAAACTGCGGCAGGTTCTTTCCGGAACGTCCGCACAGCGGGAACAATTGAAGGCATATCTTGAAAAAAAGTATCTGGCTCGCGAATTAGTCTACGGCACGCAAGTGGCGCAGACGGCTATTGTCACCTGCCTCATCTTCAATTACAACGGTGCCCATCTTCACCTTGTTGATTCCGATAACGGGGGATACGCTGTAGCAGCCGCGGAGATGAAGGAACGGCTTCAGAAAATCGTCAGTTCAAAACCGCATAGGGTTGCAAAGTAGGAAGAAATTACTCCTTTGCTGACACCCCGTGGACCGAAACACAGCGGCTTGCCGCCATAGAGGCGCGGCTCTTTCCGCGGGCGTTTTGAAATTCTGTTTAGAACAAATAAGTTTGGATGGAGAATGCTGGGCTTCTCCTACCCTAGATGCGCTCAGCCGGCAAGAGTGATTCGAACCAGAATATAGGGAGGAACCAATGAACAAGATCAGCGCAAACTTTACAATATTTGTACTCTTCTTCGGCCTCGCGTTAGTAGAGGCCGTCAAAAACCAAGAGTGGGTGGAATCCATCTTGTTCCTGGCGCTTGGTGCAATGTTCTTGTGGGCTGACAGGAAGAAGCCGAAGTAGTAACGACGGACTCATTCAGCGTCTCACATTCACAGGCGTTCCCCCTCCTTTGTGGGTTGGGCGAGCCTTCCCACAAGATTTAGCCTCCTGCTCATTTCTCCTTATATTGTCTCCCCAATGCACGACCACTTCGATCACGATTCGCTCCGCATTCTGCAATCTGCACTCGAGAAACTGGAGTCAGGTTTTGAAAACCTTCCTAACTCATCCGCGGGCGGCGCTTCTCTGAATAAGCCCGCCCAGGTGTCTCGTGACCAACAGGCATTTGAGTCGATCATTACTCAGGTTGCCGCTCGGATGCAAAACAATTATCCGTACTTCCATCCTCTCTACGCGGGGCAAATGCTGAAGCCGCCCCACCCGATCGCTCGAACTGCTTATGCCCTTGCGATGTACTTGAACCCCAACAACCACGCACTCGACGGCAGCCGCGCCAGCTCGCCGATGGAAAAAGAATGCGTTGAACAAATCGCTGGGATGTTCGGTTGGTCTTCGCATCTTGGCCACTTGACAAGCGGCGGCACGATGGCGAACCTGGAAGCTCTCTGGGTAGCGGGACAACTCCACCCTGGGAAAAAAATCATTGCTTCAGAACTTTCGCACTACACGCACAAACGCATCAGCGGCGTGCTGGGTCTTGAGTATGAACCGGTTCCGTGCGACGTGGCGGGCAGAATGAACGTGCCTGCTCTTCGCGAACGCATGAAGCGCGGCGACGTTGGCACGGTGGTGGCAACGGTGGGAACGACCGGCATTGGCTCCATCGACCCGGTTCACGAACTGCTGGAACTTCAAAAAGAATTCGAGTTCCGCATTCAAGCCGACGCGGCGTACGGTGGGTATTTTACTCTCGCCGAGAATTTGAAACCGGAAGCGCGCCGCTCGTTCGATGCGCTCGCGAACGTGGATTCGATCGTGATTGACCCACACAAGCACGGCTTGCAGCCATACGGTTGCGGCTGTGTGCTATTCCGCGACCCGGCAGTGGGAAGATTCTACAAACACGATTCTCCATACACCTACTTCACATCCGACGACTTGCACCTCGGCGAGATAAGCCTAGAATGTTCTCGCGCAGGAGCGTCGGCCGTGGCTCTCTGGGCGACGATGGAACTTTTTCCGCTCGAACCGGGTGGTGCGTTCGCGAAAATGCTTGAAGCAGGTCGAAGAGCAGCGCTGAAATTGCACGAGCGAATTTCATCCGACAATCGCTTCGTTCCTGCGTTTGCTCCCGAGTTGGATATCGTCGTCTGGGCGGTAAGAGCAAAGTCTGTCAGCGAATCTTCTTTGCTGGCACGGAGGATTTTCGATGAGGCAGCAATGCGGGATTTGCATCTTGCGCTCGCCACGTTGCCTGTGAAGTTTTTCAAGTTTACCCACGCCGACGTACAAATCGATCAAGAAAGCGTCATTTGTCTCCGCTCCGTGCTGATGAAGCCAGAACATCTTGCTTGGGTCGATGAGATATGGAATCGGTTAAATGCAGCGACTGAGACGGTTTTGAGGGTGAAAGAATGACACAAAGACCACAAAGCCGTCACAGAGATACGCAGAGTGTTCAGTCAAGCCTCTTTTTTGTTCCATTTCTCATTGCCTCATTGCTCATTGTTCATTCTCCATTGTATTCCCAGCCTTTCATCGAAGTCGGGTTCGGCGGAAACGCAGTCATTCCCGCGGCAGATTTTGGCGGCACGCCGAATGAATTTTTGAGTGGAACGAAGTATGGCGTGCGTGCTGGCGGCGGAATTCATCTCGTCTCCAGGTTCTCGTTTGCCGACCTCCCGTTGCGCGCTTCCATCAACTACGCAATTCTTCGAAACTCCGGCGCAGCAGCAACGGGAACATTGGAGTTGACGCAAAAGATCTTCTCCATTTCGCTCCAGCCTGAGTATTTTTTTTCCACAGACCGTTCTGCTCTCCGCGCCTACGTCGGTGGCATTATCGAACTCAATAACTTCGGCGGCGATGCAACGTTCACCGGCGTGCCGGGCATACCGAACAATCTCTATGTGATCACATCGGCGGAGCGACTCGGATTCGGCGCGGCAGCCGGCTTGCTGATTCCACTCAATGAGCGAATTACGCTCGACCTTGCGCTCTCTTTCCACATCATGAATCCCGTCGGCAAACTATGGGAAGAAGCGATCACGCTGCCGCAGCGTCTCAACTCGTACCTCCGGTTGAACGATGCAGCGGATCCACAGTACGCGGCATCTGACCCAGATCATTTCATCGGTTCGCCGAGAAAGATTCGAACATTGCAGTTTACCGTTTCATTCCTTTTCGCCTATTCGGAATTGTAGATCGTTCGTGTGCACAATGGACGGTGGCTCGAAAACAATGAAGGGATTTCTTTCTCACAATCTTTGCTCATGTTGCGGTTAGACTTTTTGATCGGCCATCTCAGGATGGAACAATCGTTCAAGTACATTCACCACTGCCCGCGGTTTGAAAACCACTTTCTCCTTTTCCTTTTCCGCTCTTCTCGTTATATTGGTGCCGTGATCAACACCTTCTGCTATGCACCACAAAAGTAAGTTCCTCTCCGGCAAGCGGATCGATCCGCGTCCCATCAAGAAAAACATCGGCGTCGTTGAGCTGCTCGATGTCCATTTTCAGGCGTATAACGCGGCGCGCCTTCGAGAGGCGGCGCAGCTGTTCGCCACCGAAATGCTCCAACCCAATGTGACCGTTGGGATGAGTCTCACTGGGGCGCTCACGCCAGCGGGATTGGGCGGCTCGTGCATTGTGCCTTTGATGAAGGCAGGATTTGTGGATTGGATCGTGAGCACCGGAGCCAATCTCTACCACGACACCCATTTTGCCATCGGCAAAACATTGCATCGTGGTTCTCCTTTTCTCGACGACCGCCTACTGCGCAAAGATGCAGTCATCCGCATTTACGACGTCCTGTTTGACTACGACGTGTTGCTCGATACCGATGCATTCTTCCGCCGCGTGATTGAAGCGCCGGAATTTCAAAAGGACATGAGCACGGCAGAGTTTCATTACAAGATTGGAAAGTACGTCTACGAGCGAGAACGGGCGTTGAAGCTTCCGTTCAACAGTGTGCTCGGCACGGCGTTCAAGTGCGGAGTTCCAATCTACACGTCATCGCCGGGCGACAGCTCGATCGGGATGAACGTAGCGGCGCAAGCGCTGTTCGGCAACCGATTACGCTTCGACACGCTCGCCGATGTGAATGAAACGGCGGCCCTCGTGCTCGGTGCAAAACGATCCGGCGGCAAAAGCGGAGTGCTCATCTTCGGCGGTGGCTCACCGAAGAATTTTATGCTTCAGACGGAGCCCCAAATACAGGAAGTGTTGAAGATTGACGAGAAGGGACACGACTTTTTTATTCAGATTACCGACGCACGGCCCGATACGGGCGGCCTCTCGGGCGCTACCCCTTCGGAAGCCGTCAGCTGGGGAAAGATTGACCCTGACAAACTGCCCGGGACAGTAGTTGCGTACATCGATTCGACGATCGCGATGCCGATCTTTACCTCGTATGCCCTCGCCAAACGAAAGCCGCGCACGCTCAAGCGGCTTTATGACCATCGCGAAGATTTGCTCGCGCGGATGAAGCGCGAAGCGGAAAAAGTATTCCAACGATAACTTTCACCTATCAGGAGAACTCATGGATCGCTTTCAAGAGCTTATCGATTTGATTCAAACGTACAAACCGGATTTTGAAAAATTCTATCTCAAGCAAAACAAGTCTGCCGGCGTACGGTTGCGAAAGCACATGGCAGACCTGAAACGCAAAGCACAGGAAATTCGGAACGAAGTGCAAGAGATCAAGTCCAAGCAATCAACGCAGGAGCCTCAGCCCCAGCAACCATAACACGTACGCCAAAACGCGCAGCGGATGACTCTAGAAGGAGGTCGCCTGCCGCATATTCAACCAAGGCAAACAATTATGCCCGTCATCCTTCTTTCATCCCTGCTGGTCTTCATCCTTTCGGTTCAAATCCTTTCTTCCCAGACGGTTTCGGCGCGGATCATCCCTGCGCCCCAATCCGTGTTCGCGCTAGAGGGAAAGTTCAAAATCACTTCCGCCACGCGCATTGTTCTTGGCGAAGAAACGACCCGCCGGGACCGATTTGCGGCGGCGCTCATCAACGAAACCCTCCACAACCTGAAAGATGTGGCACTCCGGATCGTCTCAGAAGAATCCGTCAGAAGGTTCTCCACAAACTTTATTTTTATCGGTGCCCCCACCCATCGTGCGGGGAAGCAACTCGCCCTCGAACGCCGGATCGTACTTCGCCCGGAGATGAATGAAGAAGGATATGCGCTCGACGTTCGACCCGAAGGAATAGTTATTCTTGCGGCATCCCAAGCGGGACGATTCTACGGAATTCAATCGCTCTGTCAATTGATCGAGAGAGAAAAAAAGACGATCGTCGTTTCGTCGTGCAGCGCAACCGATTGGCCTCGATTCTCCTTCCGCGGCGTTTCTCTTCAATTTCCGTCCTCTCCCGCTGGAACGGAGGAATTCAGGAACGACATTCGCAGATTCGCCCGCCTGAAGCTCAACGCGGTGGTGCTCGCGCTTCCCTTGAATTCTTCTTTCATGGACAAAACCATTCAAGAGATCGAAGAGTTCGCGCGCCAGAACAGTTTCCAAATCATTCCGCGATTTACTGCGAACGACACTCTTGCCGAACGTATGACCACGTTGCTCCAGCGTTTCCATTCATCGACCGCGCTTGTCGTCACCGATGAAGCCTTCACATCGGAAATCGCCATCCCTCCGACTGTTTGGGAGAAACTTCGGAGGTCTAAGAAGAAGTTTGTGGTTGATACGACAGTGGCTCGACTTTTCTCTTCATCAAACCGTTCTTCATCGAATGAGTTCTTGCTTCTCGCTTCTTCGGACCAACTGAAGAATGGCAAGGGCACCCTGCCTACTCGCAAGAACGGCGCCGTTCGTTCGATCGTTTCCGTTCTTCCGGTTTCAACTTGGTTTCTTTTTCCACACTACAACCGGTTTGAGCGAGATTTACTGGAAGCAATCGATGCGGCAGAAATATTGTCGTCGCTTGGCACTCTCATTTCAATTCGCGAGCCGGGAGGGCTGAGCGTGTTCCCGGAACTCGAACAGCTCGGCATCGCGTGGGCTGCCGAGGCGGCGTGGAGTGGACGCTTTTCAAATCGACAAGCATTCAGCGAACGCTTTTTTGAAACCGAGTTTCGTTCTGAGAATGCGGCTCTGCATGCACAAGCCTGTTACGCTCTGCTCGATGAACCGTCCGCGCTTGTTTCGTGGAATCAATTCTTTGGCCATCCACTGCTGACCGCCCCCACGCAGCAAGAAAATGACCTTGCTTACAACATCCAATCGAGGGCATCCCTCGTCGCTGCATTGGCCAGACAATTGGAAGTCTCCGCACTCCAGAATCGCTCCCACGCTCGCCGCCTTTCCGATGTCGCTGGACTCCTTTCATGGTTTGCCCGATCGCAAACAATTGTGCAACAGATTCATAGTTCAGTCTCCTCGAAACGTGGGCTGCACAGTACTTCACGAAAGGAAGTTGGAATGGGAATTCGAGAGCTTGAGTCAACTCTCGATTCCCTTGTACGCCTTCTACCTCGAACACCCTTCAATGCCACCGCCGAACACTTTCGTCCACTGCAGCGCTGGTGGGCGCGAATCCACGAAGAAATAGAACAAGGTGAGGCTCCTTCGATCCCGCTCCTTTCAAGTGCGTGGATCGGCAATGGGCAACCAGATTCAGTCCCAACGGCAGAAAGGCGTACGCCAGAGACTCTTTACTTCAGGAGAGATTTTGAGACCAAGGATTCATTGCGAACGGGTTGGTTGCAAGTAATCTCCCGGTCCAGCGTTCGTGTTTGGCTCAACGGGGTTTTGGTGGAGCAATCGAGCCCGACCAGTGGATCTCCAACCGACCGGGCTTTCACACTCGCGCTCTATGACCTGCTTCCCCATCTGAGGCTGGGGCCGAATTGCCTAGCTGCAGAGGTTTGTTCGCCACCTTCTGAGAATAGCCCGCCGCTAAATGCCTTTGCAGTATTGACCTCTCTTCACGGACCGTCGGTGGAAATCCTTAGCGATTCCTCCTGGTTTTGTTCGCGGTTGGCAGTTCCGAAATGGCAAACTCTCAATAGCGATTCTCTTTCGTGGGGCAACGCTTCCGTTGAACCGAATCCAGTTGTCGCCCTCCGACCTGATTTTACGCTTCGACGAGTATCGTGGATTGGGTCGACGAGGCTGAAATAACGAAAAATTCATCGGCGGCCGATTGAGTCTGAATGATTCTCTTTATATGTTAGATACAGAACTAAAATCACGTGTACGTTTTTGGGGGATACCATGAAAAAATACGTATTGCTTGGGTTGGTCGCCGGCGCTGCGCTCTCCGCATTCCTGATCTACCTCAAGCGCAAGCAAGATCAGGGTTTTGAATTCAAGGGGTTCTTTGATTCATCGACCGTTGCCGACGATCTGTTTGGCGACGCATTTCTTGAGGCGCCCGACAAAATCTAAGCGCAGTACGCGGTAAGAGCCTTCGGAAGAATAAGGCTTTCTTTTGTTCTTCCAGCCGCAGATTCTTTCTTCACTCCACGTTCTACCGCGCAAACGATCCTTTGTTCCAAAGCATCGCTCGGAGTTCATATTTACAAAACTGAAAACCTAGTCTCCACGCAATCATGAGTGTGAATTCCATTCCGGTAGACTCCGCAGAACTGACGCAAGCCCTTCGTAGCGAAGCCGAGCAACTGAAGAACCTGCGTTCGGCGGTCACTTTGTTTGGTGGTGAATTCGTAGGAATCTTCGCGGGCAATTTTTATTATCGGTTTGAAATCCCCGAAGAAATCTTTATTCGCTCCATCGAGCGAGTGACGTTCACGTTCGGTCTGCTAGATCCAATCAGCGTAACCGGCAACATCATTACAATCGACAACCAGTATCTGACGGTTGCCTTCCCTCAAGATTTTGGAAAATTCTTACCCGAGGTGCATTGTGCGTGGAAATTTGATGAACAGATTCAGCCTGCCATCGACCGTCTCACAAGTTTCGGCAGTGATTCTATTGTCGGCGCGGCACTTCTGAATCCCGCCGACGCACAGAACAACCACGCTGTCGGTTTTGAAGCCGAACAACTTGTACAAACACCCCCCGAACAATTCGATGCGGTAAAGAGAATTCTGCAAAACCGGGTGACCCTGCTCTGGGGACCAACTTCTTCCGGCAAATCGCACGTGCTAGCTCTCGCAGCCCTCAATTATATGAAGCAGGGGAAACGCGTCTTGTTTGTCGCCCCGGCGAACGACTACGTTGACAAAACCTTGCTTGAAATTGTGGCTCACGGCAATCAGGCACAGTTACCGATGAAGGAGTGGGCGGTGCGGATCGATTTGCCCTCGCTTAATTCTTCGCGCGCAATGGCCGAATACTCATTCGAACATCAGATAGAGCAATTGAAAGCGGAGAAGCGTCGGGTCTTCCAAGAACGGGTAAATTTGCTCGCGACCTATTGGCGCATCAAGATCAAACAGATCTTGCACGAAGATTATTACACGAGAGTGCTGGAATTACGCGAGAACCAAGGTGAGGTTAAGAAGCAAGTCGATTCGATCGGCAAGGAGCTCCTTGGCGCTCAGGAAGTTGTCAACCGCATCGAGAGTGCTTCGATGCTTGAAAGATTAAAGAAGGGATTTTCGAAAGAAGAACTATCGCAAGCTCAAAAAACGCTTTCCGAAAAGCAGCAGGCTCAGAAACGGTCGCAGAACTTGTTGCAGACGTTCGGTGCGGAAATTTCCAGACTTGAAGCAACCGCCCCGGTCACGAGCGATGAACTGAAGGGGTTCAACCTGGCGCTAAAGCGAATGGAGGAGCTGGGCGGGCTGGAACAGATCGAAGCATCCCTCGAAGAATATACAGCCATCGACCCGGTTCCGATCCTGCAGAAGAAGCGACTGGTTGCGACGAGCGTCGCCACAGCGTTCGTGGATGAAGCAACGCGTTCGCAACTCTTCGACCTGGTGATGATTGACGGTGCGCAAAACGTTCCCATTCCAACGCTTGTTGCGTTGGCCACGATGGCAAAAGAAAAAATGATCGTTTGCGGCGACCCGTTTCAATTGGAGCCAGAATCAATCGCAACAACGCCATCTGCACAGCGATGGCTCCAGAAAGATATCTTTCTCTACCTTGCGAAAACCGACCAATTAACGACGCTCTTTGAATGGGCGGCGCAACACGCCCAATGGTCTATCTTTCTGTCGTCGCATTTTGCTACAACGCCGAAGCTTTCGACGTTCGTCTCCTCGACGTTGTTCGACGAGAAGATTAACGTGTTTGCCTCACCGCAGACCCGCGGCAAAATTTACTTTATCGATACTTCGGAGTATGCCGCTCGCGTAAAGCAATACGTGGGAAGGAAGAAGATTCTACCGTACAACGACATCCAGTCGCGCCACACGGTGGAGTGCGTGAAGCACGCCATCATGGAACCGGGAAGAACCTCCAGCGATGTGGGAGTCATTTTACCATTCAGCGGACCGACGCTCCACACAAAACTTCAGTTGCGCATCAACGGTATCAGAAATGTTGAAGTCGGAACCCCAAACACGTTTCGTGAGCGTCGTAAGAAAGCAATTGTGTTTGACACGACCATGGCAGGCGCTGATTACACGATGCGTCAATTAGACGACAAGAAAATCGGCGAACACCGTATCGTACGCATGTTGAATACTGTTTTCTCTTGCGTGATTGAGGATCTCTACGTTCTTGCGGATATGTCGCATTTCAAAACGATGTACAAAGACCGCCTTTTTACACGCCTCCTCATGCTGCTTCAGTCGGAGGCCGACCAGAAGCAGCCAACCTTTACGAACGCTGTGAAACGATTCGACGAGTTGGAATGGAAAGAGCGTGTCGTCTTAAATTCGCTTTCGGCTCAGAACGCTCCGGGCCAAGTATTGCCCGGAAGCGGCGATTCCGTCGCTTCTGGCTCCTTAAGAGAAGACGCCGAGTTGGAACTGCGGATGAAGATGATGTCCAGGCAGCAAGGGCAAAAGCCCGTCCAAACCCAGGTAAGGAATTTGGAGCAAGAGATATTCCAATCGACAACACGCGTGCTGGCCCACCGTGCCGACGTAAACCTCGTCTCGCAATATGTTGGCGGCGATTTGCTGTTCCGGAGTTCGTTCGCCACCGAGGAAACCATCAACCGTTTGCCGACCGATTCGTGTCAATCAGAGAAAGAATTTCGCGCAGTAATGGAGCGCTGGAATTTGCTCATCTATGAAATGAGCGGCGGGAATAAAGCTGAGCACGCCCTGATTGCACAGAAGGGGCCCGAATCGAGCGTCCGCGTCGACATTCGAAATCTCAAAGCATTCTATTCTACAGACGTCAGCGCCATTCTGCAGGAAGGAAAACAAAAAATTGCGGTTGAAGTAGGAAAGATTTTTCAGGTACTGCTTGGCAAGTCGCATCCCGGAAACCCTGCCGAGTGGTCCATCGCCTATCTGAGCTTCCTGGCACGCATGGAAACTTACCTCGTTTGGCTCTCCGACAAATTACGGCGTTGAATTTGCCCCGGAGTCACTCTTCGTCTCATCGACCTCCCATCGTCGCATCACAATGTGCCCCCCAAGACCGATTGCGGCAAAAGCGATCAGCGCGGTGACGGTCGGCCAGCTTAGAGCATCGCGGATACTGAGGGCGCGGACGCTTCCCTGAAGGGCTGTTGAATAGAGGAATGCTTTGATCGCAACGCCAACCATCGTTGCAGAAAGAAATCTCCCGAACGGAAGTTTCAAAATCCCTGCGCTGTAATTAATGATGCCGTGCTGCGAACCAGGAAAAACGCGAACGGCAAACAGCATGGCGAAGGATGAATGTCGATGGAGGAATGTTGTCACGCGCAAATTTCTGTAGGGCTCGACCCACGGCCCGCCGACGAAGCGGGCAGCAATGTATCCTGCGGTCGTTCCCGTTGCGCATCCGATCGTAAGAATTACGGTTGAGGCAAGCGGTTCATAAAGAAACGGAGTAACGAAAAAGAAGGCCGAACCCGGGAGGGCAAACGCCCACGCCACAGTCATGACAACGACGATTACTAGCGCCGTGACCGGGTTTGCACCAATCGCACGCAATCGTTCAATCGAAATCTGGTTTTGAGCTCCGCTCAGAATAAACGCGAGACCAAGAATTACAAGGATCGCGAGCCGCAGCCAGAGTTGGTTTTTCGAGATGGATCGTTGACTCACAAGCACTACTGCTCGTCGGCCACCGCTTGTGCGAACGCCGGTTCGCCAGCTTCAATATCGTACGCCGGCTCGAGCGGAGTCCCAAAGACACTGGCGCGCTGATCGTCAAATTCTCCTTCCCATCGCGCAACCACCACCGTGGCAAGACAATTTCCAAGGACGTTTACGGAGGTTCGAGCCATGTCCATCAGCTCATCGACAGCGAAAATAACGGCGACGCCCTCAGCGGGAAGGTTGAAGGAATGGAGTGCTGCGAAGAGCACCACGAGCGATGCGCGAGGAACGGCGGCAATTCCTTTAGAAGTGATCATCAACGTCAACATGAGCATGATTTGCTGGCCGATGCCAAAATGGATTCCGGTCGTCGTTTCGGCGGCTTGAGCAATAAACACCGATGCAACAGCCAGATATAGTGTGCTGCCGTCCAGATTAAAACTGTATCCGGTCGGCATCACAAACCCGACAATTCTTTTCGGAACTCCGAGCCGCTCCATTACTTCCATGGCCTTCGGCAACGCCGATTCGCTGCTCGTGGTAACAAAGGCTAGTGTGAACGGCTCGCGGACTGCTTTCAAAAACTGCTTTACCGGAAGCTTTACAATGTAAGCAACCGCGCCAAGCACAAAAACCACAAACACGATGAGCGAAATATACAGCGTTCCGACGAGCATCCCGAGATTGACCAACACGCCGAGACCCATGTGCCCAACCGTCGTCGCCATCGCTGCACCGATACCGAAGGGGGCGAAGTGCATAATGTAATTCGTGAACTTGAACATCACTTGCGACAGGCTATCGCAAAATTCTAATACCGGTTTTCCTTTCTTCCCCATCGCCGAAACCGCAAAAGCAAAGATCACCGAAAAGGCAACGATTTGTAGCACATCGTTTCGCATCATCGAATCGACGATGTTCGAAGGGAACGTGTGCACAACCGTTTCCACGAGCGTCATCGGATGATTTTCGGCTATCTTCCCGAGATCGACTCGGTCACCCTTGAGCGCGACACCGTACCCGGGCCCGGTCAAGTTTACCACCAGTAGTCCCACCGCCAGAGCGAGCGTTGTGACAACTTCAAAATAGAGGAGCGACTTTAGGCCAATGCGGCCAACTTTCTTCGCGCTGCCGCCACCAGCGATGCCAGCAACGATACTCCCAAAAATCAACGGAGCGATAATAACTTTTATGAGGTTGAGGAAGATTGTGCGTAGGAATGCGGTTTCTTTGGCAAGGTCGGGAAATTGCGCGCCAAGAATTACTCCCACCACTAGCCCCAGGAGAATTTGCTTGGTAAGCGAGAGATGGAACCATCGAGTTCTTATCGTTTTCGTCATAGTCAATCCACGCTCGTAGTATTGTGATGAATTAAAAACCCCGACGCGACCGCGTCGGGGCAAACTGAAGCTTCCGGAACGTCAAGTGCAGACGAATTACTTTCCCGTGCGTATGAGTTCGTTGAGTTTTGACATGAATTCGATCGCCTCTTGCCGCACTGGGTCGAGGTCAATTGCTTTGTTGAAGAACTCTCGCGCTTTCGTATAGTTCTTTAAACTCTGATGTGCGACCCCTAATTGGATGTTGGTCTTGTAGCTCTTTCCGTTCATCGCAAGGGCAATTTCGAATTGCTGAATAGCGCGCGCGGGGTCGCTATCGCCCATGTATGCGGTGCCCAAGTTCGAATGAATGATCCAATAATCATTTCCTTTATCGATCGCAAGCGTCAGCACTTCGATCATCGGCTTATACGTTCCTTGCTTCAAGTATAAGCTATACGCTTCCTTGTACGCCCCCAGATAGAGTGTATCCATGGTATAGGCACGTTGGAAGAATGTCGACGCCCGGATCGGTTCGTTGATCCTCACATAATGCTTTGCGAAGGAATAGAATGCGTACGCAAAATTTGAGCCGACAATGCTTGCTTGACGATACTTGTCCTCGGCCCCGGGCATATCTTTCTTCCCCTCCAACTGCTCGGCTTCTTCCAAAAGATGAAGCGCCTCGGGTGGGATTTTCTCTTCTCGCAGCTTGATCAACACGCGCATGAAGTCAAAGCGGTCCACCAACTCTTGCTCGTAACAGGTGCGGAAGATCTTTAGTATCTCTTCTTTGGCCGAGCCAAGACTGCCGTAGAAAAAATCGTTCACGGCTCGTAGCATTGAATAGTACGGAAGGGGAAACGCGGTAGTGTCTTTTCTGAGGTTCGGTAAGAATTCGATTGGAAAAATCGGCATACGCGCCAGGAAGCGTTCATTACAAAGACGAACGAATGTCTCGTAGCTTTCCATTAAATTCTGTTTCACAAGCCGTGCTCGTTGTTCTTCAGGAATTCTCAGCTTCAATTCTGCAGCTGCGGTATCGGTAAAGTTCGCACTGGAGAAGGCATACGCCAACGTTTCAATCATGTACTGGTACCGTATTCCATTCTTGCCGGACGCGGAGCCTTCAATAATCCATTTTGTATTATTATCGTCGAGCACGTGTTGAAGCGAATCACGCGTGAGTGAACTTTGCGCAAGAGATCCACGGGCTCGGTCTAGAATCGGAGCTACGGTGGCATCCAGCGAGCCAATTTCCCAGACAGCCCTCGGAAGAGAGTCGACGAAGAACTGGAAAACCGGTTTGAACCCGTCGATCTGACGAATTTTTTCTTTGAGCTCAAGCTGTTGGTTGGTGAGAATGGTACCAAATTCAGCAGCCTTTTCTGCATAGAGCGCCTCGAATGCCCGAGTGCGCTTTCCCTTTGCATCCTGATACTGAGGAAAGATCGACAACGCTTTGTTCTCAAGGATTTTTTCCGCAGCTACGATCGAAGCACGATGCTGCTTGGTAGCGTATCCATCTTCCGTTTGCTTAAGCAGATCCATGAGCTGTGAGTAGCCGGGCCAGAAATTCTCCGGCACGGACATTTCTATCTGACTCATTGCCTCTCCGACAGGGCATTGGAACAGAAATGCCTGGTTCAATTTCAATGTTTTGGGAAATGCAACAAGAACAGATGTGGTCGCATCTGCAATGATGTCACTCTTCCAGGCCATCGGCATTTTTTGTTCATTTTGGTAGACTCGAAGTTTGCCCAAATCATCCTTGATAAAATCAGCGTCAATTTTCCAATCGGCCGTAGGCTTACAGATAAAATAAAAATACTGACCCGCATTCACATTCTCGCTTGTTATTGGCTCTCGTTTTTGGTTCGAAAGTTCCAACCGGATCACACGCGGTCCCCCCATGCCGAGAAACCCGGATTTCTCCTTAATCTTGATTTCCACGGACGGAGCTTGAGCGTGGAGCCAACCTGCCGAGACAATCAGCAAAATTATCAATTTGAATGCTGAAGGAATCTTCATGAACGACCTTTGTAAGTGGAGGTGAATTGTGATTGCTGCAGAGAAAAGCCAGTGAAAATATAGAAAATCCCCGCCCCAGAATCAATGAGAGTTTCTTGACATTCTCTCGAAAAATGCAAAGATTGGCAGTGACTACTTCCTCAAGACTTAACTTCGACTGTGTGACTAAGGCCATTCGCAGTTGCTCCGCTTGATGGTCGCCACACAATGGTTCCCGACAATCCGATATACTGAATTGCCAATCAAAAGGAGTGTAAGTATGAAACGATACCTTCTCGCATCCGCGCTTGTCGTCGCGGGCGCAATGTTGAGTGTCGCCCAACAAGAACCCTATGTTGAGCAATTGCAGAGTGTCGAAGCGATGAAATCGCCCGTGGCATTCGGTGTCTACTCGCGATCGACGAACCTTCTTGCCATCGCCTCACAAACAGAAAAGGCCGTCAAAATTTTTGAGAGCCTGACGTTTAATGAAAAAGCAACACTTCCACCTCTCGTCGCAAAGGCGACCTCGCTTGGCTTTTCAAATTCGGGGTTGACTCTGTTCACGAGCGGCGCTGACGGGACTGTATCCTTATGGGGATTGGATGGGTCATCACAAAAGGCATTCTCACCACACAAGGCGGGTGTTGTTGCCATCGCGCCGTTTGACGAAATGATGCTCTTTACGGTCGGCCTCAACAAACAGGTAAAACTCTTTGACGCGAGGTTGTTGAAGGAAGTCGGTGAAGTCTCTCTCGAAAAGGAAGATATCACCACGATCGCTGTTCATCCAGGCAAGAAACACTTTGCACTCGGCCTCTCGACAGGCCAGATCAATATCTACGCAGCCGGGCAGTTTAGCCTGGTAAAGAGTTTTACGGATTGCAATGTGCGGATTACAACCCTCGCATTCATCCCCGAAAGCCAATATTTTGTGGCCGGCACATCAGATGGCAATGTGTTCGTTTGGGATATGCAATCAATGACGTTCAAGACCAAGATTTTGGCACATACCGGCGCTGTATCGTCCGTTGCCTTCGACCCGAAGTTACGGTGGATGATTTCTTCCTCGGTCGATGGGTCAACGAAGATGGTTGATTTGAAGTCGTGGGCGGTGGTGAAGTCATTCCCCCCTATGGACGGTGCCCTAACGTTTTCAACCTTCTTGAGCGATGAGACGTTCATTGGCGGAACGAACAAAGGCTTCCTCGTTCGATGGAAGATTCTCCCGACTGCGCCTGATACCGCAGGACCCAGAATTGTGATAGTCCAACCGCGAACGGACGGTGCGAGCCCAGCCCCAAAAGTTGTGGCAACGGAGTTCGAAATAAAAGGTGTTGCATTCGATGAGCACGACCTTGCGAGTGTATCGTTCGCCGGGAAGCCTCTCATACTCACGCCAACATTGCCGGAAGACGTAGCGTTGGTCGGTTCCAATCCTTCGGCAAACCGATTTTCAATCAAAGTACCGCTCGATTCTGTCGGGATAAACACGTTTCACATTGTTGCAACAGATAAAGTGGGAAATTCCTCAAGCCAGTCCGTATTGATTGAGCGAGTGGCAGCGGACCTGGCGGTCGAGATTGTTTCGCCCGCGTTGAATGCCGAAACCGATAAGACTTCGATTCTGATTGAGTTCAAAACGCTCTTCGACATTGCTTCGTTTTCGATTTCCGTCAATCTGAATGATATTGTGATTGATCAAGTTCCGGTGGGCAAATCACCAGGCGATATTATTTCGGAGGAAATTCCAATCGGCGGTGGCTACAATCAGGTGCAACTAACAATTATCAGCAAGTCGGGCGATCGCTATTCCAAGACGCTTGGCATTTCTCGCAAACTCTCGGCGGCTTCTATCGCGGGGGCGGGTGTCGGCGGGGGCGGGGTCGCGCGCGCGCGCAAACCGGGCGAGCCGCAACGGTGGGCCGTTGTTGTCGGCGTTTCAGAGTATGCGAACCCTGGTATTCCAAGCCTGAAGTATGCCGACAAGGATGCGGAGGCATTTGCAAACTTCTTACGCAGACCCGAGGGGGGCGGCTACGACAACGACCACATGCGGATGCTCACGAATAAAGAGGCCACACTCGCCAACGTGCGCGATGCGCTGGTAAATTTCTTGAGCGGTGCCATCGATATGGACTTGGTGCTGATTTACTTTGCAGGGCACGGCGCGCCAGAACCTGCACGGCCGTCGAACCTGTATCTACTCACGCACGATTCCGACCCGAACGTGCTTGGCACAACGGCATTCCCAATGTGGCAGATTCAAGATTATCTGGCACGGTACATCAGCGCAAAACGTATTGTGGTGCTCACCGACGCATGCCATAGTGGAGGGCTCAGCGTGAATTATGCCACTCGCGGCGTGGCGGCAACAGAACAAAACCTCGTGAATCAATATCTGGTAGACCTCTCGAAATCCAAAGAAGGAACCTTGGTCTTTACTGCAAGCGCCGCCGGTGAGGTTTCGCAGGAATTCCCCGAGTATGGCCACGGCGTGTTTACGTACTTCATGCTCGAGGGCATGCAAGGCAAGGCCGACTTCAATAACGATTACACCATTACGGTGAACGAAATGATGCAGTACACCGAAGAGCAGGTGAAACGTAAAACCAAGGGCGCGCAAAACCCAACCCGAAGCCAGACTAATTACGACAAAGAATTGACCATCTCTCTGATCAACCACTAAACTCAGGGGACACAATATGAGATACCCACTGTTCTTGACCATCACGCTTCTGGTCCTCGGCGGAATGCTGTACGGACAAGACCCGGCGCCTGCGGCACCAAAAGAAAACGTCGCATTCAAATGGGCCTTTGCCGTTGCCGGCGGGAAATCGCTTTCTCTCATCACAAAAGATACTTCGCTCAAGTCCGGCGATGACATCAAGATGTTCGTGCAACTTGAGAAAGAATGCTTTGTGTATGTGGTACACGCAAGCTCCAAGGGGGAAATCGATTTGCTCTTCCCCTATTCTGTTCAACAATTCTCCTCTGACTACCAGATAGAGAAAAATTACTACGTTCCAGTCGGACGAAAGTGGCTTCAGTTAGATGATACCAAAGGGAAGGAAACGTTTTATGTCCTTGCTTCCATCGAACGGTTGCTGGAGTTGGAAGCAATGCTTGGCGACTATCAAACCGCTATCGCTGAAAAGAAGGTGGACCTCGGAACGAAGATCGTCGCCGAAATCCGCGATGCGCGACGACGGTATAAGACATTCGCCACCATCGCTGAGAAACCTATCACGATCGGGGGCAACATTCGCGCCTTAGAACAAGCCGAAGCCGCCAGACGACCCGATATTGCCGAACACGCTACACGCATCACCGCGAACAATTTCTTCAGCAAAACCTACACCATTGACCACCAATAAGAAACGAACAGTCCAAGTCACGGCCAGCTTGGTCGTGACCTCGTTCGTTTTTGTTCGTCTACTCTTCTGGATACTTCCAGGCATTTTTGACACGTGGAATGCGCAGACCATTGATCAGATCTTTCGATTCCGCGCCTCCGTGGCATCGCTGAGAATTCCCTACGATAGCGCAATTGTGCACGTCGATGAAAGCGATAAGAGCGTCATCAAGCTGACGGGCGCCTATCTTTCTCGGCACCATTACGCTCAGGTCGTCCGTGCGCTCGGCGAGATGAAAACGGCCGCGCAAATTTACGATTACATCTTCCGCGCTCCGTCCGACCCTGCAGAAGACCAAGCCTTCTTCGCGGCAAATCGTTCTGCCAACAACGCTTACTACGGAATTGCCTTCACATTAGAATCTTCTCAGCCGTCAGAAAAGCCGCCCCGACCCAAATCGCATTGGGCGTACTTGGACAGTACGAAGTGGCGCGTGAACGTCGAGGGCGATATTGGCAATATGTACTTCGCCGCAAACCCCATTATCACTTTTCCCGAACTCGCCTCTTCGGCAAAGGGGGCAGGATACCTGAGCTTACAGTACGACCGCGACGGCGTGTTTCGTCGGGCACCGTTATTGGTGCGCTACGACGACGCATTTTATCCGAGTTTTCCGTTTCGAGCCGTGTGCGAGTACCTCAACGTTACGCCGGATCGGATCAGCGTTCGACCGGGAAAGACGATTACTCTGAAGAATGCGTTCCAGCCGGGGCAACTTCCGCACGACATCATTATCCCCGTCGACGACCGTTGCAACCTGATCATCAATTACATCGGCGAGTGGGGAGCCATGACCCATTACGAGTTCGCCGATGTGTATAACGCTGGTAACGATCGCGAAGAATTGGAAAACGCTTGGACTCCCCTGTTTCGCGGCAAGATTGTCGTCGCTTCACAGGTAGGCACTGGCGCTGCCGATGTCGCCCCCGTGCCGACGGATAACAATTTCCCTCTCAGCGGTGTGCACGCGAATGTGCTCAACACGATTCTGACAGAGAATTTTCTGCAAGAGTTTTCACCCGTGCAAATGTTCATCGTTGAATCGTTCCTGGTGGTGCTGATCTATTTCCTTGCGCTCCAACTCTCTTCACGCAAGCTGTGGGTGGGCGCGTTGATTGTCATTGTGGGATACATGTTCGGCGGGGCAGCGCTCTTCCTCTACGCCAATATCATCGTCAATATTATCCGCCCGACGTTGATCCTTGTCTTCTCCGTCGTCGCCGTGATGGCCTATCGGTACATCGTTGAAGAACAGCAAAAGGAAGCGCTTAGAGCCTCTTTCGAATCGTACTTACCTCCCTCCATCGTCAACCGCATGCTCGCCAACCCGGAATCCATCTTCGCGGGCAAGAAGGAAGAACTCACGATCCTCTTCAGTGATATCAAAAGCTTCACCACCTACTCATCTACCATGTCGCCCGATGAGATTCAGTCGATGCTCAATGAATACTTCGAGGAGATGGTCAATATCGTCTTCAAGTACGAAGGGACGGTGGATAAATACATCGGCGACGGGTTGATGGTTTTCTTCGGCGCGCCCGAGCCGCAGCCCGACCACGCCCTGCGATGCGTTCGAGCAGCCATCGATATGCAGAAAAAATGCCGTGAGCTAAAAGTGCAGTGGGAAGCAAAAGGATGGTTTCCTCTCAAGGTTCGCGTTGGAGTAAACACGGGCCCCGTGGTCGTTGGCAACATGGGCTCTGCGCGAAAACTCTCGTACACCGTGCTCGGTGCCGACGTGAACCTTGCCAACCGTCTCGAATCGAACGCGCCAATTGAAGGAATCATGATCTCGAAGCGGACGTACGAATTGGTGCAGGGAAAGGTCCCCACTCGCCCGCACGCCCCTGTGCTCGTCAAAGGCCTTGATACGCCGATTGAAGTGTATGAAGTGCTGGTGGATGAGGCGTTGACTGCTTCCTGATTATCCCTTCTTGTATTAGTCGGATGCTGGAACGCCACCCCCAGTTCTCAACCCCGACACAGAGCTTCTAAAAGAGATAAGTTAATAGATTCACGTACCCCACATTCCCATTCTCCATTGACAAAACGTTTCTGTCAGTTCCCACCTCCAAAAAGAGGTGCATAGTTTGTCTTGACTTAGTAGAGAAAATAGGTCAATCACTTTCTCCGATTCTTGGCTTTTGAGTCAATACCTTTGCTTTTGATCTGGCACACCAAGTGCGGCTGGGCGATTCAATTGTCTCAAAGCCCATGTTATTCAACCGGTAGCATCGAAAGTTCGTTCAGCTTTTGGGGACGAAGGCATATTACTGGAATCAACAGCGACCAGATTAGAAAATAGATACGACAACAGGTGTTTGCTATGGAAATCATATCAATCAAGAAGATATTCGGTGAATAGTTGATGCCGATGCAATTACCCAAATGCTGATGCACCGAAAAACTAGCGCATGTTTTGACTGTTGTGCTGCACAAATATTCTTGTTATCACATTTTTTAGGAGAAACAAATGACAAAGACTCTTCGCTCTCTGTTATTGTTCTGTGGAATCTTCACTTATTGCATGGCTCAGTCCAATCAGTGGCAACTTACATTGTCAACTGGCGACATACTTCCCAACTGCGCTTTGCTGAAAGTCGATGGGGATTCGCTCAATGTTACTCGGGATAGCACAAATCAATGGATCAAGGTTGCTTCGATATCGGAGGTTCGATTCGTAAGGGAATCAAGAGTTTGGGAGAGCGCGAAAACGTGGGGAACCTATGTAGGCCTCGCGGGGGCGGTTGTTTCTGCGGTAGCCATTGCAAGTTCAGTTCACGGAAGATCCGATCCCCCCTCGTCATTCCTTCGAATTGAGATAGATGATACAACAGCGAAAATTTTTGCTGCCCTGCTTGGATCGATCTGGTATGGAGCAATACTCGGAGTTGTCGGGGGTGTTGTCGGATCCGTGGTTGCTCTGGTCACGGGAAGAGACATTGTCTACGATCTCGCTCCGATGAAACTCAATGGAAAACTAACAACTCTTCACGCAATAATTGAAAACAGAACGAGCAATTAATCACGTTTGTTGCCACTCAACAAGCTCAAAATGACAAGGAATCCTCGCTCCCTGTTTGCGCTCTGTGGAATCTTCACGATTTCCCTAGCTCAGCCCAATCAATGGCAACTTACATTGTCATCTGGAAGCACAATATCCAATTGTGGTTTGTTGAAAGTCGATGGAGATTCGCTCAACGTTGTTCGGGATAGCACATATCAATGGATCAAGGTTGCTTCGATAACTGAGGTTCGATTCGTCAGGGAAGCCAAAGCGTTGGAGACCGCGAATTCGTGGGCAATCTATATGGAAAATGCAATGCCAAAATACTTCGGTGTTGTGCTTGCTGCCCCAATATTGGCACTGTATCGAGCTTTTGATGGCGTTGTCGGATTTGTACTTGTCCTTGTAGAGGGACACGATAGTGTGTTCGATTTCGCCCCCATGAAGCCTGATGGAAAACTGACAACTCTTCACGCGATAATCGAGAATAGAATAAGCTATTGATCGCATTCGCTGTTTCGCGAAGAATGTCATGTTTCAGTGCCAGCTGAAGAGTATGTCGTCAAAAATAAACCATTGGCATCGGTATTGTTGTAGTCAAGATACCGGGTAGCACTGCGCTTCAATGTAGTTTTCAGTCGAGCATCGCCAACCTTTGTGGTGAACCTTGCTTTTCCCTATGCCTTTCTCGATATTGTCCTAAGCTAATTGCCCTCGAATCCCCAATGCTCACCCGTGAACTTCATACAACTCCCAAACGCTGGTCTTCGGCGGACGCGTTTCGCGTTTGCGAAGAGTTGGCGTACCGGCATTACGAGAATTTCCCCGTCGCGTCGTGGCTAATTCCGAAAGCACAGCGCAAGTACGTTGCCGCCCTCTACTCCTTCGCGCGTACGGCAGATGATTTCGCAGACGAGCCGGGATATTCTGTCGCCGAAAGGATTGAAAACCTGCGCCGTTGGGAGGAACGACTGGCGAACTGCTACGAAGGAACTGCATCGCACCCGATTTTTGTCGCGCTAGCAGAGACAGTCGAACGCTTTCAAATCCCACAGCAATTGTTCCTCGACCTTCTCTCGGCGTTCAGGCAGGATGTAACCATAAATCGCTACGAAACATTCGACGAGCTTTTGGCGTATTGCCAACGGTCGGCGAATCCAGTCGGCCGGCTTATTTTGCTGCTCTTCAATTATCGGAGCGAGCAGTTGTTTGAGCAATCCGATGCAATCTGTGCGGCGCTGCAGTTAACAAACTTCTTGCAAGACGTTTCGGTAGACATGAAAACTAACCGTATCTATATCCCTCAAGAGGATTTTGCCGAGTATGAATACACAGAGCTGGACCTGCAGAATCGAACGGTCAATCAAGCGTTTCGTATGCTGATGGAATCTCAAGTCCGACGGACGGAAGAACTGTTCGCGCAGGGCCGGCCATTGCTCGACGCGGTGGGGACCGATCTGCGTAGAGAACTTCGCCTCACGTGGCACGGCGGGATGGAAATTCTGAAAAAGATCCGCAACGCGCAGTTCGATGTTCTTTCTGCCCGGCCAAAACTTTCCGCATTCGACAAACTTCGATTGCTAGTAGTGTCATTATAATTACATCTGAAAAGCAAACGACAAAACGACCCCATCCATCCCTTCCCCGTTCGGGGAAAGGGATGATCTCCCTCTCCTGCCCCGAAGGGATGCCTTCGGCAAAAGGAGAGGGATGGGGTGAGGTCGCATTAACTCACGATGATTGCTCGAACATAATTCTAATCAGTGCAAGCGGCATCGACATATCTGCCGAGCATCGGCGAGCACGAGCGGAGCAATTTCTATTATTCGTTCCTCATGCTTCCCGCTCCGAAGCGCGAGGCCATCGAAACTATTTACGCCTTCTGCCGCTACACCGACGACATCGTGGATGAGGGGAGCGACGAGAAAGAACAATACGTTCGCCTGAAGCAATGGACGGAAGAGCTTCAACGCTCCCTCATCGGCGAATCGCGTTACCCGATTCTCAATCGACTGAGCAAGATCATCAAGCGGTTCAACATTCCGCTGGAACATTTCTACGACCTCATCAAAGGCATGGAGATGGACTTGAACAAGAAACGCTACGAATCGTGGGATGATTTGCGGCAATACTGTTATCGCGCCGCCTCTACCGTCGGGCTGATCTGCGCCGAAGTGTTTGGGTATAAAAATGATGAAACCAAACAGTACGCCATCAACCTCGGCATTGCATTGCAACTGACGAACATCTTGCGAGACATCAAGCAGGACGCAAAACGGGGCCGTTTCTATTTGCCGCAAGAAGATCTGCGACGGTTCGGCTACACGGAACAGGAACTGGCGCGCTCGACATACAACGATCAATTCCGGTCGCTCATGCGGTACGAATGCGAGCGAGCGCACGAGTATTTCCGCAAAGCAAAAGCGTACCTTGCAGAAGAAGACAAGCCTCTCTTCTCCGCCGCCCGCATTATGGGCAACATCTATTACCTCTTGCTCCTTCGAATTGAACGAGCGCAGTACGATGTGTTCAGCAAGCGCATCCGCCTCGGCTCGCCGCTGAAACTGCTCGTAGCGCTCGTACTGCGGCTGCGCACGAAATTTCCCAAAAATTTTCACCGCTACATTCACACAGAACTCCCCGCGTAGGTTCTCCTGTCCGCCGTTGAGCAGACGTGCGTGAGTCAATAGTCCTTACACTTTCAGAACTTAGCCAATGAACAAGCAAACTTGGATTCAACTCATCCTAATTGTCCCTCTGACCTTGCTGAGTTCCTCTCTGCTCGCGCAAGAACAACGAGACACGATTGTCGTACTCATTCAAACTGAACTCGGCACGCTCGAAGTCGAGATCTATTCGACAAAGGCTCCGATCACTGCGGCGAACTTCTTGCGGTACGTGGACAGCAATTGCTACGATGGCGGCGTGGTACATCGTACGGTCAAGCCCGATAACCAACCGAACAACCTTGTGAAAATCGAAGTGATTCAAGCAAGCATTAACGCAGAGAAGGAAAGCTTCGCGCCTATCAAGCTTGAGCGCACGAACAAGACGGGCGTTAAGCACGTGGACGGTACGATTTCGATGGCACGGTCGGGCCCGGATTCTGCCACATCAGACTTCTTCATTTGCGTCGGTGCGCAGCCGGAATTGGATTTTAGCGGAAAGCGAAATCCCGATGGACAGGGATTTGCAGCATTCGGCAAGGTTGTGAAAGGCATGGAAGTCGTGAAGAAGATTCAACACTCACCCGCAGAAGGCCAGCGTCTCAAGCCGCCCATTAGGATTCTCAGCATCAAGCGGAAACGGTAGATCGGAATTTCACAGACATACGATTGCGTGATCATCGGTGGCGGCGTTGCGGGCCTCTCTGCAGCGGTTGAGCTATCCTCGCGAGGGAAGAAAATTCTTTTGCTTGAACAACGGCAGTACCTCGGCGGAAGAACGTATTCATTCCGAGACAAAACCACGGGCGACGTTATCGACAACGGTCAGCATCTGCTGATGGGATGCTACGCGGAAACGCGGCGCTATCTCCGGCAGATCGGTTCAGAACATCTTGCCGACCTTCAACCCTCGCTGCACATCGACTTTCTTCACCCGAGACTCGGTTTATCTTCACTCCACACCTCGCGGCTTCCTGTTCCGTTGCACGCACTGATCGGATTGTTTGGATTGAAGTCTCTCTCCTTTTCGGATCGCTTGTGGCTGGCGCGAGTCGGCGCGGAGTTGCTCATTCCCGAATCGGTTCAGAGGAATCGTCTCGCACAACTCACGGTGGATGAGTGGCTGAAACGATTGGGGCAGAGTGAGATTGCAAGGAAATATCTGTGGGACATCATCGCCATCGGTTCTTTGAACGACAACCCGTCCGTTGTGAGTGCGCTCCTGTTCTACCGTGTGCTGAAAGCGGCATTTACGGGTCGACGCGACAACGCAAGCTTGCTCATGCCGCGCGTCGGGCTGAGCGAATTGCTTGTGCAACCTGCGGAAGCCTTCATCCTCGAGCACAGTGGAGAAATTCGATTGGGGACGGAAGTAAGAGGATTAGATATCAACGGTTCCGCTGAGGTTGCTGTAACGACGAACGATGGCGAACGCGTGAAGACTCACTCCGTTATTTCCGCCGTGCCGTGGTTTGTCGCTCAGACGCTGTTGGCGAAAACCGGAATCAACATTTCACGTGCGTTCCGGTCGTCGCCCATCATTAGCATCTATCTGTGGCTCGACCGCGTGGTAACGGATTTGCCACTCGCGGCCCTGCTCGACACGCGCCTCCAGTGGATGTTCAATCGGACGTTGCTTCAAGGAAAGTCGAACGATTCACGCTTCGCGCAATCTCTTTGTTTCGTCATCAGCGGAGCAGAGGAGTTTGTGGAGATGAGCGCAGATGAGCTTGTGAGGATTGCTATGGAAGATCTGCGTGCGCTTGTGCCGCAAGCGGGCGATGCACGCGTGCTCCACTCAGTCGTTCTTAAAGAGAAGCGTGCGACATTTTCTCCCACGCCGCGAACGGAACGATTGCGGCCCGCCGCTCAGACTGCAATGCCGAATGTCTTTCTTGCCGGAGATTGGACGGATATAGGTTTTCCGGCAACTATTGAGGGAGCTATTTTCAGCGGACGGCGCGCTGCCGAGCACGCAATTGGGGTTCTTTCAAACCGATGATCGTTGATTCCCGTTTCTCTCGTCTCTATATTATGCACGCCAACCGTCACTCTCAGCGTCAACGTAAAGGTCGACCGTGAAACGACTCTTCTCCCCGTGGCGTGCGCAATACATCGCCACCTTTAAGAACGAAACCAAATCCAAGCGCTGTCTCTTCTGCGCGATGGCAAAGCAGCGATCGGATTCCAAGAACCTCATTCTCGTCCGCAAATCGCATTGCTTCGTCGTGATGAATCTCTACCCTTACAATAGCGGCCACGTGATGGTCGTTCCCTACCGGCACACGAAGGGCGTTGCTGCGCTCAACTCAGCGGAATCAGCAGAAATCATGGAGACGACGGCCGAGATGATTGAAGCGCTTACACGCGTAGTAAAACCACAGGGATTTAATTTCGGTGCTAACTTTGGTCGCGTCGCAGGGGCGGGCATTGACAAGCACGTCCATTTTCACATCGTGCCACGGTGGAACGGCGATACGAATTTCATGCCCGTGCTGGCCGATGTGAAGATGATCAGCGAGAACATTCGCGCAACCTACACGAAGATTCGCGCTGCCTTACGATAGCAGAACGTTTGAGGTTACGCTCCTCGCTCGCCTTCTCTCGCTGAGCTTGCCTTAATCTGCCATATCCTCCGCTCGATTTTCTTCGGAAAGAATTCTCTGAGTTATCATCTCGTCGAGCATCGTTCCGACGATCCGCTCTGTCAGGGCAACATTGTCGGGATGCACGTGGCGGGATTCCATCCAAACAATCTTTTTCGGCGAACCTGCTGTGTTGAAGAACATTTCGGTATTTGCTCGCGGGATTTGCTCATCCTCTTCACCGTTGATCATCAGCAACGGCGTTGGAGCAATCGCAACCGCGAACCGCATCGGCTCCACCGGACGAAGCAACCACCATCCACTCACGGCCACAAATTCGCTCACGAGCGCTCCTTCCCACCTTCGCGCGTTATGATAGAGGAGCGAATACAATCCTCCGCCGCTATACGCCATGACCGCAGCTGCGAAACGATGGTCAATCGCAACAATTGCAGGAACGAGCGGACCGCCAAAGCTGTACCCTAACAGGATGATTTTTGATGATTCGACATCGGGTCGCGATTGGAGATAATCGAGAGCAAGCAAGGTGGAGGGCGGCATATCGAGCAGTGCGCTCCGAACATTGGGAAGGTCTTGCACCACTTGAGCAACATTGTAGTTCTCTCTCGGCGTATAGGGATAATCGACCGCCAGGATAAAAATATTCTTTAGCCCCACAACGTAGTCGACAGCGTGCCGACCTGTTGCAATACCACCCAGAAGAATTACGGCAGGATACTTCTTTGTGACATCGCGCGGTTCGAGGAGTCCGCATCGAACAGTGAAGCCATCGGAGTTCACGAGCGTGAGCCACGATTTTCGGAACAAGGAGGAAGAGTCGATCGAATCAGCCTCAGCTCGAACGAGGGTACCTTTTCGTTGTACGAAAGCCCTCGAAAAATCCTTGAAATAATAGAAGACCCCGAAAAAGCCGATGAGGAATACGCATGCAAGAAGGACGCTTAGAACTTTGTAAGCAAGAATTCGGGTGAAATACCTCATGCGATCCTCAAGTATCCACGTGAGCAATCGTCTCCGCCAATTCAGTCGAACTGCTGTTCGACGTTCTACTGAACTTCTACAATCCCGTCCTCGAAGATTTGGACGTGCTGGCCTGAGCTCAGCGCGTCGAAATCTGCCTCCTCAAGCGCGACGAGCGGGATCGGCGCTCCATACAATTCTTCCGCAACGATCGAAGCGAGCGCAAAAAAACGGTCGACCTCGTTGGTGATGATGGCCGCCGGGGCCGTGCCGAGTTTTACCGATTCGAGAAGTATGGCTGTTGTTGTGCTGGAGCCGCGCGATGACGGAAGCGCAAGAATTTTTCCCGCAGCAATGCACCCGGAAAGCGGATGACGTCGGTCGATAATTTCTCCCGTGCGCTGGTCGTAGCCACCCCAAAAACTGAGCGGCTCTGCGCTTGCGAGTACCTCCCCTTGAGCCACACCCGCAACGACGATGCGTCCCCGAATCGTCATCGCCAGACCCCGTTGTTTCTCACAACGCGACCCGTGATCGCAGATTGAACACAATCTGCCATCGATCCAAACACGACTTGGGTATTGAGCAATCCCGGCGCATAGTAAGAATACTTCGCAGAATTCGTCATCAGGATGTGTGTGGATGGATGCAGCATCGGCGTTGTCAGTACGCAAGTATCGACGGTAATCTTTCCGCCAAAATCAATGAGCGGTTGAAGCGCACCACTTTGTTCCGCCAGAAGTTTCATTCCTCTACTTGTTGTCACCAGAAACTGCACATTCGGATGGCGATGTTTTCCCTGGAGCAAAGGGGCGAGTAGTTGGAATTCCGCCAGCGAAAAATGCGGGCTGCCGAGAACAACCATGTCGAGCTTTTCCCCTTCAGATGTCGTCAATTGACGATACGCCGAGCGCAGGTCCTCCATCGTGACGTTCACGATCCTCTCCGGCTCTTCACCTTGAAACGCGTCTTCGCGTGTTCTCGCCTCGGGCGTAATGCCGATGAGGTGAAACAGCGCAACGGAACCCGAGGAAGAGACGGCGGCGCACATTGCCTTCAATTGATCTTCCGTCGGTCGGACTTCGATTCCTTCAACGGCCAAGATCTGATTTTCGGCAACCGTGCCCATCAACAATCCCAAAACGGGATAAAAGGATTCGTCTTCTCGCACCTTCCGCGGAATTTGGCGCAACTGCAGCAGTAGCGTTGCTTTTCTGTTTCGCGTGAGGTGTAATCCTGCGGCGGGCACACGCCCGGTGATGGCTGCGCAAATATCCATCAGATCGGGATAGCGTTCCGTGCGCGCACCGATAACAGAGTTGGCAAACGCGATGGCGTTGGACTCGCCCCAGGCAACTTGCTGCCCAAAGCTGGGTTTCATTTCGGTCTGATACGGAGCACACGTCCAAATCGGCACACAACCCATCTTTTGGTAGGCTTGCATTTGCCGCTGGGCCTTAGCGGCCCATTCGGGCGGGACAGCCCATTCTTGCCATCCGAATTCATCCAACCCGCTTACGTTGAGAGAAGAGGGAACCGCAACGTGCGCTCCAAGACCCGAGAGGTGTTCTGCAAATTCCAGCGTCGCATCGCCCGTGAAGATGGCACTATCGATATGCGCCGCCGAAATATCCATCAAGGAATCGGCGCCGCCTAATTCAGCCATGCGCGCAATGATTTTCATCGCGAGCTTTGAGGCTGGACCTTGTTCCCCAGCAAGAAGAGAGCGATCGTAATCGCTGAAGTTTAGAGAATTCGTATTCTGCAAGTTGCTATTTGACAGGGAGGAGATTTAGGTTTTCAGGTGTCAACAGACGGCGTTAAGGGGTTACCGTTGACGGCAAACGGTTTCGGTTTTTCATCTCTCTGGTTCTGAATTCTTCCATCAGCTCTTTGTGCTTTCTGAAGAATCTAAAGCATGAACATCTCTGATGCAAGCTGAGTGCTCGAGCTGCTCGTGGAATAGAAGGAGACATTGACCGCGGCTTCCCGAGATTACATCATTCCCTGCGGGTCCACATCAATGAGCATCGAGACGGCGTGCGACTTTCCAAGGGGAGATGCTTCGTACTCTTGTCGTGCAGCAGTTAATGCGGCTTTCAGTCCGCTGCCCGATGCGTCGACATTCTTCAGATCTTTGACGATTACGTGTTTGCGAAAACGATTGTTGATCCTTGCGATGGCCGCATCGGCTGGGCCTAGAACGATGAATTTCTTTTTGGCGTTCTGCCGCATCAAGAATTCTGCAAACTTCCGCGCGTGATGCTGCACGTCGTTTTCCTTTACGCCCGAGAATTCTATCAAGACGATCCGAGAGAAGGGGGGATAGTCTAACTCTTTTCGGTACGCAAGTTCTTGTTGATAAAACGAAAAATAATCGTGCGCCACCACGTGGGCAAGGCTATAGTGCTGCGGCTGAAGCGTTTGGATCACAACCTCGCCTGCTAGATTGCTGCGCCCGGCGCGTCCGGAGACTTGCGTGAGCAATTGAAACGTGCGCTCGCTCGCCCGAAAATCCGGCAGCAACATTTGTGTATCCGCAGAGATGACGCCTACGAGCGTCACGTGCGGAAAGTCCAGCCCCTTTGCGACCATCTGCGTACCAAGCAAAATCTGCGCGTCGTTTCTTCCGAACTGCTGCAAGATCTTGTCGTGCGCGCCACGGTGCGTTGTGGTATCGCGATCCATCCGCAGGATTGTTGCCTCCGGAAAAAGATTCTGCAACTCCTCCTGCACCTGTTGTGTGCCGAAGGCGTGAAGCCGAATCTCCACGCTTTGGCAATTCGGACAGACGCCTGGCGGTTTTTTCACGAACCCACAGTAGTGGCAACGTAAATGTTTCTTCGGTGCGTGGAATGTGAGCGAGACTTCGCAGTTGTCACATTTCTCCACGAACCCGCAGTCGAAGCATTCCATCACGTGCGAGAAGCCGCGCCGGTTTTGCAGCAGAATGGTTCCTTCCTTCTTGGCGATTCGCTCTGCGATTTGTTCGCGCAACAAAGTCGAGACCGACCGATCCGGTAATCGTTTCGGAAACGCCGACCCGGATGCTTTCACAGAACTCTTAAGGGCCTCGTAGTGCGAGCGGCGCTCCTTTAGCATATCCACGATGTCGATGCGCGGCATCTGCGCCTGATCGACGCGCACGGGCAATTCTAGCATGCGATATTTTCCTTCGTGCGCGTTGAAGTAACTCTCCACCGAGGGCGTCGCGGAGCCGAGGAGAACGACGGCGTTCGTGTTGCGTGCGCGGACGATTGCCACATCTCTTGCGTTGTAGCGCGGCGCAGCGTCGAACTGCTTGTATGAGGCCTCGTGCTCCTCGTCCACAACGATTAGTCCGATGTTTTCGAGCGGGGCAAAGATGGCCGAGCGGGGTCCAATCACCACCGTTACCTTTCCTTCGTGAGCTTGACGCCACGCGTCGTACCGCTCCCCAGCGGAGAGAGCACTGTGCATCACGGCAATCGCATCGCCAAAGTGGGCGCGAAACCGGCGCACGGTCTGCGGCGTGAGGGAAATTTCGGGCACGAGTACGATGGCAGTTTTATTCTTCTCCAGTGCCGCGCGAATGGCTTCAATGTAGACATACGTTTTGCCGCTGCCTGTAACGCCGTGCAGCAAAAATGTTGCATAAGCCTGTGCGTCGAGCGCGCGGCGAATCTCCTTCAGCGCCGCCACCTGATGTTCGTTCGGCGTGATGTCCATCTTCGGTTCTGGATAGTCATCGCCGGGAGTTCGAACGACAACCTGTTCACGAATTTCGACAAGCCCTTTTTCACGGAGCGCCTTAGCGACCGCCAGCGACACTTTCGATTCCTTCAGGAACGCTGAGAGTGGTTTCAGCAATTGCCCAGAGATATGTAATTCGCGCATCGCAGCAAGCGCCGCTTGTTGTCCGCGTGGAAGTTGATCGGCATCTGCGGTAGCCTGCATTCCCGTCTTGCTCAGGGCGATATATTTTTCGATTTTCGGCTTCACCTTTGGCCGCTGCAATTCTTCTGAAATCGTCACAAGCCCTTTCAAAGCAAGTGCGCTCAGCGCGGAGTGAATTCCCTTATTCCCCAACGCTTTGGAAATTTGTGCAGCCGAGAGTGATCGTTTCTTTTCAAGGTGGGCAAGAATCTTGCTCTGGAGCGGAGAAGATGATTTCGCTGGACGAAGTTCTGCCGTGGCGGGTTGCTGCACAATGGAAACAATCCGTTTACTTGCTAGGGAAATCCCTTGCGGAGTAGCCGCGCGCAGCACTTCTCCCCACGGCGCAAGATAATAGTCCGCCATCCACCGTGTCAGATTCAACATCTCATCGGAAAACGTACTTCGCACATCAAGAATGTCCCTGATCGGCTTGAGACCTTTGACGGTCGTCGTGGAGGGGAGCGCAACGATAATGCCGGTCAGCGTTTTCGTGCCAAAAGGAACAAGCGCCCGCGACCCGATGCGTGCCGCGAACTGCAGCTCGGGAGGCACGAGATAGGTAAAGGTCCTGTCAACCGGTACGGGGAGAGCTATGTCGGCGAGAAATTGGATCAAGGAACGAAATCAAAGAGGCTATCACTAAATTACCGCTTTCAGATGCTTGAGGAATCGTTTGGTCGCGCCGATATTTTCCTTCACGAGCGCCAGCGATACTTCCCCTGCTTCGCGTCGAAAGGCATTGTCGCGTAAGAACGAACGGAGGACGCGATAACATTCTTGTTGGTCGTGCACAACAAAACCGCCTCCCCGCCTGGCCAGTTCGACCGCCTCCTGTGAGTTCGTGTGCTTTGGACCGAACAGGACTGGAATTCCGTACACGGCCGGCTCCAGCACGTTATGGACGCCTTGCCGAAAACTTCCACCGACATACGCAACGTGCGCGTATTGGTAAAGTGCCATCAAGATGCCGACGCTGTCGACGAGAATGACTGACTCGCCGTCGTAATCGTTCAAATCGGAAAAGCGAATGGAGCTCGGCTTGATGCCAAGTTTGATTTCAATATTCTCCAACGCTTCTAAGGTCGGTTCGTGCGGGACAAGGATCATCAGTGCATTGGCATCGTTCTGGAGGAGTTTCTTAAACGTTGGCAAGACTACCTCCTCATCCTCTTCCCAACTGCTGCCGACGACGAAGACTCTTTTTCGTTTCAAGACTTGTTCCGGGATGAGGTGTTTCGTGCGCGCATCGATGCTGCGCTGCCATACCTGGTCGTATCGTGTTTCGCCAACCGCTTGCACTTGTGGTTGGGAGAGGTTGAATTGGGTAAATGCCTCTGCATCTTTCTGGGAGACTGTGAGGATCGAACGGAATTGATTGAACAAATCTGCATTGAACTCGCGCCACGGCCATCGGAGTCGCGTGGAAGAAGATTTCATTGTCGCGTTGGCAATAAAGGTTGGAATATTTCGATCTCGAAGCGCCCAGATATGGTTCGGCCAGACGTCATACCTTACCATGACCGCTGCGGTCGGTTTGATGAGGTCGATGAATCGTGCTGCATTCGCTTTGGTATCGAATGGAATGTACGTGATGAGTGAAGCGGGCTTATAGTTCTTCGAGTGGTCGTAGCCGGAAGGAGAAAAAAAGCTAGCGATGATTTCGATCTCCCTGTATTCACTCCTGAGCGCAGCGATGATCGGCTTTGCCTGCTCGAACTCGCCCATCGACGAGGAGTGGAACCAGACACGCCGCTTGTGCTTGAGCTTCTTAACATCTCGCTCAAGCTTTACAAAAAGATCTTTCCTTCCTCGTAGGCCCCGACGGATTTTGGAGTTGAACAGCGCAGCAACTCGCGCGCCCGTCCAGAGAAATGGAATTACGAAGAGGTTATAAAATGATTGCCACATCGGTCATCGAAATGCGGAGTTATGGTAGCCAAACTTTGAAGGAATTGCAATGAACCCAAGCCGCAGAGCACAGATTGCATTTCGCGCGCAAATCATCTACTTTTTGCCGTCATGAAAGTTCAAGTTCTTTGTTACAACATTGTCGCATTCTTGCTCCTCCTTCCGCTCCAAGCTCAATCACAAACCGGAATTCTCGCCGGCACTATCACGGATGCAGAAACAAATTCTGCAATCCCGAATGCGCGAGCGGTGGTCTCTTCGTTGAAACGCGGCGCCGTTGCCAACGCCGCGGGAGAATTCCGGATCGAAAATCTACCCGCCGCAACGTACACGATAACAATATCATCGCTTGGGTTTCGTTCGCACACGGAACGGGTAGTCATCGCTGACGGAAAGACGACCGCGGTCAACGTGCGCCTCGCGTCCGACCCGCTCGAAACGGAGCAAGTGATTGTCACTGCCTCGCGCAAACCGGAGCGCATCCTAAACGCGCCCGCCTCTGTGAGCGTGGTGGACGCTGCACAGATTGTAGCACGCACGCCGCTTTCTCCTGTCGAAAACATAAGAGGCTTGCCGAGCGTCGACATCGTCAGCACCGGGCTGCAACAAAACATCGTCGTCGTGCGTGGGTTTAATTCCGCCCTCTCTGGTCGGATGCTCACGATGGTTGATAATCGCATCGTAAACTTGCCGTCGCTCCGCTCGAACTTATTCCAGACAATTTCCGTATCGAACGAAGACATCGAACGCATTGAGGTCGTTGCCGGGCCCGCTTCAGCGATGTATGGACCAAACTCTGCGGGCGGCGTGATGCACACACTCACCAAATCGCCGCTAGAACATCAAGGAACGACTGTCAGTCTCGCAGGAGGCGAACGCTCTTTGATGCTCGGCTCGTTCAGCCATTCCGCTCTTTTCACCGAGTCGTTCGGGTTTCGCCTTTCGGGACAGTTCATGCGGGGGAACGATTGGGAATACTTCGACCCCGCGGAACCCGACACGATTATTCGCGCCGTGCCGACGCCGTACGGCCGTGTCGTCAAATCGGGACCGATCTCGAACAAGCGGGATTTTCGATTAAAGCGGCAAGGGTTGGACGCACGCCTTGACTATAGATGGAGCGACGACCTGACTTCGGTGCTTTCGGGCGGCGTGGCACAAGTCAGCGATATTGAACTCAGCGGAGTCGGCGCAATTCAGGTAGCCGATGGGGTGAATTCCTACGCACAATTGCGCACGACATACAAAAATCTTTTCGTGCAGATGTATCTCACCTCTGTCAACACCGGCGACTCATATTTCTTGCGCACGGGAGATTTTCAGGCCGAACATTCGTTGATGTACGTCGGGCAAGCGCAACATTCATTCGAACTCGCAAATGGTAGGCATCGGTTTGTATACGGCGCGGATGCGTTGTTGACACGCCCCAGTTCCGATTACACGCTCTACGGCCGCAACGAAGATTCCGACGACATCAACGAGCTTGGGTACTTCGGTCAATACGAAACGGACCTGACGGAGCAATTCAAACTTGTGCTCGCCGCACGATACGATTCGCATTCGCAGTTTAAGAGCGGCAACTGGTCGCCTCGTGCCGCGCTCGTCTACAAGCCTACCGAAGTTGGGTCGTTCCGGCTCACGTACAATCAATCGTACGAAAGCCCTATGGCGCTTGATCTATTCGCAGATTTTGTGGCCGCCGACCAAAGCCGATTTCAGGGTCTGCCCTACAACGCGCGTCTGCGCGGCGTGCCGAAAACAGGATTTCATTTCAAGCGGCCAGACGGTCTCGGCAAGGGGCTCGGCGGATGGTACATGCGCACACCGTTTGCGCCAGCACTTGGTTATCAGGATGCTGAAGCCACTTGGACGTGGCCTGCTGTGGTTCCCTTTTTGCAATCTCGAGGTCTTGATGTCTCTGGACTAGCAAACCTCCAGCCATCTCCCGCGGTGGTTGGCACGAGCCTTCGCACGTTGAATCTGAACACACTCGCCTTCGACCCAGTCCAGCCCTCCGACATCAAAGACATTGACCCCATCGATCTTTCGCGGACGACCACGATTGAGTTTGGGTATCAAGGATTGTTGAGCGATCGATTGTTGTTCAAAGCAACGCTGTACCGCGAGAATACGGTCAATCCGCTCGGTGCGTACATTGTGCAAACGCCGAATGTGTTTTACGATTATGCAACGTTGAACGCGTATCTTGTTAGCCAAAACGTCTCACCCGGTCGTGCTGACACTCTCGCGAAATTGATATCGTCCATTCCCCTCGGCACCATTGCTCCGATTGAAACCGATTCAACAGACCTGATGGTAACAACCCGAAGTTTTGGCGATGTTACGTTTTGGGGTGGAGATGTGTCGCTCGCTTATGCATTGAGTCGTGAGTGGAGTTTTAGCGGAAGTTACACATACGTCAGCGAGAATTTTTTCGGAAAATCATTGGGTGATTATGATGACATTACGCTCAACGCACCCAGACATAAAGGTTCGTTTGCTGTGGCTTACGAAAGCTCTGGGCTGAGCCTAAGTGCCGAAACGCGGCTGCGCTATGTCGGTGAGTTTTTCGTCATTTCCGGCATCGGCCGTGAGACAATCCCCTCTTATACCATCGTCGACGTGAATGCCTCGTATAAACTGCCGTTCGATCGACACATTACCGCTTACTGCTCGATCCAAAACCTCCTAGATTACCGCCATAAAGAGTATGTTGGCGTGCCCGTGCTCGGGAGGATTGGAGTTTTGCGAATAGGGTATTCATTCTAGTCTTTTTTCTGTCAAGCTCAATTATCCTTTGCTATTTGTAGGGGAATTTCTCAAATTTGCCAAGTTCTTTAGTTGCTTGTTTGTGTCGTCGAGGAATCTTTTCCCGATTGTATATCGCATAATCCACCAACTCCTCATTCTCAACCACCATAAGGAGGTACAGCTTCATGCGTAACAATCCCCTACACCGTTCTCTCTTCATTCTGCTCATCTGTTTGCTCCCTTTGAGTATGTTCGCTCAAAGTTTTGGAGGCAGGGTGAGCAGCGAAGGAACCCCAGTAGTTGGCGCGACCGTTATGATCAAGTCCCTCAGCAGAGGAACGGCGACTGATACCGACGGAAAGTACTCATTGAGTGTCGACCCCGGTACCTATGTGGTGACTTTTTCCTCCATCGGTTATGCGACTAAAGTTGTCAGCATATCGGTCGAAGGTACTGCTGAAAAAATACTCAATGTGGAAATGCAGGCGGAGGCAAAGCAACTTGGCGACATAGTAATCGTGGGAACACGTGCATCGGGTCGAACGGTGACCGATTCACCTTTGCCGATCGATATCCTCTCAACACAAACGTTAAGCAACACTGGTCAGGTGTCGTTCGACAAGATTCTGCAGGTGCGCGTTCCCTCTTTCAACGTCTCCCAAACACCTGTGAACGATGCAACGGCGATTCTCGACCCTTGGGAAATTCGGAACATGGGTGTGAGCCGGACGCTCATCCTGATCAACGGCAAACGCAAGAATCTCAGCGCACTCGTTTACACACAAACTTCCCCCAGTCGTGGCGAAACCGGAGTTGATATTTCCGCTATCCCCATGGACGCGATTAAGCGCGTTGAAGTGTTGCGTGACGGTGCATCAGCGCAATATGGTTCAGATGCAGTTGCAGGCGTCATCAACATCGTGCTCAAAGATAATACCGAAGGCGGCTACGTAACGATGAACAGCGGCGTGACTGGAGCAGGCGACGGCGCACGCTTCGGAGTTTCGCTGAATAATGGCAGCAGCGTTTTGGGCGACAAGGGTTTCGTCAACTATACCGTCGACCTTTCAAGAGTGGATGAAGCGCGCCGCTCGGGTGTTGTGAACGCCGATGGGGAGATTGCCGATTTCGGCGCCACGGCTACAGAGGTCAACAACTTCCTTGCGTACGATAAATATGCGGGAAACAGAAATTCGTCACCCGCAACTTCGGCGGCCAAATTTGCTCTCAACGCCGGCATGAGCATCTCTGACAACACCGAGCTCTACGGAAACGTAGCCTATGTTTACAAGAAAGTGAATTCTTACGCGAACTACCGCACTCCCTACTGGAGAACGTTGTCGAGTTTTCCGTATCTGAAGGATTTTTTTGGAAACGGAACAGCCGCCTCCTACAAAGGGTACGTCCCAACATTTGACGGCGACCTGATCGACTACAACGGAACGATCGGTTTCCGAACGAAGAAAAATCAATGGAACTACGATGCAAGCTTCACGTTCGGATTCAACAGCCAAGACTATACCGTTTTTAACTCGCACAACCGTTCTGCCGATACGACTGCCAACGGAGCACACGTTTATCAAGAAAACAGCCCCATCAATTTCAAACCAGGCGGAACCACATTCTCGCATCAAGTCTGGAACTTGGATATTTCTAGAGCGGTAACAGACAAGTTGAATGTCGCGGTTGGTTCAGAGTTTCGCAGCGAAACATTTGCAATCATTGAGGGGGATAAAGCATCGTGGGACGGTGTTGGAGCAGATTCTTTCGCGGGCAACAGGCCCGAAAACTCTGGTACCTTTAACCGCTTTAACTTCGGCGGTTACGTCGATGTGGGCTACGACATCTCCAAGGCATTTTTGGTTTCCGGAACCATTCGCACCGAATACTTCAGCGATTTCGGCAATGACTTTGTCTACAAATTCAGTTCACGTTACAAGCTTATGAACGACAAAGTCACGGTTCGCGGCTCCTACTCCACAGGGTTCAAAGCCCCGACGCTCCATCAGATTTACACGCAGCGTGTGCAATACAGCTTCGTCCCGGGGCAGGGAATTCAAGCCATCGGTCTTATCAACAATGTTTCGCCGCAGGCTCGCGTGTTAGGCGTAAAACCATTGAAGCCGGAAGAATCAACGAACATCACGTTTGGCGCCGGAGCGAACCTCATTGACAATCTGAGCTTGACGGTCGACTGGTACAAGATCGACATTGACAACCGAATCGTGATCAGTAACGAAGCTAACTACGGCGGAGGCGGTTCCGTGAACTTCTTTACCAACTCCATCAGCACCACAACGTCGGGCATCGACTTCGTTGCAGACTACAAGGATTTTGTCATGGCTTCTGGAACGCTTGACCTTTCGCTCGCCGCAAACATTAATCTCTCGAACGAGCGCGTAGGTAGCGTTCCGACGGTAAAGGGACTTCCAGTTATCGATTACACGCAGGAAGCATTATTCTTTACCTCACGCCCATCTCAAAAACTTGTGCTCGGCGCTTCCTACGACAGGGACAGATTAAACGTTACGCTGAACAATACTTATTTTGGGCCGACAGAATTTCACCAGAATGGAATCGACCCCAATCTGAAAACTGTGTTCAAACCTAAGTTGGTTACGGATGTTGGCGTGACGTATCAACTTTACTCCAATCTCTCGGTCTCGGCAAACATCAACAATGTGCTGGATGTGACGCCTCAGTGGGATTTTGAGGCGCTCAATTCGACCGGCACCGCACTGCTGAACAACGCGGCTCAGAAAAGAAACCAATTCAACCTTCTCACCTTCAACGGGCGCTATTCGATGATGACCTATGATGGTTTTCATTTTAGCCAGTTGGGCCGGATGTTCAACCTGACCGTCAACTACGGATTGTAGGTAGTAGGCAGAGATTGGAAGAAATACTTTTCTAGGCTTGACGATTTTTTGATCGTTGACCAAAACCGCTGAGGGAAAAAATCTCTTGGCGGTTTTGTTTTATTGGGTGAACAGTAGCGTCGTACCACATACATTTAGTTCGCACTCTGCGTTGCTTTTCCTGCCGATTTCCTCTACTTTTTCACCGTTCATTTCTTGAAAGGAATTTCACTGATGCGCTTCATTCAATCGCTTTTCGTCTGCTTCGTTTCACTTTCCACACTTGTTCCACAAGACAAACAACTCGAAACCAAATTCGATTCATACCTGAAAGCCTCCAACCTCGATGTGTGGATGAAGCGGCTCACGGCGCGGCCGCACCACACGAGTTCGCCCTACGACAAAGAAAATGCGGAATTCATTGCCGCGCAGTTCAAGTCGTGGGGCTATGAGACAAAGATCGAAGAGTTCTATGTGCTCTTCCCTACACCCAAAACGCGCTCGCTGGAAATGACGATGCCCTTGAAGATTACTGCATCGCTCACCGAACCAGGACTCGCGGAAGACGCAACTTCTGGACAAACCGGCGAGCAGCTCCCCATTTACAATGCTTATTCCACTGACGGTGATGTAACGGGCGAGTTGGTCTACGTGAACTACGGCGTGCCGAAGGATTATGAAGAACTCGAACAACGCGGCATCGATGTGAAAGGAAAAATTGTGATCGCTCGTTATGGTGGGGCCTGGCGCGGTATCAAGCCAAAGGTCGCGGCTGAGCACGGGGCTGTCGGCTGCATCATTTATTCCGACCCGCGCGACGACGGATTTTATCAAGGCGATGTTTACCCCAAAGGGGCGTGGAGAAATGAGAATGGCGCTCAACGGGGTTCGGTGATGGATATGCCCCTCTACAATGGTGACCCGCTCACACCCGGCATCGGCGCTACGAAAGATGCAAAACGGCTCGACCGGAAAGATGCGCAAACGATCACGAAGGTTCCTGTGCTGCCGATTTCCTACAGCGATGCGTTGCCGTTATTGAAATCATTGACCGGGCAAGTTGTTCCGGACTCGTGGCGCGGCGCTCTTCCGATTACGTATCATTTTGGCCCGGGAAAATCCGTCGTTCATCTGAGGCTTGAGTTCAACTGGAACATCGTCCCCATCTACGACGTGATCGCCACGATGAAGGGATCCGAATTCCCCGATGAATGGATCATCCGCGGCAATCATCACGATGGTTGGGTGAACGGTGCCGGCGATCCGACGAGCGGCATGGTCGCAACAATGGAAGAAGCGCGTGGACTTGCGGAGCTCGTTAGAACAGGATGGAAGCCAAAGCGAACGATCGTTTATTGCGCGTGGGATGCTGAAGAGCAAGGCTTGCTCGGTTCCACCGAATGGGCGGAAACGCACGCACAAGAGTTGAAACAAAAAGCAGTCGTCTACATAAATAGTGATGGCAACGGGCGCGGGTTTTTCGGCGCGGCAGGTTCTCACACGTTGGAACCATTCGTAAGCAGTGTCGTGAAGGACGTCGTCGACCCGCAGAAGAGCATCAGTACATTTGAGCGGGCGAAGGCACAACGCATCGCAACTGGCTCTGCAGAGGAATCCAAAGAAGCGCGCGAGCGCTCTACGTTGCGCATCGGCGCGCTGGGCTCCGGGTCGGACTACACGACCTTTCTCGATTTCCTCGGAATCGCCGCGCTCAGCATCGGGTACGGGGGGGAAGATGGCGGCGGCTCGTATCACTCTATTTACGATTCGTACGACCACTTCAAACGGTTCGGCGATCCTGGGTTTAAGTATGGAGTCGCCCTGGCACAAACGGGCGGTCGGATGGTGATCCGTCTGGCCGACGCCGCCGTGTTGCCGTTCGAATTTGTTCCATTTGCCGAAACCATCTCGCGCTACGCCAAAGAGGTGGAGATACTTTCGGAAGAGATGCGCACTGAAACGGACGAACTGAATAAGAAGATCAACGAGAGATCGTTGGAATTATCCGCCGACCCCACCGAACCGTCCGTCGTTCCGAAACCGAAAGACCCGGTTCCCTTCTTGAACTTTGCGCCATTGCAAAATGCGGTCAAGAATCTTGACGCGGCAGCGAAGGATTTCGATAACACGCTGGCCGCCAATCGCGACAAGCTTTCTCAAAACGCCAAGAAAACAACGAACGCCCTTTTTCGTTCCGCCGAACATTGGCTAACGAGTGATGCAGGTTTGCCGGGCCGGCCCTGGTACAAACACCAGATGTACGCTCCCGGTGCATACACAGGCTATGGTGTAAAGTCATTGCCGGCGATACGCGAGTCCATCGAGCTGCGCAAGTGGAAAGAGGCGGAGGAACAGATTGTTGTCGTGGCCGGAGTATTGGAAGGCTACGCCAAGAATCTGAAGGGAGCGTTGGCCAACTTGAAATAGTCCTTGTATTGAATCTTCATCGGCAGCAGTCACTACGAATGCAACCATTAGAAGCGTTCAATGTGATGACGTGAGTGTCAAGAGTCGGACTTCTAAAAGAAGCCCGACTCTTTTATGGAGGTAAATTCCCATTCTTGGTGATTGCTTCTGCATTCTTTCCTCGCTAATTTTTCTCCCCAAGATCTGCGTCTCTTTCCACCCACTCACCGAAAGGATTCGTATGAAACGCTTCTTGATGATCCTCCTCATTGTGGCATTCGCTTGCTCGCTTGGTACGGCACAAGAGAATATGAAGGCCGGAAAGTTCGATACGGGCAAGATGTGGACGTTCGACTGGCCACCCACAGAATATTTTGCAAAGACATACAACTTCAACCCCACGAAAGATTGGTTTGAGAAAGCCCGTACCTCCGCGTTGCGCATTCCCGGCTGCACCGCTTCGTTCGTTTCGGAAGACGGCCTGGTCATGACCAACCATCACTGTGCACGCGGCGCGCTCGATGCAGTCACAAAAGAGGGCGAGCGATTGGCCATCGACGGTTTCTACGCCGCAACGCTCGCCGACGAACGCAAGGCACCGAACATGTACGCAGACCAGCTTGTGTCGATTGAAGATGTCACCCAGGAAGTTGCCAAGGCGTACGACAGCGGCAAAACGGATTCCGCAAAAGTCTCTCAACGGACCGCAAAAATTACGGAGATCCAGAACCGCTACTGGGCGAAATACAAAGAGATGACGAAAGACTCGATGGTCTTTAGCGTCGTTACGTTCTTCAACGGCGGCCGGTACTCATTATATGGTTTTCACCGCTACACCGATATGCGCATCGTGTTCGCTCCCGAAGAGAAAATGGCATTCTTCGGCGGCGACCCGGATAATTTCACCTACCCCCGTTACGATTTTGACTGTTCCTTCTTCCGAGTCTACGATTCCGACGGCAAGCCGTTGAAGACCCAAAATTTTTTCAAGTTCAGCAAGAACGGTGCGCAAGATGGCGATGCGGTCTTCGTCATCGGCAACCCCGGAACGACAAACCGACTGCTGACGGTGGCGCAACTGGAGTACAACCGCGACTTCGGCTACGCATACCAGCTATCGGCCTTGGATAATGCCAAGAAGGCGTACGAGTCGTACATTGCTAACCATCCGGATGAGCGGCTGAAATACATGACGACCTTGTTCGGCATCTCGAACTCTCAGAAGGCCGTCACCGGCTACCTTGCCGGGCACAACGACCCGGCCGTGATGGCACGGAAAAAAGATTTCGAGCAAAAATTTCAGGCGGCCGTCAACGCCAAGCCCGAGTTGAACGACCTCCGAAAAAAATACGGCGGCGTGTGGAAGGACCTGGAAAAGATTGAAGTTCAGCGAAGAAAAGGATTCTGGGATATTCAGGCAAACACGTACGCAGGATTGAGCCGCTCCATCGCTTTTTCCAACGCGTTCAACCTGGTGGACTACGTGATGAACATGAAGCTTGCCGAAGAGCAACGAAGCGCTCGCTTCAAGGCGGCAACGCTTGATCGCACAAAGAATGCTTTCTTTCCCGCATCCTATAACGCTGAACTGGATAAGGGCTTGCTTGCATTCCAGCTTGACGTGATGCAAAAAGCATTCGGGGCAAAAAATAAATTCTTCAACACGTTGGTTGGTCGAAAATCCGCGGACGAAGCGGCGAGCAGCCTTCTTAACGCAACCATCGCCGGCAAGCGGGATACGATGCGTTCGATGTTGAACGGAAAGCCTGAAGATGTGCTTGCCTCAGCCGACCCGTTGATTGCGTTTGCAACAAAGACGTACGCCTCGGGAAAGAAGGTTCGCGACGAATGGCAGAAGCTCTTAGACAAACGGTCTGCCAAAGTACAAGAGCTCGGACGGGCAATGTATGAAGTGTACGGCACCAGCTTTCCGCCCGATGCTACGTTTTCGCTTCGCATCTCTGACGGCACGGTGAAGAGCTACGAATATAACGGGACCATCGCACCGGTCTACACGACCATTTACGGACTCTACGATCGCTATTACTCCTTCGGCAAGAAGGATCCATTCCAACTGAGCGACCGTTGGGCAAACCCGCCTGCCGACTTGAACATGAGCGCGCCGATGAATTTCATCTCCACGAACGACATCATCGGCGGCAACAGCGGCAGCGCGGTGGTCAATAAAGACCTCGAGGTTGTGGGCTTGATCTTTGACGGCAACATCGAGAGCCTACCGGGCAACATCATTTTCATGGATGAGAAGAACCGATCCGTCTCGGTGCACTCGGCGGGCCTTGTGGAAGGGTTGGATAAAATCTACCGTGCCGGACGCATTGTAAACGAGTTGCGCACAGCGAAGATTTACGAGGAGCCAAAGGCGGAACCTGCAAAGAAGTGAGAAGAAGGGTCAGGCTTCGGAAAGGAAAAAAGTCAGACTTCTTTGGAGAAGTCTGACTTTTAGCAACTGAGTACGTACGAGCGACAACCTTTTTTGCTCGGAACCCATGAACATCCTTCGTCTGAGGGATGGCGTTCCCACGCAGGAGCGTGGGAACGAGAAACAAGAAGAACCGAGGAAGAAAGTCAGACTTAATTGCAGAAGTCTGACTTTTAGGAACGGAGTGCGCTCGGGTAACGAGCTTTCTACCGGAATCTCGGGCACGGACTTCGTCTGAGTGGTGGCGTTCCCACGCAGAGCGTGGGGGAGAGAAAACAAGCGGAGGAAAAAAGTCAGACTTCTTTGGAGAAGTCTGACTTTTAGAAAGTTGTTGACCTTTAGAAGGTGAAATGGGATTTCAGATTGATTCTGTTTATCATCTTTACAACCGTGGCAATAATCGGGAGCCGATCTTCTTTGCTGAGGAGAGCTACCGCTTCTTCACGGAAAAGATGCACAAGTATTTCTTGAAACATCAGGTTGAGTTGATCGCGTATTGTTTGATGCCCAATCACTTCCACATTGTCGTGAGACAGAGAGCGCCAAATCAAATCTCGAAAGCACTTCAAGGACTGATGACCTCATACGTAAAGGCGATGAACATACGTCATCATCGAGTTGGCCATTTATTTCAGGGAAGAGTACAATCGAGGCTCGTCGAAACAGAGTTGTATTGTATCAACCTTGTTCGTTATTTGCACCTGAATCCTGTTGTTGCCGGTTTGGTACGACAACCCGATGCGTGGCAACATTCGGATTATCGTCGATGGATTCTTAACTCCGAGATTCAACTTCGCGATCAATTGATTGGGAACGGGAAGGAGTACGCTTCCTTTGTCGCAGACTCTCTCGATATAGCATGCCTGCACGCGTTCGACGAATTTAAAGACTGATTAAAAGTCAGACTTCTTTGGAGAAGTCTGACTTTGTTCTCTTGCTTTTGTTTTTTTTCGTTTCTGGGTTTTCTTGCAAATTGAATTGCCTAAGGAGACTTCTATGACTCTGTATCGCGTATCGACAATTCTTTTCGTCTCAACCTTGTTATTGTCACAACCCAAGAACATCGATTCCTATGTTGAACGCGTGATGAAGACGTTCGAGGTGCCAGGCGTGAGCCTTTGCATCGTGAAAGATGGAAATGTGGTTCTAGCCAAAGGGTACGGCGTTCGAAAACTGGGTTCATCCGACAAGGTTGACAGCAAAACCAATTTCGGGATTGCGTCGAACTCGAAAGCCTTCACCGCAACCGCCTTGGGGCTGCTGGTGGAGGAAGGAAAGGTGAAGTGGGATGATCGGGTGATCAATTATCTTCCCTGGTTTCAACTCTCGGACCCGTTTGTTACGCGCGAGCTGACGATTCGCGATTTGCTGGTGCACCGTTCCGGCTTCAGCCTCGGCGCCGGAGATTTGCTCTGGTGGCCGGAATCAGATTACAACCGCAAAGAGATTGCGAAGCGGCTCCGATATATTCCTCTTGCAACGAGCTTTCGCAGCGCGTACGCCTACGACAATGTGTTGTATTTGATCGCCGGCGAAGTGATCGAAGCCGTGAGCGGACTTTCGTGGGAAGATTTTATCGAAGCGCGTATTCTGAAGAAGCTTGGCATGGCGAATACCACCACCCGCCACTCCGATGCAGCGAAGAAAGGAAATGTCGCAACTCCACACGCGCCGATTGACGGAAAGGTTCGGCCCATCGCCCCGTTTGCCAGCGATAATACAAATCCTGCGGGCGGTATCAACTCCAACGCCGACGACATTGCAAAGTGGATGATTTGTCATTTAGATTCCGGCAAGCTGACTGACGGCACGCAGCTCTTCTCTCCAAGGACTACTCGCCAAGTATGGGGCATTGTTGTGCCATTCAACCCGGGAGTTCCGCCGTCAGAACTATCTGCATTCCGATCAAATTTCTCTGGATACGCACTCGGCCTTGGGGTGCAAGATTTCCGCGGAAAGAAGCTTGTCACGCACACCGGCGGATTGCCGGGATACGTCTCGCGCGTCGCGCTCATGCCAGAACTGCGGCTTGGTGTTGCCGTGTTTACGAATCAAGAATCAGGCGCAACCTTCGATGCGATTGCGTGGCGGGTGCTCGATTCCTATCTTGGGGCAGAGTTTGATTGGCTGAAAGGATACCAAGCCTTCACCAAGCGCATCGATTCGCTGAATGCCGCCGCTGAGCTTCAAGCCGCAACATCGCGCGATTCACTCTCGAAGCCGTCGCTGCCGCTGGAAAAATATGCGGGCACGTACACCGACGCTTGGTACGGCGACATCGCGATTGAATCCAAGGAAGGAAAGTTGGCGATCCACTTCACGCACACACGAATGCTCACCGGCTGGCTTGAACATTATCAATACGATACATTCATCGCGCGGTGGACTGACCGCGAAACGCGCGCCGACGCATTCATCACCTTTGCCCTGAACTCCGACGGCTCCATCGACCAGGCGAAGATGAAAGCTGTTTCGCCCGCAACTGATTTTAGCTTTGATTTTCAGGATTTACACTTGGTTCCGGCGAGAAAGAAATAACTACACGCCGCAGAGTGACTAAATAGTTCTTATGCCCTTACTTTTCGAGAAAGGACTTTGGTATGTCTGCAGGCGGGGCGGCGGTTGCCGCAATGATTCAGGCGGTAAAAGCGTCGGGTGCGATTGTTCGCGTTGAGCCGGGCACATTCTCTCATCTTGTTCAGAAATCCATCGGCGGGTTGGTAATTACCTCTGAAGGGTGGGCTTTTGGAAAGAGGTACAAGTACCTCACCTCCTACAAAGGATTAGCGTTCTACACCTCCTCCAGCGAACCGCTGCAACTGCCGGCAACTGTCGAGGTAATCCCTGCGCAATCAATGTGGATGCCGGGATAGAGTCCGCCAAGGCCTCAAAGTCGGACTTCTTTCATGAAGTCCGACTTTTGGATCCGACGTTGAGACGTATCCCGTGAACAGAATGAAACTTCGACAAATTCTCCTCGTGTTTCTCTTTTCCTTTGCAGCAACCGCTCAGGATTACCCCCCCAACGTCAACCGAACATCTTCCTGGATCATCTACCAAGCCATTCCAAGTTTTTCGTGGACGTCGTTTCCTTCGCAGAAGAATTTTGCGTTCGAGTGGGAAGTTGCGCCGCTCGTCTATTCGTGGGGAATGACAAAACAAGTCTCACCCTGGAGTTCGTTCATTGTCAACCCAGTGCGCCGATTCACCGGCTCTATTGAACTCATTTTTTCTGCCCAAGTCTATACAAGCAATCCGGGCGCTTCTAACTTTGGCTATTCTGCTCAATTGCTGGGACACTTTCCGCTGATTGAACTGGGAGAACATCTCGCGCTCAACCTCGGGGTGGCACAGTACGTCGTAAACAATCTCTCAAGCACATACTATGTTGTGGGCGCGTCCTCGCTGTTTGGCCTGTTGCACTACAACGTAAAATATGCACCCTCAGCAGACGTTTGGATCAATGCAATAGAAGTGAGGTTGTTTTGAAGAGGAACCAGTCTGGAGGTTGGAGATTGGCGATTGCGGGGATACTTCTGATAGTTTCTTGGGAAGGATGCAATCCTCTTCCGTTCCAATTTTTCTCACGCATTGTTGGGCGTTCCATCGCTCCAACGGAACTTGTTCCAAACAAGGTTGCTGATCCGATCCGTAAAGATGTTAGACTTTCCGTTCTCTGGATCGGACACGCCAGCACGTTGATCCAAATACACGACAAAGTGTTTCTCACCGACCCGATCTTTACGAAGACGGTCGGCATGCTCGCGAAGCGGTCGGTGGAACCAGGCATAAATCCGGCCTCGATCTCTCGTGTTGATTTCACGCTCATCTCTCACACGCATATGGATCATTTCAGCTACGGAACGTTGACCACGATCCCGAGGCAAGGTCGACTCTTCGTTCCGCCCAACGCATTGGAGTATGTGCCGGAACTGGGTTTCGCTGAAACGCTTGAGATGCAATGGTGGAAAACCGTCGAGCGGGACAGAGTGAAAATCACTTCTGTTCCCGTACAGCATTTTTCAGGACGGTACGGATTCGATTCGCCCTGGATGTACAACACTGGATACAACGGTTACATTATTGAGTATGCGGGCGTGACGGTCTTCTTCGGCGGAGACTTGGGATACAACAGCACACTTTACAAGGATATTGGGGTGAAGTTCAAGATCGATCTGGCCCTGCTGCCGATTGCGCCTGTTGAGCCTCGCGACTTTATGAAACGCATTCACACCGATCCCGCTGAAGCGCTCCAGGTGTTTGAAGACGTCGGCGCACAATGGATGATCCCCATTCACCACAGCACAATGTATCAGGGGTTGGAACCTCGTCTGTCGTTTGCGAAAGAAGAGTTGGATAGCATTGTGACAGCACGAGGAATGGGTGATCGAGTGTTTATTCTGAGATTCGGCGAGCAAAAAGTTTGGGAATGAATCTACTGGTTCATTGATCGATTGGTTCAATGACCCAATAACGCTCTCGCTCGCACGGTTCTTCGAGCCTCATTGTTCATTCCTCCTTGTTTATTGCCGAATTGTTCACTCCACTCCTGCTTCCATCACCTCAATCCTGCTCTTCTTCCCATCCACTTTCGTTTTTAGTCCGAACGGAATTGTCAGCTTCTTCGAAATGTGTCCGTACTGCACGTTCGAGATGACCGGACACGCAACGCTTTCTGCAGCTTCCTGCAGAATCTGATCGAGCGTCAAGAAAGGCTTTGTCGGGTCGCTGGGATTGCAGTCGGTAAACTTGCCGAACAAAAGCCCCGAAAGATTCTTCAGCACGCCGGCATTTCTCAATTGGGCCAGCATGCGATCGATGCGATGGGGGGCTTCATCTACGTCTTCGAGCATCAACACGGCCTTTCGCAAGTTGGGCAAGTACGGCGTCCCCATCAACGAGATAAGAAGGGAAAAATTCCCGCCTAGCAATCGACCCTCTGCTTTGCCCACACGCAATGTTGCGGTCGACTCTTCTTCCGGATTTTGTAGAAGACCAATTCTTTTCGTTGACGTGAGAAGACGCCAGAATTGTTCTTCGGTGTATGGGTCGATCTGATTCCACATCTCCACGCCGCTCATCGGACCAGAAAATGTCACAAGCCCGATCTTTCGATAGATTGCCATTTGCAGCGCGGTGATATCGCTGTAGCCGACAATGATTTTGGGGTTCGCTCTGAGCGCACGATAATCGACCATCGAAAGCAGTCGTGGAGTCCCATACCCGCCACGAATTGCAACAATTGCTTTTACATCTCGGTTGCAGATGAATGCGTTCAGGTCTCCGACTCGCTCGGCGTCCGTTCCTGCAAGATAGCCGTACGTTTCCTGAACGTGCTCGCCTACCTCCACCCGATATCCGAGTCGTTCGAGGTAGATTGCTCCCTGTTCAACCTTTTCCCTTGAGGAGGGTGTGCTTGCAGGGGCAACAAGTCCAATCAGATCACCCTTGCACAATCGAGGTGCTTTCACGATTCTCATTCTTGCTTTCCTTTTCCAATGATCGGCTGTCATTGTACAAACATTTTTCCAGACTCCGCAACCTTCAGGTTTTCTTCCGTAAATTATGTCGTAAAAATATTGCATCAAGCAGAATTCCGATGAAACGACTTATTATTCCTCTTTTTATTCCGCTGTTCGTCTCAGCGCAAACGCATAAAGGTATAATCGCCGGGCAAGTGATTGACGCACAGACAGAATCTCCCTTGGCAGGTGCCATTGTATTCTTGGTGGAGAAACCAAAACTTGGGAACGCGACGGATGTCGAAGGGAATTTCACAATCTACGGTATCGAGGTGGGCGAATACAGCCTCCATGTTTCGCTGTTGGGCTACGAACCGGTGGTGGTGACGAATGTCGTCGTCTCTACCGGGCACAGTACAAAGCTCAAAGTAAAGTTGCAAGAACGTGCAATCGAATCCTCATCGGTAGAGGTCCGGGCGGATTATTTCCGAAAGGCCGGCTCCCTCGCGCCGCTGAGCACCACTGGGTTCGACGCGGCAGAGATTCGTCGTTCGCCGGGCGCGTCCCAGGATATGCAGCGCATCGTGCAGAACCTGCCGGGCGTGGGCAACTCCAACGACCAGAACAACGAATTGATCGTCCGCGGCGGCGCGCCGAACGAAAACCTGACGGTGATGGACTACGTGGAGATTCCTTCCACCAATCACTATCCAAATCAATACAATAGCGGCGGACCGATCAACATGGTCAATGTGGATTTGATTGAGGACATTCAGTTCTCCACCGGCGGGTTTCCGGTTCAGTACGGAGACAAACTTTCTTCGGCGATGAACGTCACCATTCGCGAGGGCGATCGACGGAGAACCCTCTCGGGAGAGCTTGGCGCACACTTTGCCGGCACAGGCGGCGTCCTCGAGGGCGGGTTTGCTAACGGAAAGGGGGCGTGGATTTTTTCCGCTCGTCAGAGTTTCCTTGAGGTACTCGATAAGATCGTCGGCATCTCAACGCTTGGCATTACTGCCATCCCAAAGTACTTCGACTCTCAGTTCAAACTCGTCTACGACCTTAACCCGACAAACAAATTGCTCTTCAGCGGCATCTACGGCGACGACCTGATCTTTCTTGAAGGGAAGACGAGAGAAGCCGTGCCCGACAAAGCAAACGTTTCTGATTCAGTCAACGTGCAAAATGTGGATTTTCACAGCCGGCAATACGCATTCGGCTTCAGCTGGAAAAGCCTCTGGGGTTCGAGCGGTTATTCAGTATTGACCCTCCAAACCATCAGTTCGCTTTATGACGTTGATGTAAACCAGAATTTTACGGCACGGCAGTACGATGCCAGCGGCCTGTTGCAGCGCACAACCCTCATCGACCGGCGGACGAGCTATCGGAACCTCTCGACGGAACGCTCCGCCGGAGTGAACTTCGATGCGGTGTGGCAAGTCGCGCCGCAACACGAACTCCTCTTCGGCGCCCGGTATCAAACATCGTGGGAGTTTGACAGCAATGTCCGCTTCGATGCCGATACGATTCGGTACGACATGGACCGAAACGGCTCTTTCGATTCGACTGTGGTATCGATCCCCGGCGCCAACAGCATGCGGCTCGGGATTGGCGACGCGTACAAACTTGCCCTCTTTGCCAGGGATAAGTTTCGGATTCTTCCCGAACTCTCCCTTACAGTTGGTGTCCGGTACGATTACTTTTCGTATTCTGGAAAATCTTCCTTTGGTCCTCGCGCGAGCCTTGCCTACGAACTTTCCCCTGCGGTAACAACGCTGAGCCTATCGTACGGAGAGTATTACCAGACGCAATCCTATCCACTCTACGGCGACAACCGGGGAATCGGATATAATCGCAACCTCGATAACTCTCACGCGCGCCACTTCGTGCTCGGCATCGAACATATTTTGGATGAAGGGTTGAAGGCCTCCGTTGAGTTTTACCGAAAGGAGTACTCGCAGCTGCCGGTCAACGAACGGTTTCAATATTCAACAAGCAACCGCCTTCTCCGTTCGGATAAATACTTCAACGTCGGCGGGCGAACATCGAGCGGACTGGAAGTGTTTCTTCAACAGAAACAGGTGAGCGACCTCTACGCGACCGTGAGTTATTCGTACTCAAAGACGGAAGACCGTGACCCGCGACTGCCGCCGATCACTGCCGCGTTTCCTTCACCGTATGACTATCCGCATATCTTCACGCTGGCAGCGGGGAAGATCGTGAAGGATGTTCGAACCGATGCAGACAGACTTCCGATTTGGCTTCGCATTCCCACTTACCTCGTTCCTCTTTCGGATGATATGGAGATAAGCGTGCGATTTCGTTTTCAATCCGGCAACCGCTACACCCCTCGCCATTTCGTGACGACCGAGCAAGTGCGCATTGGCGGGCGAACCTGGTCGCAGGGATATTGGGTCGAAAGCGACGACATCAACTCCGCTCGCTACCCCGACTATCACCGCCTGGATTTTCAGTGGATCAGTCGATACCACTTTACGAACTACAACATTGAGATCGTCTTCTTGCTGGAGAATCTCTACAACCGCGCCAACGTTTTCACCGAGAACTACTTGAGCGATGGCACGAAGCAAACAACCTATCAGTTTTCTTTCTTCCCCGTGGCTGGTGTGGTAGTGCAGTTTTAGTTTTGCCGATTCTTTCGCCGCCACCCATTTTTCTTTACATTGTGCGGGTGAAATTCAACGCAGCATTTCTCTTCATCGCTCTTTCTGTTCGGGCGTTTTCACAACCGGAATCGGATTCATCTTCTTTATCCCGCACAGTGCTTCTTGCGAGCGGAGCCGTTGTTGTCACTTCATTGCTCATCGCATCCGATCAAAGCATCTACGATGATGTGCAGTCGGCAAGGAGTAACTCTCATCTTGTTCGCTCATTCGGCCCGGCGGCAACGATGCTGGGCGATGGTTTTTTTGTCAGCGCTCTCTTCGCAGGGTTTACCGGATACGGCGCTTGGCAACGCGATGAAACTGCGTACACCGTGGGGCTGGTGGGATTGGAATCATTTCTGCTCAGCGGCGCAACGACGCAGATTCTAAAGTTCTCGTTCGGCCGGGAACGCCCGTTTGTTTCTTCGAGAGTGGGAGGATCTTGGCGTGGACCTTCTCTGCCGGGAGATGGAAATTTTTCTTTTCCCTCCGGGCACGCAACCAGCGCGTTTGCGGCCGCCACGGTTTTTTCGGAATACTATAAAGGGCGCTGGGTTCCTTATGTTGCGTACTCACTCGCGGTCTGTGTCGGGCTGAGCCGCATCGTTGAGCAACAGCACTGGGCAAGCGACACGTTCGTCGGCGGAATTATCGGCTACTACAGCGCGCGATTGGTGATTCGGTGGAACAAGGAGGGTTCACCGTTTTCGGTCTTACCCGTTGCAACGCCAAACTTCTACGGCGTTTCCTTAGCCTACCGGATTGAATGATGAGACGAACCTGCTCAATCGGTCTCGTGATTCTTTTTTGCTCTAACGCAGGATTGGCGCAAGTGCAGGACTCCCTCCGAGCATCCGATCCAGTTCCCCGTGTGAAACTCTGGACGATGTTCGAGAACATGCCGAAGAACTGGAACGCCTGGGGGAAGAACGTTTTTCGAAAAGAACGCGCCGCGGAATGGGCCTGGGTTGGTGGGTTGACGCTTTTGACTATTGTGACCGACGACGCGACATACACGCCCGCCGATAAGTTCTACAAAAGTTCCAACGATGCAAAATACGGGAGCGATTTTGCCGCCGAGATCGGCGACGGGAGAACCCAATTCATGCTTGCGGGGGCGTTCGCCGCATATGGGCTTGCCTTCGAGGACAACAAGGCCTTCAACACCGGGAGTCAGATTGTGCAGGCCGTGTTCGCTTCCGGCGCCCTCATCCAAGTGCTCAAGCATGTCACAGGACGCCAAAGTCCGTTTGTTCGGACGACGCCGACGGGCGTGTGGAATTTTTTTCCCAACCAGGTGGATTATCATCGCTTCGTGCCGCACTACGACGCCTACCCATCGGGGCACATCTGCACATCGCTCGCAACTGTAATCGTGATTTCTGAAAACTATCCCGACAACAAATGGGTCAAGCCCATCGGCTATACGCTAACGACGCTCGTAGGATTAGGAATGTTGAACAACGGCATTCACTGGATAAGCGATTATCCGCTGGGATTGTTTATCGGCTACTACTTTGGAAAGCTTGCCGCGCATCCGGAAGGATTTGATTGGGCAGCCAATGCGGAAGGCGCACGGGTGAAGGTGAGTATTCTGCCCACCGTTCAGGCGGACGGCGGCGGATTGATGTTGAGCGTAAGGTTTTAGTTCGGTCAGACGTTAAACCGAAAATGTACAACGTCCCCATCTTCCACCAGATATTCTTTTCCCTCGATGTGGAGCAGCCCTTGCTCTTTGATTGCCGCTTCTGAGCCGAGGCGGTCTAAGTCTGAAAACTTCATGATCTCCGCGCGAATGAATCCCTTTTCAAAATCGCTGTGGATAACCCCGGCCGCCTGAGGCGCTGTGGATCCCTTCGGTGCTGTCCACGCGTGAACTTCCTTCGGCCCCGCGGTAAAGAAGGTAAGCAGGCGCAATAGATCGTAGCCTTCGTGAATAACTTTGCTGAGGCCGGATTCTTTCAGTCCTAACGATGTCAGAAACCCGGGCCGTTCTTCTTGCGGCAGCTCTGCAACTTCCGCCTCAACCGCTGCGCTCACCACAACGACCTTCGAGCCTTCCTTCGCAGCAATCTCGCGGACTTCCTTGACGTATGCGTTCTCACTGGCCATTTCTTTCTCGTGCACGTTACAAACATACATCACGGGCTTGCCCGTGAGCAGGTGCATGTCGCGAAACCAGAGTTGTTCTTCTTCATTATTAATTGCGATGTACTTTGCCAACCTGCCAGTGGAAAGATGCTCTTTTACGCGAACGTAAAACTCTGCCTCTTCACGAACTTTCTTGTCACCCGTTTTCGCCCGTCGATCCGCATCGGATTGCTTCTTCGCGACAGTATCCAGGTCCTTGATGATGAGTTCAGTCTCGATCACTTCGATGTCGCGCTTCGGGTTTACACTCCCGTCCACGTGCACCACGTTGGTGTCGTCAAAGCACCGAACGACGTGCGCGATGGCGTTTACATCGCGAATGTGTGAAAGAAATTGGTTTCCCAGCCCCTCCCCCTTGCTCGCACCTTTCACAAGCCCGGCAATATCTACAAATTCCAGGGTTGTCGGTACAATCTTGGGCGGATTGTAGAGTTGAACGAGCCGTTCTATCCGGGCATCGGGAACAGAAACTACACCGACATTCGGGTCGATGGTGCAGAATGGATAGTTTGCCGCCTCCGCGCCCGCTGCGGTGATCGCGTTGAAGAGCGTTGATTTTCCGACGTTTGGAAGTCCAACTATGCCGCAGGTAAAGCCCATAGCAATTATAGATAGTGAAGGTGATGGAAGATTCGAGACGCAACAAAAATACTGAACAATCCTCTCGCAACCAACGAACGCAGGCATCAGCATATTGATTCATTGTTCTTTCCTTATCTCGTTCAATAAAGCCGCCGCCTGAATTCCAAAAAAAATGCGCTTGCATAATTATCCATATTCGTGTATAATTATGCGCTAAGAGAACTCAAGAGCCATCCATCATTGCAGGATATCATTAAAGCTTCCATCATCGGCGCGTCCGGATATTCCGGCGCAGAACTTCTTACGATCCTTCAACGGCACCGGCACGTCAAGGTGGAAGGGCTTTTCGCAAACACTTCTTCGGGGAAAAAACTGAGCGACGTCTTTCCGAGGTTTGCTGGAAGAATTGATACAACGCTCGAGTCCTTCTCAGCCGACGCAGCTTCGATGAGCGATGTGACATTTATTGCGCTCCCCTCGGGCGAAGCAATGAACATCGTCCCTGAACTTCTCAAGCGCGACAATCGAATCATCGACCTCGGCGGAGACTTTCGACTGAAAGATGCATCACAATACCAGAAATTCTATAGCCGCAATCATACAGCTGCGCAATACCTCTCCTCGGCTGTCTACGGTTTGCCGGAGTGGAATGCCGAACAGATCAGTTCTGCTTCTCTCGTTGCCAACCCCGGCTGTTATCCCACCAGTGCGATCCTCCCTCTCGCCCCCCTGTTGAAGGAGAATATCATCGAATCAAAAGGGATTTCTGTCAGCTCGCTCTCGGGCGTTTCGGGTGCCGGAAGGAGTGCATCGCTCGAGATGTCGTTTGGCGAGGTGAACGAATCCGTTCGCGCGTACAAAGTTGGAACACATCAGCACACTCCGGAAATGACACAGACTCTCGGTGACATCGCTGAAAGAAGTGTTGCCCTGACCTTTGTTCCGCACCTCCTCCCCCTCACGCGTGGCATCTATACGAGCACATTCGCCGCTCCGACACGAAAAACTTCCGACGAAGAGATCTTTTCTATCTATCAAAAGTATTACGGCAACAAACCATTCATCCGTGTTTCGTCAACGGCCATCCCAGAGATCAAAAATGTGAACCACACAAACTTTATCGACATCGGCTTCCGTCTTGATCCGGACAACAATCAACTCATCCTCCTCTCCGCGATCGACAATCTCATCAAAGGCGCCGCAGGACAGGCCGTGCAGAACATGAACCTTATGTTCGGCTTTGACGAAACAGAAGGACTCTGGTAATGGACCCTGAACAATTCACAATGAACACTGTGGATGGAGGCGTCTGCGCACCGAGAGGGTTTCTTGCAGGCGGACTATACTGTGGAATTCGCAAAGTCAAAAAAGACATCGCCATTATTCGTTCGGAAGTTCCCGCAACGGTTGCGGGGGTCTTTACGCTGAATAAGACGCAGGCTGCGTGCGTCGTCATCGATAAGCTTCAGCTGAAGAACAGTACGAAGTGTTCAGCGATTGTTGTCAACAGCGGAAACGCCAACGCCTGCACGGGCGAACGCGGGCTGAACGATGCGTGGGCGATGGTCGATGAGACTGCGCGCGCGCTGAAACTACCTCGCGAACAAGTGATGTGCTCATCCACGGGCGTCATTGGACAGTACATGCCGATGGAAAAGATCACGGCAGGCATTCGCGAACTTGCTCCAAAGCTTTCTCGTTCCGGAAACAAAGCCACAGCCGAAGCAATCATGACAACGGATACCTTTGCCAAGGAGGTTGCTGTCTCGTTTACCCTTGGAAATCGCAGTGTTTCGATCGGCGGCGTTGCTAAGGGATCCGGCATGATCGCACCCAACATGGCTACGATGCTAGGCTTCGTTACGACCGATGCCGCAATCGATCAGCCAACGCTGCAAACGGCGTTGACCGCTGCAAACGACCGTTCGTTCAATCGCATTACCGTCGACGGGGACATGAGCACCAACGACATGCTGCTTCTGCTCGCCAACGGATGTGCAGAAAACTCGCCCATCAAGCTGCACACGGAAGAATACAAGCTCTTCTACAGCGCGCTCGAATATGTATTGGTCAAACTCGCTAGGATGATCGCTCGTGATGGTGAGGGTGCAACCAAACTCGTTGAGATTCTCGTGACCGGCGCGGTTACAGAACGCGAAGCTGCGCAGGCAGCGCGTGCTGTGGCAAATTCAAACTTGGTCAAGACCGCTATTCACGGCGCTGACGCAAACTGGGGACGCATTCTCGCCGCCGTCGGCTACTCAGGAATTGATTTCAACCCCGATAATGTCGAAGTCTCGTTTAATGACCTTCCAATTCTCAAACGCAATTACGAAATCGTACTCGATGAAATGAAAGCGAAATCTATTCTTGAACAAAAGGAGATTACCGTCCAGATCAACCTGAACCAGGGCAATGAGTCAGCTCGATTCTGGACGTGCGACCTGACAAAGGATTATGTTCACATCAACGCGAGCTATCGTTCCTGACCGTGATCGACTATCAAACCAAAGAAGAAGTACTCATCGAGGCGCTTCCGTACATTCAGAAGTACGAAGGCACAACGTTCGTCATCAAGTACGGCGGCGCTGCGATGACCGAGGAGTTGCTTAAGCAAACATTTGCAAAAGATGTCACCATCTTGCGCAAGATCGGCATCAATATCGTCATCGTCCACGGGGGTGGGAAAGACATTACGGACGTCGCTTCTAAACTCGGCATCGAAACCAAATTCGTGAACGGACAGCGCTACACCGACGAGAAGATGGTGGAAGTCGTCACGATGGTGCTTGCCGGTAAACTGAACAAGCAAATCGTCAACCTCATCAACTCGAACGGGGGAAACGCGCTCGGTTTGACGGGAGTGGATAATTCATTGATGAAAGCTATTCGCACCACCGCCGATGGCGCTGACCTTGGATTCGTCGGCGACGTACGCACCGTCAACTCCTCCTTCCTTAATTTGTTGCTGCAGAACGGTTTGATGCCAGTGATCGCGCCTTTAGCCGTCGGACAGAACAACGACATCTACAACGTCAACGCCGACCTCGCTGCAGGTGCAATTGCCGCCTCCCTCAAGGCAGAGAAACTCGTCTACCTCAGCGACATCGAAGGCATCCTGCTAAACAACAAACGCGTCTCGACGCTGACCAAAGCGACGGCACGGCAATACATCGAGAATGGATTAATATTCGGAGGAATGATTCCGAAAGTAAAATCGGCATTCGACACCCTCGAGGCGGGCGTTCGGAAAGTCCACATCATCGACGGTCGCGTAAAGCATTCTCTCCTGCTCGAAATCTTTACCGATGAAGGCATCGGCACACAAATGGTTCACGAAGAGAATGGCACGGTGAACGTGTTTCCCATTTCAGGAGCTCAAGCATGAAGAAAGATTTTCTTTCGTTACAAGATATCAATCGTCACGAACTTGACGAGTTGTTTCTCATCGCCGATCAATTGAAACACACGCCAAGCTATAGACCGCTTGAAGGCAAGTCCGCGGCGCTGATTTTTCAAAAGCCGTCGCTTCGTACACGTGTCTCGTTCGAAGTCGGTATTTATCAACTCGGCGGCCACCCGACATTTCTTTCGCAAGAAGGAATCGGGCTTGGCACGCGCGAAAAATCCAGCGACGTTGCACAACTGCTTTCGCGGATGACTAGCCTTGTCGTGGCTCGACTCTACGACCATCGCATTATCGAAGAGCTCGCACAGCACGCCACCATCCCCGTTATCAACGCCCTCACCGATTTGTCGCATCCGTGCCAGGTGCTTGCAGATCTGTTTACGATCCGTCAACACAAGCGCCTGCAGGATGGCGTGAAGATTGTCTTTGTGGGCGACGGCAACAACGTCGTCAACTCGTGGCTGGAAATGGCGATGCTTTATCCGATGCACTTCGTGCTTGCGTGTCCGAATGGCTACGAGCCGGATCCGTATATTCTGCGACAGGCAAAGACCAGCGACGTGAGTCGCGTTGAAATTCTCGAGGACCCATTCGAAGCAGTAAAGAACGCCGACGTGATTTACACGGACGTCTGGACGAGCATGGGCCAGGAATCAGAATATCAAAAACGCCGATCGACCTTTGCGCCGTATCAGATCAATGCCAAGCTCGTTGGCCACGCAAAGCCAGATGCATTGGTGATGCACTGCCTCCCCGCGCACCGCGGCGAAGAGATTACCGATGAGGTTCTGGATGGAAAAAACTCCGTGGTCTTCGATGAAGCAGAAAACCGTCTTCACGTGCAAAAGGCTGTCATTGCAAAACTCTTCGGTTTCTCGTTGAAAAAGAAAAGTGCGCAAACGGATTCGATCCCGGTGTTCGTCAATGCATGATGGAAAAACAGGCGCGCCATATCGCCATTAAAGAGATTATCACGCATCGTCTCATTGCATCGCAGGAAGAGCTCTGCAAAGCCCTCAAATCCGCGGGCTTCGACGTCACGCAGGCAACGCTTTCGCGCGACATGAAGGAGCTCGGTATCGCGCGCGTGAACTCTCCCGACGGCGCACGATATGTGCTGCACATCGAAAGCGAGGAGCGCCGTCTCCAATCGTTCATCGGCTACGAGATTCAGAACATCGAATCGAACGAATCGCTGATCGTTATCAAAACCCTGCCGGGACGTGCACAAGGTGTGGCGGAAATTATCGACAGCATGCACATGCCCGATATTCTCGGAACCATTGCGGGCGACAACACGATTTTCATAACGCCGAAATCAATCCGGAAGATTCCGGCGCTCATTCGATCATTTCACCAACTGCTCACGGAAACAAAACAGGTCGCTTAGACGGCCGTAAGAGAAAGGAACATCGTTGTGAAGAAGGAACGCATTGCCGTCGCTTACTCGGGCGGCTTAGACACCTCTGTGATTGTCAAATGGTTGCAGGAAAAATACAACGCCGACGTCATCACCGTCACCGGCGACCTTGGACAGAAAAAGGAACTCGTTGGCGTTGCAGAAAAGGCTTACAAAACCGGAGCGAAGAAGGTGTACGTGCAAGACCTGCGGAAAGAATTTGTCGAAGAATATCTCTGGCGCGCGCTAAAGACCGGAGCACTGTACGAGCACACCTATCCGATGGCGACTTCCATCGGCAGACCGTTACTCGCCAAGTCGCTGGTCGAAGTTGCAAGACGCGAGGGCTGCACCGCCGTTGCGCACGGATGCACAGGCAAGGGAAACGATCAAGTTCGCTTTGAAGTCAGCGTCGCCGCTCTCGCGCCCGAATTGAAAGTTCTTGCACCGTTGCGCGAGTGGGAATTCAAATCGCGCGAAGAAGAGATTGAGTATTGCGAGAGGCACGGCATTCCCGTGAAGGCAACAAAGGAGAGTCCCTATTCTATCGACGAAAACATCTGGGGCACAAGCATCGAGTGCGGCATTCTGGAAGACCCGATGGCAGAGCCGCCGGAAGACGCGTATCAACGTACCGTCTCCCCAAAGAATGCGCCCGATAAGCCAACCTACGTTTCGTTTGAGTTCCGTGGGGGAATTCCCGTAGCAATGAACGGAAAACGAATGGACGGCGTTTCGCTTCTCCACCAACTCAACGACGTTGCCGGTGCAAACGGCGTGGGGCGATTGGATCTCGTGGAAAATCGCCTTGTGGGAATCAAATCACGCGAAGTCTACGAGGCGCCAGCCGCCACGGTGCTTCACTTCGCTCATCGCGAACTCGAACGATTGACACTTGACAAAGATGTATCGCACTACAAAGCCAAGATGGCCAACGACTATGCCGACCTGATTTACAACGGCCTCTGGTTCACACCGCTTCGCCATTCCATTGATGCGTTCGTCGATGAGACACAAAAAGTCGTCAACGGATTTGTCAAAGTTCGGCTTTACAAAGGCAACGTGGAAATTGCCGGCAGAACTTCTCCCAACTCGCTTTACGACACCAAGCTCGCCACATACACGACGGAGGATTCGTTCGACCATAAAGCGAGCGTCGGGTTCATCAAGATTTACGGATTGCCGGTGAAGACATTCTACAAGGTGAACAAGAACTTAATCCTGAGCAAACTGAAGGAGAAGGTGAAGAAGGCGGTGAAGAGGAAGTAGGCATTCAATGTTTTCTTTCCCCTGGGCGCAACCAATTGGTTGCGCCCAGGATCTTCTTCTTGAATCTTCACTCATTTCTTCCTTGTTTATAGACGCAATGAAAACAGTCAAGATTCTCCTGTTCTTGGTAATCCTCCAATCTCTCAACCTTTCATTCGTTCAATCGAAGGATTCTCTTTTTCTCCGCATCGTCCTTCCTGAACGAGATACAGTTTCCACGTTTGGTGCACGATATCGGTATGCGGCGAGTACGTCAACATTGGCAAAAGCGTTCGCTGACGGAAAAGAATCCAAGATCTATCCGAGTGGCGCATTCGTAGGATTGCTGAACATTGAACGGGATACCACGCTCCATCGCCTCGTGGTCTATTCACCGACGGGAGATTCATTGTGGAAAGATTTCGTTTTCATCCGTCCACAGCCAATGAAGAATTCGCCACGCGATACGCTCACGATTGAAACTGCGATGATGCAGCCGGCTGAGGATGTTTGGCTCACGAAGAATGATATTCTCGAGGTTCGCTTCAAGGGAAGTCCCGGCTGGCGTGGCTCATTTGCTATCGACGGAGTCGAATCCGGTATTCCGATGCGCGAACTTGTGCCTCGTGACGCCGCGGGTCTTTCTGGCGTATACGTGGGCCGCTATCAGATCAAAGAAGCCGACGAGTCGGTCGGCAAGCCCGTAGAATTCAAATTGAAAAAGAGTTTTTGGTCGAGTGAAAACATCTATTCCAAGGCAAGAGTCTGGATCGTCAACGATTCCCTACCGCGCGCGGCAGAAGTTACGGGCAGAAGGCCCTTTCTCAACGCAGGGCTCGGCACGGACCGCCTTGGCGGAGCAAAGCTGGGCTACGTTGTTCCGGGTGTGCTGGTTACCATTACAGGCAAGGTGGGCGGACAATATCGTGTAAGACTTTCGGAAGAGATGGAGGCGTGGATTCCTGAAGAGAATGTGAAACTGCTTCCCCCGACCGCGCCGCTGCCGCAATCGCTCACAAGTTCCATCTCCGTCACCGGAAATAGTACGGAAGATGTCGTGCTGCTTCCCCTCACGCAAAAACTTCCGTACGTCAGCGAGCAAAGCGTTTCGCCCGTGGCAATAACGGTCGACGTGTTTGGCGCGACCGCCAACACGAATTGGATCACCCAGCATCTATCGGCTCAAGGAATCGAAAGTGTAAAGTGGATACAAGTTGCCGCAGACCGATTTCGTCTCACGATAGCACTAAAATACGCACAGCATTGGGGCTACGATATCGATTACCAAGGAACGACGTTGCGCGTGCGTGTGCGCCGCCCCCCCGTGATTGCGAATCCGGACTCTGCACTGAGGCGATTGACAATTGCCGTCGACGCGGGCCACGGAGGAGAAAATCATGGAGCGCTCGGTGCGACGGGGGTGCGAGAGATGGATCTAACACTCGCCATTGTCCAGAAAGTCGATTCGATTCTCCGTGCAAAGGGGGCGAACACAATCCTTACGCGCATTGACACAACGGGACCTTCAATGGTGGAGCGGTGGGAGAAAATTCTGAACGCCAAAGCGCAGCTGCTGGTGAGCGTGCACTGTAATTCCACGGGCGAAACAAGCGACCCTCTCGCGACACAAGGCAATGGATGCTTTTATAAGTACATCGGATTCAAGCCGCTGGCGGATACGATGTATGCGAGCGTGCTGCAAACGGGGTTGAAGCAGTTCGGCGTCACCGGCAGTTTCAATTTTTCGCTCAACGGACCAACACAGCTTCCGAACGTACTCGTCGAGACAGCCTTTCTCTCGCACCCTGAGGATGAAATGCTGCTCATCGAAGATTCATTCCGCGTGAAACTCGCCCAAAGAATCGTGTCAGGGCTCGAATCCTTTGTTCGTGCGTTTGGAGAAAGAAAGATTACCCCGGAGACTCTGCAGCAGCAATAATATTAATTCCTCCCTCTTCCCACTGAAGGCGCCACTCGTTGCAGCAGCTTTCATTGTTTTGTATATTGAACGCGATGATTGCCAAACCAATAGAAATTCGGGCAGTTCGGCCTTACACGCTCTGGTTAAGATTTTCAGACGGTGTCAGTGGTGAAGTTGATCTCAGCTATCTTGCAACGGGGGAACCATTTTCCGCCTGGAGCCGAGACGTTTCGTTTTTGACTGCTCATCTCGACGCCGAGACAGACGCTGTGGCGTGGACCAATGAGTTAGAGCTTTGTCCAAATTCACTCTACCTGAAATTGATCGGAAAATCTTTCGAGCAGTGGAAGCAAACGCAAATGGCTCATGCCCCAAATTAGTCGCTTTTTTGGGATCATCATCTCGATGTATTTTGACGACCACCACCCATCTCATTTTCATGCGCGATACGCTGAACACGAAGCTGAAATACGGATTGATGATTTAAGTATTCTTGAGGGATCGCTTCCACCGAGAGCGCTCGGTTTGGTATTGGAATGGGGATATTTACATCAATCAGAATTACAGTCAAACTGGAAGCGGATCGAACAGGGTCTGCAACCGCTCAAGATCGAGCCACTTCAATAATCTTCTATCCGAATATCACTTATGGCACACCAAGCACTCTGGAGCGGACGTTTTAAAGAACCGCTCGCCGAAATCGCGCTGAACTTTTCCTCCTCCATCGAAACCGATAAACATCTGTACCGCGAAGACATTGCCGGCAGCGTAGCGCACGTAGAAATGCTGGCGGCAACGAAAATCCTCACTTCTGCCGAATCGCGACGCATCCGCTCAGCCCTGAAGGCTATCGAACGTGAAATCGAGTTGGGGAAATTCCAACTCACGGCTGAGTTTGAGGACGTGCACATGGCAATCGAGCAGCGGCTCATCCAAAAGATCGGAGCGCTTGGTGGTAAACTCCACACTGCGCGCAGTCGCAACGACCAGGTCGCGCTGGATGTCCGCCTCTACCTTCGCTCCTCCATCAAAGAAATCGTAAAGCTTCTTGTCAACCTTCAACGTGTGTTGCTGTACAAATCGGAAAAGAATTTCAGCCTCGTGATGCCCGGCTATACGCACACCCAGCGCGCACAGCCGGTGTTGCTTTCACATCATTTGCTGGCGTATGTCTCGATGCTCGAGCGCGACTTCGAACGCCTGACGGACTGCTTAGGGCGCGTGAACAAATCGCCGCTGGGCGCGGCTGCGTTTGCCGGCACGACCTTTCCCATCGACCGGCACCTGGCCGCGAAGAAACTCGGTTTCGAGGGGATCATCGAAAACAGTATCGATGCGGTGAGTGACCGCGACTTTGCAATCGAGTTTGTGAGCGCGTGCAGCATCTTGATGATGCACCTCAGTCGGTTTGCGGAAGAGCTGGTGCTTTGGTCATCAGCGGAGTTCGGGTTTGTCCGCATGAGCGATTCCTACACTACCGGAAGCAGCATCATGCCGCAGAAAAAGAACCCCGACATGGCTGAGCTCGTTCGCGGAAAAACGGGACGCGTCTATGGCGCGCTCGTCAACCTCCTGACGATTATGAAAGGTCTTCCACTCGCGTATAACCGCGATATGCAGGAAGATAAGGCGCCGCTGTTCGACGTCGTTCAAACGACGCGGCAAAGTCTATTTATTTTCGCGCACATTCTTGTGCATACGACATTCGATAAAGCACGCCTCGCCGAAACATTACGAACGGATTTCCTGACAGCAACGGACATGGCAGATTATTTGGTGCGGAAAGGGATGCCCTTCCGTCAGGCACACGAAGTGAGCGGAAAAGTCGTTTCGTATTGCATCAGCCACAAAATGTACTTTGGTAACCTCGATCTGGATACTTTAACTCAATTCTCAGAATTGTTCGAGTCCGACATATTCGACTACATCCTCCCCCTTTCGAGTGTCGAGCACAAACAATCCGCCGGCAGCACAGCGCCGCACGAAGTGAAAAAGCAGATCGTGCACTGGATTCGAGTTCTGAAATCGAGGAAAGTGAGGTAACGATGCTGGATGATTTATTTTCAGCTTTGACTTCCGAAGAGTGGATGGCGTTTTCGCCTGTCCGCCGACTCGAGCTTGCTGCGATTTTCAATTCGATTATGTTTGAGCGAAAGAAAATGCAGTTCCGCGACGCTCATCCTGAATTAGAGGGAATCGAGTATAAAAGCGAGCTCGTACGCTTCATGTACGGCGATAAGTGCGCCGAGATGGTGCGTTAGAGATTCATTCCATTACGAATTTCGTTCGAACCCCGTTTTAACTCCCTCGAGACGGCTTGAAGTTCCTTTCGGAACCAGGAAGACTCGAGGATCCTACTTGAGCAACAACATCCTTTCCGTCTTTGTGAATGATCCTGCCCGTATGCGATAGAAATAAACCCCGCTCGAAAAGTTGTCTGCATAGAAATAGGCAGTGTGTTTTCCCACACCTAATTCGCTCTGCACAAGAGTTGCAATCTCTCTTCCAAAGATGTCAAATACACGAAGCGTTGTTGCTGCTGGAATGGCGATATAGAAATCGATTCTTGTCTGGTGCCTGAATGGGTTAGGAAAGTTCTGACTTATCGAGAATTCGACTGGTTGATTCGAGCTGCCGTTGGAAGTATCCGAGATGAGCGCCGTCCAGACACTAAGACTTGTTGCATCAAGCCGCATCCAGATTGGGCGCACAATTCCTTGACTGGCCGCAATCTGAATGTAGTCTCCAAAGAAGACGCCCGACGTGGGGAGGAATGGAACCTGGCTTATCTTTCCATCGGACCACGTTTCACCGCCATCGATAGATCTTGCCAAAAACACATCCGTTGAGTTATCGCTTGATGTATACGCACGACGGTCGTAGAAGACTACGTAGAGATTGCCGTTTGACTGGTCGATTGCGAAAGAGGGGAAGAACTGATGCGAGCTTCCACCGTCCGCGTTCACACGCTTCGGGGAGGTCCAGGTTACTCCTTGGTCTGTCGATTTCACAATGAAGACATCCGTGTTATTATCCCCGTTCCGCTGGTCTCCCCACAGAATATAGACTGTGCCACGGTATGCAGAGCTGCTGATATCGCACGCAGTCATCGGCAATCCGTTACAGCGATAAATCCCGGGGATTCCATAATCCCAGCCGCCGGGCATCGTCGAGACAAAAATATCCTTGCCAAACGTCGACCCGCCGTTAAACGATCGGTCGAACATAATCCCTTTCGGCCCGGCCCAGGCCAGATAGACCTCGCCGTTCGGACCCACTGAGGGCACCGCACCTTCGACAGTGCTATCTTCGTCGATACAATTCCCCCCTTCATCCGAAACGCGAATCGGCGCGGTCCACGAATTTGATCCGCTGACAATCTTCGAAAAGAGGATGCGCGTGCTATCGAGTGTTGACAAGCTTCCGTAGATATCGAACTCCGTCCAGGCCATGTAGATATTGTTTCTGTATGGCGATGATGTGAAATCGCACGCGAGCCACTCCTTGTCTTGTTGTTTTGGCGGATTCACCGGCGTGGTGAGAGAATCGAACCAGGTCGAGCCACCATCAGACGATCGATGAACGGCAAGTCGGTCAAGCCAGTAACCGCCGCGGTTCCGCATGTCTGCAAGGTGTGCGTAGTATGCTCTCCCGTTCACATCGAACATCACGCAGGGATCGCCATATGTTCCAGGAGGCAGCTGGCGCTGGGCCCACGATTGCCCGCTGTTTGTTGAAGAGTAATAGAATCGGAGATTCGCTCCTGCAATCATATTTTGCAGGTTTGTGGGATTGATGGCGATTGTTACTTCTTCAGGAGACGTGCTCAGCGGGTCGCTAATCCGAACATTGGTGAATTGACTGTAGGCTTGTACCGAAAAAAGCAGAACTAGAATAACGACGAGGTTCCGTTGCGATTTCATGGCGCACAACTGATTGATAAGTTCAGCTACCAAGTATACCGGATTGTGTACGTTAGCACCTTTTCCTCGTCCTTTTTGATTCGTACGACAAACTTGATCGTGGACTGATCAACTTTCTCCCAACTTTCCGAATTCTTCTTGATCTCCCACTCGCTCCAACGCCAAGGATGCTCGCACACGAGTACCTGCACTTCTTCCTTTTTATGATTGCGGAGTTTCACTTCGAACGTTTCCTCATACACGTGCCCTGAAACGACCGAGCGAAAATCTTTCTGCACGCGCGAGCCGACAATGTCAAACGCGTTGCCGAGATAGAGCTTTAGCTCTTCGTCCTTCGGCGTGTGGTCGATCTCATCCTCGCCGATGAACTGCTCTTTGCTTTCGTCGTCCTTTTTGTAGACGCGGACTTTTCCTTTCGGCAACGGAATGCCAAGTCCCGCTTTCTCTTCATTCTTGAACATCACAAATACGCCGACTTTTTGGTTCGATTGCTGGCCAAATGAACCCTGTTCGCGGTAGCCTGTGTTGTTCACCCACCATCGCCATTGGTTTTCCAGGCCGTCGTAGACAAAGACTTTCTTGGCGGCAATGTTGTGTCCACTTGTAAGTTCGATTTGTTTCGTTTCATTGTTTGCGAGGTCGGTTTTGCGTTGCAGCGCGTAGAGCTTATATTCGAACAACTCCTTTTGCTGGAATTGTGGCTGCGCGGCTTCATCGACCGCCATGGATTTTGCATACATCCTGCCGCTGCGAACATCTTCTTGAATGCGATTTACATCGCCCGCTACCAGCTTTAGCCCCGCGTCGGCAAACGTTGTCCCGGAATTATTCGTTAGCGTCACCCATCCAGTCAGGTCAACGGCGTTGTCATCCTTGTTCATCACGGCAACATAGTTGCAACTCCACGAAAGCTGGTTGGCGATGTAGCTGATCTCCGTTTTGTGTAAGCCGGCTTTGGTCGCGTTCATCAGCCATTGCAATTGCGGCTTGAGGATGAGTCCCTCAATCGACGGAGGGAGAATGAGCCTGCCTGCCGGAGCAATTTCGAGTTTCCCGTTGATTTCCGCCAGCATCTGACCGCCGTAGAAGTATTGGTTCGACCCGGGTTGCGCCTGCCAGCCGGTCGCCAGAAGCTTGCCTATGACTGTGAATTCTTTTTTTGTGGACTCGTCAAGACGCACGAACTCGACTTCCTTCCCGACGTACTTCTCTAGAAGTTTTGCGTGGTGAATCAAGTCGTACTGAAAATTCTGCTCCAGCACTTTAACGCCCGCAGGATCCGTGAGGCTTGCAAAATGCAGCGAAGTGCCATCTATCGTTGCCGGAATTTCCGGAACAATGATCGTGTTCAACCCCTTCACAAACGTTATCGGTCGCTCTTCGCGAATCAGCGCAAAGTTTGCGTTGTAGACCGTCAGGTCGACGGATGTTCGCTCGCCGGACTGTGTGGGCTTTGGTTGTTGCGCCGAAAGAATCGAAATGCACGCTACCGTGATGAAAGAGTGTTGTAGCTTCATGGTATGTTCTCCTTGGTTGGAATGAACCGGTAATCGTTTATCTCCACGACACGAGCGAGGTAAACGAATCGGTCAATCCTGATTCTTCCGCACGGCGCGTCCCGGGAGGTTTCCCGTCCACGCGCCATTCTCCCAGACTATTTGACCGTTTACGATAGTCTGTGATATTCCGATAGAATATTGATGCGGATTCTCGAACGTTGCCTTATCCTGTACGGTGTTGGGATCAAAGACAACGACGTCGGCATAGAATCCCTCCTTGAGCACTCCGCGATTCTTCAGCCCAACACGTCGCGCTGGCTGCGAAGTCATTTTGCGAATCGCATCTTCCAATGATAGCAGTTTGTCTTCGCGGACATACTTGGCAAGCACCCGCGCCATGCTTCCGTACGAGCGGGGATGGGGTAGTCCTTCATACAGCGGACCGTCGAGCGCGCGAGCGTTTGCATCTGTGCAGAAACTTGTCCAGGGTTGTTTCATCGCCGCGCGCAAGTCTTTCTCACTCATCGAGAATGTCACTTTGCCAGTGCGTGAGGAGTCTTGGAGGATGAAATCAAAGAGGGCTTCGTACGGTGCCTTCTTCCACACGCGAGCGACTTCGATGAGCCGCTTGCCTTCGAATTGCTTCAACGCCGGATTGCTGACCGAGGAAATCATGATCCCCTCAAAGTTCACCCCTAGCCCCTGATTGCTTTTCTTCAACACACGCGTCATTCGAGCCCGGAGTTTTTTATTTTTGAGGCGCTTCAACATTTTTTCTGTGCCACCATCCTGCGCCCAGCTTGGGAGTGTCGCATCCAGTGCGTTTGAGCTCGCAATGTAAGGATAGACGTCTGCGGAAATGTCAATGCCGGAATCGCGCAACCGCTGTATCTGCGCCACCACACGCGGCATGTCCCCCCACGCAGCCTTGCCGGCACACTTCAGATGCCAGATTTCAGCGGGAACGTTCGCCGCCCGACAAATGGCCGCAACCTCTTCAATCGCTTCCTGCTGATGCCCGTCATCTCCCTCGTCGCGGATGTGTGACACATACATGCCGCCGAATTCTGCAGCCGCTTTTGTGAGTTCAATGATTTCATTGGTCTTCGCGTACGTAGCGGGTGCATAGATCAGCGACGTACTCAGACCGAGTGCACCCTGCCGCATCGCCTCGCGCACGAGCTGATTCATCTGTTCCAATTCTAGCTTCGAGGGCTTCCGGTCGCCATAGCCGACGACGAATTCGCGTACTTGCGTCGCCCCGACAAATGCAGCAATATTAATCGCAGTTTTGTTTGTCTCCAGTTTGCGAAAGTATCCGCCCAGGTCGGTCCAATCCATCGCGATATTGTATTTTGCCAGAGTTGCTTTGCGCTCACTGATAATATTTTCATTCACTGGCGCCGGTGAACTCCCCTCACCTACAATTTCTGTGGTGATACCCTGCGAGATTTTGCTCATCGCGCGGTAATCGGCAAAGATGGTCAGCCACGACCAGCCAAGCATGTCGATAAACCCTGGAGAAACGATTTTGCCCGTTGCGTCTATTGTTTGCCTTGCTGTTACATTTTTCAGATCGCCAATGGCAGCAATCCGGTCGCCGTTGATGCCTACGTCTGCGCGCACGCCTGGACTGCCGGTGCCGTCAACCATTGTGCCGTTGATGATGAGGAGATCGAACGACTGTAAGGGTTGCTGCGAAAATAGTTGCGGAACGAAGAGGGGAACGAATGCTAAAACGTAGAAGGATTGTCTCATACCGAATCAAGAAGGCTTGAAAGACTCAAGAGTCTTTGTCAACGCTCGCTTAGTCGTTTTTGACCACGACGCGCTGCCATAACATCATCATCGAAGGGGCAACCCAAATTGCGAGCAGCGCAACGAGGACCCCCACAACCGCATCCGTTACGTAATGATACCTGCCGTAGAATGTGGAAATGTAGAGCGAGATCATCACCGGCACCAAGACCCAGAATCCGATTCGGTAGTAGCGGTAGGCCATTGCCCACATCACCGTACCCGCAGCGGCGTGAGGACTTGGGATCGATCCGCCGGCAAAGTGTAGATACTTCCGCATGAGCTCACCGAAATACGTCCATACCCAGCCGTCCAGCGGCACCGTGAGCTGCGACTTTATCGCAGGCCAATACATCGGGCTTGCCACTGGATAGAGAATAAACCCGATGTCGCACAGAATGTTTGCCAAGCCGAGCGTAAAAAAATAATCTTCCATCGCCAGCTCGCCGTGTTTGTAGTACACGATGCCGCATAGTATGGGATACATCGGCACATAGACCACATACGAGAACATCATCCATTCCGTCACCGGTTTCGAGAACAGGTGTTGCGTCCACAGAAGCGGCTGCACGCCGAAAAGAGACTCCTCCATGGAGATGATACCCTCATCCATCCAAGTGCCGTGGATGATCATTTGCAAATGATTCACCGCACCGAACAGGAAGGCGTACGTGAGACTCACCGTCGCAACACGAAGAAAGAACTTCAGAAATTTTCTCTCAGCCCGCTCAACAATTTTGATGATGAACGCATAGGCGATACCAACGGCGATATTCTTTATCGTCAACGCGAGCCATTGCTCAACCTGAAAAACAATCCCCAGGAACGTGAAGCACGCAAGCATAGCGAGAATGAGCCCGTCTGTTGCTTTGAGTCTTACTGAACCGATTGCGAGCGTAGCGTTGGTCATGAATTATTTGGTAAAGTGGGAATGTTCAATGTGTGATCTTGAAGGAACACTTTACGTGTAGCAAATGAAGAAATCGAGCGACACGCCGAGCAGCCAATGCATCAGGAAGATGTACCAAATAGAGTTGGTGCGAAACGCTATGATGCCCCAGGCGATACCGCCGAGAATGGAGCTGAAGATCTCCCCGTCCGGTTTGCCGATGTGCACCAGGCACGATGCGATTGTTTGAATGAGAACCGCATTCCAATCGCCGAACGTCTTGCGCAGTCCGAACTGCATTGTGCCGCGGAAAAAAACCTCCCATCCGATGTAATAAAGAGTGTAGGCGAATGCGTGCGTGATGAACGCAGTTGCAGTACGACCGGCATCCTTGAAAAAAGGATACTCAGCTCGGAAGTCCGGCATTTTGGAGGAGGGATACGTCGAGAGAATCAATATCGGAGCAAGTAGGAGGACTGCTTTCAAGCCAAATCGCCAATCGCCGATGCCAAGCCCATAGTCGCTGAGGTTTTCTTTCAAAGCAATCTTGATCACTAGGAGCGAGAGGAGGCCGAGCAGTACAAATGCAGATCCAAAATGAAAATATTCGGCGGTCAGTTCGCGGCTGTTAAACAAATTGAACGACTGAGAAAGCTTTACGTTGTAGAATCCGACGCTGCCGTAGTACTTCCAAGCGGTAAGCATCAGCGGCGTGTAGAGGAGGATAAGCGTCGGCTTGAAATTCTCGCCGCTGAACAGACCGTTGAGCGTTATGGCATGAGCGAACCGATTCATCTTAATCTTGCGGTCGCAGAACGATTTGTTTCCTTAATTGCGATTCTGCACGATCCATTCGTAAGTCGTGCGAATCCCTTCTTTTAATGGCGTCACGGTGTAGCCGAGTTCCTTTTCAGCTTTCGCACACGAATAGGCCCAATCCTGAAGGAATGTTTCAATCCACGGTGGCGTTATTTGCGGATAGATGCCGAACTTCTTCGCCGCAAATTCCTGAACGCCTGCATAGAACATCGCAAGGCGAGGAGGCATGTTGAACTGAAAATGTTTCTTTCTGCTCACTTCATCAGCAAGTTCGAAGATTCGGCTGAGCGATGCGTTTTCGCCGCCGAGAATGTAGCGTTCGCCAACCTTGCCTCGTTCCATCGCGAGAATAAAGCCGTGCACGAGGTCGTCAATGAATACATAGTTTCCCACGTTGACGCCGTGGTTGAGTTGAATTGGGATGAGGCCACGGTCGTACTGGTCTATCATCAAACTGACCGAGTTTCCCTCCGTCAGTTTGCCTGGACCGTAGACTCGTGTCGGAAGAACCACAAGCACCGGAAACCCCTCTTTTGCCAAGCGCAAGGCATCTGCTTCTGCAATTGCCTTCGTTCGCTCGTACTCGGTGAAGTAATGGGATGTTGTGCGCACCATCCCTTCATTGCGCACTTCACCGGGATGCGACGGGCCGAGAGTGACAATGCTTGACACGAACAGTACGCGTTGGACTTTGTTCTTCTTCGCTGCTTCAAAGACGCTGTGGGTGGCGTCGATATTGACCTTGGCGTAAACGGTCGGATCCTTCGACCAGTTTCTGGGGTAGCCAGCAAGATGGTAGACTTGAGTGCACCCTTTCATGCCCTCAATCAGGGATTCAGGGTTTGTGATATCGCCCTTTACTAACTTTATTCGTGGATGATTCAGGCCGTCGGTGTTGCTGGAAGATCGCTGGAGCACGTGCACCGTGTGCCCTTTTTCGACCAGGGCGTTCACAAGTTTCGTTCCGATGAAGCCAGTTCCGCCCGTGACAAAAATATTTGCCGGCTTGGCAAATGGAGATGTGGACTTTCTTCGCGAAATATTTTTCTTCTGAAGTTTCAATTTAGATTTTTTGGCGGATTTCATTCTTGGTTCCTGAAAAATGCTCGTCCAACATAGCCAAAAATGGAGAGAGTTGAAAGAATCGTCTTGCTAATCTATTGATCTGGTAGGAATCTCAAGAATCGAATGGATCTCGCTGAAAAGAAAGAGTTCTGGCGACATAGGGGCTTTGACTACGTTGCTTGCTTTGGAAACAATCGGGCACCGACCCGAATTCTCAACTGATTAGGTGCAATGGGCCTTGAAGAATGAATACGCCGCGCTGCATAGCGCTAGGAATTTGTTCCCCCTCGGTGCGTCGGCCACGATGCACCCTTCCCACTCCACTCCAACTCTAACGAGTGCACGATCGACTCGCCGAGATCAACGCCGAAACCAAGCCCGAGTCCCACGAGCGCTCCGTCGATGAAGTTGTTCCGGAATGTCGATGCCGAGGTTTGAACTATCCCCGAGAACAAGCCAATCATTAGCGTGAGCAAGACGAACACAACGCCTAGCATCAGTCCCACAACAATCGTCTTCCCGTGTTTCAGATAGACGAGCTTACGTTCGAACAGAAACGCGAGCAGCACAACGGTTACGTTCACGCCGAATGACCAGATTGCGGCATTCCAGACCGGTACCCAGCCAACACTGACACCGAACTGTACCGCGCTCACGACCGTGGCTGTGGTCAGTGCGTTTGCCGCACCCCGTTGGTGGTAGACCGCAAAGACAAGCGAACCGGTAACGCCGTAGGCAACAAAAAGGAACGGAAGCGAATTGAGGATGAGGATATCTCCGCCGTAGCGCATCAAGCCGGCAGCGGTGGAACCGGCCAATCCACAGATCGTGATGAGTGCGATGCGCCAAATTTGTGCAAGTATCGGCTGCATAAAAACCTCACGTCAAGAAAAGAAGGTCTGTTCCGCACGACAGCACTTTGTTCTCTCTCACCGGAAATGTACAACCAAAGGTAGAAAGATGCTATAAGGGAGATTTCAGAATCGTGAAAGGGGAGCCTGCTTGAGAAGTGCTGGGCCCTTAGTTCTCTACGTTTTCGAGTTTTTCCAATTCTTCGAAATATCGACGGATGAGTTCCTGATAATCTTTGGAGTATTTCTGTTCGAGAGACTTCAGCAAATCCTGACGCCGTCGTGCTTGCTCCATTGATTTTGCATCGAGTTCACGCGGGCTTCTGCGAACGATTTGCGACCCTGTCTCCGATTTTCGTTTCTTCTCAAAATCGCGCTCGCGTTGCGATTTGGAAGCGTCGAGTAATCGGGAAAGGATTCTCTCTTGCTTTTGAATCGTTTCGGGGCTTACATTCTGTTGCTCTAGATTCCGGACAACCTCGCGCATTTCATTGGAAATTTTTTGCAGGTCGCCGAGAATACGCTTCCCTTCCTGGCTCTGCTCTGCTTCCTTGTTCAATTCCTCCAACGACTTACGAACGGCATCTTGTTCTTTGGCAATACGGGCGGCTTCTGCTGCCTGCTGCATTGACATTTGACCTTCACCGGGAATTTGCTGGGTTTGCATATTCAGTCCTTGCTGTTGCCCGGCCATCGCTTGCAGCTGGAACATAAGACTTCCCATGCCGGCTCCTCCTCCTTGCTGCATCATTGCCTGGAGCGCATTCTGCACTTGCGTCGCAGCGTTGTTCAATGCCGTCATGGCTGCTTGCTGTTCCTGAACTGCTCCGGGGCCGTTCCGCACATCCAGATCTCGCATTGCTTGTGCCATGCGTGCGTTTGCTTCTCCGATTGCTTTTCCCATCTCAGGTGTTACGGCAAACGATTTTTGTGAGAGTTCTGCGAGGGAGTTCACGACGTTGTTGAGGTCTTGCTGTGCTTGAAGCTGCCGTTGCTGATTCTCGCGTAACTGTGGAGAGTTTGGCGGAGCGTTTTGCGCCTGCTGCTTAATTGCTTCCTGTTGTTTTGAAAGCTCCAGCAGGTTGTTGATGGCGCGACGCATTTCGTTCATCACCATCTGTGCTTGTTGCTGCATCATCTGTTGCTGTAACGCGCTCATCTGCTCGCTAAACTCTCGGAGTTCTTGCGAAGCATTCTGCTGGCTGGATTTTGCCTGCGGAGTCTGTCCCGATTGCAGTTGCTTACCGGCTTGCTTCATTTTGTCCTGCAAATTTTTGGCTTTCAATTCCTCATTTAACTTCTGCATCTTGTCTGCAGGCATTTCGCTGAAGAATTCTTCCATCCGGTCCTGCAAATCCTTCGCGGCCTCTTCCATTCGTCCTTCTTCCTTGGCGAGGTCGGTCTGCCGCTTGGCAAGCTGTTCTTGTTTCTGTGGGTCGTTCGCCGCCCACTCGGATTGCTTGGCAAGCTCCTCTTGGGCCCGGGCAAGCTCATCAGCCCTCTTTTTCACTTCATCCATTTTTTGTTCAATCTGAATGCGCTTGAGGAGATTGAGTGTTCGCTCAATGCTTTGTCGAAACTGCTCTTCAGAAAATTCAATTTGCTTCATCGCCTGTTGCATTGCCTCTTTGCTGAGGTTTTGCATCGGTTGCTGCATCCGCTGGAGCGCCTTCTGTAACTCTTCTGTATCCAGTTGCTGGAACATGTTCTGCAGCTCAAGAAACTTTTCCAGCGTCTCTTTCGACAAAGTGTTTTGCTGGTTCATTTGCTGTGTCATTTCTTCGAGCTTCTTGCCGACATCTTCCATTTTCTTCTGGATCTCTTCATACCGCTTCGCCATTTCTTCCATCTTCTTTTGCTTTGTCCAGTCGACCTCTTTATTTTTTTTCAGATCGTTGTTGATGTCCTGAACCTCTTGCTTTAACTTCTCCGCTTCCTTCAAGCTTTCCTTGATCTCGTCGATTGATTTGTCTTGCGTCTTGTTCGCGTCGGAAAAGACTTCCTCAATGGACGGGAGGCGCAATTGGTAAAGATTGCTGCGTCCACTCTTTGGGCCGGAAACCACGTCGTTATCGAACACCTCAACGAAGTACTCGATTACGTCTTCGGGGGCAAGGTGAAGCGTGCTCAGGTTCCACCGATAGATCGTTTCAAATTGTTGGACGTTTGCATCCGTGAGTGCGATGGGGGCAAGGGAATATTCGGCTTGGACTTGTTCATACCGCGATTTTACGAGCCGATATCCCAACTGCAGTTTTGAAAAACCAAAATCATCCTTTGCCTGGAGCAACAGGCTTAACGTTTCATTTCCCGCGACATCCAAATTACGCCCCGGCTCAAGAATCGACACGACTGGTTGCTCATCGGCAAGCACCCGAAGCTGGTATCGCACAGGCTCAATACTCTTCAGACCTTGGGCATCTGTAAGCAAAATTGCGTATGAGCCATTTTGTTTGATCGAGATACTGGAACGAAAATGCTCTCCGTGTACAACTGCCTGTTGCATTGAATGGCCATAGTCAATGGTCGCTTCCTTTAGCTGTTTACTGGACGAGCCCGAAATCGTTACCCGTGTTCCTGCCAGCGCAACCACATCGCCCACGAATTCATCCTGCTCTTTTGGTGGAAGATGCGTGTAGGCTGGGTACTCGAGGCGAATGTGCAGAGATCGGAGGAGTGGTCGATCAAGGAGGCTGAGTTTGAAAACATCACTTTTAGAATTAGAGGTTTGAGCAAAATATTCTACTGATGCTCGCAATGCGGCAAAGGCGGCGTGGAATGTCCCTGCAGAATCTTTGTTCAGGGTGAGTTGCTCGAACGTCTCCTGACCCTCGGTCCGCCGGAAGAGGTTAATGGTATTCGGAATGGCGGCCGGTGATAACCCTGCCGGCAGAACCCGGACTGATACCGGAACGGAACTTCCCTTCACAACTTCGACAGTGCCGGGTAAAATGTCAAACGAGTATTCTGCCGGTGGGATGAATTCACGGTCAAAATGCCATAGCCGAAAGAGGGCCCCGGAAAATCCGTTCGGCAACAATGTGACCAAGAATATGGGAATAAAGAGTGAAACGAAGAACGGTTTCCTTGTTCTTTCGATCGGGTCTCGGTTGACCGATTGGGTAAGGTCGACGCGCTGAACTTCCTTGCCGAGTTCCTCAACGGCAACGGACAGAAGTTCGGCTGAATAGATTCCTGCGGGAACCATCAGCTCTTGCTCTAATTGAAGTGCGTTGAGAAGTCGGTCGCGGATTGCTGGAAAGAATTCGCCAACACGCTTCGCAGTCTGTTCAATCGGTTCTTCACCCAGCACGCCGATCAAATGGAGCGCTGGCCGAACAATAAACCACACAACCCCTGCTATCAAAGTGCACAACATCGAAACTGCCTCGACAGTGCGGACGCTGGCTGAAAACGTGAAGAGCAATTCGATGAAAGCCAAGAAGGTGACAACGCCAAGAAACCATGCACAGACGATCTGACTTTGTGCAATCAGCCGAACGGCGTGCTCTTTCGTGCGAACCCTGTTCAGCCCTTCTTTAAGCTGTTTCAGTATTGTTATGCTTTGATCCATGAACTCAATTCAGAATGGCGGAACATTATGTTTCAATGTGTAAGCGTCCAGACGATAATATTCGTGCCAAACTTCAATGCTTCGTCGCGAGCTGCCTCCGGGTCGTGATGAACGTCGGGGTCAGCCCAACCATCGCTTGGGTTTGACTCATAAGTATACAGGACAACTAGCCTTCCCTGGTAAAATACCCCGAATGTTTGCGCCGGCTTTCCATCGTGCTCGTGTGTCTTCGGGACTCCTGCGGGAAAGTTAAAGTGACAATGAAACAGTCCATAGTCGAATGGCAATTCCAAGAGTTTGGCATCAGGAAGAACTTTTTTTATTTCGCGGCGGAAGGCCTTATCCATGCCATAGTCGTCATCGGCGTAAAGAAATCCGCCGCCCAGAAGATATTGACGGAGCCGCTGAGTTTCGTATGAAGAGAAGACGATGTTTCCATGCCCCGTAAGGAAGAGGCACGAGTAGGATGAGAGTTTGTCGTTCGCAAGGTCGAGGAACTCATACTTAGGGTCGCAGTCGATATTCGTATTTTGTTGGACGAATTTGAGTAGGTTTACTTCTGCAGATGGATCGTTATACCAATCACCGCCGCCACTGTACTTCAGTCTTCCCACGCGAAATTGGGATTCGACTCGCGGTTGCGATATCGTCAGAGAAGATGAAAAGACTAATGCAGGAAAAATGATGTTCTTGAGATTCATCGCGAATACAATGTAGAAAAAGAGGGGGGGAGATTCAACGGGCGTTGACCTGGGGAGAATCGATTACAATTCGTGATGGTTTGAGCAGTCGTTAGCTGAATGCTCGTGAGCTCAACACAGGAACAATCTCGTTGGCCCCCAAAAAAAACTCCGACTCGGGGTCGGAGTTAGTTGAACAAACACGGTTGAAGCTGTCAGAAACGAATCCGGACTCCTGCCCGAGCCGGGAGTGCGATGTAACTGTTCCCTGTTACAAACGCCATCGCTCCTCTTCCTTCCAGGAAAATAAATGTTGTGGTATTAAGTCGATATTCGATTCCTGCACCCCCATCAATTCCAAACGTGAGTTCGTCTACACTAGTTGTTCCCTTGGGTTGGGCAGCTAGCCCAGAAACGCTGACGTTCATAACTCCCGCACCCGCCACGATATAGGGATACCATTTTCGCACGGTGGCGAGCGGAAGAAATGAATACTTGAGGTTGAGAAATGCATTAACCAATGCCGTAGGAGCAAATGCTGTGGTCTTTGTTGCGTCGTTGAATACGAACGAATTGTATTCTCCCAAGAGAGCAAGAGTAAGTTGGGGGCTAAGCGAATAGCCAATTCCACCGCTGACGTGGTAGGCGTGCGTCCAATAGCCGTTGAATACTTCCGGGGCGAATGGTAGTGCAATCCCTCCGCCCAAACTGACTTCGTATTTTCTTACAGGAACTTTTGGTCGAGCGGCTTGTTGCGCCTCAGCAGCACCAAAGACTAGAAGCAAGCACACACAAAGTTGTTTCATAGAATACCCCTTTTCGTTGTGGAACACGGAGAATTTACGCTAACTGTTCATCGTATTCAACTGGACGTGCAGAATAAATCTGTTGTTCGTGTTTAAGCTTGTCCATTTTGAGTTCTCGAGAATCGGAGCAGCGGTCAATCCATAATTTTCCTCAAAAAAGCAGGCTTTTCCGTGTCGCTCTTGTCGATTTTTTCCTTTTCCTGAATCTGTTGCCCTGTTAATCTATTCGGGATCTCTACTCCACGACGGCCAAATGCCGGTGTATCGTATCTCTGAAGTTCCGTCGGCCCCGTTGGCACACGGTCGATAAGGTTTGCTGCTGGACGCGGTTTTGGTACTACTTGCGCTGATTTCTTGTTGAACCCTGTTGCAACTACGGTGACCATAACGCTATCACCCATCGCGTCGTCAATGACCACGCCCTGAATAATCTCCGCTTCATCACCGGCTGCGTCGTGGATAATTTTTGTCGCATCTTCCACCTCGAGCATCCCCAGTGTGCTCGAACCGGTGATGTTGATAAGAATACCTTGCGCACCCGCAATCGAAACATTATCAAGCAACGGGCTGGAGATGGCAGCCATCGCCGCTTCCGCGGTACGATTATCGCCGGATGCGACACCAGTTCCCATCAAGGCGTCACCCATCTCACGCATCACCCGGCGAACGTCTGCAAAGTCCACGTTGATAAGTCCGGGCACCGTGATGATTTCCGAAATGCCACGAACTGCGTTGTAGAGCACGTTATCGACTTTTGCGAATGCTTCAGCGACCGTCGTGCGGCGGTCAACCAGTTCGAGCAATTTTTGATTCGGTACAACGATCAACGTATCGACGTGCTTTTTCAATTCGTCAAGCCCAGCATCCGCTTGCTCCAAGCGTTTCTTTCCCTCGCTGGAAAATGGCCTCGTTACAACGCCCACGACAAGCGCGCCGAGACTTTTTGCAATGTTTGCCACCATCGGAGCCCCACCGGTTCCCGTGCCGCCGCCCATGCCTGCCGTAACAAACACCATGTCGCAGCCGGTAAGCGATTGTGCAATCTCGTCCCGATCCTCTTCGACTGCACGCGACCCGATTTCGGGGTCGGACCCGGCACCCAAGCCACGGGTAAGGTTTTTCCCGATCTGGATTTTTTGCCCAGCAAGATTTCGCTGCAATGCCTGCGTGTCTGTATTGACGGCGAGAAAATCAACGCCCGCCATTCCCTTATCGATCATGCCGTTGAGCGCATTACCGCCGCCGCCGCCGACACCGACTACGCGGATCTTTGCTCCGCGGTTTTCAGGAAGATCGAGTTCTATTGACACGGTGAACCTCCTTTGTTTAGTAGATGGATAGTTATATTGCTTTCAATTTCATAGTTCGTCGAACCACGATTTCATTCGGGCAAAAACGCTTCCTTTTTTTCCGTCTTGAATTGCCGCCTTCACCGCTGTTCGGTCGCGGTAGCGTATTTCGTGCATCACCAAGCCCACGCCGGTGGCGTAGATAGGGTTTTCGATTTCGCGCACCAGCCCAGCGCCGAATCCAGAAGGGATGCCGATCTTCACCGGCATTCCAAGAACTTCGCGCGCAAGCTCTGCCGTTCCGTTGATCAGCGAACCGCCCCCCGTGAGCACAACGCCCGCCGAAAGGTGGCGCGAATAGCCGGACCGTTTGATTTCCATCGCCGCAAACTCGAGGATCTCTTCCATTCTCGGTTGAATGACTTTGCACAAGAGTTTCTTGTCGATCTCAATTGGCGGCCGACCGCCGATGCCGGGAAGAAGAATAGGATGATTATCTGCAACCGCTGGTTCGTACGCGAAGCCGTGTTCGACCTTGATGCGTTCAGCCTGGTCTGTGAGAATTCCAAATCCCTTTCGGATATCGTCCGTAACTTTTCGACCGGCAATGCCGATGACTGCAGTGTGGCGGATGGTGCGTTCTTCAAACACTGCAAGATCCGTTGTACCGCCTCCGATGTCGAGCAGCGCCACTCCCACTTCTTTTTCTTCGTCATCCAGAACCGCGTAACTCGACGCAAGGGGTTCGAGTACTACATCGTTCACGTGGAGACCTGCACGCTGAACGCACTTGTAAATATTTTGCGCGGCAGTAACGAGTCCGGTAATGATGTGGACGACAGCTTCCATTCGCACGCCGGACATGCCTACGGGGTCGTAGATACCATCTTGCCCGTCGACGATGAATTGCTGCGGAATGACGTGAATGATTTTTCTATCGAGCGGCAACGCGACACGCCTCGTGTCTTCGATCAGTCGATCAACATCCTCCTTGGTGATTTCGTTTTCGGGACGGCTAATCGCGATGACGCCGCGACTTTGAAAACTCTGAATATGATCACCCGCAATGCCAACCGTAACCGAAGTGATTTTTACTCCCGATTGCGCTTCAGCTTCCGCGACGGCAGACTTGATCGATTGCACTGTTTTCTCGATGTTCGTCACGACCCCGCGTGTCAATCCTTCCGAAATGCTTCTTCCGATGCCGAGCACTTTCAACTTCCCCGGTTTTGTATCATCCGGTGAGGCGACAATGGCACAGACTTTCGTTGTGCCGATATCCAATCCGACAGCTATATTATTTTCCATAGATCGCTTTCGATTATAGATGCGTCAGGAACGGCCGCCTGACCGCGCGTCGTTCCAGCGTGCAATAATTTGACCGTCATACCGTACGTCGACGTACTGTAAATTTTGCACGCCGCGCACAATGACCGTAGTGTACCAGAATGTTTCGAGACGTACAAGCTTATTTGCAATGTCTCCACGCCCAAAAAGAATCGGCACTCCGCCTTCTGCCGCGTAGAGTACAATGTCGCCTCCGCGGTGTAACTCCACTTCTGAGATACGATGGAACAACTCGCGGTTCGCAATCTTTAGCGCCACGAGAATGTCGAGTGCTTCTTGAACCTCCTCACTCGAGACACGCGCACCGGGGGAGAGGTCGACAGAGCTTTCGATCCCCGAAATCACAGGCAGATCGAACAGCATCCGAGAATCAGAGTGTGGTAATACGACCCCTTCAGCATCAAGGTATTTGAGTCCCTCTCCATTGATAACAGCCAGTGGCAGACGTTCTTCCACTTGCACGCGAATGGTGTTTGGCAAATCTCGCTCTACGTTCGCCCGTTTGACGTAGAAATGCGACTCGACACTCCGTTGAATTGCCGTCAAGTCTGTCTTATAGAGCGACATACCCTTTTGTACTTCCATCAATTGCACGATTTCATTTCTCGAGACAATGCGGTTGCCCTCAACGACAAACTGCGTTACAGGCAAGCCGGACTTCCAGGCGTTAGCGCCCACGACCAATACCAGGGTGCAAACAATGAGCACCAGGAGTGCAGCTGCGTTACCCTTCTTTTCGCTCACGCGTGTTCCTGTGTTTGTTCCGCGAAACCGATGAGCTTGACCTCAAGCTCTAAGAGTACGCCGGAGTTTTGATAGACTGTGCGCTGCGCAAGGTCGATCAATTTCATCACGTCGACGGCTTTCGCTGTTCCATAATTGACGATAAAATTTGCGTGCTTCTCGGAAATCTGAGCATCGCCAACTCGTTTGCCTTTCAATCCCGCCTGCTCAATGAGTCGTGCGGCAAAATTGTTTGGCGGATTCTTGAACATACTGCCGGAGTTCGGCAGCTCGAGGGGCTGCGAAGCGTTTCGCTTTAGAATCAATTCGCGCCGGCGTGCGAAAAGTTCCTCCTTCCTTCCTGGCGGCAACAGAAAGGTTGCACTGAGCACTACGTCGTTTCCGAATCCCGATTTGCGATACGCAAAGCTTGCAGCAGATTTTTTTATCTGGACGATGGCTCCGTCACGAATTGCTTCCACCTGTACGAGGTGGTCGGCAATTTCGCCGCCGTGGGCGCCGGCGTTCATCACGACTGCGCCGCCAATCGTGCCCGGGATTCCCGCCAACATTTCCACACCCGCCAGTTCGTTTTGAATGCAGAAATCCGTAAACGTATTGAGCCGGCAACCGGATTCAGCAACGACAAACTCGCCATCGCGGTACACTCTCGAGACACCTGACTCTAAGTTGATCACGACTCCGCGAACACCCTCGTCGCTCACGAGCAAATTGCTGCCACGCCCGAGTATGAGAAACGGAACCTTGTTCTGTTGCAGATAGCCTACAAGCCGGGCAAGGTCCTCTTTGTCCTTCGGCTCAAGATAATAATCCGCCGGCCCGCCGACGTGCATCGACGTATATTTCGCCAGCGGCTCGTGAAGAGCAATCTCGCCGCGGAAAATGGATTGTATTTCATTCAAGGAAACCATTGGTCAATTCAGAATCCAAAGTGTACCAGCAACGACCGAGATATATCTTCATGCATTTTTTTCATTTTTACTTTTTACTTTCTAATTGAATGAGAAACTCCTCGCCGTACTTCCAGATGTCACCCGCTCCCATCGTAATAATAATGTCGCCGGGTTGCACGATCGAGCTGAGATAGGCGGAGACGTTTTTCTTGTCGGGAATATAGTTCGCATCCTTGTGCCCAAACTGTTTCGCCGCGTTGACGATGAGTTCACCCGTAACGCCTTGAATCGGTTCCTCGCGGGCCGGGTACACATCCGTTACCACCAACACATCAGAGAGCAGGAATGACTTTCCGAAATCCTCATAGAAATCGCGCGTGCGTGAGTACAAATGCGGCTGGAAGACACACACCACACGCCGACGCCATCCAGACTTCACGCCCGACAATGTGGCTTTACATTCGGTCGGATGGTGTGCGTAGTCGTCGTAGACCGTGATGCCACCGGCCTCTCCCTTCTTTTCCCAGCGTCGATACACGCCGGAAAACTTCTCAATTCCTGACCTGATTTTTCCGAACGAAACTCCAAGCTCCAATCCGACCGCAAGCGCAGCAAGAGAGTTCTGTACGTTGTGTTTGCCGGGAACTTGTAGCGTGATCTGGCCAAGTTCTTTGTTGTTCTGCAGAAGTGTATAGGTGGTTAAGTTTTCTTTGTGCCTAATGTCGACGGCCTGCACGTCGGCCTGCGGGTTCAACCCGTACGTGATGATTTTCTTTTTACTCAGTTGCGGCATTATATCGAGGAGCGCGGGTTCATCGACGCACAAAACCACAAACCCATAGAACGGAACCTTGTTTGCAAACTGGATGAATGCTCCTTTTATATCTTCGAGGTCACGGTAGCAATCGAGATGATCTGTCTCCAGGGTAGTCAACACGGCGACAGTCGGGGTAATTGATAAGAACGAACGGTCGAATTCATCTGCTTCCACGACAATGAACTCCCCCTTGCCGAGGCGTGCGTTTGTTCCGCCGAGTCCGCTCAGTTTTCCCCCCACAATCACCGTCGGGTCGAGCCCGCCTTCCATCAGGACCAAGCTCACCATCGAGGTCGTCGTGGTTTTGCCGTGCGTCCCCGCGATACCGATACCGTACTTCAGCCGCATCACCTCTGCGAGCATTTCTGCACGGCGAACGATTGGAATTTTTCTCCGCTGCGCTTCTACCAACTCCGGGTTTTCGGGCGGCACTGCGGATGAGTACACAAGCGTGTCGACGTCGGCGGAAAGATTTTCGGCTCGGTGGCCTTCGTAGACGCGTGCGCCGAGTTGTTCCAGGCGTTCGGTTTCCTTCGACCGAGCGCGGTCGGACCCGCTCACGCCAAATCCCTGGTCGAGCAGAATCTCTGCGATCCCACTCATCCCGATGCCTCCGATGCCGACGAAATGTATTTTCTTAATTGATGTGAACACCCGTTATTCTCTTCGCAATGGAAATCGTTTCAGTTTCCGTTTCGGAACGCGTTCGGCAATGCGTTCCATTTCCGCGACCAGCTCTCGGTCCCGTTCATACCGTCCTACACGAATGCGGAAGGCACGCCGGCGACCTTTCAGCTTGATGGAGATCTGTTGGAAACGTCCGGCTGTTTGCACAAATCGCTCCCGGCCGATGTGCATCCATTCGATATCGCTCACGTGGATTTCTTTTTCCCGATGACGTGCGTGAAAAATGATTCTGTCCTGTTCGACGATAAGCTTCCGTTGCCTCCAGATGTTGAGGAACAACGTTACGAGGGCGATGCAAAAGAACAGGATGATTACGTAGAGAATCGGAATACTGAACGCAACAACAAATTGATCTTGTACAAAGCTTCCCAGAATTCCCCCATACAACACAAGAGTCACCAAATAGATGAGCGTCTGTTGGTAATAGAAGTCCAGCTTGTATTTGAAAACGTTTTGATTCATTGACTTAGTTGAAGAATTGTTTCTGCAATGACACGTCCTGCATCGGGTTTGCCAAACTTTTTGCACGCCTTGGACAGGCTTGCTCTGTGGGCATCATCCGCGAGCAACCGTTGCAATTCTCCGTGCAGACTGCTTCGAGCCTGGCCATCCTGAATCATCACTGCCGCACCAGCCTCCACCAGACTTTTTGCATTCTTCGTCTGATGGTCTTCCGCCGCGTGCGGAAGCGGAATGAAGATGGTCGGTTTTCCAAGCCGGGTTACTTCAGCGATGGTCATCGCACCTGCTCTACTCACAACAACATCCGCTATTGCGTATGCAAGATCCATTCTATCAATGTAGGCACCGAACCATAATCCCGGCCGCAAACCGACCTGAGATTGAATTCGACTGAAATCTGTTGCGCCTGTTTGCCAAATCAGTTGAACGCCGCTGCCGAGCAGTTCGTCAAGACCTCTCGCTATCGCGTCGTTGATCGAGACGGCTCCTAAGCTTCCGCCGAACGCGAAGACTGTACGTTTTTTCTCCTCCAACCCAAAGAACGCCGCTGCCTCAGCCCGAGTTGCCCCCGCTAACTCATCGCGGGTTGGTGTTCCGACCAGCCTTGCGTTGTCCTTCCGAGCCAACCAGAGCAAGGTCTCTTCAAATGCGATGAAGACGATTGAAGCGCGTGCAGCAAGCAATCTCGTCGTAACTCCCGGATAACTGTTCGACTCGTGCACGGCGGTCGGAATCTTCATCAGCGAAGCAGAGAAGAGCACCGGCCCTGATACATAGCCGCCCGTTCCCACCACTATGTTCGGTTTGAATTCCCTTAAGAGAAGGAACGATTGAATCAAAGAAACAAACACCTTCACCGGAAAGAACAAGTTTTCGAACCTAAGCCTCCGACTAAACCCACTAATCCAGATCGTCTCGAATCTGAAGCCCCGCTGCGGCACGACCCGCGCTTCTATCTTGTTCTTTGTGCCGACAAACAAGAATTCCGTCTGTGGGCTTAACTTCCGAATTTCTTCTGCAATCGCGAGCGCGGGATACAGATGCCCACCCGTCCCTCCGCCCGCGAACAAGATTTTCAATCGTGATTGCTCCGCTTTCACGGTCAATACACACGCCCAACGGCCGGTTCAAGCTCCGAGCCTGCAACGGACTCTTCCCGCTTCCCCGGCCGCGGATGCAAATCGGTGTGCGTCGAAATATTGAGCAAGACGCCCACGGCGAACGATGTGAACAGCAACGCCGAGCCGCCGTAGCTAACAAACGGCATCGGTTGTCCGGTAGTCGGAAGAATGCCTAATGTTACGCCGGCGTTGACAAGCGCGTACAGCGTTACGGTGCTGGTAATCGCAATCGCCAACAATCGCGAGAAGTCATCTTTTGCATACTTTGCGATCTTGAAACCACGCAGCATGATGAAGAGAAACAATCCCATAAAGGCAAGGGTGCCGAGCAGTCCGTACTCTTCACCGACAATGGAAAAGACAAAGTCGCCGTACGATTCCGGCAGAAAGAAATCTCGCTGGCGACTCTCTCCGGGCCCAACGCCGAACAAGCCGCCATTGCCGAAGCCAATGATTCCTTGCCACAGCTGATAATTATGTTTTCCTTCGGTGTGCCCTTGGATGAAAGACATTATTCGTGCACGCCGATAATCAGAAACCATGATGTATAACGCTAGTCCCGGCAGCATCGCAAGCCCCGTGATCAGCAAATGCGAAAAGCGCGCACGACTGATGAAGAGCATAACAAGACTCAAGAGAATGATCATCGCCGCCGCGCTGAAGTTTGGCTGGAGGAGAACGAGCACCGCTACACCCCCGATCCAAATCATCATCGGCCTAAAGCCCTTGTCGAAATCCTTGATGAATTCACCTTTCGTGGCGATTAACGTGCAAAGGTGAAACAGCAAAGCAAACTTTGCGAACTCCGACGGCTGAAAACTGAACCCGCCCAGTCGTAACCACCGTGTTGCCCCTTTTGCTTCTCCGCCGAGTACAAGCGTGAGCACCAGTAATCCGATTGCGGTAATGAGAGCAAGTTTTGTCAGCTTTCGGTAGCGCGTGTGCGGCACCAACATGCCGATGAATAGCGCTACAATGCCGAGCAACACTTTTACGATGTGGCGATTCAGCAAGTAGCTGCTCGATCCTTTTACTTCCGCGGACCATGTGGCTGAAGCGCTGTAGACTACACCGAGGCTCAACACCATCAAAAGCAGCACGGTAGTGAGCAGCGGCAAGTCGATATGATTTCGTTTGTTCACGTCAGAGCTTCTTCACTAATTCTTTGAATACCCTTCCCCGGTGCTCGTAGTTCGTAAACCAATCGAATGAAGCGCACGCAGGCGATAGAATTACCACGTCTCCGCTTGCCGCGACGGCCGTTGCCTTCGAGACAGCTTCCTCCATCGAGTCAGCGCGGTAGATGCGTGTTGTTCGCTTGAAGGCTTCCTCCACCGTTCCCGCCGACTCTCCGATGGCAATAACGGCTTTCACGTTAGCTTTTACGAGCTCGGTCAACCGCGAGTAGTCGTTCCCTTTGTCGCGTCCGCCAAGCAGCAGCACGATCGGCTCTTTGAACGACTGCAGCGCATACCATACAGAATCCACGTTGGTCGCTTTTGAATCGTTGTAGTAGCGCACGCCGTCAAGTTCACGAACAAATTCCAGTCGATGCTCGACGCCTTCGAATTCCTTCAACGTTGTTCGAATGGAAGCCACCTCGACGCCGAGCAGTTGCGCAATCACCGTCGCTGTCATTGCGTTATACAGGTTGTGTTTGCCCTTGATAAAAATATCTTCCGTCGGAATAATTTTTGCCCGAACACCGCCGAACACGGAGACAACCGAGTCACCTTCCACAAACGCTCCTTCGCTGAGCGTCTGTTTTGTCGAGACTGCGATTGTTCTGCACCGAGCGTGCGGAAGAACTTTGAGCGTCCAGGGATCGTCCGCGTTGTAGACTAGCGTATCTTCCGAACCCATGTTCATGAATACCTTTGCTTTCGAAGCAGCGTATCGATCCATCGAGTGACCGTAGCGATCCATGTGGTCTTCGGTAATATTCAGAATCGCCGCAATGCGCGGGCGAAACGATTCGCAATGATCCAACTGAAAACTACTCACCTCCAGAACAGCAACGTCTGACGAAGCCAAACCCAGAACGACGGATGAGAATGCCGTACCAATGTTACCCGCAACAACGTGTTTCGTTTTTGCATCGGCCAGGATCCTTCCTGTTAGTGTGGTTGTGGTCGTTTTTCCGTTGCTGCCCGTAATCGCAACAACCGGGGCGGAACAAAACCAACTGGCAACTTCCAATTCGCTCGCGACTCGAACGCTGTGCTTCTGTGCCTGTAGAACTACCGGTGCATCGTTCGGCACGCCGGGACTGATCACCATCAAAGAACAATTGTACACCCGTTCCGAATGTCCACCCGTTTCAAACTGAATTCCATCAGACTGAAGCTGCGCAACGGAATCGGCTAGCTTCGCCGCGGCCGCTCCGTCACTCACAAAAACCTTTGCGCCATTCTTTTGCAGCAATCGGGCGACGGCGACGCCGCTGCGCGCCGCTCCAATCACCGAAACATTTTTGCCAAAAAATTCAAACTCGTTCATCGCACCGCAACCGAACTATCGCACTTTGAATGTCGCGAGGCTCACGATCATCAACAAAATTGCGATGATGTAGAAGCGCGTGACGATCTTCGGCTCTGGCCATCCGAGCAACTCAAAATGGTGATGGATAGGAGCCATTTTGAACACCCGTCGACCTTCGCCGTACTTGCGCTTCGTGTATTTGAAATACCCTCGCTGAATGATCACCGAGACGGTTTCCATCAGGAAGACACCGCCGAGCGTCGGCAGCAACAATTCTTTTTTGATTAGCACGCACATCGCGCCAATGATTCCGCCGAGTGCGAGTGAACCGGTATCCCCCATAAAGATTTGAGCCGGATACCCGTTGAACCAAAGAAACCCGAGTGCCGCGCCGCTTAGAGCAGCGCAAAAAATGGCGAGCTCTGCGTTCCCCCGTAAGAATGGGATCGTCAGGTATTGAGACCAGACTGCGTGCCCCGAAACGTACGATATTGCCGCGAGTGTTACGCTCACGATGCCGACCGTTCCGATCGCGAGCCCATCGAGGCCGTCGGTTAAGTTCACTGCGTTTGATGTAGCAGTGATGATGAAGATGACAATGGGAATGTAGAGAATCCCAAAGTCGAACTCGAAATGTTTCAGGAATGGAACGGTTGTGCTGGATTTCAGCGGTACGACAGTGGGGTCGATCCATTGAGGAAAAAAGTAAATCGTCCCGCCTACCAGCAATCCGACCAAGACCTGTCCCACGATCTTGTACTTGCCGATGAGCCCTTTCGGTTTCTTCTTTACAACTTTCAAATAGTCATCGAGGAACCCCACCGCGCCAAGCGCGACTGTGACAAATAGTATCAGGAGGATATAAACATTTTTGAGATCCGTCCAGAGCAATGCGGGCACGAGAATCGACACCAGCACGATCAATCCCCCCATCGTTGGGGTTCCGGCTTTCGAGAGATGGTTTTTCGGCGCCTCGACCTTTGCCGCTTCGCCGATGTGCAACTTTTGCAATCGCCGAATGATTTTCGGCCCCGCCCAAAATGCGATGAAGAGGGCCGTCACTGCGGCAGCTCCCATTCTGAAGGTGATGTACCGGAAGACGCCAAAGCCGGGAACGTCGAACTTGTCGTGCAAGTATGTGAGAAAATAGTAGAGCATCGCTATGCTGCTTTTTTCAATCGTTCGTTGAGAACTGTGACTACGTCATCCATCTTCATCCCACGCGAGCCTTTGATCAGCACCGCATCACCCCGACCAAGGATTTCGAGCAGGTACTCTGAAAGAAGATTCTTCTGCTCGAAGTGAAACTTGAATTTGACCTTCGCCACTTCGTGCGTGAAATTCGAGAGCGCGCCAAACGTCAGCAAGTACTCCACGCCAAATTTTTCCAGTGCCTTGCCTACGGCTCGGTGCGCAGATTCCGATTCTGGGCCAAGCTCCAGCATGTCTGCCAGGACGGCGATCTTTTTGCCGGAATTCTTCAGCATCTTGAGTGTCGCCAACCCGGCCAGCACAGAATCGGGGTTCGAGTTGTAAACGTCGTTCAGAATCGTCACTCCATTCCGTTCGACGAGTTGCGTACGCTTCCCCACGCCGCGGAATGTTTCCAGCGCCGTCCGGATTTTCCTTGCCGGAACGCCGAAGGTGAGACCCACCGCAACCGCCGCAACGGCATTCGCCGCGTTGTGCTCACCCGCCACGCCGAGATCAATCTCGAACGACTTGCCGCTTGAACCTTTTACCGTAACGACGGCACGCGCATCGTTACTCCATCGTCTAATCGAGCCGCGAACTATTGCGGATCGAGCGCCCAACCCGTATGTGATCTTCTTTTTCATACCGGCCGATCGTTGTTTCAGTCGAATATCTTTCGTGTTGACAAAGGCCGTTCCCGCCGTTTCCTTCAAATGTTCAAACAGCTCGCACTCGGCCTTTGCTACCCCGTCGATCGAACCGAAGAACTCCAGGTGCTCGTGGCCGATGTTCGTGATCAGGCCGTGCGTCGGTTGCAGAATGCCACACAGGTAAGCAATTTCGCCAGGATGATTCGTTCCGACTTCGACGACTGCGACTCGGTGTTTCTTCTCAAGTCGAAATAGTGTCTGCGGCACGCCGATATGATTGTTGAGATTGCCTTCCGTTGCCAGCACGTTGAACTTTTGACTCAGCACGGCTTTGATCATTTCTTTGGTGGTTGTTTTTCCGTTACTCCCTCCGACGGCAATCAAGGGAATTTTGAACTTGCTCCGATACACAGAAGCGAGTTGGCCTAGCGCTTGAGTCGTATCCTCCACAACAAACTTCGGCACGTGGAGACTCGCCATCATCGCGCTGTTTGATTCTGCCCAACGTGAATCCACCACGATGCCAGAGGCCCACGACTGCACGGCCTGGGAAATAAAATTATGTCCGTCAAATGTCTCCCCGCGCAACGCAAAGAAGAGGTCCCCACGCTTCGTCGATCGTGAGTCCGTTGATACGCCGCTGGCTACCCAGGCTGGATTCTCGAACTCAACCGTCCGCACCTGTTTCATCTTTAGTATGTCAGTCTTCGTCAGCTTCACTTGTTGTCAAAGCAACTTTTCGATTTCTTCGCGGTCGCTGAAATGAATTTTTTCTTTTCCGATGACTTGATAATCCTCGTGCCCTTTTCCCGCGACAATAATCACGTCCCCCACAGCCGCCATTTCCACCGCACGCTGAATTGCCTTGCGCCGGTCGACTTCGCGGACCAGATTCTCGCGACGACTCATTCCCGCTAAAATATCATCGATAATGGCGTCGGGATCCTCCGTGCGCGGATTATCGGATGTAACAACAGCTACATCGCTGAACTCACTTACCACCGCACCCATTGCCAGCCGCTTTGTTTTGTCCCTGTCGCCGCCTGCACCGAAAACCGTCACGACCCGTCCGGGGCTATTCTGCGGGAGAACTTCGCGCACGGTGCGGAGGCATTTCTCCAGCGCGTCGGGCGTGTGTGCGTAATCCACGATCGCGGTCCAGCCTTTGTCGGAAGCGATGCGCTCAAATCGACCTCGCACGGGGGGCATATGTTCGATGCCTTGTTTCATGGTTTGCAGAGGAATTCCCAGTGCCACGCCCGCACCAATTGCGGCCAACGTGTTATAGACGTTGAACCGTCCTACGAGCTGGGAATTCAGTTGCGTTGTTTCGTTCCCGATCTCCACTTGCATCTTGGTTCCGTGAATACTCAGTTCAATATCTCTTGCGAGGATGTCGGACGGTTTATTGACCGCATACGTGATGATTCTTGCACCTGAATCTGCAACGATTCTCCTCCCCCACTCGTCATCCGCGTTGATGATGGCTGTGCTAGAGTTTTTCAGGCCGTCAAACAATGTCTTCTTTGCACGAAAATAATCTTCCATCGTGCCGTGGTAATCGAGATGGTCTTGCGTCAGATTCGTAAAGACGGCCACCATAAATTCAGTTCCGTGCACGCGAGATTGGTGCAACGCGTGTGAAGAAACTTCCATCACCGCCGCGGAACATCTTGCATCCACCATCCGGCGAAACAGTTGGTTTAGCTCCACCGATTCCGGTGTTGTGTGCGTTGCCGGAATTCTTTCGTCCCCGATGATACACTCGATCGTTCCGATCAGTCCCGTTTTCTTGTTCGCCGCCTCAAGGATCGCCTTGACGATGTGCGTCGTCGTGGTTTTCCCGTTCGTCCCCGTTATGCCCACAAGTTGGAGTTGGCGCGACGGGTGGTCGTAGAAGTTTGCCGACATTTGCGCCAGCGCCTTCCTCGAGTCCCCGACCACAATTTTTACGACCCCCAGATGCATGAACATTGCATCAGGGAGAGTCTCGCGCTCCATTATGACGACCTTCGCGCCGCGTCCGATTGCGTTTTCAATGAACTGGTGACCGTCTACCACTCCGCCCTTGATCGCAACAAAGCAATCGTTCTGCTCGACCTTTCGGCTGTCGTATTGCACGGCACGGATTTCAACGTCGTGCGTCACGACCATTCTGCCAAACATCGTTTGAAACATCTTGGCAACCGGCACACCTTCCAGCAACGGCGAAAGCTTCATGCCTTCGCCGCTAGTACAATGCCGCCTGAACCAGCGGCTGAGGCGTGCAGACAAGAATCACGAGCGAACCCGGCTTTGCCTTCTGTCCGACCGGCGGAAATTGCTGTCGCACCATGCCAGTCCCTTGAATCTTCACTTCGTATTCGTCCATCACTAGTCGGTTGACAGCGCGGCGCAAGCTCATGCCGACAAGATTCGGAATTGACGTCGCAGCCGGCTGCCCCTTGGGATCAGTTGCAATCAGTGAAACTGCGTCCCCGTGTTCAAGATATTTTCCCGGCTCGGGCGATTGTCGCACGACGACATTTCCCTCCCCGAAGAGTTCTGCTTTCAGGTTGTTGCTTGCCAACATTTTCTGAGCGAGCGTCACGTTCAGCATGCGAACATCGGGGACAGGAACGGTGTTCGCGTTGGCCACATTGAACTCTGGCCGGGGCGTGCGGATGAACTTCGACGAAGTGTTGACGATTCGTTCTGCCACCGCCTTGAACACCGGCGCACTCGTCAGCCCGCCGAAGTAACCTTTCGTGCGCGGGTTATCCATCATCACCAGGCAAACAATTTGCGGGTCGTCCACGGGAAAGAATCCCACAAACGAGGCTGTATACTCGTCTGTGGTGTACTTGCCATCGCGGAATTTTTTTGAGGTGCCGGTCTTTCCGGCAATCCGCAGTCCCACAACCTGTGCCCCGGTTCCAGTTCCGTTGAGGACGACGTGCTCTAGGGCTTGCGTCACTAACTGCGCCACCTCTTCCGCAACTACGCGCCGGATGACCTGCGGTTTGTTCGACTGAAGAACCTCACCGTTCGCATTCCGAACTTCTGAGACGACGTACGGCTTCATCAGCACCCCGCGATTCGCGATTGCGCCGTACGCACTGGCGATCTGCAATGGCGTCGCTCCTACCTCATAGCCGTAGCTCATCGTGCGCAGCGTTGTGCTCGACCATTCGTGTGGCTTCTTGAGCCTGCCCCGAACCTCTCCTGGCACATCGATCCCCGATGGAACACCGAACCCGAAATCGCGTGCGGTTGTGAACAATCGTTCCGGGCCAACCACTTTGCCTACTTTGGCCATAACGATATTACTCGAAACAGCCACCGCCTCTTCGAACGTGAGCCATGCACTCTTGTGCGAGTCTTTGATTGATTGAAATTGCTTTTTGTTCAGGGCGATTTTCCATTCGCCGTTTTCTGCGAAGAACCTGGAGGTGGGGTCGACTGCTTTGCTTGCATACGCTGCAGAGGCTGTCACCACCTTGAACACCGAGCCCGGTTCGAACACATCGCTCACGATGCGATTTCGAGTGAGACCGATCTCGGTCGAGTGAAATTCATTCGGATTCACTCCCGGCGTCACGGCCATTGCCAGAATTTCTCCGGTCTTCGGGTTCAACATCAGTGCAAGTCCTGCGTCCGCGCCGTTTGCCGAAACGCCGCGCTTCAGTTCTTCTTCCAACAGTGCTTGGTATTCCAGATTGAGCGTAAGCGTAACATCAAGTCCGTTGAGCGGCTCGACCCTTGGGTAGTCCGCCGACGGCCTTACGCGACCGAGCCCATCTCGCTGCATCACCACCGAACCGCTTTTGCCGTGGAGCTCTTCTTCCAGCTCCATCTCCAACCCCGAAATCCCTTTGTTGTCAACGTCGGTGTAGCCGATCAACGTTCCGGCGACTTCATCGTAGTGATACAACCGCTTCGGCTCGCTCACTTCTACAATGCCGGTCGCCTTCGCTAATTCAATCCGCCTAGCAATTTCCGGAGATACTCGGCGCTCAAGCCAGACAAATCGCTTGGTGTTGTCGCGCAGTTTTTCCAGGTAGGCAGTGCGCGGTCTGCCAAAGACTTTTGCAAACAGGTCAGCGATGCGCTCGTCATTCTCCCCAACAATTTTCGGGTCGGCCGCAAACGAGACGAGCACTGTGTTGGAGACGAGGACGTTTCCGTTGCGGTCGAAGATGTTGCCGCGCGTCGCGGGAAGGACAAATTTCTGCTCGTATTGTTTCTTCGCCATCGATTGAAATTTTCCCGCTTCGACTACCTGCACTTGCACGAGGCGTGCGCCGATGGCAACGAAAAACAGGGCAAAGAAGAGCTTGAGCAGAATGAACCGCTTCTTGAAATCCTTCAGCGCTTTTGCTGAGGATTCAGGGTTACCTATGGTCGATTCGTATTCCACGAGGGCGAGAGTTATTCGGACTTCTTTTCTGTCGCTGCAGGAGGTTCTTGGACCCTTTGTGCCTGCCGGGCGGCACGAATTTCCACCAATTGCTTCTCAACCGCGTCGACCCGTTCCGGATCAATACTGATCCATACAGGCTGTTCCGTAGGAATCTTCAGCCCGAGTTGCTCTTCCGCAATCGCGCGAATGCGTTCCGAACCGGCCATTTTGTTCACACGTGCCCGGAGTATTTCTTGCTCCGTCAGCAGTCGTTCTTCGCGCTGCCGAAGTTGATTGATCTCGTTGAGTAATTGCCCGATCGCAATGATATTGCTGACATACAGCACGCTGACCACTGCAGCTCCGACGAGCAACACCATGCGGGTGGAGCCGGAGATTTTTCGTTTTTTCACGGATCGGTTTTGCAACGTCGGCGGAAGAGAGCTGCGTTCTTCCCCAATTTCAATGGGGGACTGCGAGATGTATTGCGCAGGCCTGGTGGATTTTGGGAGCGAGGGGGGACTCAACGGCACATCGGGCTGCGATGCGCGCTCAAGATATTCATCAACAATATGGTTGGTGGATGCCACTACAATTTTTCGACCGCGCGAAGCTTCGCGCTCCGTGCGCGTCGGTTGCCTTCAATTTCCTCTTCTGTCGCTTCGACAGGTTTTCGCGTCAACAGTGTTACGTTCGGCGTTCGTTTGATATCCGGCAGCAGCGCGTGTGTCGCTCGTTCTGAATCCGCCGAAGACTTCCTGAATGTGTCTTTAACGATTCGGTCTTCCAGCGAATGGTACGAGATGACCACCAGTCTCCCGCCAGATTTCAGCGCATCGATGCTCTCGGTCAATCCGCGTTGCAAATGTTTCAACTCGTTGTTCACTTCGATACGGATGGCCTGAAAGACGCGCGCCAGAGATTTCGTCAAGAATTTTCCACCGACGGCTTTCTCCACAATTGCAGCAAGATCCATCGTCGTTTCGATCTTCTTGACCATCTTTACTTTTTCGACCGTGCGAGCGATGCGCCGCGAGTTGCGCTCTTCGCCGTACTTCCAAAGAACATCTGCCAGCTGCTCGGTGCTATACTCATTCACCACATCCATCGCGCTCAATCGCTGGCTGCGATCCATACGCATATCGAGCGGTGCGTCGGCACGAAAACTGAACCCTTTGCTTGCCTCGTTCAATTGGAACGAAGAGACTCCGAGATCCAGCAACACTCCAGTGACTTTTTCGATTTCACTTTGTGAAAGAACGTCTTTGACTCTGCTGAAATTGCTTCTATGTAGATGTGCTCTCGAACCAAACTGCGCCAACCGTTTTCCGGCGGCTTGCAGTGCGTCCTCATCCTGGTCAATCCCGATCAACTTCCCAGAGGTGCTTAATGACTTCAGAATCGCTTCTGCGTGTCCGCCGCCGCCGAGCGTTCCATCGACATACGTTCCATCTAAATCTGTCAGAAGAAGTTCAAGCGTTTCGTGCAGCAATACGGGCTGGTGATAGGCCGTCGCTTCCACATCGTTCACAGTTGCCGCTTGAAGACGCGTTCCGCTACCGTTTCGTACGTGTGGGCTTGATTCTTCTGATATTCCTCGTAGACCGCCGGGCTCCAGAGCTCGATTCGCTCCAACACGCCGATGATCAGCAGCTCTTGTTCTTTTTCGATCTTTGCATAATCGAGTAAACGTTGCGGAACAATGATGCGCGACTGTGCATCGAGTTGCGAGTCGTTCGCCCATTCAAAAAATGTTCGAGCAAAGAAACGATGCTGCGGGTCGGTGAATTGCAGCGTGCGAAACTGCTCCACGATCCGGCTCCACTCATCCGAGGGATAGCCGTAAAGACATTGCTCGAATCCGCGAGTAATAAAGAACGTTTCGCTCGCGCTCGGCATCAGGCTCTTGCGAAGCCGGGCCGGAAGTGCGACGCGCCCTTTTGTATCGACTGTGTACGAAAACCTTCCGGTGAAAGAAGACATTTTTAAGAAACCTCAAAAAGAATCAATAAAGACAGTACTGAAATGCGTTAGTCCTAATTCCCCACTTTTACCCACACGGCGGTACAAATTAGGGAAATCGGTACAAAAGTCAAGGAGAAAGTGGGGAATTCGGGAATTAAATCGAGGGGAGGATCTGTGACCCGAGTTGGGGCAACGCGGATTATCGAATTTCCGCCCAGACTGAAGGAGACTTCAACGGACTCTGCATCTACGGATAGATAGGCTGCATTCGTATTTTTGCAGTATTTGAGCCTATAGCTTTTTCGCTTGGAGGAAGCTCCGCCAAACCTCCAAAAAGATGGCGGTCAAGAAAGCACGGTCGTCAGACTTCGACGGACTCTGTCGAGCGGATCAATACGCCCCGACCTGCAGGATTCGCTCCTTCGTTGGAATTCCTGGTAGTGCAAGCAGCTCGGGTAGACCGTCAGATCAGAGGAGCCTACCGAGTAAATCCGATTCCCAAGATCCTGAACCTTTTATCTAACCAGCCTGATAAGCATAGAGTAAACTGTGGCTGAAGCGATTGCGAGTAGTATGCCAACCAAGAATCGTTTTGCCCAAGACAAGTCTTTTCGTTGAATCACAAATCTGTGAAGGAGTGCGAGTGATGCGCCTATGCTCAAGGAGTGGGTGATATGCTCCGGGCTCCATCGGTCGGAGCCCGGGATTCTTTGATCAAAAATAAATGCGAAAACTGTGAAGGCGGCGCAATAGTAAGTGAGTAGAAGGAAAAAATTGTTATTGAGAATCTTCCCTAACTTTTGAGTATGGATCAAGAACGATTTCTTCATAACGGTTTTTTCACTCTTTCCTCACTCAGGAAACCAATAATTATACAGTTGCCAGGTTGCATTCGCGACAGAGGCAAAGACTGCCGCTTCCGCAACACATGGTAGGTATGCTACAGTCGAAAAAATGCACGCAATTCCACCCGCCGCCGCACCTTCGGCATCAGCTTTGCCAATTGCGATCCAGTCAGGTTCCCACATCTCAGTTCGTTTATGGAGTTTTGGCCCCCAGAGGGAAGCGAAGAATTCTTCCCATTCTTTCAAATGTGTTAACCAGTACTCAAAAGAACTTTCCATTACTGATGATGCCATAAGAATAGGACGAGAGTCATCCGGACCCAGTATTGCGAACGCGTCGGTGTTGATGTTACTTATAGAGTCCTTTGCAGTGTCGATTGAGAGACTATCTTCCCCTAGGTTAAACAAGCGATTCAGAAACTCAATCTGCTTTTCATTGTAGCCAAGAATGAGGAATAGAGAGTCCGAAGATGCCTTTGACAGCATCGATTTTAACAGGCTGGAATTTCCACGTTTGACTATACTTCCGATCTGTGAAGAAAGAATGTCATTTGAAACCACTGTTGTTCCAGGCAAGAAACTCGCAACTGCCTCGTGGGCTACATCTAAAAGTGCAGGCTTTGTAACGAGTCGCGCTTTGTTTGCCTTTAGATAAGAAAACGTGTAATCGATTCCTGCATTGTGAATTTCACCAACCTGACTGTACGGGTTTTGAAACCGCTCTGGCTTTGGATCTTCTACGCGCGACGTTTGTTCCCTACAGCTAACAGCAATGAAGGCCAAAATTAGGGAAATTGGAATGTGAATTAGGTGTTTCATGAATGCTACTCCTGCTATAAGATGTCGTTGGTTACCTCAAAACGTTATCCGTTCTTCCCGACCGGGCTCCGCTTGCAATTTACAAACGCGCGGATGATTTTCAGGGGAGCCGCCTGAATCTCAAAGTGCGTTTACAATTCGCAAACCAGCGAGAAAAACTTGGGGAGAGGTTAGTTGTGCTTTTGCTTTGAATCAAGCAAAAACAATTACTTCTTTTGGGCGTTCTTCTTGGGTGTTCTTTTTGGGATCTGTTTTTGGATCGCGGGTGGATTCGAGATTTTTTCGATTGATTGGCCCATACTCGAAATTTCTTCAAGGTATTGAGAGGGTGTCCTTTTGAAATACCTTTTCCACGTTCTGATAAGTGCGTACTCTGACGGAAATCCCACGGCAAGTGCAATGTGGTAGAGCTTCATCCCTCCATTGCGCAACAAATTCTCTGCCCTCAGAAGTCGCTGCTCTTGCAGAAATACTGCCATTGGAACACTGTACAGACGCGCGAATTCTTTTCGCAATGTTTCATACGGAATGCCGATCTCTGTTGCAACTTCTTCAACGGATCGAATTCTCTCACAGTTTTGCTCGATGAATATCTTTGCAGCTTCAGTTGATGATTTCATTTGACTTTGAGGCACATATTAAACAATGAGTTGTTCACCTGCAAGGTCCTTGCATCAAAGCGATACGTTCATTCCAACACCTTCATCACCGCCGAGTAATCTTCCTTCCCAAGGTTCAGCTCAACCGCGCGCTTGAATAATTCGTCTGCGACTTCAGCCGAGGGAAGGACTACGCCGACCTCATTCGCCGAATCCAAGACCAACCGAATATCCTTCAGCATATGCTCTACAAAAAATCGAGGTGCAAAGTTGCCTTCGATCATCGTCGCACCTTTGGATTGGTACATCGGCGCATTCAATGCAGAGTGGCTGATAATCTCCAGAAACTGCTTCCGGTCGATGCCGCTCTGTTTCAGGAACACGAGCGCTTGCGCCAGCATCGTAATCATCGAAGCGATAAAGAAATTGCCCGTGAGCTTGACGGTGCTCGCCTGATCTGCGCGGTCGAATCTCCAAATCTTGCTTCCCAGAATCTTCAATGCGGGTTCGACTTTTTGGGACGCCTGCTCATTTCCCCCGACAAAGAGCAACAGCGTTCCCTCAGTTGCCTGCGGGATGCTTCCGAGCACGGGTGCATGAAGAAAAAACGAGCCGCGCACCGCATACGCTTCTGCAAGCTTCTTTGTGGTGGCGGGAGCAACGGTGCTGCAATCGACGTGCACGCCGCCGGGAATCAGTCCTGCAAGAATTCCTGTTTGCCCAAGCGCAGTCTCTTCCAACACCTCCGAAGTGGACAACATCGAAAAGACAAGATCCGATTGCCGCGACACAGCAGCTGGAGTGTCGCACCATGCTGCTCCGTCGCGTACCAACTCGTTGGCTTTTTCCTTTGTGCGGTTCGAAATAATCAAACGATGGCCCGACTCCAAAAACCGCCGCGCCATCGGCGTGCCCATCATTCCGAGTCCGATGAATCCGATGTTCATATTCTCTTCCTTCACAGACGTTGCGTCAATATAATATGCGAAGCGGAAAGAAACAGATCGCGGTCGAATCGGGAGCAGTCGCTCCGCCGATCGCTGAGCATGGTTTGAACCATCTCCAATTTTTGGTAGATTCAATGCAGAAATTGCCATGACTATTCGACGCCGACACCGAACGCTCTGGAGTTCATTCATCCTCTCGTGCGCGCTCCTCTTTTCGCAAGACCCGAACGCTACGACAAAGCTTCGCCTTGCACAAAGTTTTGAAACGAACGGTGAATGGGAACGGGCGGTGTCACTCTACGAAGACCTCTACAATGCTGAGCCGAATAACTTCGTCTACGGCGACGGACTCAAACGTGGGTACGTTCAACTAAAGCTCTACCCAAAAGCAATTGCATTGGTTCGGCAGCAGCTTCAGGCAAGGCCAACCGATCTGGCACTCCACGCTTCTCTCGGCGGGCTGTACTATGATGCGGGCAGCGATTTACAAGCCGATTCTGCGTGGACCGCCACGATCTCACTCGACAAGAAAAACATCAACATCTACCGCTTTGTTGCCTCGCAGATGATGGAGCGTCGGATGTACGACCGGACCATTCTGTTGTACCAACGCTCACGAACGGAAATCGGGAACGACTTGCCCTTCGCAGATGAGTTAGGGCTGCTCTACTCCTACATGCAGCAATATGGTGCGGCAACGCGGGAATTTGTCAAGACTCTGCGCGCCTCGACCGAGCAGCTTGGCAGTGTGCAGGCACGCATCGGTTCATTCACCATTCGTGCTGCGGGATTACGGGAGGCGATCGATGTAACAACGGACGAACTGAAACGATTTCCCGAAAACGTTCCGCTCCACCTGCTGCTTGCGTGGCTGGCGATGGAATCGCACGATTTCGACCGGGCATTGCACGAATACGAAACGGTCGAGCGATTGAAAAAATCCAACGGCGCCGAATTGTTCGGGTTTGCGCAACGTGTTCAGAAGGAAAAGGCGTACGCCGTCTCCGCCAAAGCCTATCGCGAGGTTTACGAACAATTCAACAACCCCGCGCTCCTTCCCCAGGCAAATTACGGCTATGCGCTCGCAATCGAATACCTATCCCTTCAATCCGACACTAGTCAATCGGGGGAACCACTGACTTCGACGAGCGTATCGGAAACACAACCCACGCTCCGCGGGGCAATGGTACTCTACCAACAGGTTATCCGGGAATATCCAAACAACCTTGTAGCGGCGGGATCGTACTTTCGCATCGGCCTAATCCAGTCGGAACGGATGAACGACCTTGACATGGCACTCGAGTCGTTCCAGCGGGCCCGCACGATCGTGCGTGGTACCGACTTGACGTTCCAGGCAACATTGAAGATGGCGGAACTGTACGTGGCAAAAAACCAACTGGTCGAAGCAAGGCGCGAGCTTTCGCAAATCGCACGAACCTTCGACCCCGCTTACCAAGAGCAGGCGTACCTTCGATTGGCTGAATTAGATTACTTTGAAGGAGGTTTCGACTCCGCGCTCGTAAAACTCAGCCGCACATCACAAAACCTGAGCGCGGATATTGCAAACGACGCTCTTCAGCTTTCCTATTTCATCAACGAGAACAAACTTGCTGCACCGATTGCGCTCGCAGAATTTTCCAGAGCCGATCTCCTCACCCGCCAACGAAAATTTTCCGAGTCGCTTGCGGCGTTCCAGCAAATTGTCAAGGCTTATCCCAAAGCCTTTCTTGTCGATGACTGTCTTATGAAGATCGCTGGGCTCCAGGTACAGCTCAAACTCTACGGCGATGCGATTGCGACATTCCACACCCTTGCGGACTCGACGGAAGTGAGTATTTTGAAAGACAAAGCCCAGTTTACGCTAGCAGAATTGTATGAGCAGCGAATCCATGATGCACAAAAAGCGATCGAGGCGTTCCAGGCACTCCTGACGAAATTCCCTAACTCGCTTTACGCCGAAGAATCACGCAAACGCATACGCCGGCTCCGCGGCGAAACTCTTTGAACGATGTGGAAGAAACGTAATACCCGCGAACATCAAGGGCACTCGACGAGTGTTCAAAATTTATTTCGCCCCCAACCTCGCGATGCGAACGGTGGCGGGCAGAATGAATTCAAAGACTTAGGGCTTGGGGCAAGAATCTCGTCGCAATCGGAGCGGATGATCAACCGCGATGGTTCCTTCAACGTCGTGCGCGAAGGGATTCCCTTCTGGCGCGAATTCAGTTTCTACCATACGCTCATTGCGCTCCCGTGGATGCAATTCCAACTACTTGTGTTTGCCGCCTTCATCGCCATCAACGCAACTTTCGGCACCCTCTTCTGGCTCTTGGGAAGCACGCAGTTTGTGGGAATGAGACCGGATTCTCTCGCCGGTCCCTGGCTCGACATGTTTTTCTTCAGCGCACAAACATTCACGACCGTCGGCTACGGCCATATTGCCCCTGTGGCCCCCGTGGCCGGCTTGCTGTCTGCGTTTGAATCGTTGGCCGGACTGATGTTCTTCGCGCTGGTGACCGGGCTTTTGTACGGAAGGTTTTCACGACCGACGGCTAAAATCTTGTTCAGCAATCACGCCGTCATTGCACCGTATCGGGAGATGACAGCATTCATGTTTCGCGTGATGAACGAGCGGAAGAATCAGATGATCGAGTGCGAGGTGCAGGTGAACGTGTCGATGAAAAACCCCAAAGGCCACCGTTTGTCCCGAAGTTTCGCCGAGCTCCATCTTGAACGCCGGCGCGTAGATTTTTTTCCGCTCTCGTGGACAATCGTCCACCCGATTGACGAGAAGAGTCCATTCTTTGGGATGAGGGAAGAAGAATTTGCGGAACGCGACCCGGAGTTTTTAATTCTGTTCAAAGGGTTCGACGACACGTTTTCGCAGACAGTCCACACGCGGAGCAGCTACAAATGGAACGAGGTGGTGTACGGAGCGAAGTTCGTCACACCCTTCGCCCCCGCTGAAGACGGACGCACGGTGCTCGACATGAAGAAATTTCATCGGACAGAACGGGCGGCTTTGACGACTAAGGCTTGAGCTTTTTCCACGCTTTGTAGCGCGTGTACCACGGCTGGGTTTTCTTCCAGAAGTTGAACGACGAAGTTCCGGGAAACATCGTGATGCGCCGGATGGCAAGTAGATCTTCCCACAAAGCGAACGGGCCAGCATCGCCCACGACTGCAAACGTGAACCCCGTCTGACGCGCAGCTTCTTTCGTCTCTTCGTTGAATTCTCCGTACGGATACGCAAACGATAATGCCGGCGTTCCGGAAAGTTCTTCCGTCCGACGTTTCGATTGCGCGATTTCCGATGTGATTTTTTCTTGCGATAGCTTTGTCAGGTGAGGATGCGTCGTTGTGTGGGAGCCGAATTCAATGCCCGCACGAACCATTTCCCGGATCTGTTTCTCGTTCAGCAACGGCACTTGTGCCTCCTCCGCATCCCAGAAATTCGTCCGCCTCTTCTTGTCCGTTACCAGATAGACTACCGCGCGAAAGCTGAATTCCTTCAGCAGCGGAAAGGCGTGTGTGTAATTATCTTCGTACCCGTCATCAAACGTAAGGAGAAGAGGCTTTCCCTCAAGGCGTTTTTCTCCCACGCGCACGGCTTCAAGATCTGCAAACGTAATCGGGGTGAATCCGCGGCGCTTGAGCGCGGCAAGCTGGGAACGGAATTCCTTTGTCGTCACCCAAATCCCGTGCTTCGATTGCGGCGGCGCAGCAACCACCCGATGATACATCAGGATTGGAATTGTTTTCGGCAACCGACTCTGCAGTAAAGCCCGCCCATACACCGCTTGCACACGCGTGGCAATGAGCGAAACGGCGTAGCGGTCGCGAATCCAGTCTCGCAACACGGAACGGTTCAAACGAACTTTGGCGGCTCTTTGAATTTCTCCCGCAACGAATGCCGGAGTGACGAGTTCTGATTTTCCTGTATCGCCGAAGTTTGTTTTGGCAGCGGCATCAACATTCATTTCGGTGATCAGACCAAAGCAAGCGCTCTCGCCAAATGCCACAACGGGGCGTTGCGCGGCAAGCGCTTCCATCGCCACGCGACCCGAACCGACAACAACATCTGCGGCAAGAAAATAACTCGTTGGGTTCTTTTGCAGGCCGTGAAAAGAAACGCACGGACGTTGTCTGTTCGCATTCAAGGATTCTGCCGCCTCACGAATATCTTCAGGGATCTTGCCGCCCGCCAGAATATCCAACCTCCAGCTACCGCGCTCGCGCAACATCGGCACGACTTCCTTCAGCAGCAGCCTCAGCACATCCCCTTTTGGCCCGGAGAACCGGCCTACGTAGAGGATCCTTCGTTCTCGCGGTGATGACGCTCTTCGTGGAGTCCTTGCCCTGCCGTACTTTTCAAGTTCAATGGGGTTGGGAATAGTTTCGACGTGCGTTGGATCGATACCAAGATCGCCGAGAAGATGCTCGCGGAGCGATTCAGCCACGGCAATGATATGCCGGCCATAGATGTTGATTGCGCGCGAGCTGGTGTGCAGATGCTGTCTGCCGTGAACGGTAGAAACAAATGCCGTATTCGTCCTTCGGCACGCGATGTTGCACACCCAACTGGCAGCGCGTGAATGTGCGTGGACAACGTCGATGCGACGCTTCCGAATCAGGTCTACAAGGAATCGAATGTTTCGCCAGCGCTGCGTGTACCCGCGTTGGCCGATGGGATGGGCGATGTAGGTACCGCGAAACGGGAGATGGAGTGTATCCGATACAAGGACCACCTCGTGCCCGGCGCTGAGTTGCGCGTCGCCGAGCGTGACGGCGTACGCTTCGGCTCCCGTAACTTCAAATTGTGAAAGGACGTGGAGAATTTTCACCGACCTACTCTGTCCTTTAGGAGGAAAGAATGCTCAGGCGTTGCTTGGTGGATTCTTTCAAATTCGTTCGTCCTTCACGACTAATTTCAAACGAGCGGTACCTTTTGCCAAGCAGATCCTCGTTGTCCTTCAGAAGAGCGTCTCGCCGGATTATAGATGCCACTTTCAGTTGATTCCTGTTCGCACGACGGTTTCGATCGCTTTGGCAAAGAGGTCGATTTCTTCAAGCGTTGTATAGACGTTTGGCGTAACGCGGATACAGGAGAACTCATTCGTAACAAACCTAGGACGGACGTGCACGAAATGCTTCTTCAGCAAATAGTCTGTCAGCTTGCCCGCCTCAATCCCATCAATGCTCATCGAGCCGATGGCGCATGCTTGGTCGTGGTCGTAGGGTGTGAGAATTTTCACCCCGGGAAGTGTCTCAACTCGCCGCGCCCATCGTTCTCGCAGGTACCGGAAGCGGGCGGCTTTGCGGTCGAACCCAATGCTTTCGTGGAACGCGAGCGCCTCCGAGATGGGCATTCGGATCGGTAGCGGGTTGGTGCCAAGACCTTCGAATTTTCTTATGTTGTCGCTCATTTCGCTGGGCGAGGCAAGCAAAGGCCAGATGCTGGGAATCTTCTCTTTGCGGACGTACAAAAACCCTGTTCCCACCGGCGCCGTGAGCCATTTGTGCAAGCTTGTTCCGTAGTAATCGCAATCGAGATCGTCCCGTTTGAACGGAAATTGCGCGAAGGAGTGTCCACCGTCGACGATCGTTTGAATGCCGCGCTGCCGCGCCATTTGACAAATCTTCTTGACGGGGAAGATTTGACCGGTGGTGTATGTAACGTGGCAGAGGTGAATAATTTTTGTTCGTGGAGTAATCGCCCGTTCAAACATCCCCACCAGAAAGTCGCTGCTCGGCGGCGGTACGGGAAAGGGCACCATCTTCAGGACGATGCCATCTCTACGCTCACGCTGCCGCCAAGCTGTGATCATGCTGGGGTAATCCTGTGTGGTCGTCAGTACTTCATCGCCACGCTTGAGGCTGATGCCGAACTGCACATTTTCCAAGGCTTCTGTGGTGTTGCGCGTGATCGCGAGTTCCTCTGCATCACAGCCAAACGCTGCAGACAGCCTTCGCCGAATGAGCTCAATCTGGGGTCCCAACACATCATCCACATAGAGCGACGGACTCATGTTTTGAATCTCGAAATAGTTCTTCATCGCTTCCGATACAACACGCGGCGCTGGGCTGACACTGCCGTTGTTCAGGTTGATGGAATTTCGGTCGATGGTAAAGGCGTGTCTTACTTGCCACCAGAAATCTTCATCGCGCGCAATTTCTTCAGCGCTGTGCCCTTCTGCCGTTCGGGCAAGCTCTTTGGCAAGAGAAAGTGCGTCCGCGTTGAGCACAGCGTACGTGCTACCCATCATGGAAAGAAACGTTCGGCGTTCCACTGTTTGGTCCTTCCAGTTTGTTGCGAAGAATTTTGAGAAAATTGCATTGGGATGCAACGCCTTTTGTGAACAGCTGGAAGGGATTTGAACATTCTGCCAGCGTCGAGCAAATCCGCGCTAGCCGATTGGGTGAAGGATGTAGGTACCGCTAAACGGAAGATGGAGCGTATCCGAAACGAGGACCGTCTCGTGGCCTGCGCTGAGTTGCGCATTGCCAAGCGTGACGGCGTACGCTTCCGCGCCGGTGACTTCGAATTGAGAAAGGACGTGGAGAATCTGCACTGCAAATACAGCGTTATTGTTTCATCGCGTGCTCGAGCGCCTGCGCAAGCGCATCTTTCGTAATTGGCTTGGGAATGTACGATCGCGCGCCCAATTGCTCGGCTGTTTTGATAAAGAACTCATCCACGATCGAACTCATCATCACCACGGGGATTGTTTTTGCATCATCACCAAATTCGCCTGCGACCAAACGTTGGAGGAAGTTGAATCCCGTCATTTTCCCCGGACCGAGATTGATATCGCTGAGGATGACCGAGGGTCGCTGTTGCCTCAGCAAAGCTACGGCCTGTTCAGCGTTTTCCACCGCTTGAACCTGTGGGATGAATTTTCTGAGCAAGTGTTCGGCGAATTTGCGGATCGAAGGGTCGTCTTCGATGACGATTGCAAGGGTTGCTTCGTCCGCAATGCCAAGTTCGTGTTTGACCCGCTTGAGGATCGTGTTGTGCTCTCCGGTCGAGATTCCGTAAAGCGCTTGCACGTTCGCGAATTGCTGGAGTTCTTCGTCCGAGGGTTTTCCGTTCGCCCAGAGTTCGCGCACAGCGTTTGCATAGGTTGCCACGTGCACGCTCCGTTCAATCTCGTGATGCTGCTCTTCGGAAATGTTCATTGAAATCTGCATCGCCTGTAAGATCGGCTGTCGAATCTGTGGGCTGAGTTGCATTCGGGTCATCAACTGCATAATGGTTTGATATTGCTCGATATCGCGCGCTCGTTCTTTCCCCGCCGCTTGTTGTTGGGTCTCTGCGCGTGCATTCTCGACCTGTTGCACCAAATCCTCGTTCAGTTTTCGGCGTTCCTGGTCGATACGGGCAATCATTTCAGTCTCGATTCTTTGTCGCTCTTTCTGTGCGGTTTCGAACTGGCGCTGCACATCTGCAATTCTTGCCTCATACAATGCACGTAACTTCGGAATATCTTGCGACGCGGAGGCCGGTGTCGAAAGCGATTGAATCTGCGAAGTCAACTTTCGTTCAACGTCTGCAATGCGGTTGACAGCATCGAGCTCGACCGATTGCATATCCCGTGTTGCTTCGGCAGAAACTTCAACTACTGATTTTCTCCGCGCCTGCGCTTCGAGCTCCTGCTCTCTGCGTTCCTGGTCTCGCTTCAATTTTTCTTCAATTTCGTGCTGGTGAAAGAATTCTTTCAACCGTCGCTTGACTTCGACTTCGGCTTGCTCCTCGGCCTTGCGATGCAATTCGGCCATCGTATCTTTTCGTTCCTTCTCCATTCTCATCGAGAGGATGCGTTCTTCGTAGGCTCGCGCGTAGACGTTCTTGATATCGAATTCGTACACTTTTCGGACGAGTTCGAGGGCTTTATCGTAATCGGCTTTGCGGACTTCTTCGTCGACCTGTTTGAGGAATACTGATACTCGTTGTTGGCGGTCTTGAATGGAAAGTTGTGCCATAAGTCTTGGTCTCCTAATCTACTTGGGGGTAGGCAATGGGAGAATGTGTCTGCTTTTTCCGAAAAACGGAAGGAGCAGAGGGCAAACAAGCGTTTACGTTAGACTTCTTCCATCTCCACTTTTTTCTTCGACATCCGGTTCCGCTCGTTATGCACGAGATATTTTTTGCGGAGGCGGATAGTCTTCGGCGTAACTTCAACGTATTCGTCGTCGCCAATCCATTCAATGGCTTGCTCGAGTGTGAGCAAACGGGGGGGTTCGAGTCTGACAGCTTCGTCGGAGCCCGAGGCCCGCATATTGGTCAATTGCTTCGTCCGGCAGACATTTACGACCATGTCTTGTTCTCGCGAGTTTTCGCCGACGATCATCCCGGCGTAGACTTGGATTCCCGGCTCAACGAAAAACATTGAACGCTCTTGAAGTTTCCACATGCCGTAGGCGACCGTTTCGCCGTTTTCCATCGCAACCAGAGCCCCTTTCATTCGGTGCGCAAGGTCTCCTTTGTACGGTTCGTAGCCGTGAAAATTGTGGTGCAAGATTCCGGTGCCCTTGGTCTGGGTCATGAATTCACCGCGGAACCCGATGAGGCCGCGCGCGGGTACGAGAAACTCGATGCGCGTGTTTCCGAGCGATTGCAGCATGTTCTTCATCTCGCCCTTGCGCTTCCCAAGATTCTCAATGACCGTGCCCACGTGTTCATCCGGAACGTCGATAATCACGTGCTCGATTGGTTCGCTGAGCACGTCGGCGATGCGCTTAAAGATAACCTCGGGGCGCGAGACCTGAAACTCGTATCCTTCGCGGCGCATCGTTTCGATTAAGATCGCCAGATGAAGTTCGCCACGCCCGCTGACACGGAAGATATCGGGCGAGTCAGTGAGCTCAACGCGCAGGGCAACATTCGAGCGCAGTTCCTTCTGCAGGCGCTCACCGAGGTGTCGTGTGGTTACGTATTTGCCGTCGAGTCCTGCAAATGGCGAATTGTTGACGATGAAATTCATCGAAAGGGTCGGCTCTTCAATGGAGACAAAGGGCAGCGGCGTAGGGTCGGAGGCGTCGGCAATCGTTTCGCCGATATCGACATCTTCCATTCCTGCGAGCGCGATAATGTCGCCGGCACTCGCTTCTTGTACTTCGGTCCGCTTCAATCCGTCGAACGAGTACACTTTCGTTACGCGGGCATCGTCGACAACGCCGTCGCGGTGGACGATCTTCATCGGCGAACCGAGTCGGATCGTGCCGCGCGAAATTCTGCCGATGCCGAGCCTGCCGAGATAATCGCTGTAGTCGATCGTGGTAACAAGCATCTGAAAAGGCAAGTCTTTTTCGCCTGGAGGTGCGGGAACGCGGTCGATGATCGACTCGAACAACGGTTCTAGAGTCGTGCCAGTTTCTTCCAATTCCGTCTTTGCAATTCCTTGCTTTGCGATGCAATAGATCGTGGGGAAGTCTAACTGCTTGTCGTTCGCCCCCAACGAGAGGAAGAGTTCGAACACTTCATCCAGCACTTCGTGGGGGCGTGCATCTTTACGGTCAATTTTGTTGATAACGACAATCGGCTGGAGGTTGAGTTCAAGCGACTTTTTCAGCACGAACTTTGTACCGGGAAGTGGGCCTTCCGCGGCATCTACAAGAAGCAACACGCCATCTACCATTTTGAGTGTACGTTCGACTTCGCCGGCAAAATCGGAGTGGCCTGGCGTATCGACAATATTGATTTTGTAGTTCTTTGCGTGCTTGGCCGATTTGTAGGAAACCGAGGTGTTCTTGGCCAGAATTGTTATTCCACGCTCCCGCTCCAGATCGTTAGAATCCATCACGCGCGTCACCATGTCTTGGTTTGCGCGGAATGTCCCCGTTTGGCGCAGCATAAAATCCACCAGCGTTGTCTTGCCGTGATCAACGTGTGCAATGATGGCGATGTTTCGAATATCGTCCCGTCGTTTCATTCAATCCCTTCTCAAAAGATAAAAATGTCCGACTTCCGGCTCTGAGCATCCGCCGTGTAAGTCGGACATCGTGCGCCATCAAAATACCGAAAAAACGGCACAAAACAAAAGGCCGGTTCCTTGTTCAGGAATCGGCCTGTTTTGAAGATACTGCGAGAAACGTTTAGCGCAATGAGATACCCACGCCGGCCGTTATGACCGAGGTCTTAGCAACACTATACTCAACGTGTGCGTTGGCGATCAACAAGAGAATGCGTGCACCCACAGTGATGCGTGAGGAATTTTTTCCATCCACTGTAAATCCGGGTACTGTAATAGCAGGACCCGTTGGATTAGCAGGATTAACGCCGCTAAAGGATCCTAACTCCATCTTTCCTTTTTCAAGTTGGAACCCACCGTACAGAGTCAGAATCAAAAGTTTCTTGCTAATTTCGACTCCATAGGCAGTTCCCGAACCCGTGAAGATATCCTTATCGTTCTTGTCTTTGAAGGACATTTTCTGTGTGAAGAAGTGGGCCGCTATGTCAATCGGAAACAACGGAAGCCATTGGTCGATATCATAACGAACACCGAATCCCGTCAGGCTAAACTTTCCGGCATCGCCGGCGGAAATTGTCGGTACGAAGCGCGCCATCACTTCAAGCCCCATTGGCAATCCAACATTGATCTGCGGCATCGGTAGCGGAATCGCTGGTAGGTCGAAACCACCGGGCAGACGAAGCAGTTCTGTTCCCGCTGGAATCGGATTGCCGATTGTCGCAGCAGAGGTCTTCGTGATGATTGTTTCATCTTTTGCACCTACCGCTGAGTTCGCCGTGACTTTGCTAGCGTAATCAGTGCCAGCATTCAACGTGTAAATTCCGACAGTCATGGTCGAGGGCATGTCGAATGTGTACGTTTTATCCTCGCTTGTCGGTCTCGCAATGGAGAGCTTTACACCAACATCAAACCCTAGGATATCGTGAAGGTCTGCAGAATGGTAAAACCCAGAGTTAATGTCCGCAGCCCAGCCGCTCAGAATCGGGCTTGTATAGCCTTTCGCCGCATCGAATCCCATTTTCGAAAGCTTTGCCGCGAGATCGTCCTGTGCGTTACTCACGCCAACGACGAGCACAAGTCCGCAGAGAATTACTGCGAACATTCGGAATATTGATTTCATCAAATACCTCCCTCTGTTTGTTGAAGATGTGTGGTGGTTTACTTCTTTTTCAGACCGAACTCTTGCGTTAATATACACGAAGAAACTGTAGATGCAATACCGCACGGGGGTGATTATTGACCCAACGCACACAGATTCTCCAATTTCCCCTTTTTCTGTGCACAGCGAGAGTATTTTGAAGGTGCAATCTGCTAGGGACTTTTCGCTTCGGTGAACTGTGCGAAGAGTGGAGCGATATCATCAAAATCGTTTCGGGCAGAGAGCTTCATGGCGTCGCCAAACGTATTCAGCACGATCACAGCATTGACGTTCGCGTCGAACGCCGAAGCTTTCGATAGCCGGTTCCACAAGCCTTTGTTCACTTTGCCGATTTCTCGGTATTGCTCGGCTAACTTCTTGATGTTCCAATCCGGTTCCAGGCCTTTCTTCATACGAAAATATTGCAGCGTGAGGTACATCGACATTGATCGGTAGACGCTTTCCATGGCCGTAGCAAAGGGCAAGTGGAACCGCACCATGGGTCGCAGTTGATCCAGCACGGGGCAATCGCTCGTAACCATATAGATGCCCATGATTGAGGCCAGTCCATCCTGCACTGAAGTTTCCTGCGCGTAGGTCCGCTCGGGGGCTTCTACGACCACCCAGGTTTTATCGTACGATGTGGAGAATTTGAATTGGTCTACGAGATGCGAGAGGTTGAGCGCGACGGGACAGTATTCGTGCTCATCGCCCAGCGGGCAGTTTTCGCACTGCTGGAATTTCAGCTTCGTCCATTCCGGTTTATTGGGATTGGGACTCGTGAGCAGATGCAACGTACGGCTGTCAAGCATCGCATCGAATTGCTTTTCCGTTCCATCGTCAAATTGAAACTTGTATCGGAAGTGAAGCGTGTTGGTAAATTCAGATTCCGGCATTACAGTCTCCCATCGTTACCGTTCAACCCTAGATCTCATGTGTTTAAACCAGTAGCCCGCCTTTGCGATTCCCTCTTGGCGCGACGCCGTTAGAATATACGACAATCGGAATTCGATTTCTCCCCCATTCTTGCAATTTCAGTAAGGACCTCGTATTTTAAATTAGAATACGTTTCTCACTGATCATCAGAAGTAACAAAAGGAAAAGCCATGAAACGATCACTGATAGTTGCTCTTGCGCTCGTCTTCTCGCTGGGCGCCGCCTCGGACGACAAAAAAATGCAGTCCGTGAAGCTGTATCTTGCGGGATTGGAATGCAGTAATTGCGTGAAAAAAGTTGAGACCGCTCTCAAAAAAATCGATGGCGTCAGCACGGTCAGCGTCAGCCTCAAGAAAATGACCGCCGATGTGAAACTTGCATCGACGGGCAAAGCAACGACCGACGCATTGATCAAGGCCGTGAGTGATGCTGGGTTCGGCGCTGCAATGTCGAAAGCTGAAGCGAGCAAACTCAACGTGAAGCACAAAGAGGGCGAGGATGAAGATTGTGAGGGGGAGGACGATTGCTGTGCAACAAAGGATGGAAAGAAGAAGGAAGCCAGCTCAAAAGAGCATAGCGAGAAGAAGTAATTCAACGGTCGATCCCACCACGGAAGCCGTCCCGCTGTAAGGCGAGACGGCTTTTTTGTTCTCCCCTTGCTAAACGAATAATCCTCTTCAACGTCCAACAGTTCGGGTGCAAGAATTTACGAGCACCTGTGTCTAATCAACAGACTCCCGAACAATGCGAACTCAACCTCTGACGGTCCAGCCTTCCAATCAAGATGCCGCCGTTCCGGATGCTCCTCATTTGCGTTCGCTGCCATCGTTCGACCAAATCTACGCGCAATATGGAGAGCGCATCCTCAATCTGCTCTTCCGGTACGTAAACAACGAGCCGGCCTCACGCGATATCCTGCAAGACGTCTTCTTGAAAGTCTACCAGAACCTCGACTCGTTCCGCAAAGAATCCGATATCGGCACCTGGATTCATCGCATCGCCGTGAACGAGGCAATCAATTTCTTGCGCCGTGAAAAGCGTACGTTTTGGTTCAACCTGCTGGATGAGCCCGTCGCAGAACTTCTCCACAAGCAGAGAATCGACCTCCCCTCGTGGGGCATTCCACACTCCGCAACGCCGCACGCCACGCTGGAAGCTCAGGAGCAATCCGAGTTGATCAATGCGGCAATCGCAGCCCTGCCGGTGAAATACCGCATTCCGTTCTTGTTGCAACGGGATGAGGAGATGAACAACACCGAAATCGCGAACGTGCTAAGCCTCAGCATCAGTGCGGTCGAAACGCGGATCCATCGAGCAAAGAAGATGCTTGTTGAAAGACTCAGACCATTGCTTAATCCAGATTCATAAATCATTTGCAAGAACAGAGCAGGACACTTGTCTAACAATTTGAACGGCATCACTATGAGACACGAAAAAGCCCAAACACTCTTCGCCGATTTGCAAAGCGGATTGTTGCTCTCCTCGAAGAAGCACGAAGTCGAGCAACACCTTAGCGAATGCGGCTCTTGCCGGAAACTCTACGACCTATTCACCTTTGCGCTGAGTATCGAGACTCCACGTCAGAGACTACAGGCAGACCCCTTTTTGCCGACGCGCATTCGAGCGCTCGCCGCAGAGCACTCGCCATCGCATCGTTCGGTCAATAGGGCGTTGCAATGGTCCTTTGCCTCGGCTGCATTCGGCATCGCGGTCACCCTCGGCATTTTACTGGGTGAGGGGATTTCTCATCCCCGTCAGACCGCAAGTGAGGAGATGATCGTTTCAGAATTTGCTACCGCCTTCTCGCAATACACCATCACCGACCAGTGGAGTTCCGCCGTGCAGCCCTCCTCTTCGCAAGGAGATGCCAAATGAAAACTCGGTTACTGGTTGGTGCGCTGCTCTTTTTGATTGTCGTGAACCTTGCAACACTCGGAACATACTTGTACCACCAATTCCGTCAGCCAAACAACCAAATAAAGGGCGAACTTCTCGCTGGACCACCGGAACTTGCCGAGCTTCCGCAAGATAAGCGCACGCAAGTGATGGAACTGATGCGCTCTGTGCGAATGCAGGTAATGGAAAAGGAAAAAGAGATTCAGACAGTTGAAGATTCGATCGCAACGTTGTTGCTGAGCGACCCCGTTCCCTCCGAACGTGTGAACGCCCTTCTCCATCGAAGCGCAGATCTAAAATACGAAATTAGTACTACCGCAGTCCAACGCCTCATCCAAGCAAAGGCATTTCTCACACTTGAGCAGCAACGGCTTCTGTTCCGTGCCATTTTGGAGGCGCGACCGCGGATGCGCCAACAAGGTAGGTTCGGACCGGGAGGCCCGCCGTTTGGTCCGGACGCTCGGGAGGGAATGCCCCCACTTGGAAGGTTCGGTCCAAGAGATCGAGATCAACAATCCAATAATCAAAGGAGAGTACGATGAACACGAAACGATTTGTTCTGACGCTTCTCGTTGCAACCGCGGCTTTCATTGCCGTAGCACAGGAACGTGAACGAACCGTGGAACCAAAAGGTGAATTGCGGAGCCAAGGCCTTCCAGGTCCGATGCGGATGCTCGACCTGACGAAAGAGCAACAATCCAAGGTCGAAGACATTCATCTGAAAGCGATGCGCGAAGCCGAACCTCTGCGCGCCGAGATGCAGAAACAACACGCCGCGTTGAAATTGGAGTTGACGGCCGAGAAGTACAACGAGAGCAAAGTCAAAAGCGTCCAGTCGGAAATTTCCCGACTGCAGAGTGAGCTTGGCTCAAAGCGTTTTGCAACGATGCGCGCCGTGCGCGAGACGCTCACGCCCGAACAGCAGAAGAAATTCGACATGCAAGTGCTCTCGAACGACGGACCTCGAGGGGAAGGGCCCGGACGCGGAATGATGCACGGCCAGATGCATGGCCCGGTGCGCGACGGCGCGCGAGGCGGATTCAATGGAGTGCAGCGCGGCCCCGGCATGCGCGGACGATTTTGAACATCCATCAACCCTATCAAAGAAGGATTAGACAGATGAAGAACAACAAGATTTTCCTCCTGGCTTTTGCCATACTCCTCGGCGTATGGCTCATCGGATGCTCGGAAAGTTCTGCACCCTCGACAACCCCTGAGCTGACCCAAACCGCCGAAAGCATCGTGAACAACGACGTCTCGCAGCTTCAGGCCGTGGGTATTGCAACCAACGCTGATGGAATTTTTTCCATCGGCTGGCGGAAGTTCGTCGGGCCGATGATTCAAAACGGAACGCCCAACGGAGAAGCGTTTGCTGTGGTGAACAGCGGCACGCTCGACGACCATGGCCATCCGCTCGGGACCGACATCGGCACGGTCACGCTCGCCTATAATAGTACCAGTACCGATTTGAAAAAAGTCTCAACACCGAACGGCGGAGTGCTCTATTCTACATTCGCGCGCGGACTGCGTGACCTGCAATCTCCTCCGGTCAGCATTCCGTTCGTCGCCAACGGCACGTATGAGTTTCAAGTGAGC
>Ga0315281_10000034_pt1 | contig 157377 bp, 149 predicted proteins | sample YL17G07_0_MG_FD_204540 | JGI IMG/M metagenome (GOLD analysis project Ga0315281, IMG submission 204540) | Sediment microbial communities from Yellowstone Lake, YNP, Wyoming, USA - YL17G07_0 | ecosystem: Environmental > Aquatic > Freshwater > Lake > Sediment | place: USA: Wyoming | collected...
ATATCCCAATAAACAGATATGGCAGAATCTTCTTCGTTAAATCCCAGGTCTCACGCAGCCATTCGAGGTTATGCTCCTTTTGAAATTTGGAGAGCACTATCGCAAGAATTCCAAATAGAAGAGCAACGGTGAGAATTGCTTTGGCGAGTGGCGGAAGCGACAGTCCCAATATGACCAACACTGCTAATTGCATACCAAAGAACGCCAGAATCAATCCGTTCGAATATGGAAAGTCGCTGCCCAGCCCACTTGCAAAACCGTTCTTGGAATTCTCTTTGTCGTGCTCTCGAAACACGTATGCCATAAGCAGTCCGGCTATTACTGAGATCGCCATCGCGGCAATAAGACGACCTATGGCAAAATCCCAACCGAGCACACTTCCTGTCAGAAGTATTGCAGTCACGTTGATAGCTGGCCCTGTGAATAAGAAGGCGATGGCTGGGCCTATCCCTGCCCCTCTCTTGTATATTCCCGTAAAGAGCGGAAGAATAGTGCAGGAACATACAGCAAGAATTCCGCCTGATACACTGGCGATCGGATACGCTATGTATTTTTTCGTATTAGGTCCAAGCAGATTGAGCACTGCATCCTTCTTCACATACACCGCTATCGTCCCTGCAACGAAGAATGCCGGAACAAGGCATGTAAGGACGTGCAACCTTGCATACTCTTGCAACAGTGTAAGCCCTGCACTGAGTGAGTTCACCACAACAGGTGCAGTAAGTGGAATAAAATAAAACACCGAGAATGCAGCAACCAACAAGACGAACTTCGTCCATTCTTTCATTGGCTTGGCTGCCTTTTTTGTTCGGCAAGCATCATTTGCTCGATCTTTTCTACAGTTGGGACACTTCCTTGCGACACGACTTTCTCGTCAATGACCAAGCCGGGCGTTCTAAGAATGCCGTACGACACGATGTGCTCGATGTCTTCCACCTTTTCTACTTGTGCCTCAATTTGTAGGATTTTTAGAGCTTCAAGCGTTCGACGCTCGAGGGTTCTGCAGTTCATACATCCGAGTCCAAGAATCTTGATTGTCATTGTTTGTTCCTTTCGTTTGCTATGAGTGAAGCCCCTTAGGCTATGCGTTTTCCAGCGCTTCCACTCTCGTTGCAACTTCTTGCTTAGCAAGCATTGAGACCATGTCAAGGATCTTGAATATGCGATCATCGGCGACCTTGACATTCACACGCAGTCCTTCTTTCCATGATTTCAAAACTCCGGCTTCAACAAGAATCTTCAGATGTCGGGAGAGATTAGACTGTTCTAACTCAAGCTCTGGCGCGAGTTCGCAATTGCAGTGTACATCTTTCTGGAGATATTCGAGGATGCGGATTCGGTTTGAGTGTGCTAGCGCAAAAAGAATCTTAGCCTTAAGGTCTGCGGATGTTTTCATAGTTCCGTCCTTCTATCCTTCTATTCAAGTATTCGACTATATGAGTAAATGCTCATATACCGTGCCATAATGAAATTGCCTTTTCTATAACGAATTACACGACGGACGGGGTCTCAATTCTCAAGTCTGCAAGAACCTCAAAGATATGTTCTTACTCTTGCGATGCTACACCAATGAACGCAAACGGCAGCTAACCGCACAAACCACGACGTGGTTTGTGAACACCTTCCGCGCGCGATGCTGAACGAATTTCTCTTCACGTTTGCGCTTGCCTATGTCGTACTGACCGTCGCAACTTCGAAACGCTCAACGGGCAACAGCTACTACGGGTTGGCGATTGGGTTCACTGTTCTCGCGGGAGCGTACGCCGGCGGCGCAATCTCCGGCGGTGCATACAATCCGGCCGTGGCGGTGGGCATTACGATAATGGGCCTTTCGGCTTGGAGCAACATCTGGATATTTCTTGTTGCGAATTTTGCGGGCGGTGCAGCAGCGGCGTTACTTTTCAAGATGACAGAAGGAGAGTAACGAGGATCGCGGAGAGCCGAAGGGAGTTTTTGGCGATGAGGAATTAGCTCTACACCGTAATCGTCAGTTCTCCGCCGCTGAAACTGGTTGCAAAGGAAGCGAGCGCACTTCCTGCCGGGCCGCGCGTAACCGATCCGCTTGTGTTAAACTGTGAGCCGTGGCAGGGACAGGTGTACGTGCCGTTTGAAAATCCGGTGACGGTGCAGCCTTCGTGCGTGCAAACAGCTGTTACCGCTTTGAATGTTACGTCGGCTGTGCGAGCGACGAGGATCTTTAGACTCGACGTTTGGACTAAGGCCGCGCTGCCGACGCTGTTCAGCGGCGAGTTCGCGTCAATCGTCAACTTGATTGTTCCGGCAGAAACGGTTGCGGAGATCGTTGCAATCCCGGATGCGGATCCACCCGGTGAAGGGTCCGATGGCTTTTCACAACTGCTCAGCAGCGCTATGAGCGCTTCGGCAGAGATTACAAGCGAACCAAGTTTGATCGTCTCCGCAACAAATTCTCTGCGTGTTTGTGGCATGTTGTTTCCCGCTCCCTCATTCAATATCATCCGAAAAGAATTCTGACGCAAGTGGTTCACCGGGTTGAGGCCGAGCAGCGGAGGAGAGCATGTGCCGGGAGACTGTTATTCAGCGGGCTTGACTCGCGCCCTCTCGTTTGTTAGGTTTACTACAAAAGGAAACTAGGCTCATGCACAACAGCCAAATTGTTCTTCGATTAATTTTCATTCTTCACTTCGGCACTCTGCTTTTTCATTCAGCGTATGCTCAATGCTCCGATGCGGGCGCGTGCTCGGTGAAGCTGCATTCTTCACAAGCTGGTTTGCAGATCCAACCAACCATCGAGTTCGGCCAAAGCGGCAAAGCAGACGATTTGAGTTTTCTCACACTCAAACTCTTTGCTCAGTACGAAGTTGTTGAGAATTCAACGGTATCGTTTGCCGTGCCGTTTTCCCGGGTATCAGGTCCGCTCGGTTCCGTGAGCGGACTGGGCGATGCGATTATTCTTTGGGATCAACGATTCTTCGAAGAAGAAGAGAGGGAATTCCACGTGCAGGCGGGAGCAAAGGTTGCGACGGGCGCGGCGAACAAGGGTGGACTTCCTCAAACATATCAAACTGGATTAGGGACGAACGATATGTTGCTCGGCGCCTTGTACCGCGCAGAGGATTGGAGATTCAACATCTCGTATCAATACTCGCCAGGTCGGTCGGAGAATTCCTTAACTCGGCTTTACCGGGGAGACGATGTTGTGGCCCGCGTGGAACGAAAAATGCAGTTCAAGCCAATAGAAGCGAGCGTTTCCCTCCTTGCCGTCAAACGCCTTGGGATCTCGAGCGTGCGCGATGCGCTCTCAGCCGCAGAATCTTTCGTTGATGTCGCGGGCAGCGATCAGTTCCAACTGAATCTTGCCGCCGATCTGTTGTATCCGCTTGACACATCGAAAACGTTCGTTTGCGGTCTGGCCTTCCCGCTGTTGAAGCGAGCAGTGAATGTCGACGGGCTGACACGCGCGTTTACTGTTTCCGCGGGAGTTATGATCGGATTCTGAGAAATGTCGAGAGGGTGACTGCCGCCTCTTCAAAATAGTTTCCGAGAAAGCTACAACAATTCCCATCCCGGATGGCCTGAACACAATCTCGTCGAGCAATTGCGAAGTCGGTGTTGTCTCCGCCCGGCACGTTGAATAGTTGCCCGCTCCCTTTTTGCTTGTGTGTGAGAGTCGCAGTATATTTGTCGGCATCCATTCACGATCATTTCCCGACAAAACCCTTATGCCCGTATCGACCGGTTCCATACGAGTTCTCGTTTTCATTCTGTTGCTCCCCATTCTCGCGCACACGCAAACTTTAGCCACCTTCATCAAAGCGGGAAAATTCTTCGACGGAAAATCCGGGCGATTACGCTCCAATGTTGGCATTGTTGTCGAAGGAAACACCATCCACTCGGTCGGCGAGGGAATACCACCGCCGGCAGGAGCAACCGTTATCGACCTTTCGGCAATGACGGTCGTGCCGGGACTCATCGACGCACACACGCACATTGCGCTCCATCCCGGCGATTATGACCAGCAAGTTCTGCGCGAGACCCCGGAGTTCCGCGCGATTAGCGCGACCGCGGCAGCGCGCAAGACGCTCGAAGCCGGAATCACCACCATTCGCGACCTCGGCAACGAAGGTGCGGGGCTTGCGGATATTGCGTTGCGCGATGCAATCAACAAAGGCATCGTACCGGGGCCGAGAATTGTCACCGCCATTCAACCAATCACCTCTGCGGGTTCCTATCAGCTGGTCGGATACAGTCCCTACTTTACGCCACCCTCGCTTTCATATGAAGCCGACGGCGAGGCGGCGATTCGGCAGCAGATTCGGCGGCTCGTAAAGCTCGGCGCAGACGTCATCAAAATTTATATCGAGTCAGCGGAAAAGAGACAGACAAGCAGCGACTCGTTAACCGGCGCCTTCACGTACACCCAAGCGGAGTTGAATGTGGCGGTGGATGAAGCTCGAAGGTCGAAACTGAAGGTCGCTGCGCACGCCTATTCCGATAGCGGCGCCCGTGCAGCGGTAGAAGCCGGCGTGAGTTCGGTAGAGCACGGGTTGTACGTGAGCGATAGAACGTTCGGACTGATGGCGGCAAAAGGAATTTGCTACATTCCCACGCTCTATGTCTATGAACTCTGGCGCGACGGTATAGCCTTTGGCGAAATCTCCGCCGCTACAAAAGCTAAGCTCACAAGAACCGTCAACTTGCACAACGAAACCTTCAAGCGCGCGTTGAAGTCGAAAGTCAAAATCGTTTTTGGCACCGATACATACAGTATCCCCGGCTCCAACGCACACGAACTGACGCGAATGGTGGAACTCGGCATGATGCCGCTCGACGCGCTGCGCTCCGCAACAGCCGACGCAGCGGAACTGCTCGGCCTCGGTTCCTCGGTCGGCACAATTGAGCCCGGCAAGCTTGCGGACATCGTGGCGTTTGCCGGAAACCCAACGGTCGATATTTCCGCCGTCGAGCGCGTCAAGTTTGTGATGAAAGAAGGAATTGTTTATGTCCGGCAGTAAGAGGGCGAGGCTCAATATGTAGAGTCACCGTACCATCACGAATCCACAACGGCGTCCACACATAACGGAACAGCCTCTTTGTTTCCACCGAAGATTGTTTCTGCCCTTCCTCCTCAGTACTTTTAGTCCAAGTACAAATGTCCGACATCTCATAAGAGAATACATGGGAAGATTTCGGAAATTTGGCGAAGCCATCTGGCAACGCCATCCCCTCGGGAGTTTCGCGACCTATCTGTCCACATTGGTAGAAGCGACAGGCAATAACGCCTGTCCCACGAAAGAGTTTTAGTAGGACAGACATTCGTGTCTGTCCCAGACCAGATGGCACTCGACGGCATCAAAATTACGCGCCGACACCTTCCGCATTGGACTCTTGAAGAGTCAACGTACTTTATTACCTTCAGAGTTCGTGATGGGAAGTTTTCAATCGAAGAGCAAAAACGCGTATTGGAACATATCAAACTTGGGAACGCCAAATTCTATAATCTTCTCGCTGCACAAGTAATGCCCGACCACGTGCACGTACTTTTGCAGCCAAGGCCCGGATTCGAACTCGCGAGAATAATGAGAGGCATGAAAGGGGCATCGGCAAGAAAACTCAATCAGGCGCGCGGAGAAACAGGTTCGGTTTGGCAAGATGAGTCGTATGATCGAATAGTTCGCGACTATGATGAGCTTATTCAAAAGCTCGAATACATGCTTAACAATCCTGTCAAAAAGAAACTCTGCGAGGACCCGTGGACTTACCACGGCTGGTATTACAACGAAGAAGCCGAAAAGTAGGACATGCATTGCTGTCTGTCTCTGAGAAAAGCGACAGGCAAGAATGCCTGTCCCACAAAAGAGTTTTGGTAGAACGGACATTTGGCGAAGCCATCACGTCGTGATTTGTTTGTCCGTTTTTAGAAGAGGTAAATTGGTGAACGCGTGAACCTCGAATCCGAAATCCTGAAAGAGCATTCCAAGCGGCAAACGTTGAAGATTGCTCGTTGGGTTGGCTCCGACAGGAAGCGGTTTGCAGAACTGATGGAACTCTTCCTACGCGGTGAGCACCGCGTTACACAGCGAGCGGCGTGGATTGTCAGCCACTGCGCGGATGCCCATCCAAAGCTCATTGATCCGTGGCTGCGACCGATGCTGAAGAAAATGAGGGAACCCGGAGTGCACGATGCCGTGCCGCGGAACGTGGTGCACATTTTGCAATTCGTTGAAATTCCCCGCGCGCTGATGGGAGAAATTGCCGCGGACTGCTTCGGATTCTTGAACGACGTTCACACGCCGATTGCCGTGAAAGCATTCTCGATGACCGTGCTGGCAAGAATCGCGGAGCGTGAACCAGGCTTGAAGCAGGAGCTCGAACTGGTCATACGTCAATTGCTGCCCTACGGCGGAGGGGCAATTCAGGCCAGAGGGAAGCAGGTTCTGAGAGAGTTGAACAAAATCTAACGAGTTATCTGAAAGGAAATCATCGTGCGGCAATGCACCATCACCCTTTTTTCGGTTCTTCTTTTCAGCGCGGTTCACGCACAATCTATTCTTACACCGAACAAGAATTTTCCCATTGCTGCCTCGCTTAGAGTGGATCGGGCGCTCTGGCATCAACTTCCGCCCAGTCACAAATCGGTCATTCTTGCGAGCAATCTCATCATAGAACTCAAAGATCAGCGCTCGTTTCTAAGTGACTCTGCCGCAGCGAAGATCGAGGCTTCGTCTGCCGATGAACCCGGATTCCTCGTAGTTGCTCAGCAGCCGCCAACAAAGAGTGGGGCAGTTGAGCGGGCGATTTCCGAAGTTTCTCAAGTCCGCCTTCGCTCGACGGTCGAAAAACTGGCTTCATTCGGCACGCGGCACACATTGTCTGATACGCTGAGCGAAGCGCGGGGCATCGGTGCCGCCCGCAAATGGATATTTGCAGAATTCCAAAGGGCAGCAGTGAATGCTCACGGCAGAATGACGGTTGAGTTCCATCGTACGACCGTTCCACCTTCAGCACGTGTGAAGACATCAACGGAAATTGTCAACGTTGTCGCGTGGCTGCGGCCGCCTACGCGCGAGACGAAGCGTGCGATTATTATTTCCGGCCACTACGATTCGCGCGCGAGCGATGTTCTGGACGTCCTGAGCGACGCGCCCGGTGCGAACGATGACGGTAGCGGCACCGCACTGGTCCTCGAACTTGCAAGAGTGATGGCGAATGTTCAGGTCGAGCGCACTGTTGTGTTTGCCGCGTTTGCGGGGGAGGAACAAGGATTGCTGGGGGCAAACGCCTTTGCAGAATACGCCGCCAAAGAGAGCCTCCAGATCGATGCTGTGCTGAATAACGACATTGTCGGTAATTCTTCGAACGGCGAAGGCAAGACGGAAACCAGATACGTCCGGCTGTTTTCAGAAGCGTTCAGTCCGCTGGACACGGGCGTTGCGTTCCGCCGGCGCATCGCGCTCGGTCATGAAAACGACGGAGCGTCGCGGTCGCTGGCACGCTACATCGCCGATGTGAGTGAACGCTACAATCCCGAGTTTGGTGTGCGGCTGATCTACCGGCTGGACCGTTTCTTGCGCGGGGGCGACCACCGGCCCTTTCATCAACGCGGAATTGCTGCGGTTCGCTTCAGCGAAGCGAATGAGAATTTCGACGGCCAACATCAAAACGTGCGCACGGAGAACGGGAAACACTTCGGCGACGTACCTGAAGCGATGGACTTTGCGTACTTGGCTAACGTCGCTCGCACAAATGTTGCCGCCCTTGCAACGCTCGCGCTGGCACCCGCCTCACCCGAAGGGGTGATCATCCGGCCTGCCCTCGACTATGAAACAACGTTGTCGTGGAGACGGAACTCTGAATCAGACCTTGCAGGGTACGTCGTTCGCATCCGCGAAACAAACGTGGCCACGTGGCAGCACTCAATCTTCACGTCGGACACTTCTGTTACCTTGAAGCAATCGAAAGATGATTTTCTTTTCGGCGTACAAGCGGTCGACAAGGCGGGACACGCAAGCTTGATTCAAATGCCCTCCGTGGCGCGATAGGCTCACGGAAAGCTTCGCAGCAATCCACCTTTCAGGTAAGCGGACGATTGATATTTGCTGCAATCCGCAGTGGTGTATTTTTCCGGAAAGGGTGCTATGTTAATTCCACTCACCATTCAGTTTTTATCCAAGGATTTGTATGAGTCGTGTAAAGAAATTTCTGAAACCACTGCTGTATATTGTCGCGGTTGCGGCAGTCGTCATCCAATTCATCCGACCGACGCAAAACGTTTCTTCGGGTCCGACGGGAAAAGGAATCTCCACGCAGTTTCCTGTGCCGGCAGAAGTCGACCAGATTCTTCGGCGGTCGTGCTACGATTGCCACAGCAACACGACTGTTTATCCCTGGTATGCAAACGTGCAACCCGTGGGCTGGTGGCTGAACGGACACATCAACAATGGGAAGAACGATCTCAACTTCGACGAATTCGCCGCCTATCGAGCGTTCAGGAAATATCGACGCTTCCACGACGTTGATGAACTGGTTTCGAACAATGAAATGCCACTGCCTTCCTACTTGCTGATGCACCGCGATGCAGCTCTTTCTCCCGAACAAAAAACCACACTCATCGTTTGGGCAAACGCGATGCGCGACACGATGAAAGCCCATTTCCCTGCCGATAGCCTCGAGCGACGGCGTGGAGGACAACGACAGCCGAGCCCGTGAACCGACGGGAGTTCATCTCTACCTCCTTCATCTCACTTACAACCATGGAATCTCTAAAGGATTTGCGATCGTTTGGCGAGGCGCTGCCAAGCGCAGAAACGATGCCGATGCTTTTCGTTGGGCACGGGAGTCCGATGAATGCCGTTGAGGAGAACGAATTCAGCGCAGGCTGGCGAAAGGTCGGCAAAGAACTTCCCACGCCCCAAGCGATCTTATGCATTTCCGCCCATTGGGAAACTCGTGGTACTTATGTAACGGCGATGGAGAAGCCGAAAACTATTTACGATTTCTACGGCTTTCCGCCCGAGATGTACAACCTGAAGTACCCGGCGCCAGGAAATTTGGCACTAGCGCAAGAGACGACGACGCTCGTAAAGAAAGCGAAGGTTCAATTGGATTCCGAGTGGGGACTAGACCACGGAAGCTGGAGCGTGTTGCGCAGAATGTATCCCGATGCGAACATTCCTGCCTTGCAGCTCAGTATCGACCACTTCAAATCTCCAGAGTGGCACTACCAGCTCGCGCAGGAGTTGGCAGCGCTCCGGAAAAAAGGCGTGCTCATTCTCGGCAGCGGCAACATGGTCCACAACCTGCGCATGGTCAACTGGGAAAACCCGCACGAGCCGTACGATTGGGCGCAGGAGGCGAACGCGAAGTTCAAAGAGTTGATCGCAGGGGGAAACCATCGGCCGCTCATCGAGTACTCAACACTTGGGAAGGCAGCAATGCTCTCGGTGCCTACGCCCGAGCACTATTTGCCGATGCTGTATATTCTAGGACTGAAGGGCGAACGCGAAGCGATTCAGTTTTTCAACGACAAAGCGGTGATGGGGTCGGTCTCGATGACGTCGTTCCGCGTTGGATAATCGATGACGGCTGTTGAGATAATACGGGAGAACGATTGCTCTCCCGTTTGTGTTTCTGGCGAGGATGAATAAGACACTTCAAACCAGCGAAACACCCATCGCGTGTGAAGTGAGTTTGGAAATGGATTCCGACCCATTTTCTTTGTTCCTTATTTCCAGTGATAATTACGAAGCAACACGTTGAAAAGCTGTTTTCTTCCTTCAGGCGCAAAGAGCTGAACGATCCAACCCTAACGCCGGCGGGAGTCTTGATGCCGCTTTTTGAAAAGCAAGGTGCGCTCCACGTGTTGCTGACCGAGCGAACGCATTCGGTGGAACATCACAAAGGGCAAATCTCTTTCCCCGGCGGGGCTCGAGATAGTGCCGACGCAAGCATTATCGAAACAGCGCTGCGCGAAACGGAAGAAGAAATCGGATTGCCGCGCGAGGGGGTAGAAGTACTCGGCACGTGGAACGACGTTTGGACGCCGACGGGGTTCGTCATCACCCCCGTGGTGGGGTTTCTTTCGAGCGTGCCTTTGTTGAAGCTTAACTCCCACGAAGTCGCGCATATCCTAGAAGTACCCGTAGCCCTTTTTCTCAACCCGACCAAAGAACGGATTGAACAAAAAGTGCGAGACGGAAAGCGGTTTGATATCTACCATTACGATTTTGGCGGAACGGAAATTTGGGGGGCGACGGCGTGGATTACGCGGTCAATTCTTGCGGAGGCCGTTGCATTGGCAGAAGGAAACTAAAAAGCAATTGGAGCAGAAGGATTAGTACGTTATCTTTGTAGTAATCAGTCGTTACTAACAAAGAGATTTGAGGAGTTCGAATGCCACAACACGCATCAGCAGAAAAAAGAGTCAGACAAGGCGCACGCCGCGCCATCCGCAACAAGGGGCGCATTTCTAAAATGCGCACGTTGATCAACAAAGTGCGTACGGAAAAGGACAAAGAGAAGGCTGCCGTTGCGCTCAAGGCGACGGTAAAATTCTTGGACCAAATGGCGGCAAAGGGCCTTATCCACAAGAATAACGCAGCCAATCATAAATCCAAGCTCACCCTTTACGTCAATCGGCTGAAGTAGCGAGCAGTACACTGCTTCCGAAATTCGGAACGCCTCGCTCTCTGAGCGGGGCGTTTGTGTTTCAAAGGCTTCGGGAGGCAATCAATGACGGAACGATGTTCGTTCGCCAGCGTCTCTAGAGCACACATTGGGAAAAACAATGAAATCGATTCAACAAGCCACACTTGCAGGAGGATGCTTCTGGTGTATCGAGGCGATCTTTCAGCGGGTTCAAGGAGTGCAATCCGTCGTTTCGGGTTACACCGGCGGAACCACTGAGCATCCAACATACAAGCAAGTCTGCGCCGGAAGTACGGGCCACGCTGAGGTGGCGCAAGTAAGCTTTGACCTGGACAAAATTTCGTTTGAAGAGGTGCTCGACATTTTTTGGCAGGCACACAACCCCACGACGCTTAACCGGCAGGGTGGCGACGTTGGCACGCAGTACCGGTCGGCAATCTATTGCCACGACGACGCTCAGCACAAGGCCGCGCTTGCATCGAAGGCGGCGGCCCAGAATAAATTCGCAGACCCCATCGTTACGGAAATTCTCCCGTTGAAAACATTCTGGCCCGCGGAGCTCTCCCACCAAAACTATTACAACAATAATTCCGCTCAACCGTACTGCGCGTTTGTCATCAGCCCCAAACTCAAGAAACTCGGCATGGTCTAGGCTCACCTCGAGCCTACAAGAAGAAAGCGCTTGCTTACTTCGTATCGTGCAGGTATATTGAATTCAGATATTTCAAACTTAAATGAAAATGCGAACGACGAAACAATACGGCAAGAAGGCGGATACGGCGCTCAGCATGTGGGTGAAGCTGGTGCGCGCAACGCAGACATTTGGCAAACTGACCCAAGAAAACATCCGCACGTTCGGGTTAACCGAACCGCAGTTTAGCGCGTTGGAGACGTTGGGGCACCTAGGGCCGATGACCATCGGTGAACTTTGTCGCAAGCAATTGGTCAGTGGGGGGAACATGACCGTTGTGGTAGACAATCTGGAAAAAGAGGGACTTGTTGGCCGAACTCGCAGCAAAAACGATCGCCGCGTGGTAACGGTTCGCCTGACTCGCAAAGGGAAGAAGCTCTTTGAGGATATTTTTAGCAAGCACGCCCAATGCGTAAGCGCGATTGCGGCGGTGCTCACGGAAGAGGAGCAAAACCAGCTTGCCGCGCTGACAAAGAAACTCGGGCTTGCCCTAAAAGAAAAAAGCCAAGCCTCCTCGGCGCGGTGAACAAAACAAAAATCATGATAATTTCATAGGAGTCTCAAAACCATAATGACAATCTTTGGAAACCTTTCACGCTACAACGATTCAGGCCGGTTGGCATTGCGCCTTATTCTCGCAGTGATCTTCCTCGCGCACGCACAGTTGAAGTTTGGCACCTGGGGCATGCAGCCTACGGACCAGTTTCCCGCCGCGATGCTCTATATTGCACGGGCGCTCTCTATCTTAGAACCGCTGGCAGCACTCTCGCTGGTTCTCGGCCTGCTTACGCCAGAGACGAACCTTTCCATCGGCGCCTTCATGCTAGCCGTGATATACGTGAAAATCAGCGTATGGCACGCCGGCTTTATTGGAGAGCAAGGCACGGGGTGGGAATTTGATCTTGCGGTGCTTGGTGGAGCGCTGACCCTTCTCTTCGGCGGGGCGGGCAAATATTCGCTTGACTACCGACGCACGCAAGTCCAAAAGTAGCTGTTGACAACCCCGCCAGCTTAACGGGAAGAGCGCAAGGCAAGCGGTATTATTACAGAAGGGACCAACAATGCAACAGTATATGGTGACCATGCGGTGCCCGGAAATTCTCACGGAAGAATTCGTGGGATTAATTCCGGAGCAGCGGGCGAAGGTCGTTGAATTCATGGCTCGCGGCATTCTGACCAGTTACAGCCTCGCCCACGACCGGTCGATCTTATGGGGCACGTTCGTGGCAAATTCTGAGGCCGACGTGCGCGACATTCTGCGTCGGTTTCCGCTGACAAACTATATGGAATCGATCGACGTGCGGCCGTTGATGTTCCACAACGTGATGAACTTTGCAATGCCGCAGTTTTCTCTCAACTGAAAGAGTCAGTTCCTCGCGCCGAATGTCGGCATTGTAATCGGACGTGTGGAAACCTCAATTCGTTCAAGCAATTATAGCGGCAGACGTGGCCGTTTTGGGAATCAGCGGAGTCGTTAAGCATGGGGCCAATCCAATGAAGCAAGTATTTGGAGTTCTTTTTTTAGCATCGATCGCGTTATCGCAACAACCCGCTCCGTTGTCGGGCCACCAGCAAGCCACCGGATGGAGCGTTGACAAAAATCATTCGAGCGTCTCATTTTCGGTCGCCCATCTTGTGTTCTCAGAGGTTTCTGGAAGATTTCGCGACTTCGACATCAACGTCTATGGAAAAAAAGAAGATTTCACCGACGCGACCTTTTCCGCGGTGCTCAAGGTGGACAGCCTCGATACCGGGAATTCACGGCGCGACAGCCACCTACGTGCAGACGACTTTTTCAACGCAGCGAAATTTCCCGAAATTCGTTTTCAAAGTACATCGCTCGAAAAATCTCCGGACAATACCTACAAGATCAACGGCAACCTGACGATTCGCGACAGCACCAGGTCGGTAACATTCGATGCGGTATTGAAGGGAATGATCAAAGGAAGTCAGGGAACAACCGCCGCGTGGAAAGCCACCCTGAAAATCAATCGGTTCGACTACAACCTCAAATGGAGTCGATCGACCGACTCAGGGGGGCTGGTGGTAGGAGAAGAAGTGACCATTACACTCGTCGTAGAACTGCGAAGGTTGGGGGCGTAGTTGTCAACGCACTGGGGAGACCATGACGGGCTGCAGTTTCTACGTCGAGACGTGGTGGTTATTTCGATGATCCAGAATCGGCTGGGGCGTGCGCCTCATCGTGCGACTCAATCGGCTCAAGATGCGTGAGAATGTTGACGGGGATGTTCGAACGATGCTTTACAGCTTCTTCAAATTCCGTCGCGATGCGATGAGCATCCTCGATGGAAGTATGCCGATGAAACAGCAGGTGCACTTCTAACCACGCCGAAGCGCCGCTAAACCGCGTGCGTAGTTCGTGAAATTCCAATCCGCGGGTGATTGTTTCTTCGCGCGCAATCTCTTGCAGCCGCGGCCCGAATTGCGGATTCTGTTCATCCATAAGTCCGCCCACCGATTGCCGGATAAGACTCCCTCCAGACCACAAAATGTTGAGCGCGACCGCAATTGCAAGAATGGGGTCGAACGGTTTCCATCCGGTCATCAGCACAAGCACCAAGCCGACGATCACCCCCAAACTGGTCCACGAATCTGTCAACACGTGCTTGCCGTTTGCAACGAGAATGATAGAGTGACTTCGTTTTCCTTGCCAAACCAGGTAGGAACCGAGTCCGGCGTTGATGAGCGTAGCGCCGAAAACGAAATAGATTCCGCTTTCAAGTTGCTCGATTTGCAATCCCCCTACCCACTTCTGAATCGCTTCGTAAATAATGACCCCAGCGGCAATGACAATCAACATTCCCTCCATACCCGCAGAGAAGAAACTAATCTTGTCGTGTCCATACGGATGGTCGGCATCGGGCGGTTTGAAGCTCAGCCACAGACTGAACGTAGCAAACGAAACTGCGAAGACGTGGATGACCGATTCTGCGGCATCCGAAAAAATTGCCGCCGAACCCGTAATGATGAACGCGTACGATTTTCCAGCGAGCATCAGAAATCCGACGGCGAGCGAAAGGCGAATGGAAAATTGAGGTGGAGCAGCAACCGACTGGATCATGGCTGGGTCAGATTTTGAGGATCCACTTCATTCGGTGCATGGCGTAGGCGATGCCGTAGAGACCAAGTGCGAACGCGATGGAATGAAGAAAAGAGGCGAGCATCGGATCGCCGATGGGAAGAAAGAACGATTGGTAATACCAGGCCTTCAGCGAAACAACGGCGCCCTCAGCAGTCCTCCATTTGATCAAGGATGTGAGCCTGCCGATGATCCCGGCAAGAACAAAGACAACGATTGCGTTTTGCCCGTAAATCTCGAAAGGTTTAGACCACCCGCGAATGCCTTGCACATCAATGAGCCAGAAACAAGAGGCAAGACAGACAAGCGCGAGTCCGGCCATGAAAATGCTGTACGAGCTTGTCCACATGTTCTTGTTGATGGGAAGCCAGCTGTCGCAAACTAATCCAAACAACATCAAAACAACTCCGCCAAAGAGCATCCAGGCCGTTTGCTGTTCGCGAGAGTGCGATTGCCGAAGAAAATGACCGGTGAAGACGCCAAACATCGTGGTGGCGATGGCGGGAATGGTGCTGAAGATTCCTTCGGGATCGAACCCTGGCGCAGGCGATCCAGACCACGTATGTCGACGCAGCAGATGCGAGTCAATAAACCAACCGAGATTTCCCTTTGGAGTCCAGACGCCAACGCCAAACTCGGGCACATTGATCGTCTTCACCAACACCCAGTAGAGAGCAAGTAATCCCCACGTCAAGGCAAGCTGCGTTCGCACGGAAAAGTTGAGAACAATCAATGCGCTCACAAGATAACAGACGGCGATCCGTTGGAGAACTCCAGGAATGCGAATTGTTGCTAGCGAGAAATTATGGCCGAAGGCAAGCCCGAAGGGAAATCCTGCCAGCAACATTCCCAGCGCGAAAATAATTACCGACCGTCGAAGCACGTGCAACGCCAGCGCGCCTTTATTGTCGCCCCGCTCGATGCGTTTGCTGAAGGAGAAGATCATAGCCACACCGACGATCCACAAAAAGAAAGGAAAAATCGTGTCAGTATACGTCCATCCATCCCACGCGGCGTGTTTCCACGGAGCGTAGATGTGTCCCCAATCGCCGGGGTTGTTCACGAGCATCATTCCAGCGATTGTTGTCCCGCGAAACACATCCAGCGAAACGAGACGCGAAGAAGTGGAGGGGGATTCCATCGTGTGATGGGTTATGGGAGAATAACTACCACGCAGTGCCAGATCGGAGGAAGACCACAGCAAACCAACCGATCAACAGGGCGGCAAGAATAAGAATTCGAAGTTTTGTGTTCTGAGACATAGAGTACTCGAGGAAAGGACGGAGAAAAGATAGAGACTATTCGATGGACAAGCAAAATGCGATGAGGAAAACTTTCCGTGTTTGGCTACCGCAACAAAGGCCGTGGTTGCAATTCTTCGAATTTCATCGTTCCGATAGGATACTGCTCCCAGCCGCGAAAATCAAAATGCCACCATTCCCATTCGTATACGGCAAACCCATTCGCCTCCATGGCCGTGCGTAGCAGTTCACGATGCCAACGTTGCTGCGAAGTTCCGCCCGCATAATGGGGATAGGCACGCTCGGAAAACTCATCATAACCGCTCACCATTTCCACAGGCTGGCCGGTGGCAATCTCATACAACGTTAGGTCGACCGCACAGCCTCGGTTGTGGCGCGAACCTTTTGCCGGATCGGCCACAAAGATGCGTTGCGATTCCGGAGTCGCTTCCCAGAACATTTTGGTGACATACCACGGACGGTAGGCATCGTGGATGAGTAGTCCGTAGCCCCGCTTGTTCAACCACCGATGAGCCTTCAGCAAACCATCAGCAGCAGGTCGTTGCATGAATGCGCGAGGCTGGGAATAGAATTTCTCCCCCATAAAGTTATTCGCGGAGGCATACCGAATGTCGAGCCGGATTGTTGAATCCAGGCGAGCAAGCTCCACAAGATCCGGCTTCAGAAAGTTTGTTTTTTCCAATGGAGGCGTTGCGGCAAATGCCAACGCTCGAAGTTCGTCGATTCCCTTAAGCGTCTTGATTTTGAACGTCTCACCAAACTCACCATCCAGGTTCACGCGGTGGAACTGTTTTTCTCCAAACGAGAATGCGGCACCAACGCCACTCGCTCTTCGGGTAAACCGCAGCAGTTCGTCAACACCCAACGGCGAGAGAAGAAAAGCAAAAGCTGTATCGTCAATCGAGGCGAGAGGAATGAAAGCGCGTTGCTTTGAAGCGAGTTCTAATCTGCCACCATCTTCGCGAACGTAGACCGTCTCACGCCCGTTCGTATATTCGCCAATCAACCCACGCCACGAAGAGGGAGGTTGATTCGGTTTGGCGGACTGTCGAGCGAAAAGAGTGCTAACAAGCACCAGGCAACAAGCGATCAGTATTCGTTTGATCATCAATACCCTCATCGGTTAGCAGTCGCAGAGAAAATCAATTCGAGTCAGTAGGTTCTTAGAAGTTCATGACTATACGCATCCGCTTCAGCATTGGCTGGATTTCGCGGTCCCAGAATTTCCACGTATGCCCGCCGGGCATTTCGTGGTATTCAAACGGAATGTTCCAGGCACGGAGCGAATCAGTCAGCTCGCGGTGAATCGGCAGAAACTCACGAAACGAATCTTGTATACCCACGGTCAAATAAAAATATTGGGTGGTATCTCTTTTGTGTAGCGCAAAGAGTTCGAATACGTCGTGTTCATGGTTGAAGGCGCGCAGATCAGCCGTGGTCTGGCTATTCATCCTTTTCAGCGACGCAGCGATCAACCGGCCTATGGGGTGTGTGGTGTCATCCAACTCACGCGTAAATGTCAGCGCTCCGCTCAGGGCGCCCACGAATTGGAAGCGATGCGGATGCCGGAGCGCGATCACCAATGCGCCGTAGCCGCCCATCGAAAGTCCTGCAATCGCCTGCCGCGATGTGTCGACGGAGTAGTTCTCCTGAATGTAACGAGGGATATCGGTGACAAGATAGTCTTCAAACCGATCTTGGGTCTTGAAGGGCGAGTTGACATACCAAGAATTTTCTGCATCAGGCATCACGACAATCAAGGGAATATTCTTCAAATAGTCGACAAGCTGTGTACGTTGGCTCCAGTTGGTATGATTTCCGCCGAAACCGTGCAGAAGATAGAGTGTGGGATACTTCTGCCGAACGTCATAGTGGTCAGGCAAAAACACCGAGATCGATTTTGTCCTGCCCAAACTGTTTGAATAAAGGCTATCGAGGATGAGCGTCGGTTGGGAAAATCCAACGGAGGCCAGGAGAAGAATACTCGCAAGCACCGACCGAAAGAAGTTTGATGGAAAAGATCGTGCCACTATTTCAGAGTTTAGATTCAAGCGAGTTCAAAGCATGCTGGCACGCTTTCGCAAAAGCCATTCAAGCGCAAAACAGAGCAGCGTTGCTGCGAGACTCCATTCATTGTTCCAAAGTGCGAACTCAGAGGAACGCACAATCTCTCTTGCTTGAAATCGTGGCATCCGCGCCACCGCATTTGCCAGTCCCGTTAGGTTTGTGGCGTGGAAATATGTTCCGCCGGTCTTTTCAGCAATCAGTTCCAACACGCGCCAGTTCATTTGAGTTTCTTGAAATTCTACGTTGGCGCCTCCAACACTGAATGTCCCGCGCGCTCTACCGAGAAGCTTCCCACCAGTAACGACCTCAGCCGCATACGTGTAATTCCCAGCTTCAAGGAGGTCGAACCCACCTTCGAATTGACCGCTTCCCAAGGACTCAAGACTAGCCGCAACTTCACCACTGCCCGAGGGCACCCGAACAGTCACGTGTGCATCATCGATCGGTTGAAGATTATCGTCGTACACTTGCGCAGAAAAAAGTGCGCGCTCGGAAGAAAGAAACACATCCTTCACTGGCTGCACTCGGATGCGACGGTCGTCGTCTCGCGTAGTCAGCCAGCGAACTGCGTTGCTCAAAAACTGGTCAACGGCGTGTTGTCCATCTTCACCATGCATAGTCCACCGGCGCAAACCATATCCGAGGAATGCAACGGACTTCAATGTGTTCACATTCCGCCACACGATCATCGGGTCGGTTAACGGGGCGACTGCGAGTCGCTTTGTGGCGAGAATCTCCCCATCGGGTTTGACCTTGAATATCGCTTGCGTGGTCAGGAGTGGTGGGAGCGAACTCCAAATCGTTGAAGGCGCGTTGTTGATTTTGAATAGAACATTGCTCCGCTCAGATTCGGGGAGGCTAAGAAAGGCGTCGAACTCATTGGAAGACCCTTGTTGAACGGACACCGGAAGAGCCCGTTCAAGCGATTTCAATCTTGGAGTATCGATTGTTCTGCTGAGAATGAACAGCAACGGCTTGCCCTGTTGAAACTGGTCCAGCAGCGCAAGGATTGTTTGCGGGGGGGAACTCGGCCCAGGAAACCCGACGAGCACGACGCAGTCATTATTCGTGATAACAGATTCAGTCACGGGGCCTTCGTAGAATTGTCCGCCACCGCGCTCGACAAAGGTCTGCACCTTCAAATCTTTGTCAGATTCTAATGAATGGCGAACGGTGGACACATCTGCGGAAGGAGCGCCAGCGATCAAGAGGACACGCAGCTGGCTCTTCAGCACCTTGACGGCAACCATCTTCCGATTATTTCGCGTTGTCGCCTCGCCTGGCAACAACGACACCTCGACGATGAGCTGCTGAATCCCTTCGTGCTCTGGTTTGAACGTGAATGAAATGGGATAGTCACGCACGCCGGGTTCCAGCGTAATCGTTGCCCTGTCAAGGATATCGCCACCACTCCGGAGGATGACCTCGACGCGTTCGCCACTCATGCCCGCGCTCCGCACGGTGGCGTTCAGCGGAATGGTGCTTCCGGGATACGCGATTTCGTTCGTGAGTATTGACCGAACGGAAAGATCTTTGGGTGTACTTGTATCTCCAACGCCGACGGTAAAGACAGGAATACCCAGCGCCTCAGCAACGTACGCGGGATCTTCGCCCGCCGTTGCATTCCCGTCAGTGAGCAGAACGATGGCTTGTGTATTTTCATAAGGATCGTGTTTGGCAAATGCGAATGCCTCAGAAATGTTTGTACGTTCCCCGTCGAGACGGAACGAATCCGGCGAAAGCGTGAGGACCTCTCTTGCTGACGCGTCGAACGAAACAGCTTTTATCGCGCCGATCGTTGAGAGGCGCTGAAGGTCTGCAGAAGCGACGACGCTGCGAAGTTGGTTGGCGCGACTGCCAGATTTATCTTCCAGCGTCAGACTCTGCGAATTATCCACCAGCACAACCGTTCTCGGTGGTTCCGTCGACCGATGAACGAAGGAGAGGATCGGTTCTGTAAGCAAAGCAAAGGCGAACGATAATCCGAGTGTGCGTAGCGCGATGAGTGTGCGCTTCAATCGCGGTGCGACCGGCGGCACGGTATTCCGGTAGGCAAACGTGGCCAGCAGCACGGCGACGAAAACGACAGCAAGAAGCAGAAGTGGAGCGAGCGAACTGGAAATGCGAACGTCGGGCATGCGTTACTTGAGCAGCACCATTTTTCCAGACAGAATTTTTGTGGGGGTCTTTAGCCGGTAAAAGTACAATCCCGTGGGAACAACTTTGCCGAAGTCATCGCGAGCGTTCCACGCGAACCGGTTTGACCGGACACCGGGCACGGCAATGCCGCTGAACAGCGAACGGACTCGCTCACCAAGGATATTGTAAACAGTAAGCTCAACCGGTTCAACTTTTGATGCGTCAAATTCAACATACGTTATCAGGTTGAACGGATTCGGATAATTTGGATACAATCGGTAACGGTTCGGAATTGCGCTGCTCATTGAAAACATACTTTCAGGGGCGTTGTATGGACTCGTGCGTCGTTTACCGGAATTGTCGCGGGCGGCGATGTAACAGACAAAGGTCGCATCGATCTCCCCTTCACGAATCCTCACAGAGTACTCATCGGTGCCGACAACCTGGAGCATCGCCTTCGATTGAAATGCCACATCTGTCGGACGCTTGAAAAACAGGCGCACGGAGTCGTCGGCGAATGCGTACTTGGACTTCAGCAAAATGGAAACATTAAAGAATGTCGTGTCGCCAACAATTACCGTACGAATGGTCGGTGAATTGCTGAAGACAAGTCCATAAAATAGCACGGCCTCATAAGCATTCAACTTGCCTGCGCCGTAATAAACGTTCGGCCAAGTTGAGGTATGCGTCGGGTCGCTATCGATGGGATGCGTCGCCGTCTGCATCAGTGACTCGCGGACCTGCATCGGTGTGAGCTCAGGATGTGCGGAAAAGACAAGTGCAGCTACCCCGGCTGTGAGCGGCGTGGAAAGCGATGTCCCGTTGACAAGAACATAGCCAGAGAGCTTATTAGGGTCAGCGGATTTTACAGCTACCCCCTGCGCCACAACATCCGGCTTGATTCGCCCATCTGACGTAGGCCCAGTTGAACTGAATGAAGCAATTTCTCCGAAGGAGAACGTCGCTCCAACGGCTATGATGCTATCGGCGTCAGCAGGAGTAACAAGCGAACCAGTTAGCCCAGTTTGAGCTTTCCAGACGGTATCAGTCGGAATACCTCCTACACTGCGGAGAATCGTTGTGTCTTGGCGTGCCCATCCTTCATTACCCATTGCAGTCACCAAGAGAACTCCTTTGCGAGACGCCATGCTTGCTGCAATGGACGTTACAGCTGACCGTCCATCCTTCAGTGAATACACGATATCTCCGGAATTGAAAGATCCGACCGGGTCCAGGTCATCGTAGCCCAGCGAGGTCGAAACCACGTCACATCCTTCACGCTCCAACCATTCGAGTGCAAAGACGTAGCGATCCATCTCGATTTGCGTCTCGGTGGGGTTGTATTCCGTCTTTGCAAGGATCATAGAAACGCCGAATGCAGGCCCAACAAGTTCACCGCTTGCGAAACCCGCAAGTGCTGACATCGTGTAGCACCCGTGGTCGCCTTGTCCTACGGCGTCATCTTTCTCCCTGCTTGTGTTGGAGTCGGCTTGAATCCAATCGTACTCTTTGAGAACTGGAATTCCCTTCAGCGCGTTGTGTGTTCTATGATTGTTGTAACCGTTGTCGATCATGCCGACCAGCACACCGCTACCGATGATGCCAAGGCCGTGCACTTGCGGTACGGAAATATTGCTGAGCTGCGTGATGGAGCTTCCGTAGTCGATGCCGTTGACAGATGTTGACTTCAGGAAGGCGGGCTCACTTGCAACGGGACGCACTTCCACTCGAGGAAGGCGCGTCCGTCCGATTTCGGCGACCTCGCGAACGGTTCGAAGGAGACGAATCTGGGCTGCCTGCAGTGGTGTCGCTTCAACCGAAAGCGCATTTAGCCAGCGTGATTCTCCCTCTATTCGCACACCCTGTGCTTGCAGAAGAGATTTATGCTCGGGCCGGACTGGAAGGTCGTATGCATCGATTAATCGATCGGGGGGAAGAACTTTCGCACGCCGTCGTAAAGCGCGCTCAGAAATTCCGAGTGCGGTAGGCGTTGCCGATGCATTGAGCAAGGGTTTGTCCTGAAAGTAGACCCAGTAACGGTGTCCGAGGTTCTCTTGCGCGTGCAAACTCTTGCTGAGGATTTCGAGCACAATAGCGAAGAAGCAGCCGCTGCGAAAAAGAGAACGCATTACTTCAACTCTGCAAGCAGTTTTTCTACTATCTGAACGGCGGAGACCCCCTCCGCCTCTGCGTTGAAGCTCGTGACGATTCGATGGCGCAACACCGGAGCAGCAATCGCACGCACGTCGTTGATATCCGGCGTTGCGCGGCCCTGAAGAATCGCGCGTGTCTTTGCCCCAAGGATTAAGTATTGCGAGGCGCGCGGTCCGGCGCCCCAGCGAATCCAATTCTTGACGAAATCAGCTGCGCCATTACCGTGCGGGCGCGTAGAAGCCGCGAGATTGACGGCAAACTGAATCACATTGTCTGCTACCGGTACGCGTCGAACTAGGTTCTGGAATTCTATAATTTCATCCGCGGTCAGCACCTGCTGCACCGACGCAGCGTATTGGCTGGTCGTCGAGCGAACGATTGCAACTTCATCCTCTCGAGATGGATAATCGAGCCAGACGTTGAACATAAACCGATCCAACTGTGCCTCGGGGAGTGGATACGTTCCTTCTTGCTCGATGGGGTTCTGCGTGGCGAGCACAAAGAATGGTTCATCTAACGCGTAGGTCGTCCCCGCAGCGGTAACGTGATGTTCTTGCATTGCCTCTAGCAATGCAGCCTGCGTTTTTGGCGGTGTTCGATTTATTTCATCTGCGAGTACGATGTTTGCAAACACAGGCCCTTTGACAAACCGAAATGCTTTCGAACCCTTCGACACGTTTTCCTCAATAATCTCTGTGCCGGTGATATCGCTGGGCATAAGGTCAGGCGTAAATTGGATTCTGCTGAATTTCAAATCGATTGCCTGCGCCAGAGTTTTGATCAGCAAGGTTTTGGCGAGGCCCGGAACACCGACCAGCAGACAATGCCCCCGTGAGAGCAACGCCATGGTCAGGTGCTCCACAACAGAGTCTTGGCCAATGATGACTTTGCCTATTTCGATTTTCAGCCGGGCGTATCCATCGGCAAGTGCTTTGACAGCACCGCTATCGGTGCGCTGAGTAGGGGTTTTGGCCACGGTTCTTCTTTCTGCCGGTTTCAGTTCGGCGTCAGTCGGTTTTCAACGAAAATTGTCTTGCGAAGCTCTGCGAGCCATTCTGTATTCTGTTTGTTCCGCTTCACGTAGAGCGCAAGCTGTTCGACGCGTGGATAGTCGGTTGCGAGCGACATAGTGTGAGCGGGAGTTTTTCTGCGAAGCCAAACGATGTGATAGCCGTACGAAGACCCAAGCGTTAGACGTTCCGGCTCGCTGATCGACCCGCTAGGAAGAAGGCGAACGGTCGATGAAAACTCAGGAGTCAATTGATCCGCCGTCAGTTTTCCTAACTCCCCGCCGATGGATTTTGTCTCATCGTCTTCGGAATATTTCTTAGCGAGCTCGCCAAAGGACTCACCCGCTTGGGCACGGCGCTTCAGTTCGCGCAATTGTCGAACGCAGGTGGAATCGTCTTCGGCGGTTTTTTCAATGCGCAGCAAAATGTGTCGCACGCGTACCGATTCACCACGCCGCTCAATCAATTGCATAATGTGCAGGCCGAAGGGCGTCTTGACAATGTCGGAAATCTCCCCTTCTTGCTTCAAACCGAATGCGACCACCTCGAAATCGTGGACCAATTCACCACGCTTGGTAAATGGAAGTTCTCCACCGTTCGCCGCTGTGCCGTCTACTGAATAGCGTTTAGCAAATTCCGCAAAACTTCTTCCCGCCTTGACGCTATCGAGGATGCTTTTGAGTTTCGCGCGCGTTTGCACTTCTACCTGAGAGTCGGCTTTTGGCACGACGAACAAATGGCTGAGTTCAAATTCATCGGGCACCTGCGGAAGACTATCGCGGTAGGTCTCAAAAAACTCTTCCGCCTCTCGGTGTGAGATACTGAGCGAACCCTCGTGCGACTGTTGCACACGCTGCGCGAGCAATTGCTTTCGTATGTCATCACGGTATTCGCGTCGGATGCGGCTGATTGGCTTGCCGTATCGATGTTCGACCAGGGCCTCCGAGCCCATCTGCCGTACGAGGGAAGTGATGCGCTGGTCCATGGCGCGTGCCACTTCGTCGTCGCTGATCACCACGCTGTCGATAACCGCTTGAGCGAGGACCAGTTTTTCGCTGATCATCGACTCGAGAATCTGTGGCTTCAATCCGGGCTGGGTGGCATCGAGACGGTTTTGCAGTGCGTAGAAGGTCAAGCGATCGTTCAGTTCTGATTCTGTGATGATTTCCTTATCTACAACCGCAACAATCCGGTCGATCAGGGTTTGCGCCTTCAGTGAAACTGCGCAACTTATCATAAAGAGCAGGGAAAGAGGTTTCATAGTTCTTCGTAGTGCTACGTTATTCATCACGGGATGTTCCCGATGTTGAGGTTGACGAGGGTACCCCGGAAACAAAAACTTCAACGGTGTGGGATGCGCGAAGGTTTGCGAGCAACCCTTCATATTTCCGACGTCGGCGTTCGACGGTAAGTCGTTGTTCAATTTCATTGCGGATAAAACCAATCTCCGGTATCTGACCTTGCCGCATTAGTTTCCAAGGGATCAGTATGTAGTAGCCATTCGTGGTGCTTACTGGAAAGGAAGGTTCACCCTCTTTGATGTTCGTGGCCACGCGCCACAACTCTTGCGGTGCGAGCGTTGCCTGAGTATAGTAGGTCGAATCGATTATGGCAACCACACGGGCAGCGTCCGAGCCCGTAAGAACATCTGCCACCGTTTTTGTCCATCCGTTGCCACGAAGAACGGCATTTCGGAATTCTGTTGCGGCATCGCGGCTGTTCATCAGTACGAAGCTCACAAGCACTGCGTCGTGCGTAAGCACAAATTCCGATTGATGTGCCTCGAAATATTCGCGGATCTCCTGTACTGCATTGTGAGTCGTAGCCGTATTGTAGATTTCCTGGTCGAGCAAGGCCTGAATCGCCAGGCGACGGCGGATATCGTTCACCCGCGCGTCAATCTCCGGGGTTTGATGGAGATTTCGTTTGCGCGCCTCGGCAAACAGTAACTCGTCGTTCATCCAACGCTGGATGTATTGCTGTAACTGTGCATCGGAAACTCCCGCAGCGGAATCAAACTGCGCTCGAACTTCCTCCAGCGTCAATGCAGTATTATCGATTCGTGCGACAGTGGTACCCCCACGTTCCGGTTGACTACATCCGAACACCAGCGCAGCCAGCGCGCAGCACCAAGGGCTACTTCGCCTCACGTCGTGCCCCCTTAAATGCCTCGGCAAGCGTTGTTTCATTCACGGTTACAGCGAATTTTTTCTTCAAGGTTGAGATCCATTCAACTTCCCGCCGTTTGGACGCCGCATCCTGATAGGAACTGGAAAGTTCCGCGGTGGCTTCCTCGAATGTCTTCTGACGCGCTGCGTCGTAGACGAGAGTTTTGAGAATCGACCAACCATTTTCATTCTTGAATGGCGCGGAAACACTGTCGAGCGTCATCGATGAAGCTTTTTGGCTGAGCGGAGACTTGTCAACCGGCATGAGCTCCCACAGGCCGTGCCGCTCTTTGTATCCGGGCCGCATGGTGTATTGATCCGCAACAGCCAAAAAACTTTCGCCGGATTGGAGTTTCCGGTAAGCAGCCCAAGCAAGACTATCGGTGGTAACAAAAATTTCCGCAAAACTCACACGGTCGGGCCATCGGTAACGATACCCCGTGGTATCGTAGTGTAATTTCAACACCGAATCGTTCACGAAGACTTTTTTCCAGACCTCATCCTGCTCGATGCGGTACATCAATACGCCGTCGCGATATTCATCCATTAGCTTGGCAAGGGCAGGATGGCGTTGTGGGGCAGTTTTGGCGTGCTCCTCCAGCAGGTCCGCATCTGCAATGCGTTTGATCATGGTTTCGACGTTCGATGGCGTGAGCAAGGATAAACGGAATTCTTCACCCGATTCGATGCGATTCACGATATCCTGCACGGTCCGCGTAATTGCCCCGACGGAGTAAATCCTTCTCGTTCGCCATTCCGCTGGAATTGCCCGTTTCCACGCACTGTCTCGAGCGGTTAATGACGAATCGAATGCACGTTCGAACTGATACAGATTGGTAAGGTCGTACTCTAGCCTGTATTGCGCACGAAGGTGAGCGAGAAATTGTGTGTAGTCAGTCTCGAAGCGCTGTTGCTGGTATGCTTGCTTCATCTCACGCACGTTTTCTTCATACGAACCAATTCCGTTGAAGGCATTTGCGCGAAAGAGGTGGATACCCATGCGAGACTGAACCGGAATGCTTACGGAATCCTTCTCGAGCTGAAACACCACGTTCGAGATTTCGACCGGCAATCGATTCCGTTCAAAGACGCCGACCCGACCCTTTGCCGCGACCGTCCCTTTATCCTTGCTGTAGGAAAGGACTGCCTGCTCAAAAGTCAAGGTGCCATTCATGATTTGCCGGTACACTGTATTCGCGGTATCGAGGAGGTTGCCAGCTGTATCGGCCCCCTCGGCTCGGAAGAGAATGTGGCTCAGGTCGACAGCCCCTTTACTGGGCTGGCGCCCCGTGAGTTTAATGACGTGATAGCCAAACTGAGTGCGAACGGGGTAATGTGCAATACCGTTGATCGGAAGAGCATAACACGCATCTTCAAATTCAGGCACCATCCTGCCGGTTGAAAAATATCCAAGGTCGCCGCCGTTCATCATTGCACTCGGATCTTCCGAGAAAGCATCAGCCAAAGAATCGAATGGAGCTCCAGCCTCTGCAAGCTTGATAATCTGCACCGCCTTGGTGTACGCGGAGAGCGTATCGGAATTTCCCGTTGAATCCTTCCTAATCTCAAGGAGAATATGGCTGCAGCGAAGATCCATCTTCTTTCGCTCGTACAGCTCCTTCAGACGCGGCTCGATGATTTCCTTTTCCACGGCGTAGGACTGCGCCACGGTGGTTCGGTATGCCTGAAGCTCGCTCACGATCGCAGTATCCGCCTGCAGGCCAAGCGCCTTTGCTTCGGCAACCTTTAGGCGAAATTTGAGCAAGAGATCCAGAAACGCTTTCCGCTCAGCGGCAGTCGATTTTTCCCCATTTTCCCAACCGCCGTTGTTCTTAGCGAATTGTTCTTCAAATTCCCTGAGCGTGACTTGTTCAGAGCCATAGGTTGCGACAACGGGCGTTGAGGATCCGCACCCGGTAAGCAAATAAAGGCAACACCCAGCAAGAATAAGAACTATGCGATTCATAAACCTTACATTTTTGCGGTTAGACAGGAAAAAAGTCAGTAGCAAGCCCACCGCTCCCGCCCGTCTCTGCCGGCTACTGACTGCAACAAAAAAATACCCAAATTTGCACGGGTACGCAAGGTACATCTTGAAACACCAAAGCCCTTCGGCTTGCGGGCAGGAAGGGCTTGAGGAATTACTGAGTCGAACTACGTTCTAGCGCTTTGCGATTTCTTTTTTGCGCTTCAATATCTGATTCGCGCGCCATTGCTCCATCGTAAACCATTGCACCGCCGCAGACGACTGCACGAAGTACTTATTCGTCGCCTTGTTGAACACAAACCGGAGTTGCATTCCCGCGTATGAAATCTGTGCAGAAAATTTTGCGTTGGCAACCGTGCTGTCAATGAAATCGTCACACTGAACCGAGGCGAGCGAACCTAACAGAGACTCAACCACGCCGCTCTGCACCGAATCTCTACCCAGCATCCAAACACTGTCTTTGAACGAAAGGGCAAACGTCGTGTCGCCGTACTGATACTTGACTTCTTTGATCTGCTCGCGCGGCACCGTTACGATATTTTTGTCGCGCCAATCTTTGAGCGGTTTGTTAAACACGTAGCCGAACGAGCCATCCACCAATGTCACGTCGTTGGAATTTGCCAAACGCACATACTGTTCGCTGTAACTCTGGCTGTTCTTGCCCACGATGAATGAGGCTCTCTCTGCGCGCCCCTGTGAGATAGCCACGAGCGTACCGGTTGAATCCACTTGAAAGACAGATTGCTTTTCGGGCTTCGTGGAGACGACGCTTTTGACGTTGAGATGTTTTGATTGATGAAGCACCTGCCCGACCGCATTTTGGTCTGCTTTGTATTTCAGCGGTGCGGTGATAAACCACCCCACTCCCTGTTTTTCTAGCGTGACGGAGCCGGTTGCAGATTTAATGGCGATCTTGTCAACCGCAAGAGAATCGATCTGGACAAGCGGTTGGCCCTCTTCGGCGGACGCGCTTTGCTCGCCGGGTTTCATTGTAACGAGCCACGCCGCAGCGCCAAGGAGCACCACAAGTGCGGTCAGTATGAGTGTATTGCGTTTCATAGTTGTCGGGGAAATACCTAGTTCAAAATTCCAAATACCAATCTATCTACAGAGCGGCTTCGAGCGACTTTCTCAGAGAAATTCTCCTCCGCCATCGGAAGAGACCGTAGCCGATGATGAGCAGCGGGGGAGCGAAGAGGTTGAGGTACTTCCAGAGCTTCTTCGAACCGTCGTCGATTTGCTCGAGCGGCGGCACATTGACATTCTTTGAGCGGATCGTGATCAAGCCCGCATCATCCGCAAGGTAGTCGGCAATATTCTGGAAGAAGGTCAGATTGCTTTTGTTCGTCAAGAATTCATCTTTCATAAAGTCCCCATCGCCGACCAGCAGGATGCGTGTCTCGGGGCTTGTTGCTGCAACCGGTGTCATCGGCTTTCCCTGAAAGTAACTCTTGAACGAACCTTCTACCACGGCAGCGAGCGGAATACCCGACTCTGAAAAATCTCCGGGCTGGGGTTTTTGGAAGGGGTCGATCATCGCAAACCCTATCTGCCGTCCGGAGCCCTTTGATGAGCGCGCCAACACTTCCGCGCGCAATCCCTTGCCGCTTGCGAGACTCGTATCCACTGAGCTGACGAAATAGAAAATCAAGTTCTGCAAATCCTTCACGATGGCGTTCGACTTGTTGAAGTCAGAAACGTTCGGCAACAGCACAAACGGAACCTGACTCTGAATCTGAAATGGCCCCTGCTGCTGCACCACGCTGATATTTGCGCATTGCTTATCGCGCACCAAATCGCCGTTGATGCGAAGTCCGTAATTTTCTAACAAATCTTCGAGTCCCAACTCCACGGGTTGAGCAAAGCGGTATTGCGAATTCAGGTTTGCCGTCATCTTGTTCAGCAAAAATGCGACCTTCCCGCCGCGCATCACGTACTGGTCAAGTGCATACTTGGCTGTATCGGAAAATTTTGTTGTGGGGGAAATGACAAGCAATGCTGCCAAGTCGCCCGGCACCGTAGCGTTTGCGGCTGCAAGATCAACGGGCGCCATTTCGTATTGCTGACTCAACTCTTGGTTTGCCCGCTGCAACTGTGCCACCGCAGGCTCGCCGTGGCCAGTCGTGTAGCCGATACGCTTCTTCGTGCGCTGTGTCAGTCGCTTGATGGCGCTACTGAGATCGTACTCGAGCGAACTAAGGTTCTGCACGACGGGGAGTGTTTCCTTCCGGTCTTCGTACATCAACACAACGCCAAGGTTGGCGCGCTTCACCTCAAGCTTATCATTGTTGATGACTTGCACTTCTACGGGAGGAATGCCCTGTTTGCGTGTCTCTTCTTCCCCCTTTGTCCCCTCCGGATTGATGAATTCAAAATGCAAGTTCCCGCCCGCATAGGCGCGATACTCGTTCAGAATATCCAGCGTGGCGCGGCGATTATTATTGTAGGGGGCGGGAAGGTCTTCGGTGAAGTAGGCCTTGACCGTGATCCGGTCGTCAAGATTTCGAACGAGTGCCTTGCTCGCATCGGAGAGCGTGTAGACCTTTTGCTTGGTCAGGTCGAAGCGCGTAAAAATCCGGACGCTGATAAAATTCAGAAGCACGAGGCTGCCAAAAACCAGCACGGCGCGTGTTAGAGATTGAGTTCGGTGGTTATTCATTATTCAAGTAAAAAGTCAAAAGTTAAAATCAAAAAAAAAGTAACTCACCATTTACGACGCTCAAGCGATACGACCGTAAGATACAGCGTGAAGCCGAGCATGGAGGCGAAATACACAACGTCGCGCGTGTCAATCACGCCCCGGGCGATGTTGCTGAAATGATAGTCGACACTGAGGTATTGCAGAACGCCGGTTGCAAAATCGGGCATGAAGATCAACGTCTTATCCACAAAAAAGAGTGCGACGCAAAAAAAGATTCCAACCATGAAGGCAACAATCTGGTTCTCCGTCAGGCTCGATGCGAACAATCCGCACGCAACATAGACGCCCGTCATCAACAACAAGCCGAGATAGCCGCCAAGGACTGGGCCGTTATCGATCTCGCCGTGTGTGGCTATTGTCAGGTAATAAACAAGTGTCGGGAGAATTGTAATGCCCACAAACGCCCAGCAGGCAAGAAATTTACCCAGCACGATTTCGCCATCTTGCAGCGGCTTGGTCGTGAGCAGCTCGATGGTGCCGGATTTGTTTTCCTCGGCGAGCAAGCGCATCGTCATTGCGGGAATAATAAAGAGGAAGATGATTCCGGCGTACTCAAACATGTCCCGCAACGTTGCAGCATTCATCAGGAAAATATTGCCGGCGTAGAACCAGCCCATCAGCACAAAGAAGACGACGATGACGACGTAGGCGACGGCGGAGTTGAAATACGATTTCAATTCCTTGCGAAAAATTGAGGCAATATTGCCGACGCTGAGTTTAAACGGGAGAGTGAGTGTATTCATAGTTCAGATTCGAGATTAAAATCTATTTCTTTGGTTCTTCAGCGCGCGTAAGTTTGTGGAAGACTTCTTCCAGGCTCGTGACGGAACGAGTCATTTCTAGCACAACCCAGTTTTCCGCAACGGCCTGGTGGAACAGTTCTTCGCGGATATCGCTTCCTTTGGCAGTGTGGAGCGTGAACTTGTGCTTGTTCCCATCTTGGCCAGCGTAATTGACGTTCTCGACGTGTTGGAGCGATTTGATCTTCGGAAACATCTCGGTCATCGCATTCGTAACGCCGGCCTTGAGTTCAAGAGAAATCGTCTCCGACCCGCGGAAATCTTCCTGCAGTTTTTCCGGCGTGCCGTCCGCCACGATTTTCCCCTCATTAATTATGATGACGCGGTCGCAGGTTGCCTGCACTTCGGAAAGAATGTGTGTGGAAAGAATCACCGTCTTGGCGCGGCCGAGCTGGCGGATGAGATGGCGGATTTCGACAATTTGGTTTGGGTCTAAGCCGCTCGTTGGCTCGTCGAGAATAAGCACCTCGGGGTCGTGGATCATCGCCTGCGCGAGTCCAACCCGTTGGCGGTACCCTTTCGACAGCTCACCAATATCTTTATGTCGCACATCGCCCAGCCCGCACACCTCTACCATCTCACGCATCCGGGGCTTCACGTCGGATTTCGAAATACCGTGCAGCTGCGAAGAGTACTCAAGGTATTCGATAACGTTCATGTCCATATACAGCGGGTTGTGTTCGGGCAGGTAGCCGATCTTCTTTCGGACTTCAAGCGAATGCTCTGTAACACTGTGTCCATCCACCTCCACGCTGCCGCCATTGGGAGGCATGTAGCAGGTGATGATTTTCATAGTCGTGGTTTTGCCGGCGCCGTTGGGACCGAGGAAACCGAGAATCTCCCCCGTCTTCACGTCGAACGATATGTCGTCGACAGCTTTTTCTGTGCCGTAGAGTTTTGTAAGGTTGCGGACTGCGATGGCCATGAGGTTACGTGTTAGTCGTTCGGAAGAAAAATTGCGCGCTCAATGTATTCGGAAAAAACTCTTCAGTCAAGATTTTTGCAAATGAAAAATTCTTCAACTGAGACGAAGCGACACGAAAAACCGTGTGTTGGACGGCAGACGATTGAAAGATGTTCCGTGCAACTTACGCAAACATTTGTATCGGGTGGGATGGTTGGCGAAGGAATTTTTCTACTGAAAGATGCACGCGGGTCTGGTTCAGCCCAAGGCGCCGGCAACGGCTCTCGATTTCGAGTCTCTCAAACCGATTGCGCGGGTTTCTCTGCGTGCCGCGGCCGATGATGCGATGGCCTTCATTCATACCGGCATTTCGTCAAACAACCAGATTGTGCCGGCACGTTTACGCTTTGTGCGGGCGGGAGATTTTTTCTCCGGAAGAAATCCCAGCACCTCTCTTAGTTTCTCCACGTCATACCCGAACGGCAGTAACAGCACCTCTACGGCGCGCAGCGCAAACTCTGTGTACTGCTCGATATCGTAACCGTCTTCGAACGCATAGAGGGCAAGCGGCTTGGCTTTCTCCGGCTTTTTTTTGCCGGATTGGTCGACAATAATAAACTCGATCGATTCACCCGGCGCGAGTGGCATCCCCATCGCCTGGATCATTTTCGCAACGACGGCATTCACGCTGTTGTTCGTGTACTCGTCCGGCTCTTTCGAAATATGTTTCTTCATCACGAGTTCCATCGGGTTGGCTTTGCCGCTCCTCAGTATGGCGAGATGGGTGCGCGCGATCTCGAGCAGCGTGGGAATTTCTTGCTCGACTTCGGCCACGTTGCGCGCACGCGAAAGATGGGTCAGCATCTCGAGCTGCAAGTTCTGGACAAACTTGGGCGCGTCGTGACGGCGTGTTTCCAGCCCACGTACTTTCATGTCGCCGTGGCGGTACCAGCCCACGTAGTGGTTTGCCGTCGCAATTTCGGGATCTGTGCGCGACGATGGAAAGAGAATCCAATTATAAATCCCTTCTAGCGAAAGGTCGACGCCCGCACGCTCAGCAATCGTTTTTGCCAGCGCGCGGTAGTCTTCCTCGGTGGCGCCCGTTTTCTTCAGCCACACGCAATCGATGATGGCGTGCAGCAACTGGTAGCCGTTCGCCTCCGAAATTTCTTTGGCGGTCAAGATAATATCGCGCGAGAAGGCGTTGACGGATTCGTGCGCCTCGATGCGTCCGAAGCGGGCATTTTTGTAACCGAGGTAGCCGAAGCAACTGACGAGCATCCACTTGAGCGCATTCTGGCGGTTGTCGTACATCTTGAATTTTGCCTCGTTTTTTTTCTTCCATAATAATTTTTGCTTTTTGTAGTAGGACCGCTTGGCCACCGCAATACGCAACGTTGCAGGAACAATCCCCTCGCGCCGCTCGCAGATGGAATACCTCAACTCCGGCACGGCGTTGTTCTTGCAGCAGCGGCAGTTCACCGTTTCGGGCGAGACGTTGTGGTTCACCATAATGCTCGGGTACATCGAAACGAAATCGAGCTCCGCCACCTCTTCGTGGTAGCCGATGGAGGGATTAAAGATCAACCCGCCGCGGTCGGCCAGCAGTAGCGTGGCGGCGGATTTAAAATCCTCCGGCTCCCGTTTTTTTGCTGGCACAAGAATGTTATGCCTCCGTGCCCACGAGAGCTGCATCGACGACATTGAGGTGCCGATGCTTGCCCGTGCCTGGCGCTGTCCGCAAAGCTGTGTCAGGCGCGCCATTTCGAAGGCGCCGTCGAGGTCCGCCTCGCCCACGGTAAAAGAATTTTCCGCGTCGATGTGCCAGCGCCCCGCGAGCTCAAACGCGCCATCTTTGTGGACGATCTTTCCGTACTGAAAATAACTAGAGCCTTTCGAGGTAACGTACTCGGCGTGCACGTCGCGGTTGAGTAGCAGCGGCACGCGCAATTGTCGCGCGAGCGCAGTCAATTTTGGCAGCAGCACAGCGTCGCCGTATTCGGTCATCAGAATATCCGGGTTGCAGCGATGGAGGTGCCAGTTGAAAGCCTCGAGCACCGCGCGCGGCTCGTGCTGCTCCAGCCCGTAGGTTTTGCCGTCGTAGCTGATCTCGAGCTGCAGTTGCGTGCGGTACTTCGGCGGAAGAAACGAAGCGCCATCGTTCAGCCATAAAACTGAAAGAGGCGGCAAGGCGTACTCCAGGGCTTCGCGCGTATCGCTGCTATGCCAGGCGATTAGTTCATTCCGCTCGTTTGCGATAAACTCGCCGCGCATCAGCGGAAACAAGTCGTGCTCGTACAGGAACAACTGTGCAACGGAAATATCGGAATCGTAAAACGCAAAGTGGGGGAAGAATTTTTCAAAAAACCAGACGGCGTTACGGAATTTATTCGGCGCGTGGACGTGCACTTGCACCACAGGCACCGGTTCGCCGGAGTAGATTTCGATGCGCTCCGTGTGCGTCAGCGTCACCGGCACGGGGCACTGCGCTGCCAACACGGGTACGCGCTTCATTTCCTGTTCGGTCAACCGCAGAAAGAACGAGGGGCGATAGTTGTACGTCAGCCGGTGGCGGTGGTGTTCCGCGTCGATCAGCCACACGGCGAGCCCATCGTCGGTGGGATAGACATCGAACAGCCAGCCGTCGATGACGCGTTGGTGCATTAGAGTTCTTTCGTCTCCAGACGCACGATGCGGTCTTGCAGTTGGCGGATGAGTTTGCGCTGTTCGAGCGTTATAGACATCATAATACTCTCGAACGGAATCGTACGCATGGCATAAAAGTTTGCCGCCAGCTGACGTTTTGCCGCACGGAACACCTCATCGAACAGTTCTTGGTCTTCTTTGTGCAGTCCCCGGCGGTACTTGGACCAGCTTGACAGCTCCTGGTCGATGATGTTCGTGAACGTTGGAACGGTCCGTCCCACGGTCGTCTCCTTTCTCTAAATACAAAATGGGTTGATGCTCTTCGCTCAGCGCGATGCGGTAGACGGAATCTACGCCCGCGGCGAGTGTGGTAAAGAGTTGATTGCGCTCGGCAGGCAGTACGTTGCGCTTGAGGCAGGCAACCAAAATGGAAACGCCGTCGCGCTTCATCGCGCCCAGGGCTTCCAACACGCGACGGAGAATCTGCTGTACTTCGCGGAATGGTGCCTGGTCGTCGTAAAATGTTTCCAGCAGGCCGAAGACCATCGCCGTGCGCGCACCGGTAGAACGTAAAAATTCCGGCAGCTTGTGCACCACCGCTTGCTCCATTTGATAGCAGGTGAACCCACGCGAGATGAAAATGCGCTCCAGCAGGTCGTCTGCGTTCAGTCGCCGTTGACGCGCAAATCGCGCGATCAGGTGCACGTTAAACTCGTTGCCCCCATCGACGACGGCGATGGAGTTTCCGTTCGCCAATGCGTACGAGGCCATCGTGAGCGAAAGCTGGAAAAGCACACTGTCGCCGTAGAACAAACAGGTCTTTCCCGGCGGGCGGGAGAAGGATTGAAGCAGGCTCTGCGTGTGTGCGACGGAGGGCAATGGCTGGGAGGGCGTATGGACGAGCGAATAGGGCACCACAAATGAGATAAGACAAATTTGTCGCTTTGTCAACACTTGACAGACAAAATTGTCTAGTGGGCGCTACGGCGCAACCTTAAGCTGGTGCTGAAGGAGAAGAGCAGAACGAGGGCAACAAAAAAGCTCGACCGGCTTGCGCCAATCGAGCTTTTCAACAAAAACAAATCAGCTTACTGGAAATCGCCAGCAAAAGTAAAGCTACCGAGTTTTCCGTCGCTATCCACAACCGCGGTCACCTTGTTGGCGGTGTTCTGCGCGGATGTTGCAACAAACGTAACGGCGGCTGCGGCTACCGTTGCTTCATAGGTTGCATTCGGGTTCGCTAGCAACTTGGTCGGAATCGTAAAGCCCGTGTAGGCGCCTTGACCGCCACCCATTGAAGAGGGACGAACCTTGAATGAGTAGGCCTGCGATGAAAGATTTTGCAAGTCGCCGATGATTGCATCCTTATTGCCCTGGATGGCATTCGCGCTGAACAGACTCAACCCGACGGCAATTGCGATACCGACGATAATGACGCCGAGGATGATCAGCAGAAGTTGTTGTTGGCCCATAAGACCTCCTGAGAAAGTTGATGGATGATAATGTTAATTAAGCGGGACTTTCAAATCAGCGGCTACTGTTGTGCAATGCTTGTACCAGCAATGAGAAGCCATTACACCATATAATACACCAAGAATCGACCAGTTACTACCTCCTTTTTACCTAATCGGAAAAAACCTCTGTGGATATTTATTTCCCCCCATCACGAGGATAACGCTGGAGCATTCCCTCCTCCTTCATTGTTTTTTCAATTGCATCGATTTCCATTGGAATAAACTCCGAAACTACTTCCCTTCCTTTTTCGGTCACCACGATCAGATCCTCCAGTCGAATATTGATGTTCTCTTCCGGAACCACGAGCGCTGGCTCGATCGTGAAAACCATTCCCGGCTTGTATTCATTACCGTATGCCCCCACATCGTGCGTGGCCATACCCGTCCAATGACCCAACGAGGCTTTTGGGTTTTGCGTTTGCCGCTTAAACCGATCCACAAATGTCGAACAGGCTTTTGCGTATAGGTCTTTGGAGAATTTCGCCTTCGCATACGCTGCATCCATTTCCTTGACCGCGTCCGTGAGAATCTCTTTTCCCGTAGCATTCGGGCGGATAGCGTTCAAGATCGCCTTGTAGCAAGTAAGATAGAATCCGTACAGCTCACGCTGGGTTGCGCTGAATTTTCCGCCGACGGGGATCATCCTTGTCACATCGCTCATGTAGTAGCCGACATCTGGCGCGAAGTCGAACAGAAGCCATTCACCCGACTGCATTACACGCTTGCCCGCGTTGTAATGGCCGAACATGGCGTTTGGACCGGATGCGATGAGCGAATAGTACGCTTCGCCTTGGGCCCCGTTTCGATAGTAGACAAACTTCGCCATTCCGTCGAGTTCGTATTCGTAGATGCCGGGCTTGGTTGAACGCATCCCTTCGATGAGTGCTAATCCGCCGAAGCGCGTCGCTTTCTTGATGAGCGTAATTTCTCGCGGACTCTTGATGGACCGCAACTCATCCAGCGCCGGCGTAAGATTCTTTTGAGTGAACGTTGGAAATCGCTCGCGCAAGTGTTTGAGGAATGTCTGTTCGCGAGAAATGCGCCCGTCGAACGGATCGCCGGCAAGCTCGTTTGCATACCGAACAGCAAGGTCGCGACTCATTGCGAAGCCCTCCGCGGGTGCAAGTGGCGCGTAGAGATCGGTAATAACACCCGCGCGTTCATAGCGGCCGAGCATCTCGGCGAGCAAGTCGGTCCCCATCACGCTCTCGATTCCAGTCAGCTTCTTGACCTCGTCGGCATCTTCCGCTGAAAGCAACTTCCCTTCTGAGCGTTCGCGTGCCGGATTACGATGTGGAAGAAAAAGTGTCGACGTTTTTGCGCCGCCGTTGAGAACTAAATATGCGTGTGCTACCTCGACTCCACACAAATAGTAGAACTCATTGGACTGGCGGAAGCGTGTGTAACCCTGTGGGCTTTCGGCGCCCTGGATCACCGCAATAGCGTTCGAGCCAATCATCTCGTAGACCTTCGAGCGGCGTGCGGCAAATTCTTCGGGCGGAAAATCCGACGTGAAGAACGGAATATCCTGCGCAAACACGAAGGATGAGCAAAACAACAACAGAATGAGTTTCATAGGTGGATCTCCCTTATAGTTATTTTGTTGATACCAACAGTTTCATTTCTCGCACGGCCTTCACTAATCCCACTTCGACTGCACGCACAATGATGGCGTGGCCGATGCTGACCTCTTCAATCTCTCGAATCCGGGAAACCGGGCCCACATTCTGATAATCTAATCCGTGACCCGCGTTGACGATCAGGCCAAGTCGTCGGCCAAGTCTCGCGCCTTCCCGCAACCGCTTTAGCTGTCCGGCTCGCCCGGCGGATGTTGTTGCTTCGGCATATTCGCCGGTATGGAGTTCGATCATATCGCTTCCTACAGCACGGGATGCTTCAATCTGATCTGCCAACGGGTCGACGAAAAGGCTGACGGGAATCTTGTGTCGATGGAATTCCTTGATCACTGATTCTAAGTGCGTTTGCTGAATTACAACATCCAAACCACCCTCGGTGGTGAGTTCCAGACGATGTTCTGGCACGAGCGTGACCAAATCAGGCTTCGTGTCGATGGCAATTCGGATAATCTCTTCCGTTGCAGCCATTTCGAGGTCCAGTTTCGTGCGGACAGCTTTTCGCAACCGCCGAACATCTTCATCATGAATATGCCGACGGTCTTCCCGCAGGTGGCAAACGATTCCTTTCGCTCCCGCCTTTTCGCAGTCGACCGCAGCGCGGACGGGGTCGGGTTCCTTTCCACCGCGTGCATTCCTAATCGTCGCGATGTGGTCGATATTGACTGCAAGTCTCATGCTTTTTCTCAAATTCGAACGCAGTGAATATAACTTGATTGCCTCGTTCTTGCAACGCATTCCTCAGCACCACGAGGTTATCCGCAACTTTTCCATCAAATTTGCCGTAGGCATTGATAGATTTCACTAGCGAGGTGGATTATGAAAACAATTCTTCCAAAGAGCCTGCTTCTCATTCTTGTTGCCGCAGTCGTTGCCCCTGAGCTTTCAGCCCAATCCCGAAAAACGCGCGAAACACTCTCGGATGACGAGTTTGCCGACCGTCTCGGTTCCGAGATCGAACGCGTCGTTCAACGGTTGACGAAACGATTCGAGGAGCCATTTACGGATGAGGATGTCGAATCCGACACGATCCCATCTCGAACGCGTCGGAGATCCTACTACAGCGACGATGACGAAAGCGAAACTAACACCAACACACAATCGTACTCCGGCAATACCATCATCAAGGCGGAGGAAAAACTGACAGGCAACGTAGTGAACAAGGGGGGCGACCTGACGGTGTACGGAACAATCGACGGTGATGCGCTTGTCGTTGGCGGAGACTTGATTGTAAAGAGCGGCGGGACGATCACAGGCAACGCACGAGTGATTAACGGAACTATTACTAAAGAGGAAGGAGGCTTGATCGAAGGATACGAAGACAAGACACGCTCCAGTTCGACAACACAATACCGAACTCCCCGTACGCGCTTTGAGCGTTCGAGCACCGGCTTTAGCGTACCGTGGCTCAATGAAAACGGGAACCTCGATAATTTCATCCTGCGCTACAACCGTGTGGAAGGAATTTTTCTCGGATTCGGGTCGGAGAAAAGATTCTATTGGGATGGGAGAAAGAACTGGAGTTCCATGGGTTCGTTCGGTTGGGGATTCCGATCGCATCTCTGGCGGGGGAACATCGGGCTTGCAAGACAGGTTCCGTTGTTCGCGGAGAACAACAATCACCTGCTAGAACTTGGCGCGGAAGCCTACAGCCTGACCGACACGAAAGATCAATGGCTCATCAACGTATACGAGAATACTGCCGCAGCGTTTTTCATCCACGAAGATTTTCGCGACTACTTCACACGCGAAGGCTACACCGCTCACTTCGCGCACTACTCCAAAGGCGATGTTGTCAGCACCGAGTTGAAGCTTGCGTACCTTGCCGACCGATACGAATCGTTACAGATGAACACAGACTGGGCGATGTTCGGCGGGGACAAAATGTTTCGGGCAAACGATTCAATCAATAACGGCAATATGCGGAGCGTGATGGCTTCGTTTGGGCTGAATTCGACATCGAAAACAATGTACGGGCCCGAAGGATGGACAATAACAGCTTCCTCGGAAATGGCCCGCCCAGGATTCGGAAGTGATTTCGATTTCACGCAGCATGTGCTCGACGTAAGGCGCTATCAGCCGATTGGTCGAAGCGATAACCTCAACCTGCGCGTCCGCGCCGGAACGGGAGAAGGCTCAATGCCGTTGCAGAAAATCTTCCAGCTCGGCGGATTAAGCACAATGCACGCGTTTCCGTTCAAGCAAGATTTCGGCAACCGGATGATCCTCATCAATATGGAGTACATCGTCAACGGAAATTTCCTTGACGACCTGGATTTCTGGCCGACGTGGTTGTTTCGAAGTGTGAATTTCTTACTGATGAGCGATGCAGGCTGGACGGCCAACGTAGCTCCGACGGCAAAAGCCACGGAGGGATTTGAAGGTCTCCGCTGGACGGATTTCAAACATAACTTCGGTTTTGGGTTTGCGAACCGAAGTGGCTCATTCCGCATTGGCGCCGCCTGGCGGACGGATGTGATTGAGCCGGCACGATTGTTCTTCAGGTTCTCCAGACCTTTCTAAGACAAGTGGAGTCCATCTTGAAGATGGACTCCACCTTTCTACGCAACACAAAAGGGCGACTCGTGTCGCCCTTTTGTGTTCTACCGGTAACCCCGCTTAGCGAGTTCATCGAGATACCGAATGAGGAGAGTAGTTCGTCAGTTTCAAAAAAAAATCCTGAACGATTGTTCGCCCAGGATTTAGTGCCCTTGGTGGGGTCGAGAAAAAAACTGGCTAACTCTGAGCGCCCTTTTTGGCTTTCATCAATTCTTCCAACAACTGTTTCTTGTTCGCCCGCGAAATTTCGCGCCCGTAGATTGGCAAATCTTTCACACTGCGGGCAAACCGGCGGAGTTCGTGCACGGTCATCGCGTCAAGCTTTTCAAAATACTTTTCGAGTTCGGGAGAGAGATCGGCAGGTTTGGTGTACGCTTCTTCCGGCACTGCGTCGTGGTCATCCTCATCTTCAAGCGGCAGCTCAGTCTGCACAGCAGCGTCGCCGCGAAGGATGGCTTCGGCTTCTTCCTGCGTGCGCGACTGTGTTTTGGCGTTGTTCACGAATATCAGCTCGTCAACATTCTCTGCTGGGCGCGGAATAACGTGGACAGAAATAAGCGATCCAACGCGCTGCGCCGCTGCCGCACCCGCATCGACGGCGGCGCGCACTGCAGCCGTGTCGCCGACGATCTTGATCGTAATCATTGCCGGATCGGTCCGCTCTTTGCCCACGAGCACGACATTAGCGGCTTTCAACATTGCGTCTGCCGCTTCAATCGCGCCGACGAGGCCTTTTGTTTCAATAAGTCCGAGTGCGTACTCTGCCATAAGCGAAAAAGGCGACGCCGACCGGCATCGCCTTTGTTTTCAGTTTAGTTATTACTTCTGTGCTGGACGTTTTGGAAGAATCATTTCCACGTCGCTGTGCGGCCGCGGAATAACGTGGACCGAAACAAGTTCGCCCACGCGCTGCGCTGCGGCTGCTCCGGCATCCGTCGCGGCTTTTACGGCGCCAACGTCGCCGCGCACCATCACCGTTACGTAGCCACCGCCGATTTGCTCTTTGCCGATGAGCGTAACTTTTGCGGCTTTCACCATGGCATCCGCGGCTTCTATCGAGCCGATCAGGCCTTTGGTTTCCACCATTCCGAGCGCATCAAGGGACAGATCTGACATAGAAGATTCTCCTTACAAGATGGACATTTGCACAATAAACTGAGGCTAATATATAGCATAGGTTGTGGAATGTCAACAACGTGCTCCCGATGCTTTTGCAAAAAGAATACCTATCTTTGCAAAGAAAAGCAGTCTCCAGAACGAGAGCGAAAGCATGAACAAACGAGCCAACCAAGTATTCGACCTCTATAACTCATTCAAACTCCAGTCCATCACTTCTCGGCGGTTCAACCAGGCTCAGATGTTGGAATGGATAAGTGATTTTCTCCTGTGGAAGACCGTGGAAGCCGAGCCGCTGGGGAAATCCGCTGAAGGGCGCACTATCTCGCTCTATTCATACGGGTCAGGGGCAACTACCATACTGCTCTGGTCGCAGATGCACGGCGACGAACCGACTGCCACCATGGCGCTGATGGATATGCTTAGTTTCTTGGCAAAAAACCCGAACCACGAAATTTCGAAGGCGATCATGGATTCGCTAACGCTCAGAATGATCCCAATGCTCAACCCCGATGGAGCCGAATCGTTCACCCGCAGGACGGCTCAAATCGTGGATATGAATCGTGACGCGCGTGCCCTTCAGACGCCAGAAGCGAGAATCTTGAAGGCAGCACGCGAACAACTCAAACCGGGCTTTGCATTTAACATGCACGATCAGGACCCGCGATACACCGTTAGTATTACGCGAGAGATTACCGCAATGGCGTTGCTTGCTCCTGCGCTAGACGAAGGACGCACAGACAACGCAATCCGTACTCGTGCGAAGAAAATCGCTGCAGTGTTTGCGGAGGCGATGAACGAGTTTATCCCGCAGAATCTTGCAAAATGGGATGACACCTACGAGCCGCGTGCGTTTGGAGACAGCTTCCAGCGTTGGGGAACCAGCACGCTGCTCGTCGAATCCGGCGGATGGAGAAACGACCGCGACAAGATGTTCCTGCGAAAGCTGAACTGTGTCGGATTACTCACGACACTTGCGGCAATCGCAGATGGCTCTTATGAAACCGCCAATACGCAAGTCTACGAACGAATTCCGTTCAACACCAAATTAGCCTACGACCTCATCATCAGAAACGCGCAATTCAAGGCGAACGAATTTACTCCGGCCGTGAGCGTAGATGTTGGAATCAACTACGAGGAGTCGATGGGAGAATCGGGCAAAGTTCTGCATTCAGCAAAGATCATGGACCTTGGCGATTTGAGTACTTTCACTTCGTTCGAAGTAATTGATGCGAAAGGGAAAATGCTAGACGCGTCGCACATAGCAATCGAGAAGACAATCGCCAGGAATGATGCCCAAAGTCTGTTCCTCTAAATTCTCAGCACTCTGTTCACAGCTTAACGATTTCGAGAAGTACTTTCTCGAGCAAATTGAATGATCCTTTCGACAGTTGGGTCGTTCGGATCTACCATCGCCTCAACGACTCCCATATGTGTTCTGTTTTGAATGATTTCCACGGATGCCGAGACGCCAACCTTGATTGCCTCGTCGGCGAAACGCCTATCAGAGTCTTGTTTGGGTAAATCTTCCTTGTCCGCAAGAAGCATCAAAAAGGGTGGCATCCCGGCGCGGATGTGCCGAAGAGGAAAGCTCTCGATAAAATTTTCTTTGGATCCAAATATCTTGAAAAACCAGTCCCTCTGGAAGAGTAATCGTTGCTCCGCATCAGGAACCTTTTCCAAGGTGCCATCGTCGTCCATCATTGCGCCTATTACAACGCAACCGGCGATCGCCCGTAACGAAACGGATTCAACGGCAAGATAGGTTGAATCCGTGCACACAAGGGCCGCAAGATGGCCGCCGGCACTGTGTCCGACCACAAACACTCGACTCGGTTCGCCACCAAAGTATTCAATGTTTTCCGTCACCCAACGAATCGCACTTGCGATGTCGCGAGGCTGTGCAGGCCACACGGAATCTGCTAAAAGTCGATAGCTCAGCACCGCACACCCAAACCCGCGTCGCTGAAACGATTCACCAATCTGAGCGTAGGGAGAATGCTTTCGATCGCCCTGAACGAAACTTCCGCCGTGGACAAACACCACGACGGGAAAATGATTTCCCTTGGGGATATAGAGGTCGAGCGAGGTCTTCGAAAAGTGAGCGGTAGAATACGGAATATCGTACTCTACCCAACCATACGGTGTTACAAGGCCGCGTGAACCGGAGGTTGCAATAACAACCCCGCACGCAACGAACAGCAAAAGCCTTTTCATGAAAAACTCTTCTATCCGGTGGAGGCCATGCATTAGACTCCTAGCTGACGAAATAGTTGCACTGATTTTGAGAAAAATGTTGATCTCAATAGTTCGCTTCTCTCTCCTCTTTTTTCTACTTTCCATCCACTCCACCGCAACATTCAAACACTCTCACGGAGTAGCCTATGTCTCTGCGATTCGCATTACTGGTATTTGGGTTCTCTCTTCTCTCTGCCCAGGCATTACAGCCGTCGCGCGGCTGGCTGACCGTGGACACAATCATGCGCGATCCCGCTTGGATGGGCACGGCTCCATCCAACCCCGCCTGGTCGGAGGACAGCAAATCGATTTACTTCAACTGGCGGCAGAAAGAGGATAAAGGCGATTCATTGTATGTCGTGTCGGCGGCGGCTGGAACGCCCCGCAAGGTAACCGCGCAGGAACGAAAATCGATGCCCGCCCGATTCGGACATTACACTCGTGATTATTCAAAGAAACTCTACGTGAAAGAGGGGGACATTTTCCTCTTCGATATCAAGGGTGGGAAAGAAACACAACTGACTTCAACCATCACCGCCGAAACCAATCCCCGGTTCTTGTTGGATGAAAAGAGAATTTGGTTCGTTCGTGAAAACAATCTCTTCGTCCGCAATCTCGAGTCGGGTGCGGAAACGCAAATTACAAACTTGCGCTCCGGCCAGGCACCGAAGGATCCGGCCAAGACGGACGAACAAAAGTTTCTCGAAAAGCAGCAAATGGAATTGTTCGACGTGCTACGCGAGCGGAAAGAGGAGCGCGAACTCGCCAAGAAGTTTCGCGAATCGCTTGAACTGAAGAGACCGAAACCGTTTTACACCGGTACAAAATCGGTTGACGATTTGCAGCTCTCTCCCGACGGGACAATCGCAACGTTCAGCCTGTCTCAACAAGGCGCTGATGCGAAGCGAACCATCGTGCCCAGTTACGTTACCGAGAGCGGTTTCACCGAGGACATCAATGCCCGCACGAAAGTCGGCGAACCACTCGGCACGGAAGAATTGTTCGTCTACAATCCCGCTCTTGATTCAGTGATGCAGGTGAAGCCTGACGATGTTGAAGGAATCGTCTCCCCAAAAGTGGCGAACGATACGACCAAATCGAAGCCAAAAGCGCGTGGCGTTTGGTACAGTGGTCCGTTCTGGAGCGACGACGGAATGAGGAGCTTCGTCCAACTCGTCTCTCAAGATAACAAAGACCGTTGGTTGGTGATGATTGACGCGGAGAAAGCAAAGTTCACCACGCTGCTCGATCGCCAACACGACGACGCTTGGGTGCAGGAGTTCGGACTGTCGTTGGGCTGGATGCCGGACAACAAGCGAATTCACTTTCAGTCAGAAGAAAGTGGCTGGATGCACTTGTATGTTGTCGATGCAGACGGCAAGAACAAGCGGGCGCTCACGAGTGGAAAGTTTGAGGTCTATTCCCCGCAAATCTCGAGGGAGAAGAACCGATGGTACTTCCATTCGAACGAAGTGCATTTTGGTGAGCGACACGCCTATTCGATGCCGCTGGAAGGGGGACCGCGCACGCGACTGACATCCGTTGAAGGCTGGAACGACACGCGTCTCTCACCCGATGAATCGAAGTTTGCGATTCTTTTTTCGTTCAGTAATCGCTACCCGGAACTGCACATCGGCAAAAATTCTGCGGGCACGAAGGTGGTTCAAGTTACCAACTCACGCTCGGATGAGTTCAAGGCGTACGACTGGCGAGCTCCAGAGATTTCCACATTCAAAGCGCGCGACGGAGCCGATGTTCCCTATCGGTTATTCAAACCCGAAAGACCAAACGGAGCCGCGGTAGTGTTTGTTCACGGCGCAGGCTATCTTCAAGAAGTTACAAAAGGCTGGAGCTACTACTTCCGAGAGTTCATGTTCAACAACTTGCTGTGCGACAAGGGTTACACCGTAATCGAAATTGATTACCGAGCAAGCGCTGGCCTGGGACGAGATTGGCGCACCGGCATCTATCGGTTTATGGGAGGAAAAGATTTGGAAGACAACGTTGACGCTGTGCAGTGGCTCGTGAAAAATCACGGAGTCGATTCAAAGCGTGTGGGACTCTACGGCGGTTCCTATGGCGGATTCATTGCGTTGATGGGCCTCTTCACCACGCCCGATGTGTTCGCGGCAGGCGCGGCGCTACGGCCCGTGACCGACTGGGCACACTACAACCACGGCTACACGTCGAACATTCTCAACATCCCACAAGAGGATACAATCGCATATCGGCGCAGCTCTCCGATTTATCACGCAGCAGGATTGAAAGGAGCGCTTCTGATTTGTCACGGGATGGTGGACGTAAACGTACATTTTCAAGATGCAGTGCGATTAGCACAACGACTGATTGAATTGAAGAAAGAGAATTGGGAACTCGCCGTGTATCCGTTGGAAGACCACGGTTTTGTTGAACCGACAAGCTGGCGCGATGAGTACAGCCGCGTTCTAAAACTATTCGAAAGAAATATTCGATAGGTATTCCGTTCCCAAGTGGAACTTGGGAACGAGGATGATCACTCTCGAGGGTTCAACTTGCTCCCAAGCTCTGCTTGGGAGCGTACCTTATGGGACGAAGTCGATATAGATTTTTGGATGACGAACGACCGTACTTCGTCACATTCACCGTGGTTAAATGGTTGCCGCTCTTTAAGAATCCAGAGATCGCGCAAATTGTTCTTGAATCGTTACGCTTCATGCAATGAAAGCACGGCGCCAAGATCTACGCGTACGTAATTATGGAGGATCACTTGCACGCCGTTCTCCAGGTCAAAAAAATATCCGAAGTGATACGAAAGGTAAAATCATTCACCGCCCGTTCGATTATCGATGTTGTTAAAGCATCCGGTTCCAAAAACATTCTCCACGAACTTCAGATGGCAAAACTCTCGCACAAGGTCCAAAGTGTGCATCAACTGTGGCAAGAAGGAAGCTATCCAGAAGAAATTGTCAATGAGGAAATGATGGAGCAGAAGATTGAGTATATTCACGAAAACCCTGTTAGGCGCGGCTATGTAAAGAGTCCGACCGAATGGCGTTATTCAAGTGCAGGGGACTACGAAGGAATGTCTGGACTCTTACCAATCGATACGGTGTGGTAAGAGAACCCTTCTGATCTCTCGACTTAGTCCGTTCCCAAGTGGAACTTGGGAACGAGAACGATCGCTCTAGAGGTTAGCAGTTCAGACAAGGAAGTAAGGCACTATGACGAATTCGTATGAACACTCTATCGATGAACTTCTCACTCCGAAAAGCAAGGCTCGAGGACACCCCGACACTCGAGCAACTCATCGCGCTCTCAGCGCGCGAGTTGAGCAAAAACGATTACACGTCCGCACAGATCGAAGGAGCGTTACAAGGCGCGTTTGGCGTTGACTCGCAACTCATTAAGGATGGAACCTATTTTGCCGTCGAGGCGGGCGGAAAGCTCGTCGGCTGCGGGGGATGGAGTAAACGAAAAACATTATTCGGCGGCGACCATCGCGAGTCGCGAGATTTGGCGGAGCTTGACCCGAACACCGAAGCTGCAAAGATCCGCGCATTCTTCGTACATCCCGCGTGGGCGAGAAAAGGAATCGGTCGTGCGATTCTTACTGCGTGCGAATCCGAAGCGTCGGCGGCAGGATTTCACACGCTCGAGTTGATGGCAACATTGCCGGGCCTGAGGCTGTATGCCGCTTGCGGGTTTGTTGGAGCGGAGCGAACCCAGTATGAACTTCCTTCCGGCGGCACGATTGAGTTTGTTCAGATGAAGAAGAAAATTGCGAATAGCGGAGACAATGAGTAAATCATAGACACTTATTCTAACAGGAAGACCGCATGAGTCCCAAACCTCGAGCCCGGAACCAGAAACCACTCTCCCTTTCCACACGTGCGATACACGGCAACAAGCTCTACGCGTATAAAGGCCCCGTATCATTGCCAATCTATCAAACCTCCACATACCGGTTTGAAAGCTCGGAGGATGCGGTTCGATATGCCAAGGGCGACCCGAACGTCTACGTGTACACCCGTTACCACAACCCCACGGTACACGACGTGGAGGAAAAACTCGCGCTGATGGAGGGAAGCGAAGCCGCGGCGTTGTTCTCCTCCGGAATGGCGGCAATTACAACTGCGATTCTTGCCGTCTGCAAATCAGGAGACGAAATCATCAGCACGCCCGCACTCTACGGCGGTACCTACCGCTGGATGCGTGACGAACTGCCCAACCGAAATATCAAGACGCATTTCATTGATGCGAATAGGCCGGAACAGATCGCAAAACTCGCAAACGTGAACACACGAGTCCTCTTTCTTGAAACACCAACGAACCCCACGCTTGACGTAGTCGATATTGCTGCGTGCGTTCTGCAGGCGCGCAAGACAGAGAAACGTATCGGCAAACAAATCATCGTCATGATGGATAATACGTTTGCTTCCATTTTGAATCAGGACCCATTCGCCCTCGGCGTGGATGTGATCGTGGAAAGTGCGACAAAGTACTTGGGTGGACACAGTGATTTGCTGCTCGGTGCAGCCATGGGTTCCGCGAAATTCATCAAGAAGGCAAAGGGATTACTCAAGCACCACGGAGGCAGCGCGGACCCATTCGCGGCTTATTTACTCTACCGCAGCTTAAAAACCTTTGAGCTTCGCGTGAACAAACAGAACGAGAATGCACTTGTGCTGGCAAGGGCGCTCGAAAAACATCCGCGTGTGAAACGGGCGATCTATCCCGGACTTTCTTCGCATCCGAAACACAGTCTGGCGAAAAAACAAATGTCGGGTTTCGGCGGGATGGTAACGATCGAAGTGAAGTCGTCGAAGAAATTAACGCCCGTGGAGGCCGCAGCGAAAGTGTGCGACAATCTGAAGATTGCGGTGAACGCAATGTCGCTTGGCGGCGTGGAGACGCTGGTGAGCATTCCGGTCTATTCATCCCACATTTTCATGAGCGATGAAGAGTTGGCTCGGCACGGCGTAACGCCGGGAATGATCCGAATTTCCGTCGGATGCGAGGGGGCAGTCGATTTGATTGCAGATTTCGAGCAGGCGCTCGAAAAGATCTGAAATTTCACGCACTCGCTTCTCATCGCAACCCTTGAATCAGCAGCCCACCTATTTCCCCGGAGATGGCCCGTAAAACTTCCACGACGACGTAAAGTTCTTTGCCGGCGGCTGGTCGAGCAAATCGGCTCGAATAAGCTCTACCGGAATTGCATTCTCCTTCAAAATTGCATCGTGGAACTGACGGTTCGTCATCTTTCCCGACTCCACCATCTCTTTATGCAGTGCACGGAATTGCAATCCCCCCAACATGTAGGCGCACTGGTAGAGCGGTGAATAATCGCCGGCGAACGACCGGCGAACTTCTCCGGCTGCATTCTCTCGTTCGTGTCCAACGCGGTCGACGAGAAAATCCACGCACTCTTGGGGCGTCATTTTTTCTTGATGGAAGCTCAACGAGAAAATGATTCGCGCGCATCGATGCATTCGCCAGAACAACATGCCGATTTTATTTTCAGGCGACTTCGGAAAGTTCAAGTCCCAAAAGAGCATCTCGAAGTACAGCGAATTTCCTTCCCACCAAAACGGTGTGCCAAGAAATTGGCGGTAAGAGCGGAACCGTTCCTGGTAAAACTGCTGCAAATAATGGCCGGGGATGAGTTCGTGGTGAACGGTCGCACGGGAGAAGTGAATATTGTTGCCCCGCATGCTCATCATCTTCTGCTCGTGCGTCATCGTGTTGGTGGGGAAGGACACGCTGATTACCTCGCCTCCGGTGAAGAACGGGTTCACGAGTTGTCGCTTCGGCGTCATCATGTCCATTCGCCAGCTTTCGCGGGCTAGCGGCGGAACGGTGACAAGCTCGTTGTCCACGACAAACTGTTCTGCCTCGCGGGCGAGGAATCGGATGAGCTCGGGCTGCTTACCTGGCTCCACGTACAGTGTTTTTACGTACTCCAGAGCCTTCTTCCAATCGTTGCCGTATCCGAGTTCGCTTGATGCTTTCTTCATCTCTGTTTCGCACCAGTCGAATTCCTTATTCGCCAGTGCGATCAACTCCTCGGGTGTGTAGGGGATCATCTCGAAAGCCAACTCGCGCAAGAGCGCCTCGCGGCCAATCGGGTCGCCAATAATGGTGGTCTTGTCATCAGACTTGATGCCGACGAGATTTTCTGTAATGAATGTGGCGTAGTCATCGAGCGCCTTTGAGGCAGATTGGAACGGCTGTTCCATCCACCAGGTAAAGAGAGGGTCGTAGGCGTTGTAGAACTCGTACCAATTTTTAAGCGTTGCTTTCAACGATTGCACGATGTTCGCTGCGCGTCTGGCTACAGTTCGCCTTGTCTTCGGTTTTCCAGTCTTTGCGGAAGGGACGTCGGACGAATCGATCTGCTTGCGCGTCTGCTCGATTTTTGTCGTCAATTGCAGCAACTGTGTTGCGGCCTGCTGAGGATTTACGGGGCGAAACTCCCTGAGGGAATCGGCAAGCAGGAATACCGTTTCAGCAAAAGGGATGAGCCTGGAAACTTCTACAATATTCGATTCCTGCTTTTCCACCAAACGAATTTCCCGCTGCAGGTGATTGCGGAAGAGCGTTGCGTCAATCTTTCCCGTTTTGCTCAACGACTCGTAGGGGAGAGCATCAAGACGGGCGAGCCATCCAGCGTAAAGACTCTTCAAGGCGCGCAAGCGGGCGGGACTGTACTCGGTCGAAAACTTTCGATCGACGCTGCCATAGTCGGCAGAATACCGCTCCATCAGTGGACGGAGCTCACTCTTGAACGTGTCAACCTCAAACGGGACCGCCAACGGCACCTGTGCAAGCAGTGGAACTGTTAAGAAGAAAAAGAGAATGAGCAACACCGGTCTTTTCATAGGATTGGCCTCGGATGTTGAAAGTGTGGGCGATAGTATAGCCGACGGGGATCAAAGATGCAATCGCGCATTCCTTTTTCAAAAAAGAAGCGTAGATTTGAATCGTCGATGGCACAACCAGTTTACCCCTCCATTCTCGTAAACCCAAAGGCTCCAATCTCTGCACAGCTCGCATCGCTTCCAGAAAGAACGGGCACGTACCTTTTTTTCGGCGAACGGGACTTTCCGCTGTATGTCGGCAAAAGCGTAACGCTCCGCTCCCGCGTGCGCGCCCACTTTGCGGCACGGGAGGAGCGAGCGATGTGTCGACAAGTTCGTCGCATTGAAATCCACGAAACAGCGGGGGAACTCGGCGCGTTGCTCCTGGAATCTCACCTCATCAAAGAACTCCGTCCGACGTACAATCACGCACTGAAACATCAACGTCGACTCATTGTTGCGCGAGGAGTGGAGAATGAATTCGGCTATACCGTCGTCCACCTTGAGGCGGTGACAGCCATTCACCTGAAAGAAAAGCAGTCGATCCTGGGGCTTTTCAAGACAAAACTGCAGGCGGCAGAATTCCTATCAGCTATCGCCAAATCGCACCGGCTGTGCATGAAACTGCTTGGACTTGAACAAACGAGCCGGCATTGTTTCGGCTATCATCTACACCAATGCGACGGGGCGTGCATGAACGAAGAGGCGGCGGACGAATACAATCGTCGCCTCGATACTGCGTTTGAAGAGCGGCGGTTCAAGGCGTGGCCTTTCAACGGTGCGATTCTGATCGAAGAAAAATCTGAAGATGCAAAGCGAGGAGAAGTGTTCGTCGTAGATAACTGGTCGTTACTCTACAGCTTTACGTATTCTGGTACGGCACGAGACCTGCGCATCCGCGGCTCGCACCGGTTCGATTATGACAGCTACAAAATTCTTGCGAGTTACGTGTTTGAGAAGAAGAATAGCGAAAGCATTCGTGAAGTTGGACAAGCAGAGTTAAAGAAACTCATTACCACCGTGAAAGCGGCGTAGCGCGATCGACGAACAAACCCGCGTCCCCTCAAGGAATTCCTACAACGGCGTCATGCTATTAATTCACGTCTTCTGCTGTTTCTTTTTTGCCGCGGGGAAGAGAACGTTGTTGAGGATGAGTCGGTAGCCCGGAGAATTTTTGTGCAGCTTCAGATCGGTCGGCGGGTCGCCCACCGCGTGCTGATAATCTTCAGGGTCGTGGCCGCCGTACCAGGTAAACGTGCCCCGGCCGTAATTACCGTGGATGTATTTCACTTCTTTCGTTCCCTCCCGCTCCGCAAGTGTAATAACTGAACGTTTGATCAAATCCTTGTTGAACGCCGTTGTCTGCCCCATAAACCCTTGAATGATGTTCACGTGGTTCTGTGTGAGCATCGTCGGCACAGGGTCGTACTTCGCGGAGAATTCAAAGAGCGTGAAATAGTCGGTGTTGGGATCGCGAATGGGAGGCGGGTCACTCTGGGGCAGATCGATGTCTGAGTATTCGTACCGAAGCGGATTCATATCCAATTTGAAATTCTGAAACGCGAGCGTCTTGCTGAAATCGAGTTTTTGCTGCGCATTCCGATCGGCAGGGTCGCCGTCGAACATCACATCGGCGATGTCTACATTTTCGGCAGCAAGCGCGATGTCGTAGCTATCCGTCGCTGAACACATCGCAAACATGAAGCCACCGTTGCCCAGGTATTCTTTGATGGTGCGGGCGACGGCTTTCTTCTCGTCGGATACTTTTCGGAAGCCGAGTCGCTTCGCTTCTTTTTCGTACATCACCTGCTGTTCGATATACCACTGCGCGTTGCGAAAGTTGGCGTAGAACTTTCCGTACTGGCCTGTGAAATCTTCGTGGTGGAGATGGAGCCAATCGTACTCCGCTAATTTTCCGCTCAGCACTTCTTCATCCCAAATTTTTGTGTACGGAATTTCTGCGTATTCCAGCGCAAGCGTTACGGCATCATCCCACGGCTTGAAACTGGGCGGTACGTACACTGCCACCTTGGGCGCTTTTTCCAGCCGCACGACATCCATATTATTGTCGTCGCGTTGGACCTCGGCGTAAATCGAAGTGGCCTCGGTAGCCGAGACCGGCTCGAATTGCACGCCACGAACTCGACATTCGCGCGCCAGCACCTCGGTGTAGTCGATGAGGAAGGAGCCGCCGCGGTAGTTCAACAACCAATCTGCCTCGCCGTTGTGGTTCAAGACCCAAAACGCTACGCCGTACGATTTAAGATGGTCCGTCTGCTTCAAGTCCATGGGAATGAGGAGCTTGGATTGGGAGAACGAAAGCGAGCTCGCAAGGAAGCAAATCCCGAGGGCAACCAGAACGGTGTTGGCTATTGAAACCGAAGCCGTTCTGGAATGAGAAAGGTTGTCATTGCGACAGGGCGATGTTGCGCGAGAATGAATTCCAAACGGAACAAACACAATTACAGGATTCATTTAATTCTCAAGGAGGGATTCCGAATGAACTAAGAGAGTTTTTTCCGTACCTGCTCTAAGTTTTGCGGCGTGGCGATGACGACGAACGTATCTCCTGCAGCGAGTCTGTGAGTTCCTTCAGGGTTAAACTCAAATTCCGTTCCGTGCTTCTTGGCCACCACGAGTGTCTTGTGGGAGTGCAATACGTCGCACTCGTTAATCGTCTTTCCCACAAACGAGGATGAAGCGCCCACGTGAATATCTTCAACGCGCAGGGTAGAATTGTCCCGCAACATAGCATCCAAGAATGTAACAGTGTCTGGCCGAATCATCTCCGAAGCCATCCGCAGCCCACCAATGGAACTGGCTGAAACAGCAGAGTCCGCTCCGCTGCGTAAGAATTTGTCACGCGCGCCCACGTCATCGATTTTTGCAATTATCCGGATTTTGTCGTTGAGCCCACGCGCCGTAATAACCACAAACAGATTGTCTTTGTCTTCGGGCAGCGTCGTCACGAGTCCCGCAGCCCGGTGAATGCCCGCCGCTTCGAGCACAGCGTCGTTCGATGCATCCCCTTCGATGGCGGGAATGCCGCGATCGAGCAACTCGTTCACCTTATGCCTGTCCTTTTCTACCACCACGACGGTGCGTTTCGTGCGGACGAGTTCTTCAATAACGTAGTGGCCGTTGTTCCCCGTACCGCACACAATGTAATGGTGAGAAAGTTTCTTGATCAGCTTCGTCATTTTGTTTCTCCTTAGCAATCCGGTCATCCCACCTTCGACGACGAATGCAGTCAGCTCGCTTACACCGTAGAGGATAATTCCCATCCCGCCAAGAATTAAGAACATAGTGAAAATACGTCCGGAGACAGAAAGCGGATGCGTTTCGCCGTAGCCGACGGTGGCAAGCGTTATCACCGTCATATACACAGCGTCGAGCAACGACCAGCCTTCGAGGAAGTGATAGCCTAGCGTGCCGGCGAGCAGGATCAGCGCAAGCAGAACGAGAGTTTGGATCGCGTTACGAGCAGTTTGCATTCAGATAAATTCGACGTCGAAAAATGTTTTGGCGGGAAAAGCTACAAAGGATTTAGGAAGAAAACGAATCGCGCAAAGCCACAAAGTTAAACGGATATACTCCTTGTGCTCTTTGCCAGCCCGATACTGCGCTTTGGCAGGCAGGCGTCTTTGTACAAATTTTTAGTTGAACAACCTCGGGGCGAACGAAAATCCCACATTGAAACTCGTGATGCCATCCAACACCGCAGCGCGGTTTCCAAACAATGTTGGCGTGCCGACGAGATGCTGCACTTCCGCAAAGCCGGTGAATTGATTGCCGATGTTTGTCTCAAGCCCTGCGCGCACCGCGGGAGCAATCGTGCCGGCAATCGGTGCGTTGAATGAAAACAAAACGCCGTAGAGACTCAGTCCCGCGTACGGACGGAGCTGCCCATCTGCTAAGTAAATAATCCAATCCGCACCCACGAACGCGCCGCTCCAGTGTAAGCTCGATTGCCGCACGACACCGTTAGAGATCCGCGGCCCAAACTGCTGTTGCGGATACGACTGCGCGCCCGACTGATTATAAACGTACGGGTCGACCTGCGCATAGCCATTATTGGTTGAGTGAAAAAGAAACCCGGCTGAGAAACCCCAGCGTTGGCCGTTTGACTCGCGTGCGAGCATCTGCACGCCCAACTGCGGGCCGGAGATATTCTCTCCGTTTGCGCGCAGGATGGAGATACCGGCCAATGGCGCGACAGAGGTTTGTTGATTGTGTCTCTGCGAGAAGCAGAGGGAGGTGAGGAGGAAGAAGCAGAATACTCGTGTCATTAGATTCTCCTTGTTGATCTCGTTTCCAACCTCAAGTTGTAAATCCTAATCTGCGAGGAAGTACACTCCTGCTCAGAGTTTGTGAACAAGGCCGGCTTAGTTCTCAAATTTCTTTCACGCCCCGGCGTACTGTGTTAGCTTATTGTCATCGTAGGCAAAAACGGTTACACTCCGATATCAAGATAGCACACCATCGCTTACGGAAATACACGATAGATATCCTTCCGGTGAAGTATTCTCGCAAACTGAACAATATCGCCGTCAATGAAGACACCCACGCGATACTCGCCAAGACGAACACGAAATGCGTGGGAAACTCCCGAGAGCTTCTTAAGATGTGGAATTGCACGTTGTGACGATGCGGATTCAATCCGGGCGATCAATTTTTCGATTGCTTGTTTGACCTGCTTGGGGCCGATGTGGTCAAGGTCTTTGGCAAAGCTTTCCAGAAACTCGACCCGCATTACGAACGAAGCTTTTTGACAACCGTTTCTCGACTGACTTTTTTTGTGCGGTTGGTATCGTTCATCAAGATGGACATTCCAAGGTCTTCGATCAGTTCAGCATCAATCGATGTGGATTGTATGCCGAGTTTCTCCAACAAGTTTGACAGGAACTTCATGTCAACTTCGGTTTGCGGCTTTACGACAATCGCTCTATTCACGCGAGTCTCCTATTCTAGTTGCAATAAGGTACCAAATGCTCAAGGAAGTTTCTACGCGGTTGCTCTCTAATTAAGTGGCCGCCGAATTTTGCACAGAAAGGTTTTGTTCGCACGCATGGCGTGTGAACAAGGCGGACTTAGTTCTCAAACTTCTTCCAAGCCTCGGCATACTGACTTAACTTGGCATCAACGTACGCAAAAACGGTATCGGGTTCAAACGAGCCGTTCGTTCGCTTGCTGCCTGCCTTAACACCGGTGAGAATCTGTACTCCCTCTTCGATGGTCTGTACCGAATAAATATGGAATTTCTTTTTTGAGACGGCCTCGTACACATCCTCGCGTAGCATCAGCTCGTCCACATTTTGGTGCGGGATCATCACGCCCTGGGTTCCGGTCAGGCCTTTTGATTTGCACACATCGAAGAAGCCCTCGATTTTCAAATTTACACCGCCGATCGGTTGTATGATTCCTTTTTGATTCACCGAGCCGGTCACTGCGATATCCTGTCTGATCGGAATACCCGAGAGCGCAGAAAGGATTGCGTAGATCTCCGTCGACGAGGCGCTGTCGCCGTCCACGCCGCCGTAGGATTGCTCGAACGTAATACTTGCGTCCATCACGAGCGGCTTTTCCTGCGCGAATTTGCTGCGAAGAAATCCGTTGATGATGGCAACCCCTTTGTTGTGCGTGGGGCCGCTCAGCTCCGCGTCCCGCTCAATGTTGATTATGCCCGCGCGGCCGAGCGAAGTGCTGGCGGTGATGCGGCTCGGTTTGCCGAATGCATACTCCCCCACATCGTACACCGAAAGCCCATTCACCTGTCCCACAACGGCGCCTTCAATATCAATCATAATGCTTCCGTCGTCGATCATCTCTTGTATTTTTTCTTCGATGAGGCGCACGCGGAAGATTCGCTCGGCAATGGATTTTTCTACATGCTTGCCGGTCACAGTCACCGATTTATCTTTCTTCGCCCAATAATTCGCCTCGCGTGCCACGTCGGCGATGAGGTTAAAGCGGGTCGAGAGTTTTTCTTTTTTGCCGGATAGGCGCACGCCGTACTCGAGGATCTGTGCGAGGGCGGTGTTATCGAAGGCCATCATCTTTTCATCTTCAGCTACCATTTTAACGAAGCGCACGTATTGCTTCACGGCGTTGGTGTTCTTCTTCATTTCAAAATCGAAGTCCGCCCGAATCTTGAAAATCTTTTTGAAATCGTCGTCGCGAGCATAGAGCAAGTGGTAGATATCGGTCTCACCGATCATGATCACCTTCACGTCGATATCGAACGGCTCTGGCTTCATGCCCGTGGTGATAAAGCCGCTGACGGCCTCAGTCGTTTGGATATCGACCTTCTCCGTGCGGAGGGTGCGCTTCAAATCTTGCCAAACACCGGGTTCCATCAGCGCGTCGACTGCGTTGAGCACCAAGTAACCTCCGTCGGCGCGAAGCAGTGAACCGGCTTTTATCTTCGTGAAATCGGTGCGCCACACGCCGCCTTTTTCAAACTCTCGTTCTACGCTGCCGAACACGTTTTTGTATTTCGGGTTTGTCTCGATGATGATGGGAACGTGCTGGGTCTCGGAATTATCGACGAGCACATTCACCTGGAATTCGATGAATGCCACTTCCTCTTCTTCCTCCGGGTTTTGCTGGAGCTGCACCGTCGGCTGGCCGCGGAAGCGGTCGAGGTTATCGCGGACGTGTTGTCGCATTTCAGCAAGGTACGCGCGTACCTTTTCGTGGTCGTACGTGGCTTTAAGTATCTCGACTGCTTCATCCACGAGCGGCATGACGAGTTTGTCCTCGAGTTCCTCAAGCGACGCCTGAACTTTTTTTTCGATGTTGCGCAGTTCTTTGAAAACGAGCGTCATTTGCTTTTCGAGTTCAGTGAGCGTTCCGCGCATTTGTTCGAAGACCTGCCGCTCCGTCTCCCCTTTTGCCACTTGCACCTCCACGGCGTCGAGCGTCGACGCGGTTCCGTTAACGACGGGGACAATTTCGGGACGCATCGCATTGCCGACCTGCACCTGGACAAGGTCGAACCCTCGTTCTTTCACCTTCTTTTCAAAATCTTGCAGCACGCTTTTTTGTCGATCCTGAAAATGTTGCACGAGTTGTTTGCGCTGGTACTGGTAGCGCTGGCTCTCATAGGCGGAGGGAATATCGCGCAGCATGTCGGCGAGAAAATTTTCCATGTCGTCGCGCAACGCCTTGCCCTGTCCGGCAGGGAGCGAGACAGCGATTGGCATATCGGGCATCTTGAAATTGTACACATAGCAATGGTCGCGCAGCTCGACGCGGTTCTTCTCGAAATCCTGCAAAAGCCGTTTGATCGTTGTCGTGCGTCCCGTGCCTGCAAGTCCGGTGACGAAAATGTTGTAGCCGAAGTGGTTGATCTCAAGGCCCACGCGCAACGCACGCAAGGCTCGATCTTGGCCGATAATCTCCCGGCTTGCCGCGACATCCTCGGTAGTACGCACGCCTAGGGACTTTGGATCACACTGCCAACGGAGTTCGCGCAGCGGAAGTGGCTTGTGTGTCGTAGCTTTTTTGTACGATGGTTTGGAAGAACGGGATGATTTCATAGTCTGGATGATAGGCCGTGATAGAATGCGGAAAAATGGTACGCAAAAAGGGCTGGAGGTGCAACGGGCATGAGGATTTGCCGCAGAGCGACAGAGAAAGATTGAAGAGCAAAAATGAGATCGTTGATCTACTTCTCTGTGTTCTTGGTGCCTCTGTGGCAGTTATTGCGAAAGTTAGAATTTTGCCGCGCGCAGCCGGAGGCTGTTCGAGACAACGCTGACGGAGCTAAAAGCCATTGCCGCCGCCGCGAGCATCGGGTTGAGCAAGCCAAACGCCGCCAGCGGAATTCCGACCACGTTATAAGCAAACGCCCAGAAGAAATTCTGTTTGATCGTTGCAAGAGTTTTGCGGGAGAGAAGAATCGCTTTCGGAATGTTACGCAGATCGTTCCGCAACAGCGTTACGTCTGCGGCCTCCATGGCAATGTCGGTGCCGTGCCCCATGGCAATGCCGACATCCGCTTGAGCCAATGCGGGCGCATCGTTGATGCCGTCGCCCACCATAGCAACAACCAAACCCTCGGCTTGCAATGAGAGAATCGCTGCGGATTTTTGGCCGGGCAAGACTTCGGCGATCACGCGGTCGATTCCCGCCTGGCGCGCGATTGCGTCTGCTGTTGCTTTTGTATCGCCGGTGAGAAGAACAAGGTTGAGATTCATGGACTTCAACGATTGGACTGCTTCGCGCGAAGTTTCCTGGATCGTATCCGCCACGCCGATGACGCCGACGATTTTTCCGTTTACGGAAACGAAGACCGACGCATTGCCGGTTTGTGCAAACGATTCGGCAGCCTCTTCCGCACGGTGATTGAGAGAGGAGACCTTCTTCATCAGTGCAACATTTCCTGCCGCAACGAACGCACCATTGACAACGCCCGTAATGCCGAGTCCAGGCAGCGCCTGAAACGATTCTACAGTCTGCGGCGCGACTCCACCCTCGATTGAATAAGCAACGATTGCTTTGCTTATGGGATGTTCGGATTTCTGTTCGACCGACGCAGCGAATTGCAGGATGGATTCTTCCGACAGATCTCCTGTGAGCTTGAGTTCCGTGACCCGCGGTCTGCCTTCAGTGATCGTTCCCGTTTTATCAAACACGATTGTTTTGACTGAAAGCAACCGCTCGAGACTTTCTGCATTCTTAATCAGAATGCCGAACGATGCGCCTTTGCCCGTGCCGACAATAATTGCGGTTGGCGTTGCAAGTCCGAGCGCACACGGGCAGGCGATAATGAGTACTGCGATGAAATTCACCATAGCTTGCGCGAAGGTCGCTCCACCCAGCACAAGCCAGCCGACAAAGGTCAACAACGCGGCGACAAGTACAATTGGAACGAACACTGACGCGATTTTATCGGCAAGCGATTGGATTGGCGCCTTCGAGCCTTGCGCCTCTTCGACCAGACGAATGATATTCGCAAGCACAGTTTCTTTTCCCACCGCCGTTGCGCGAAACTCAAAAGAGCCCGTCTGGTTCAACGTGCCGCCAAAGACTTTTTTCCCCAAGGATTTATCGACCGGAATACTCTCGCCCGTCAACATCGATTCATCGACCGAACTTTCCCCCAAAGTGACAAGCCCGTCGACGGGAATGCGTTCACCCGGCCGCACGCGCACGATGTCGTCGTGGAGGACGTCTTCAATCCTTATCTCATGCTCGGCACCGTTCCGCACGATGCGCGCGGTCTTCGGCTGAATCTGTGCAAGCGCCCTGATTGCGTCTGTTGTCTTTCGTTTTGCGCGTGCTTCCAGCAATTTGCCGAAGAGGATGAGCGTGATAATTGTCGTTGCCGTATCAAAATACGATGCGTGGGAATGGCCAAGCAGGTGCGGGAATAATGTTGCCAACGCACTATATGCATACGCTGTGAGTGTGCCGACAGCAATGAGAGTATTCATGTCGGCGGAGAAATGCTTGGCGGAATTCCACGCCGAAACGTAGAACCGCCTGCCAGGCACAAAGACTACGACGGAAGCGGCGATAAGGAAGAGTCGATTGAGGTCATCTTCCGCAAGGGGAATGAATACGCTTGTTGACGCGAACATGGTGAGCATGTTCGCAACCATCAAGGGCACGGAGAAAACAAGCGCGACCCAAACATCGCGCTGGAGTTTTTGGTACGCTATCTCAATGTGGTCTTCAGGAACAGCACGAGAAACATCCGTGGGAAGGATAAGTTTGTAACCAGCTTGAGCGACAGAAGCAGCGACCTTCTCCAACGAGGCCAACTGCTTTGAATAAGAAACGCGCGCCTGCTCGGAGGCGAGATTCACGACAGCATCCTGTACTCCTTCGACGCGCTTGATTGCCCGCTCCACGCGGGAGACGCACGAGGCACACGTCATCCCTTCAACAGGAAGCGTCTTGGTTTCTATTCCGGATGAATTCACTATGACACCAACGTATAGCCGGCCACGTCAAGCGCTTCGGCAAGTTTTTCCCGGGCGACTTGGTGCTCGTCGTACTCCACCGAAGCAGAGCCGATCTTTACATCCAGTACTTTGACGCTCGGCAAAACACTCAGAAACTGCTTCACGGTCATCACGCAATGGCCGCAGGTCATTCCTTCGATTTTTAAGGTCTCGGCCTTCATGGTATGCTCCTTGAATAACGTGAAATTCTTACACTACAAATATACGGGGTCCGTCGTGTAGTGGTCTTACAAAATTTTCACAAAATTTTACAGATGGTGATGGTGCCCCACTTTGTCGATTGCAGTGCGATGGGCTCCTGCTTGGGTCTTGAAGCGACTGGGGGTCATTCCGGTTACTTGCTTGAATTGACTTGAGAGGTGCTGTACGCTTGAATAGCCGAGCGAAATCCCAATTTGGCTGAGGGTCAGTTCGCCGTACTTTAGCAGCTCTTTTGCCCGCTCAATGCGTTGGAGAATGGCAAACCGTTCGATCGTAATTCCCTGGACGGATGAAAAGAGAGAGCTGAGAGAGTTGTAACTGCGGTTGAGCGTGCGGGTAAGTTCAGCAGAAAGTTTTACGTTCGAACTGCCATCGTGATCCTTCCGTACGAGTCGCAAAATTTCGGTCTTTATCCGTTCGACGAGCTGCGAGCGCCGGTCGTCGAGTAATTCAAACCCATTCGCTTCCAACATCTGTCGGATTGAATCGTGGTTGATTACCCGAGGCGGCGACTTAATGATTGCTTCGCCCAACGTCACCGTGCGCACGCGGTGTCCAAGCTTTTCCAACTCTTCCCGCACCACACGGATACATCGGTCGCAAACCATGTTCTTAATGTGGAACGTTGCGATGGAGGTTTGTTTTGACACTTGACAAATTAGTTTGAAAGAACACTTCCGCCGTTCACGCTGATGGTCGAACCAACAAGATGATTGGAAAGATCGCTTGCCAGGAACAACACTGCGTTCGCAATCTCCTCCGGTGTTGCAACGCGACCGCGAGGGATTGCCATGTTGATCGGCCCGACGAGTTTTTTGTTGTGTAGAATATGTGAAGACATATCAGTGTCAACCCAGCCCGGGGCAACGGCATTGACGATGATGTTCTCGGAGGCGAGTTCAGCCCCGATCGCCTTTGTGAATCCAATGACACCGGCCTTTGACGCGGCGTAGTGGGAATAGAACGCTTCACCACGCTGGCCTGCTGTGCTCGCGACGTTGACGATCTTTCCGCCCCGCTGCTTCCGCATGATTGGCACGACGGCATTCGTGAACAGAAAAATGCCCTTCAAGTTGACATTAATTGTTTCATCCCATTGCGCCTCGGTCATCGAACCGATCGCGCCTCGTTTCCAGACGCCGGCATTGTTCACGAGCAGATCGATCCTTCCGAACGCCTTCATTGTTCTTGCGATTACATTTTTCACATCGGAAGATATTGAAGCGTTTGCCCTGACTGAAAGAGCGCGAACTCCCAGCTTGGTCAAATCGACGCAGAGCCGAGCGGCACTCTGCGAATCTTTCTGATACGTCAACACAATGTTCGCTCCGGCCTCGGCAAGAGTTCTGCAAACAGCTGCGCCAATTCCGCGCGAGCCCCCCGTTACGAGGGCAACCCGTTCAGTGAGATCAATCTGTTTCATTTTTGGCATCCATCTTGCAAGAGTTAAGCCAGGAACGGAAACCTGACAGCCGGTCTCTCCGGAGTAATTTTGATATTTGTTCCTAACATAGGCAGTTTTTGAAGCATTTTCCAAGATGAGCGTTGACTGAAGAGACTAATACGACTAACTTAGTCCTATATCAATCCCAGCTCAATCGCAGGAAACAAGAAACAGATTCCTGAAACTAAGAAGCGATATGAAACCCTCATTAACCACTCTTGCCAGCGCTCCGATCGGTCGTCAGATGAGAATTCGAGAGTTGAATTCAGAGCCAACAGTGTGTATCCGGCTGCGCGAACTCGGATTTTGCGAGAATGCAGTCGTCCGATGTCTGACAAAAGACACATCGAAGATGATCTGTGAAATCTGCAACACGCGCGTGGGGCTGCAGTCTTCGCTCGCCGCCACAATTCTTATTTCTCCTCTCGAATAAAATTCGAATGCACTCAGTTCCACTAAGCCAATTGCGACCCGGGGAAAGAGGCTCCATTCTGCGTATCGAATCAATCGACCCTCAGCTTCGACAGCGATTACTGGAGATGGGGTTGACGAAAGGAACTCTGCTTGAAGTGATTCGCCTCGCTCCTTTGGGAGATCCGCTCGAAATCTCTGTACGTGGCTACCGTTTGTCGTTGCGCAAACACGAAGCGGAATCGGTATTGGTAGAAACTGCACGATGATGAAGAGTGCGTCCAAGGTCGTTGCCGTGATTGGCAACCCCAATTCGGGCAAGTCAACGCTCTTCAACGCGCTCACGGGCATGCGCCAAAAAGTCGGCAACTATCCCGGCGTTACCGTTGAGAAGAAAGAGGGAAGTATCCTCTACGATGACGGAACAGAGATTCTCATCATCGACTTACCGGGAACGTACAGCCTTACTGCAAATTCTCCCGACGAACGAATTGCAACGGACGTATTGCTCGGACGACGCAACGACACACCGAAGCCCTCGCTCGTCATCTGCGTCGTCGATGCAAGTAACCTCGAACGCAATCTCTACCTCGTCAGTCAATTAATCGACCGGCAGATTCCGGTGCTGATTGCGCTGAACATGGTTGACGTGGCGAGTCAGGAAGGAATGAAGGTTGACGCAGCCAAGTTGAGTGCGCTGCTGGATGTTCCCGTTGTTCCCACAGTAGCCACGCACAGTACAGGAATTGCGGAGTTGAAATTCCGTTTGCTTGGTTCGGTGAGGCCGTCGCAGCAAACGCGCAAGTGGAAACTGCCTGTTACTGTTGCCGAACAGGTGTCCGAACTGCAAGAGATTCTTCGCCGCACTGAAAAGACTGACGAGAATGAGTCGTACCAGAATGCACTCCAGCTGTTGACTTCGCCGGCTGTTGGAACCAACTCCCACGCCCCCGAGCTCCAAGCCGAAATTGAAAAAGCCATCAAGAAATTTGAGTCCGAAGGCATCGACCGCTTCTCCGTTGTCGTCGAAGCACGCTACGATTGGATCAAAAGTCTCGCCGGGCAAGTTGTTGAATACAGAGTGCAGAGCGAGGAACGACTGAGCGACAAACTCGACGCTGTCCTTACGCATAAAGTCTGGGGCTTCGTAATCTTCTTCGGACTGATGACGCTGATGTTCCAAACGATTTTCACCTGGGCAAACGTGCCGATGCAATGGATAGGGAGTGCGTTCTCGTGGCTTGGCGGACAAGTCGCGGCGGTTTTGCCTCCGAGCAGCGCGCGCGACCTGATCGTCAACGGCGCCATTGCGGGCGTTGGAGCCGTCGTTACATTTCTGCCGCAGATCGTGTTTCTGTTTCTCTTCCTGGGGTTGCTCGAAGATACCGGCTACATGGCGCGTGCAGCGTTTATTATGGACCGGACGATGAGCAAAGTAGGGCTGCACGGAAAGGCATTCATTCCGATGCTGAGTTCCTTCGCGTGCGCCATCCCTGGGATCATGGCAACGCGTACTATAGAGAGTCCGAAAGACCGGCTCGTGACCATCCTCGTCTCGCCGTTGATGAGCTGTAGTGCCCGGCTCCCCGTCTACACCCTGATGATTGCAGCATTCATTCCGCAAGAAACCGTTTGGGGATTCTTGTCGCTTTCGGGGCTTGTTCTCGTTTCGATGTATATGTTGGGGCTGTTTGCTGCGCTTGGGAGCGCGTGGTTGTTCAAAAAGACTTTGTTGAAAAGTGCCCCGCCGATCTTTATTATGGAGCTGCCACCCTACCGCATTCCATCCGCCCGAAGCGTTCTGATGCACATGTGGAACCGCGCGCTTCAGTTTTTGAAGCGGGCAGGCACGATCATTCTCGCCGTCTCCATCGCGCTCTGGTTTCTCGCTTCGTATCCGAAAAAAGAACACGCCACGCCTTCCGAGCAGTTGGAATATAGTTTCGCAGGCCAAGCCGGGAAATTGTTAGAACCGATCATCAAGCCACTCGGTTTCGACTGGAAGATCGGCATAGGCCTCATTGGATCGCTGTTGCAGCGGGAGGTCTTTGTCAGCACGATGGGAACCATCTACAATATCCGCGACGCGAACAACGACTCTGGCAATCACACCTTACGAGAGCAGATGCGAAACGAGGTCGACCCCATTACAGGCAAGCCGACGTTCACCGCCCTGACGGCGATATGCTTGATGGTCTACTATGTGCTAGCCATGCAATGCATGTCCACCGTTGCCGTCGTGCGGCGCGAGACGAATTCGTGGCGCTGGCCGATATTCCAGATTGCGTATATGACTGCGTTAGCGTGGGTCGGGACGTTTGCCGTATACCGCATAGGACTTTTTTTCTAAACGAATCATCAATAACTATCTTGGAGTCAGAAGTATCATGAATCGCGTTGTGTCTTTGCTCCTTTCTGTTTTCTTCCTCTGTTCGTTCGACACATTGATTGCTGGTGACAGAAAGTTTACCTACACATACGAATCCACCGTCCTTCCCGTCGGGGTGCGGGAATTGGAAATATGGAACACGTACCGCCGCGACCGGTCGTACTTCTATCGACGGTTGGATCAACGAATAGAATATGAAGTGGGCGTCGCGAATAATCTGCAAACGTCCTTCTACCTCAACACCGAATGGAAAGTCTTCGACGATAACGGGATGCCTCCCGGAGGTAATTCCGCGTCCAGCGTCGGCGTCAGCGTCTCCAATGAATGGAAGCTGAAGCTCGCAGATCGCGTCGCGGACCCGTTCGGCTTCGCACTTTACGGTGAATGGACGCTCGGTCTCGACGAAACGGAGTTGGAAGCGAAACTTATTATAGACAAACAGGCGGGGTCGTTACTTTTTGCGTTCAACGTTGTTGGTGAACAGGAATGGGAAACCGAACTCGTGAACGGAGCAGAGGAGACAGGGAGGGAATTCACGCTGCAACTCGTGGGCGGAGCTTCGTACAACGTGACAGGCGAATTTGCCATCGGCCTCGAGGTGCGCAACGTCAACACGTACCTCAACGGCGACCTGGCGATCTCGACGCTCTTCGCAGGACCCGTGATCTCGTACGTCGCAGAAAACTGGTGGGCAACTATGACCGTCCTGCCGCAACTCACGGCCTTCAAAGGAGCGACGGAGGGCGGGCTGAACCTTGGTGATCACGAAAAACTCGAGGCGCGCCTACTGTTCTCGGTCCATTTATGAGCGCGTTCTGGAAAAAGACCTATCTTGCCGGCGGATTGTTTTTGGCAGCGTGCGCGGGAAGTATTCCGCAGATTACATCGGATTCGTTAGAACGAGCTCGAGTTCAATGGCCCGATGCCACAATGGCGCAGTTGGAATCCGGACGGCAGACATATATGCTGAAATGTTCTGGGTGCCACAGCCTGGTTGCGCCGCAAACGAAAACCGCGACAGAGTGGAAACGCGGGTTGGAGGAAATGAAAACAAGAGCAAAATTGTCGGAAGAAGAAACGGACCGCATTTTTCAATATCTGTATGCAAACGCGCGGGATGAGAAACCGGAGAGATAAAACATGAACGAAGAGACTATCAGCCCACTCAACGCTGCTTCCGCCTTGACGGAGGTATCAGTCTACGCCGCGCTGCGAGAAGTGTATGACCCCGAGTTGCCGGTCAACATTGTCGATCTGGGGCTTGTCTATCAAGTGAAGATCATCGAGGGATGGGTAGGAGTGAAGATGTCGCTCACTTCGCCCGGTTGTGGATTGGCCGACCAGATTGCCGCAGATGCTCGTGAAAAAGTGCTGCAAGTTCCAGGCGTGCTCGATGCAGATGTGCGCATCGTGTGGCAACCCGCGTGGAATGCAAATTTTATGACGCCCGAAGCGCGAAAGAAGCTGATGATTGTAAAGTAAAAACCATCAATGGCTAGAAGTCCTGCCCCTTTCTGGTCGGATTGATTGTTCTGAACTGACCACGTTCTAGCGTTTCTTGCGTCCGCCTTCTTCTTGGGCAACCATTGTCATCCCCACGCTATCTGTTGGGATTGATGATCATCTTGTAGAAAGAATCATTCCACAAGAACCTTACCACAGAAACCTCCGCGGTATGCACATCCGTTGCCGAATACGATCACACGCGATTGCGTGTTGACAATCTCCCTAGAATGCATAACTTTAGGTGCAGAAATTCTGATGTCGCACAGCATACAATAACGTGCGACAGATCACAGAACATGCGTAGCGCATGTTTTTGTTCTAAAGAACAAAACTTGAAGGTGTTCATCGTGAAATCTGTAGCACTCACACTAACGGGTATTGTGCTTTTATCTCATGGTGCGAGCTCTCAATCTCTCACGTGGCAACGAACTGGTGGTCCTTCCGGTGGTCGGATTTTTCACATTGCCTGCTTTGCCAATGACGTGCTCATAGCTGGCGCAGAGAACTCTGGCATCTTCCGTTCTACTAACGATGGAATGAACTGGCAACAGACAAGTCTGAACTATGGGACTCTCGAATGCGCCGCGAGAGATTCACTTGGAACATTGTTTGCAGGAACGTATGGCTACGGGATTTTCCGTTCAACCGACAGAGGGGTAAACTGGACGAAACTGTCCAACTCGCCAGACGGCGATATACTCGGACTTACTGTTACGCCCGACAACCGTCTGTTAGCTAGCACCTTTTACAACGGCCTTTTCGGATCAACGGATGCCGGGGTAACGTGGATTCAAACGGGATTGCTCTTCTCACAATGGCCAACACCAATTTGGTCAATCAATTCAGATCCTGCTGGACATCTCTACGCGGGTCCTGCCAATCGGGGACTATACAAATCGACGAACAACGGTTCAAGTTGGAGCTATGAGACTTCGACCGGCTCTGCAACAGTTTTCTCTTTTGCCGTAATGAGTCCGACTCAATTTTTCCTCGGATCGGATTGGGGTGTTTATAAGTCGTTAGATGGCGGATCGAACTGGATAGATGTAAATGACGGGTTGACTGAGACTCACGTGAATTCTGTGGCTGTAAGCCCGAATGGCACGATGTGCGCCGCGACTGAAGGAGGGGTGTTCATTTCAACAAATGCCGGGACGAATTGGATTTCGGTAACTTCAGGGCTTCCAACAAGTCGGTTCCACACTTCGGCAATAAACTCCAAGGGATATTTTTTTGTGGGTGCAGATGGTGAAGGAGTGTTTCGGTCGACTGACGGCGGGATCAATTGGTTTGAAGCCAGCGAGGGAATCACCGGGTCCACGATTTATGCTCTAACCCCCAACGCACACGATATTCTTGCCGCCACTACTAGCGGAGTCTATGCATCGTCCGACCGAGGGTCGTCGTGGCGACGATCCGGTTCAGGAATCCAAGGCGAGGCTACTTCAGTTTTGGTCCTTCGCGACGGAACATTACTTGCAGGCGCCTATGGCATTTTCCGATTAATCAACGGGGAGAGTCAGTGGACACGGGTCGATGCCAGACTCGGAATTATTCTTGTAAACTCAATGTGTGCCGACTCCTCTGGAAATGTTTATGCTGGAGCAGGGCTACAAGTTCTTCGTTCTACAAACTCCGGCTCAAATTGGAGCGTGGCGTTCTCCAATAGTTCGCGGATTTGGTCGCTCGCAACCTCGGAGAACGGAAATATCTTCGTGGGAACCTATGGATCTGGAGTGTATCGATCCTCGGATGTTGGGTTAACCTGGGCATCTGTTTACACAGAACAGCCCTACTGTATTGTATATTCACTGCTTACCATGAAGAATGGCTTTGTCTTTGTGGGCCGGTCAGACGGGAATATAGCTCGAAGCACGAACAATGGAACCTCTTGGGAAAAAATTGCGCATATCCCCCCCGCAGTCTGGTCACTTTCCGAAGATGGCAATGACAATATTTTTGCTGGAACGAATCAAGGGGTGTTCCAGTCTGCGGATCTTGGTAAGACGTGGTCTCAGATGACACAACTGAACAATCATTCAGTCCGCTCATTGAAGTTCGATGAAAGCGGATTTTTATATGCTGGGATGGACTTCGGTGGAGTCTTCAGGAGCAGCACAACAGTCAGGCGGCCTCAACCAGATCAGTATTTATTGCAGCAGAATTTCCCGAACCCCTTCAACGCTGGTACGGTCATAGAGTTTTCACTCACGAAGGCCGACCGAATAGCGATTGATGTCTTTAACATTCTTGGTCAACACGTAGGTTCTGTGCTCAACAAGGAACTGGGTCCGGGAACATTCAAGTTGCCCTGGAATCCAATCAATTTGCCCTCAGGCATCTACATCTATAGACTGAAATCTTCCAGTTTTGTTCAATCACGACGGATGGTAGTGCTCAAGTAACAATTACTCTCTCCCCAACTTCGCCGCAATCCCATCAAACAATTCGTAGTTCAAGTACTTATTTGAAAACGGTTCAGTGGATTGGATGCTGCCGTTTTCCAAATACATTCGAACCGCCGAGAATTGAATCACTGTGCCGAGCGTATCGCGCGTCTCCGTGTTCACTGTGACCACATAGCGGTAGCTCTTTTTTGTTTCAGGTGCCCGATTTACGTACGTAGTGCTGCCGCTCTGCGCGGACGAGGAGCTTGACTGATTGCATCCCGAACTGAAGATTGCAGCGAGCACTCCGAGAAGAAATAGAATCCCCACAGCGCCAAGAATCGTTTCCAACGTACCGCGGGAATCTTCCTTGCCCGAGGCTTCCTGCTTCAACTCAGCGGCAATCCGATCTGCTCCGTTCTTTTCGGCTGTCACGAGCCCCGAAATCGGGTCACTCAACGTTATCACGAACCCCTGTTGTTGGAGCGAGAGGAGCGCCGCTTTGTGAACGTCAGCAGGTTCCGCCTTCACGACGAACGAATCGCGATACGGCAACGCATCGTATCGGTCCAAATGTTTAGTGGATTGACTGGCGCCGCCGCATCCAATCACTGAGTAGAACAACGTGCTTGCCGCAACGAAGATTGTCAATCGCGGGAAGAGGAAGTTTCTCACGCTATTCTCCTTGTGGCGGCTGCAAGTCTCGCGCCTTCAGTTCAAACGTCCATCGCAGCTTGCCCGTGTGGTCCCACGTTTCCATGGTCAGCTTCCGGTCTGTGCGAGGGCCGGAAAATTTCAGCAGTCCAAACGTATGCGCGTCTGCCACCAAGGTTCCCGCAACACGGTCTTTCATGTCAATCTCTTTGCCGCGTGGAGGTGAAAGTCCTGCGGTGAATGCGGAACTCGTGAAATCATATAGAGGGTAGAAGGTGCTATCCCGGTGGACAATCAACTCCGTGATGTGCCGGTCGCCGCTGAGGAAGACAACGCCGCGTATTCTTTCCTTCTTGATAAACCCAATCAATTCCTCCCATTCCGCCGGAAAATCGGCCAGCACTTCCTCAGGTGCCAGCCGGTTGAGGATCTGGTTGCCGTTGACAACCATCTTGAAGGGCGCACGGCTGTTGAGGAGTGCATCTTTGAGCCATTGCAACTGCGGCTTGCCGAACATTGTTTTCGCTGCATCATCCGGCGTGCTGTCGGGCGAGCGATGGTAGCGGTCGTCGAGCAAGAAAAATTCCACATCATCCCACTCGAAGCGCCCAAACGTTCCGCGAATTTCATCCGTTCCGTAAGTTTGGTTTGCCCAAAACATCTTGTGTACTCGAAGCACTTCATCTTTCAGCCGCCAACTTCGGTCGGAGTTGTCTGGACCAAAATCGTGGTCATCCCAGATGGCGTAGTGATGCGCGATGCCCAGCAGGCGCTGGAGTTCGGGCAGCGAGCGCGTATGCGTCTGGCGGTGTATCAACCCGCGCAGGGAACCGAATTCTATCTCGCGGTAGTAGGTGTTATCACCCAGCCAGAGCATCACGTCTGGCTTTTGGTCTGCGATGCGCTCAAAAATTTCGTGGTCGCTGCCGTATGGTTTACCAGGGCGATCCCATTCGGGTTCATTCACGTAGTTGCACGAACCGAACGCGACCGTAAACGCTGGCGGGTCGGTACGCCACTGCCACAACGGTTGCGTCTGAAATCTGTAAGGATACAACCGTTTCGTTACCTTCCCATCCAGCAGCAGTTCAAACTCGAATTGCTTGCCAGGCTGCAATCCATCCACGAGCACGTGAGCCGTGAATCCCTCATCTTCGCGCGTCTTGAAGATGCGGCTTTTGAATTTCTGTTTCGGCGTCGGCGGCTCCCAATATTGCACCTGCACCGATGCAGCTCTCGTTGTTTGCGCCCAGACCATCACTTCTGTCATCGTTCCGTAGCCGACCATCGGTCCGGACTGCAAAAGGGATTGCTGAGCGAGCAGAGTGTGGGAAAAGAACAGGATGAGCATTGAACTCGTGAGTCGGCTCATAGGGATGACTTTCTTAGATGAAATCCTCGAGTATAATTTTCGTGATTCGGAGGTTGACGACGAGAAAGCGGCAAACCTTTCTAACCATATTACTCGAACTTAACCTCCTTCCCCTGAAAGGGGAAGGCTGGGATGGGGTCGCCGTTTCTTTAACTCTTCAATTGTGGCAAGAATCTGATCAGCCACACCTTCAACACTGGAGCTTACATCGTCGTTCGAAAAACGCATTACGTGGAAACCATTCCCGCGTAGAAAAGTGTCTCGAATTGCATCAGCCCGCTTCTGCATATCGGATTGATGTTGAATGCCGTCGACCTCGACTATCAACTTAATTTCTAGAGAGGCAAAGTCAAAAATGTATTTTCCGATTGGAACTTGGCGACGGAAATGAACACCGAGTTGTTTGCCCCGCACTTTGCTCCACAGCTTTGCCTCAGATTCATTCTCACTCTTTCGAAGGAGTCTAGCAAACGCTTTCGTGCGGTTTGTATAGTTGGTTGAAAACTTGTGTGGCATCGAGCGACCTCACCCCGACCCTCTCCTTTTGCCAAAGGCATCCCTTTGGGACAGGAGAGGGAGTAAATATGCGGATCGAATCGATCGAGGTACACACTCTGGAAGAACATATCACAAACAAGAAGTACAACATCGGTCGCAGGAGCACAAATAATGAGATAAAGTACCGCCTTGCCTTCTCGAATGCAAGCCTTGTTTCCACTTGAAAAATTCTCGAAACTCTTACCATTCACTCATAAGGAATTGAAATGAAACGACCCACGCCGCTTTTTTCATTGTTCATTGTTCATTGTTCATTACTCATTGTCTATTGTTCATTGCTCATTGCCCAGGGCGTCAAAGCTCCCGTCCGTGCCGAGCATGGCATGGTGGTTTCATCTCATTATCTCGCGTCGGAGGTGGGCGTGGAGGTGCTGAAGCACGGCGGCAATGCGGTGGATGCGGCGGTTGCAACGGGTCTGGCGCTAGCTGTTGTGCATCCGGCTGCGGGAAACATTGGCGGCGGTGGATTCATGATCGTCTTCACGAAGTCAGGAGAAGTTACGGCGTTCGACTTCCGTGAAAAAGCTCCACTGGCTGCGCACGAAAAAATGTATCTCGACAAGAATGGGAAATACATTGAAGACCTGGATCACGAAGGCTACCTCGCCGTCGGCGTTCCGGGGACGGTTGCGGGATTCGACCTTGCGGTCAAACGATTCGGCAAAAAATCACTCAAAGAACTCATTGCACCCGCCATCAAGCTTGCCGAGCAAGGCTTTCCGCTCAGCGCCGCAATGGCAGAAGGTTTTGCGGATTACAAAAAGGACTGGATGATATATCCTTCGTCGGCAAGAGTATTTCTGAAGCGGGATACGATCACATTCAGAGAGGGGGAAAAGTGGAAGCAACCGGTGCTAGCGAAGACCCTTAGGCGTATCCAACAGAATGGCAAAGATGGATTTTACAAGGGCGAAACGGCGCGATTGATTGCGGCAGACATGAAAAAACATGGCGGACTTATCACTGAAGAAGATCTCGCACTCTACCAGGCAAAAGAGCGCAAGCCGATTCACGGAACGTATCGGGGTTACGATGTGTACTCGATGTGCCCGCCCAGTTCCGGCGGCGTTACGCTTGTGCAGATGCTCAACGTGCTGGAAGGGTACGACCTGCAGGCTATGGGACACAACTCTGCCGCTTACATCCACACGCTGGCCGAAACAATGCGACGGGCGTTTGCAAACCGGGCTCAGTGGCTGGGCGATCCGGAGTTCAATCCCGATATGCCCGTCGATAGGCTCATCTCAAAAGAGTATGCAGCAACGCTGCGAAAATCTATCCGACCCGATACCGCGTCGGCAAGCGTTGCATCAAAACTAGCGGATGCCTACGAAAGTTCGCAGACGACACACTATTCTGTCATAGACGCGGAAGGAAACGCCGTCGTAGTAACTTATACGATCGAGTATTGGTACGGATCGCGTATTGTTGCCGATGGGCTTGGGTTTCTCTACAATAACGAAATGGGTGATTTTAATCCGTGGCCCGGTCACACCGACGAAGAGGGAATGATCGGGACAAAGGCCAATCTTGTTCAGCCACGCAAGACCATGCTCAGTAGCATGACGCCGACGATTGTGGCGAAAGAGGGAAAACCCTATTTGCTCCTCGGCTCACCGGGCGGACGGACGATCATCAACACCGTTCTTCAATGTGTGCTCAATGTGATCGATTTTGGCATGAACATCGCACAAGCCAATGCAGCGGGGCGATTTCACCACCAATGGCTTCCGGACGAGATTCGGATGGAGCGCTACGCGACAACCAAAGATACGCGCGACAAGCTTGAATCGATGGGACACAAATTGAAAATTGTCGGCGGGCAGGGAAGCGTGATGGCAATAATGATCGACCCGAAAACGGGAGTCCGCCTAGGTTCCGCCGACCCGCGTGCAGCGGATGGTGGAGCGGCGGGGTATTGAAAAACAAAAATTAGAAAGTAAAAACGAAAAATGGAAATTGGATCCATAATTCAACGGATCAATTTCTTCAGTGCCTTCATGTTTTCCACATCCTCGTGCATGTCCTCACTCTTCGGGGTTTCGAGAATCTTGGGAATACTCTTGAATCGTGAATCACGCATCAGAAACCTGAATCCCTCCAGGCCGATCATCCCCTTGCCAATATGCTCGTGCCGGTCTCTGCGCGAGCCGAACTCCTTCTTTGAATCGTTCGCGTGAAAGGCAACAAGTCGGCCTAAGCCGATAATTGAGTCGAACTCGGCAAACGTCTTTTCGTAGCCTGATTCAGTCCTCAGCTCGTACCCTGCGGCAAAAATGTGGCAGGTATCCACGCAGACCGCAACACGTTCTTTCTCTTCGATCAAGTCGATCATCGCGCGGAGCTGCTCGAAGCGATAGCCGAGTGCTGTGCCCTGTCCGGCCGTTGTTTCCAACACTGTTTTGGTTTTGAAGCTCTTCGTCTGCTCGTGAATCAAGTTCAACGACTCGGCAATGAGTTTGATGCCGTCGGATTCACCCTGTTCCATGTGCGCACCCGGATGGACATTTAGATAATCGACGCCGAAGCGTTCGCACCGCTCCAGTTCGTCCTTGAATGCCGCACGCGATTTCTTCAAGAAGATTTTGTTCTTCGCGCACAGGTTAATGAGATACGATGCGTGTGCCATCACTGGAGCGATGGTTGTTTTCGCGGCAAGCGCTTTGTACGTTGCGACATCTTCATCGGTCTGTTTTTTGCCCTTCCACTGCGTGTTGTTCTTGACGAAGAGTTGAACAGTGTTGCAACCGATCGAGGCACCGCGCTCGAGCGCTGTATGCACGCCACCGCCAGTGGACATATGGGCGCCGAGCAGCATGGGGAGGTTATTCTTTGAGGAAGAAGAAATTTTGAGATTTGGAGATTTTTTCATTTTTCAGTTATCCGATTGGTTGATATAAAATAGTATGATAGAAATCGTTCTTTTCCAATCGTAAAATCTCCAGATCGTATAATCAAGAAATGAGGACAATTCAAAAACTTCAGCGGAAGAAAAGAAAACTCGTCGCAGGTCTAATGTCCGGCACTTCGGCAGACAGCATTGACGCGGCGTTGGTGCAAATTACGGGGAACGGAAAGAAGACAACGTTGAAGCTCGTGGAGCACAGGCATCACCCGTATCCTCGTGGATTTCGGGAATATCTGCTCGCCAACTCATTAGCGGGCGCGAGCAGCGTCGATGCGATTGCAAGGCTTAATACACTCGTTGGCGAGTTCTTTGCCGATGCTGTTCTTGCGCTTGCGCGAAAAACGCAAATTCCGTTGACTCGTATCGACCTCATCGGGTCGCACGGGCAGACTGTTCATCATCTGCCCCAGGCGAAGCGTATGTTTGGCAAAAATGTCCGCGCAACGCTGCAAATAGGCGACCCGTCGGTCATCGCGGCGCGAACCGGCGTACCGACCGTTGGCGATTTCCGCGCGGCGGACATTGCTGCAGGCGGTCAGGGAGCACCGCTGGTGCCGTATCTTGATTTCATTCTCTTTCGGTCAAACAAACTCAATCGTGTTGCACTAAACATTGGCGGAATTGCCAACATCACCATTCTCAAAAAGAAAAGCGCACTCCACAATGTGTTTGCATTCGATACCGGTCCGGGCAATATGCTCATCGACGCATACTGCAAACGTGCACTCGGCGTTCCTTACGATGCAGATGGAACGATGGCGGGACAGGGAGAGATTCAATTTGGTTTGCTCGACCGTCTCATGCTGCATCCATTTCTTAAGCGCATTCCGCCAAAGTCTACGGGAAGAGAAGAATTTGGCGAGAAGTTTCTCGAAAGAATTTTGCGGACGAGCAGGCGAGTCAGCGACATCGATCTGCTTTCTACGCTGACGGAATTCACGGCTCTCTCGATCCACGACGCGATGAGGCGATTCGTACCGTCGGCGATCGATGAAGTCATTGTAAGCGGAGGAGGCATACACAACTCAACGCTCATGCGGAGTCTCGGGATAAAGCTCTCGCCCGTGCGACTACGCACGAGTAACTCCATAGGCATTCCCTCCGAGGCCAAAGAAGCGATGCTGATGGCGCTGCTGGCGAACGAGACGATTCACGAACGGCCGTCAAACATCCCCCGCGTGACGGGCGCGACGAGACCGGTTGTGCTGGGCAAGATTTGTTTGTAGGTTGATGTGAGGCAATGAAAAAGTAAAAAGTAAATATTCAAAATGGTTAGATATCATTGCTCCGCGTATCTCTGGCCGTTCTCTGTGTAACTCCGCGTAAATATTTTCGATAGGTTCTGTGAAAAGAGAAAAACTCATTATCATCGGCGCTGTTCTCGTTGATGTGATTGGCTTTGGCATCGTCATTCCCATTCTGCCATTCTATGTGCAGGAATTCAGTTCCTCCCCGACGACGGTAACGATGCTCTTTGCCGCATTCTCGCTCTGCGCATTCGTGAGCGCTCCATTTTTAGGTGCACTTTCCGACCGCATCGGACGACGGCCTGTGCTGATCCTGAGCATTTGCAGCACGGCCGTGGGATGGCTTGTCTTTGCGAGCGCAACATCCGTTGCGTTTCTCTTCGTTGGCCGCATTATCGATGGAGCGGCAGCAGGGAATTTCACGACTGCGCAAAGTTATCTCGTCGATATTTCGAAAGACGACAAAGAACGGAGCGCAAATCTCGGCGTCATCGGCGCAGTCTTCGGCGTTGGATTTATGCTCGGTCCCGTGCTGGGCGGAGTGCTGAGCAAATTCGGACACGCGACGCCCTTCTGGTTCGCGGGCGGTCTGGCAGCGCTCAACGCCACGCTGGCCTTTTTCTTTTTACCGGAGACGCATCATCATCGGAACGAGAAGCCGCTTTCCATCAACCCGCTGGCGCCGCTCATCCGTGCGGCGAACGACACCAGGGCACGCCCTCTCTACATCTCGTGGGCGATGTTTGCCCTATCGTTCACAACGTCGCAGGCGGTCTTTGCGTTATTCGTCAGGAAGAACTTTGGGTTCGATTCGTTCACAACTGGCATGACCTTTACAGCAGTGGGGCTTGTCGTGGCGGTCAATCAAGTGGTATTGCTCAAACGATTCTGGCTCCATCGTTTCAGCGAGTATCAACTTGAAGTAATCATGATTTCCGGGCTGATGGTGGGGGCGCTCATGGTGGCGACAAAGTCGCTCGCATTGTTCGCGATCTCTCTTTTGCTGGCAGGCACCGGTCAATCAGTGTTGCGCGTGGTGCTCACGAGCCAAATTGCAGGAACAGCTGACCAGAAAACAAAAGGTGAAAAGTTAGGGATTCTTTCATCGTTGATGGCGGCGATGATGTTCGCCGGGCCGATCCTCGCAGGACCGATGTTCGAGTGGAACGATACGCTGCCGTACTTTGCGGGGGCGGCATACTTATCCGTGGGATTATGGACTGCGGTGCGCGCCCATCGGGCCACCGCGTCCGTCGTGGCGGAACCGCTGTAAGAGTTGCAAAAGCTCGTCGTTTTTGTTGAGTAAGGCATTAGCCTATCGTTTTTCTCAAAATCTGAATCGCGATTGATTTTGCATTGCCTGCAACTTGTGACACGAAGAAGGTCGCTTTCGCTCCCCCTATTTATTTCCATCCATAATTCTAGTATCATCTTCCAAGCAACACCCATCTTCATCATCCACACGACCAATCCGCGGGAGGCACTATGATTATCTTCTGGCTACTCGGAGGTATCGTTGTCGTTTCCGTCGCATTCTTCATTCCTGGTACATCGACAGAATTGTGGCCGAACATCAATGCTGCAGGGATCGCCACATTCCTCTATGTCGTTGCGCTTACCGCATACGCCTTTCGACCCCCATTGCCGCAACTCAACCGCGCGATTGGGTGGTTCGCGGTTCTCGGCACATCGGTCTGGATCGGCATCGGATGGCGTGGAATGGATGAAACAACGCACTGGCAGCACGACAGACTCCTCAGCGTCAAAGAAGTGATCACGCGCGGCATGATACTCGCGGAACTGCCGGCGCCCTTCTTGAAAACCCTCGAAGCGTACCATAATCAACAGGAGAAGAATAAGCTGACAATCGGGCAATTGTTCCGGCAGCAATTCCCTGCGCTCACCGTCGGAGGGAATTTTCGCGACACATCGTTTACATCCGACAAAATAGTCTTCTCTGTTCAATCAATAAGCGACCACGATGTCTTCGTGATCGGGTTCGGCGGTCATTGCAAAGGGCGCGAGGCGCAGTTCACGAACTTCAACGGTCAGCACGGAATCGTGCAACTGGAAGGGATTCTGACCGAGAAAGGATTTTCGTATGACTGGCAAAACTGAATTCTCCCGGGGGTTCCTCGGAATCCTATCTGCGTTCGCGCTTGCGACGCTGGTGATGGTCTTCTTCTTCGAGCAATCGAATGGAGCACTACAGGATCGCTTCAAGTTTGCGGGACGATTGTTCAGCCCCATTCCGTGGATTCACGCCGGTGGAGTGACCATCGCCAACGGGTTGACTGAGTTCAGGGGTGGCACGCCCGATGCACTTACGCTCACCGGTCAGCTGCAAGTGCTCTTCTCGTTGTTGCTGATCTTCGTTGTCGGTCCCACACTCTTCTTTCTTGGATGGCGAACGTACAGGCTTGGTTCTGCCAAAACATTTAGCAAGGAGTGGATGCTGATGGTGTTGGGCGGAATCCTTTCCTTCAGCGTGATGATTCCCGCCATCCCTGGTTCGGTGATGCAACGGATGGGCTCGCAATCGATGTACAAGGCTCAGGCTGTGCAAACGAACAAAGATGAGATTGTAAGCATGCTCGGCGGCGAGATACAACTGAAAGTGGAACTCTACAGAATCCTCCCCAAAGCCATGGGTGGCGGCGGAGGTTCGTTTTCCGGATTTGTGCTGCCGCCGGATCTTGCTCGGACGGAAGTTGCCACGTTCACTGCTGTTGCTACGGATTCCATCTTAACAATAAAAGCGACCTCGCTCCTCTATCCTAATGCAACGGCCTCTGTGCAATTCCAGCGGCAGCGCTTCGCCAATTGGGAGTGGAGCGGGGATTTCGAATAGGAAAGGATCAACCGATGAGTGAAAAAATTCAGCCGTGGAAAAAAATCGACTGGCAGTGGGTATGGATATCGTATTGCTTTTTGGTCGTGCTTCATCTGCTTCCCACATACATCCTGTTAGGCATCACGCGCACCGGCATTAAGATTGGAATCGATTGGAGCCCCTGGATGTTCGTCGGGCTGGCGGTCATCGGGTGGTATGTCGGTTACAAATCAGCGGGCGTCACGATCCTCGAGCCTGCCGTCGCGGCGGTTGCATACGTGTTGACGATTGCGATGGAGTTTGGAGAAATTTGGGGACGGTCTGCGAGTCGCTCAATGATGACCGTCCTCGTCTGGATGATCCTCTCGTTCGTGATTGTCTTCGTCAGCGCGTGGGTGGGAGAAATCTGGCAGCAAAGGAAAGAAAAAGCGGCCGCGTAGGCCGCCTCTCTTCATCCTGTAGTCCGAGTGTTAATAGAAAGAACGCGCGAGCGTGCTCTTTTCTTAGGGGCCGGTCTTCCGTACGAATCTGACCGCAACGAACGCAAGCAACGCCAACCCCACGACGCCCGAGACCACGAACGCCCACACGTTCGTCGTGCGCGATTGTGCGCGCATGCGAAACTCCCCCACCTTTAACTGCTTATCTTTTACCTTCCACGCAACGGTGTTCCCTTCCACCTTTTCGCTGTTCGTTTCCGTCAACAGCCCCGGAAGCTGAATCGAATTTTCGTATGCATGGTTCTTGATCCTTTCCGATTTTGCCTCGAAGTCCGAAATGGCACGACCCACATCCTCTTTCAGGGCGTGGACAGCTTTTGAGTTCACAGATTCACCAAGCGTCTTTTGAAGGAATGCAGTAATATCGGCCTCCATCTTCATTGCCGCCTTCTCGCTCTTGACATTAAAAATTGAGAAGAAGCGCTCCTTATTTTGTTGAACAAGTTCAAGGTGGATCGAAGGATCGTTGCGTTGTTTGGCTGCCGCGACAAAACCTTGATACAGCGACTCCATCTCGTTCCGTTTTGACCACGCTTCAACTTTTTCGTTCAGCACCGAATCACTTCCAGATTCAGAATCTGAGTGGTAAATGTAGCGCTCAATCTCTTCCGGCGTCAGCGCAGCCGATGCGGGGATGATGTTGAACGGGTCGTGCAGCGTGTAGGTTTCCTCGTACTCGAAGTACGAATAAAACCACTGAAAACTTTTCTGCAGCTGCACGCGCACCCTCAACACGCCCGTATCGGGCAGGCTGTTGTACTCCCGTTCGAGCGCCTCAGGCGTGGCGAAATTCTTTTCCGCACGGTACTCATTCCTGGTCTGCTTGCCCTCGGTGATTTCGTGCCAGCTTATCGACCAGCTGGAATCGCGCGGAATCGGGTAGGCGGCGTACGGGAGCTCTTTCTTGTCCAGCTTTACGCTCACCGTCCGCTTGCTCGACCCGTCCGTAGCGACCGACGTGCGGATTTTGATTTCTAAACATCCTGAGATTGCCACGGTTAACGACAGCACGGCAAGTGAAGTTAAGATTGAGTTCGGTTTCATGGTTGTCTCACTCCTGTTGGCGATTGATACTGAAAAAGTTGTTCGAGTTCACGAGCAAAGGCGCGCCCTTCGGTGTTCAAGATCAGTTGTTCCCTTTCGTCGATGCCGTCATCGGGATTGACGCGGGCGAGGTTGGGATAGCGAGAAGCAAATCGTTTGAAGAAACTATCATCGGTTCCGCCGATGCCGCGCACGAGTGAGCGAAGCAGACCGTACGATTCGCTGCCAATCGCTGCCGCGCGTGGAAGCGATGCAAGAGCCTCTCCCGCCGACGAAAGCTCAGCCGGCCGTCTTGCCAGCTCTGCAACGCCGCGCGTGTGCAAATGCTGCTCGAGCTTTGCCAGCTTCATCGCATCACGCGACTGTTGATAGGCCAGCAGAAGCGCCAGCCCCAGCGCAAATGCGGCAAACGAAGGACGAGCCCAGCCAAGCAACGCGCCGAGCCAATCTTCTCCACCCGCGGGTGAGTCAACCAACCGGCTCGGTTTGCGCACGTCCTGCATGACCGCGGCGATGAGCGATTCGTCAGCGCGCTCTTCCGTATGCGCAACTCGCATCGGTGCGAGCGATACATCCATCCTGAGCAGTCGCTGCTGAATTTCAGCGCATCGGACGCAATTCTTCACGTGTTCTTCAACGCGTGCCTGTTCTGCGGCAGAAAGTTCGCCCGCGCGGTACAGATGCAGCAACGGGTCGATATGGTCATCGCGTTTCATGATCGTCCTCATCTTCCTTGTCATCCTTCAAGTGCTTCATAGGCGATTCTGATTGCTCGGCGCGCGTAAAACAAATTGACTTTCACAGAGTTGACCGAGATGCCGACCAGCTCGGCGACCTTTTCCATCGAACAGTCTTCCACGTCTCGCAGTAAAAAGACCATGCGTTGCTTTGGCGGCAATCGCCGCGCAAGACTCACGATCCGCTCCGCCGCTTCTTTCGATTCAAACTCCGTTGCAGGGTTACCGTCCGCCTGCGGCTCCGGGTCGTCCGTGTCTCCTCCCATCAAACGATGCAGCGCGGTTCTTCGTCGTTCCATTTTTATTCTGTCGTAACAGCAGCGCACCACGATGGTGTAAAGCCAGGTGGTGAAGGGTTTTTGTGGATCGTAGCGTTCAAAGTTTTTCCAAACCCTGATGAACGAATCCTGCACCACCTCGAGCGCCCCCGTCCGGTTACGCAGGATGCGGAGCGCCACGGCCAGCGCGAACGGCTGATGCGTTCGCAAAAGTCGCTCAAAGTTCGCGCTGTTCGTTTCTGGCTCTTTCACTGTCTATGATACGACGGAAGCCGGTTCTGGTTAAATTAGATCAAACGAGGAATGCGACTCTCAGATCAGTCGAATGTACTCAGTTTTTAGGCTGGACGTTGAGCAGGGTCATTGAGCAGAAACAAAAACAGGCCGACTTCTATTCGAAATCGAAGCACTGAAAGTGCATTACCAGTTAAGGCAGTTGGCACAATCTCCGGCCTCAGCCAGTTTTATGATGAAGGTCGCCGAGAATTTACTAACGTTCGCTCTTGGTCTGGATCAGAATCCCCATACCCACGGTCGCGGCCGGAATAATCAGGTAGGTCAAGCCGATGTCCTTCCAATACTCTACAAATCCCATCTTCATCGGACCAGAGCTGAACATCAGCAGGTCAATCGCAATGCTTATCAGAAACCAAATCACACCAAGAAGGATGCCTTCTTTGAGATAGGCCGTTTCGATCTTCTTAAAATAGAGGATCGAGAACAACACAACACTCAGAGTGACGACGACGGGCATGATGGATTCGAAGAGGGGCCGTTCATTTTCATGCAGAGGGAAGATCAAGATAGCGACGACAAACGGGATGACCCAGATTCCCAATCCATAGAGGAAAACATGCTTGATGGATTTCACATTCATTGCTCCTTTCTTCCAACGTTGATGATGCTGTTGTTCTAATGCCGGTAAACGGATGGTGAGGCTACATTTTCATTTCCATCGCTTCTGCAACATCTACGGTGCCGTGTTCGAGGTGCGGACATCGCTGAGCCATTGCAAGAGCAACGTCCATGTTCTCGGCTATCACAATGGATTACCCGGTCAAGCGATTCGACTTGCTACCATCTGTCACGCCGTTGGAACTTACGGTCTTCGTCTTTCCAAATGGGGTGCCGGGGTTAATCAAGGCATCGCCCAGGCCGCCGACCCAAGCCTTCCACTTCCCCATGTAGGTTGCTCCCTCTTCAGGACTCTTAAACTTTGGCTCGCCGTAGTAGGCAATTGCGTAGTTGGGCATGGATATTCCTTCTGTTATTTTTTGGATGAAAGATATTGGATAATCATGAATTGTGAGGCCTTGCGTATTCTGTTCGCGACGTTGTGTTCGTGCGGGTTTTCGGAGTAACGATTTGTTACTGGAATACTTAAACCCTTAGCGAGCCACGGAATCCTCTAGCGGCGTAATATGATTCTGCACCGTTGTGATACGTGAAGACGTTGTCGTAGCGGCGATCGCAAAAGAGTGCGCCTCCGAGTTTTCTAATCTCAGCAGGAGTCTTTACCCAGCTCGAGGTTTTCGTATCGAATTCTCCAAGCTTCTGAAACGCCCGATATTGTTCTTCGGTTAAGAGCTCAATGCCGATAGCGACCGCCGTATCAATAGCATTATTTTTCGGCTTATGTTCTTTCCGCGAATCCAACGCCTGCCGGTCGTAACAGAGGCTTCTGCGGTCTTTCGGGCTTTCTACTGAACAATCATAAAAAATGTATTCGCCACTCTTTTTGTCGTAACCAAGAACATCCGGTTCACCGCCAGTTCTTTCCATTTCATTGAGCGACCACAGTTTATCAGGACGAGCTTGCAACTTTGTTTGTACTTTAGCCCATTCAAGATCTTTATGGCGGTTCATGTTTTTCTCAAAACGGGCTTTCAACGCTTCGAGCAGTGCATCGCGTTGTTTCGGTGACAACTCTTTTCCATTTCCCATTTTCATAATGTGTTTTTTCTGTATGCTTACAATTCGTTGCAATTGGTTATGTGGCACGTCCGGCTGAGCGGTCCTCATGCTTTGCTGCAACGGTCAACGGCCGGTGTTGTGTGGATTTTCGGAGAAGTAATTGTCGGCAAGACAATTGCTCATTTGGTAACCTGCACCTCATTCTACTTTCGATCTAATGATGTATCGATGATACCCTTCAGAACTTTTAGGTCGATCTCCTCCAACTTATTAATGTAGAGGCAACCAACGCCAGTTTTATGCTTGCCGAGCTTTTTGAGAGCCGCACCGTGCTCTTTATTGCCTATGTGCAGGTACAACGATAGGTTCGCTTTGCGGGGCGAGAAACCTATCCGGAGCCAATCAACTTCCCTGCCGGTCGTGGGGCTTTTGTATCGTTTAGTGCCAAAACCGATGACAGAGCTGCTCCATAATATCGGCTCTTCCCCGGTTGCTTTTTTCATCAATTCCAAAAGCACGAAACTGTCTTTCCGCTTTTGCTCATCTTTAACATTGTTGATAAAATCCTCCACGCTTGCTGAGGTTGGTTTTGTTTTTATTTCAGCCAGTTTTGATTTCATGTCAGCCCTTTGAATTTATTATTTGTTTGGGAATGGTTTCACACAACATTTAGGCAACACGCTTGCCCCCACGAAGTTGGTCAGGGCCGTTGCGAGCTGCCACTACGACTGAATTCATTCCGCGGCGGCGGAATGGAGTAATCCGTACTCATAGTGGCTTTTTGCAAATGAGCGAGCGTCGAAAGCACGATTGTTAGGTGCAGCGCCACGCCTTGTTAGGTCGATTGAAAATACTCCTTGGCTCGCTGGGTGACAGAACAAATGTAGTCAGTTTTCTTCTCTGTGTAAGTTACACGATCACGAGGGAAAGCCCGAACCAATGATCGCTTCAGCTCGTCGTATCGAGCGGCCTCGTCAGGAAATGAGCGAAGATAATCCCTGAAGTAGAGCCTATCCCACAGTTCAGAATCATGTTCGACCATGTGGATATGGTGTGTCCGAACGCCACTTAAATCTCGTTTGATGAACCAAGCATAGAACGGGGGATCATCACCCCGTACTGGCCGCCAGAGATACTCGTACCCTGAGGTCTGGAGAATCGGAACAATCTGGCTTCGAGCCTTTTGGAGACTGACGACTTCGACGAGCATATCGATGATCGGCTTTGATGATAGCCCGGGAACAGAGGTACTCCCGAAATGCTCAATTCTGACGACGAGGTTCGAGGGCAACGTCTGACGCAGAAACGATGCTTCTTGGTCGAACGAACCTGGCCAGAGGGGATCATAGTCGACGATCGAAATCTCTTCGCTGATGAGAAACTTGATTCTTTCTTCCTGTGAGTTGGCCATAACAACGAGTGGGGTGGCAACGCGGTTAGCTACGTCAATTCCGCGTCGCGTCCATGCTCCAATTGAGGCGGCATCGGCCCGTAAATGTTGCGTCTATTTCTTTCTGGGATGCGCTATCGGCTAGAGCAACGCTTTTTCTCCCCTCCGCTTCGGTCAATCTAACGGTTCGCCCATCGTGATTCAATTGAAATCTTGGCTCCCGCGTGGGCTCCATCCCCCCAAAAAACGCTCAGACTTCTCCTGAAGTCCGGGACGTCTTGTCTGGGGAGATACAGTCATTCATGTAGAATCGTGCGCTTGATTCGTTTCAACCAACAGCTTCTTCATCTGACGAGCGTCGTTGCGGCAAATTGTGCTCTCCATTGTACCGTTCCATTGTTGTCCGAACGGAGAGTTGCTTTGACAAGAGATCCATCCCGTTCGGTTTTCTCTACTGCGGCGCCGGAACACGACAGCCGGTCGAACGTAAAGCCATTCGGTTCGGTGAGATAGAGAACATACGGATCGCCCGCAACCAATGTGCTTCTCCCCGCCAGCGCTTGTTCGCTCCATCCAACGTCAATGAGGTCGACGCCTCCGGCCGTAATGTGGCGACTCGTGGCGAGCAGTTGTGGGTTCCGTTGTCGTTCACGGATGCAAAACGCTTGCGACCGAAAGGTTTTGTCAATCGGGCCCGGGTCAAATGAAGTTCGAAACACCCCCAATAATTTCTTCGTCCAAAACTCAATAACGAAAAACTCTTTTGTGGCGTCGAGACCAAGATCGGCAAATCGAATTTCACGTTGATCGCCTCCGGTTCTTCCCAACACGCACCACGATTCGAAGGGACGAATCACTTCAAGCAAATACAGATGACAATTCGGAGTGTATCCCGCATCGAACGGGCGCGGGCCGCTACCGCTTACTTCTGCGTCAACCCTGCCAAGCTCATCCGATCGTGAGGGATCGACATCAAAAATTTGTCCGGGGGTTGTGAACAAGACCGGAACAGTGCGCTTCGCCGGTTCGATTTTTTCCGTCTGGTAGACGGCGGGTTTGTCCGTAAGCATAAACAACGAGCCGGTCAACGACGTGACCATCGTGGAACGATAGGCGTCCTCATTCAATTCAATATGGTCGGGGTCGTTGCGCCACACGATATTGTTGAACGAATTATACTGGGAGAGTCCCGCGTAGGCAAAGCCGTCATCCCCGATGCGGCATCCATCGATCAAGCCAACCAATTCCGGGCGAATCCCCCAGCAGCCGAGCACAAAGTGCTCTCTGCCGATTTCATCGCGTGCGGCTTGCATATACTTTCGGTAGGTTTCAACAAGGCCAATCGATTTGCTCTTGAAAAAGTCTTGATAGGCATTATAGCCCTCGTATCGAAGATGTCGAAGGGCGTCAACCTTGTAGTATTCCCAACCTTGTTGTCGTAGGCCGCGATACAACGGTGCAACAACGTGGTCCAAGGCATCCTTGTTGGAGGCGTCAAGGATGTAATTGATCCAATTCCCCCACGCCGCGGTTCCGTCGCTCTTCCGAACGAACCACGCGGGATGTGCATCGACATATTCCTTCTGGTCAACCGTTGCCGCCGTCCAGAGACCCGGCTTTAACCCTTTGCTCTTGATATGGTCGGCAAGAAACTTCAGGCCATTGGGAAATTTCGAATTCGGCTTCAACCATAGTTCAGGGTCGCCCTTCCCCCGCTGATACCCGTCGTCAATCTGAAAGTATTCATACCCGAATGGAAGGAGCTTTTCGGAAAACACGTCGGCCGTTTCGATGACATCTTTCTCAGTCACTTGATCGAAGAAGGCAAACCACGAAATCCATCCGGCAACCGAATGGGGCCATACTTGATACCTCCACGGTTCAAAATACTTGAGCCCTCGATGTTGCTGAAAATAGCGTGGTCGAAATCGAAGAATAATTTCTCGTCCCTCAATCTCCAGCGTAAAGGAGTTCTTTCCATCGGCCGAAACTTTAGGTGTAATGTGGACGGAAGGATTTGCATCGACTGAAAGCACCCAATCGCGCTGGCGATCGTAGACTGCGCGATTGAGCAAACTGCGACTCAGACCAGAAACGTGTCGAACCATCAACGGCCCGCGGTTTTGTCGGTCGGCTTCGCAAGGAAAGGATTCGTTGCTTCCCAAAACGTTCCCGACAATTCGCAGCGGCTTCCCCCGATCAAGCGATGTCAACTGGATGACTTGTTGGAGTCTTTCACCTACTTTTGTGATTGCTACATTATGATGGAATGAGGCACCGGAGGAACCCACCTCTCCAGTGAAAAGCATTTGCCCGTCATATCGCACGGTGAGCTTGTTTCCTTTCACCTCCACCGTTGCCGCCGTGTTCGGCGGAGCCCCGCGCGATTCCTTCGCAAGGGATGAAGGAAGAACGCCAATCGCCAAACATAAGCCGAAGCTTTGCACCATCTGCCGAACATTCATCTGCAGGATCTCCTTTTGATAGGGTCTTCGCTGAGTGAAAAGGTCTGAACACCAAAATGCAACGATCCGCTGGTGAAAAACACAAACGCCCCGACTTCAATTCAGAAATCGAGGCGTCTACAGTACTCCATCACTCCAATCATCCAACAATCGGCTTCATCGCTACTTGTTTTTGATCTTCTCCATCAACTCTTGCGCTTCTTTACGAAACTGGTCGTCGTCCTCATCCTGTTTTGTCGCAGCGATGGCTGCGGCCAACTGTTCTTTTGCTTTTGCGTAATTGTCGGCTTCGACATACGCACGCGCCGCATCGAGCCGGTACATCAAGAATCCCGGACGCAGAGAGATTGCCTTTTCGTAATTTTTGATCGCTTCATCAAGGCTGGCCCAGCTTAATCCGAGCGGCCAGCGAACGATCCTCGGCTTCTCGCTTACCTTGGCGTGCGTTCGGCCGAGCACGTAGTACGCGCCGGGGTTAGTGGCGTCGAGTTCAATTGCCTTCTCGATATCGGCTTTGGTTTTCTTAACGATGTCGAGCGATTCCCACACGCCGCGGAAAAGGGCGATGCGCCCGCTCGCAATAGCGCGCCGCGTGTAGCCCATCGTGCCATTAGCATTAGCGGCGACGGCTTTGTTGGCGAAATCGAGCGCCTTCTCGTACGTCTCTAACTGTTTCTTCTTCTCGTCGTCGGATTTTGCGGGTTGATGCTCGCCGATATCAACGTACGACCGGCTGACTCGCCAAAGCACATCGTAATTATTTGGCGAGAGGACGAGAGCCTTCTGGAGCGCCTCGAGCGCTTTCTGATTATCGAACACCTTCGTCGTGAACTCATCTCCTTCGGCGACAAGTTTTTGAACTGTCGAATCCTGCGCCTGTCGTGCGAAGAGAGCACTCGCGCTTAGTGCAAACACGCACGCGTATCGAACGAACCGACTCATACTCATTCTCCTAAGAAAGTAAGTGGTGGGTTGAAATTGAGATTGGTTGAGAAGGAAATTTCACGAATTGCGCGCTTGAAGCTTCTTCAAATCGTCGCGGAGTTTTGCCGCTCGCTCGTACTCTTCCTTGGCAATAGCATCCAGCAACTGCTTCTGCAGCTGTTCTTCTTTGGTCAGTTTCTTCTCGCTCTTGGGCGTTGGTTCGGAGGATTCTTTTGCGCCCGCGTCCAGGATACCCGACTTTTCACCTTCGTCGTTTTCCGGCACGAAGGCTGCTTCGTCCATCACTTTATCCATAACGAAAATTGGCACGCCGTACCGAACCGCGAGGGCAATCGCATCGCTCGGGCGCGAATCGACATCCTGCGCTTCCATCGAGAGCCGCGCGTAAAAAGTCCCTTCGCGCAAATCGTTGATCGTGACGTCGTTCAGTGCGCCGCCGAGTGTGTCGATGATGCTCTTCATGAGATCGTGGGTGAGCGGACGGGGCGGTTTGATGCCTTCCATTTCGAGTGCGATGGACTGCGCCTCGAACGCGCCGATGATAATCGGCAGGCGGCGCGGACCATTCACTTCTTTGAGAATCAGCGCATAGGCGCCGCCGCTGGATGGGCTGGTAGACAACCCGAGAATATCAACTTGCACTTTCTCCACAACAGTTCCTCCGGTCGATGTTACTTCCCGTGCAGTTTCTTTATTTCATTTGTCAACGCGGGCAGGATTTCGAACGCATCGCCGACGATGCCGTAATCGGCAACCTGAAATATCGGCGCATCCTTATCCTTGTTGATGGCCACAATATACTTGGAAGAGGACATTCCCGCAAGATGCTGAATGGCGCCGCTCACCCCGACGGCAACGTAAAGCGACGGAGCAACAGTTTTTCCCGTCTGACCGACTTGTTCATTGTGTGGCCGCCAACCGGCGTCGACCACGGCGCGTGAAGCGCCAACTGCGGCACCGAGTTCTGCAGCGAGTTCTTCGATAAGATTGAAATGTTCCGGCCCTTTTAGCCCGCGTCCGCCGCTGACAATAATATCCGCTTCCGCAACGTCCACCTTGCCGGAGGATTGCGTCATCGCAGTAACGACCGAAGAGAAATCTGCGTCGCTGAGGTCGACGGAAAGCGATTCTGTTGGAGCCGATGTGCCTGATGAAGTTCCTGCCGAAAAAACATTCGGGCGAAGTGTGAAGACTTTGTTTGTCGAAATGACTTTTACATCCGTGAATGCCTTGCCCGCATAGACAGGGCGCGTGGCAACGATCTCGCCGTCATTGACCTTGAGCAGCGTGCAATCTCCCGCTAACCCGGCGTCGAGTTTCACTGCAACGCGCGGAGCGACATCCTTCCCCATTGCTGTTGCGGGAATGAAGACGACCGAAGCGGAGATACTCTTCGCAGCCTCGGCGATGGTCTTCGCGAACGCTGTGGTCGAGTATTTGCCGAGCGCCGGTTTCTCAGCGATGAGTACTTTGTTCGCGCCGTATCCGCCGAGCGATGGCGCGATGTCCGAAACCGCATCGCCGATAACAACGGCAACCACTTGAGCGCCAATCTGGTCGGCAATCGCGCGAGCAGCTTTCACCGCCTCAAACGCAGGTTTTTTGAATTTTCCATCTCTCTGTTCTGCAAAAACTAAAATCGTTGCGCTCATCTTCTTTCTAATTTACCAAGTTGACCATTACCAGATTGCACATTGCTTCACACCACTTTCGCTTCTTCGTGCAAAAGCCGAACGAGTTCCGGCACTGCGCTCGCGTCCGTTCCCACAATCCTCCCGGCTGCTTTTGGCGCCGGCTTGTATATCGTCAGCATTTCGGATTTGTTCGTTGGCGGTGCGGGAATCCGTTCTTCAATCGGTTTGCTCTTCGCTCCCATGATGCCTTTCAGCGATGGGTACCGGGGTTCGTTCAACCCTTTTTGCGCAGTGAACACGCAGGGAAGTTTTGCCCGCACGGTCTCGTGTCCGCCTTCGACCTCGCGCTGTACCGTTGCGGTTCCCTCTGCGACTTCGATCTTTACGGCGACACTCACGGATGGTAGGCCGAGCATCTCTGCTACCATTTGCCCCACGGCGGCTTCGTCGCTGTCGATGGATTGCTTGCCGAAGAACACGGCGTCGGGCGCTTGCTCCTTGATGTAATCTGCGAGTGCACGTGCGACGGAAAACGTGTCGCGCTTCGAATCGTCCTTCAACAGCACCGCCTTGTCCACGCCCATGGCCAGTGCTTTGCGGAGCGTTTCTTTATGCACATCGCCGCCGAGTGTGAGGGCGATGACTTCGCCTCCGTGTTTCTCTTTCCAACGCAGGCATTCTTCGACGGCGATTTCATCGTACGGGTTTATGATAAACGTAACGCCGGTCTTCTCGATTGAAAGGCCGTCTGCCGCGATGTTGATCTTGGTGGTCGTGTCGGGAACGTGGTTGATGCAAACGATGAGTTTCATTTTCAGATTTTACGAAGTACGATTTCGAGATTTCCTAGGAACGGAAACGACCTGCTTCAAATCCGCACGCAACTTAGGAAAGAAATGCCGAAGGGGCAATTGCAAAGTAGCTGGAACTCCTGTGCATTCTCATCCGTGATACAAGTGCCCCGTGTTCAATTTCATCCCCAACACCTTAAGGCTCATGAAGAGTTCTGCTTTGTGGTTGTGATGGTGTTCGAGAAAAAGCATTGCCACGCGCCACCGTGGAGTTTGTCTGCCGCTGAACTGCGGCGAAAAGACCGTCCCGTTATTGAATTCTTCTTCGGTCAGCGCGCTGACACCGGACTTGAACAGAGCGACGTTCGTGCGCAGCTCTTGCAGAGCAACCTCCTTCGTGACGGAAGGCGACCGGCGATTGCGTACAAAAATTTCGCGCATCGACTGGAATGTCCAATCGCCTTTTGTAATCCCTCCCGCGTACACGCCGACTGCAGCGGCGATATGTCCCATCAACTGGCCGAGTGTGAAGAAGCCCTCTACGGGAGTCCAATCGATTTTGTCGTCTGGGACCAGTTCGAACAATGCTTCGGTGGGAATCATGATCTCATCAACGTACTGCAGGTAGTGTTGGATCGTCACAAGAGATCTTTCAGGATAGAAGGCTCTACGTTGCCGCCGCTGATCACGGCGCACACGCGCAAGTTCGAGACTTTGAGTTTGTTGAAATAGACCCCAGCGGGAGCCACCGCACCCGTCGGTTCGACGACGAGTTTCATGCGCGAAAGAAAGAAGCGCATCATTTCCTTCACTTCCTCATCCGTAACTGTGATGATGTCGTCGACGTGCCTCAGCAAGATTTCAAAATTCCGTTTGCCGACCGCCTGAGTACGCATGCCGTCGGCAATGGTTTTCGGTGGCGCAATTCGGACAATTTCTTTCTTGCGAAACGATTGCTGGGCGTCGTTTGCCGGCTCAGTCTCTACGCCGATGACTTTGATGCGGGGGAAGAGATGTTTCGCCGCGACCGCGCATCCACCCATCAACCCCGCGCCGCCGATGGGGACGAAGAGATAATCGAGCTCCTTGACTTCTTCCGCAATTTCCAGGACGAGTGTACCCTGGCCCGCAATAATCGCATCATCGTCGAACGGCGGAACGGGAATGTATCCGTGCTTCACTTCGAGTTCTTTTGCCACGCGCTCACGGTCGTCCGATGAATCTTCGCAGAACACAATCTCGGCCCCGTAGCCTTTTGTGGCGTTGACCTTTACGGCAGGAGAATTTTTCGGCATGACGACCACAGCCTTTACCCCGAGGAGCTGAGCGGCGAGCGCAACGCCCTGGGCGTGGTTGCCGGAAGAATGCGCCACGACGCCCCGACGACGTTCATCAGTTGTCAGGGAAGCGATCTTGTTGTACGCGCCGCGGATTTTGAACGCTCCGATACGCTGAAAGTTTTCCGCCTTCAGATACACAGTGTTACCGCAGTGCGCGTCGAACGTGCGCGACGAAAGGAGCGGAGTCGCGTGAACGACTGCACGGATTCGCTCGCGGGCAGTAAGAATATCATCAAATGTGATCATCTAACTCCAATAGGATGCAGGCAAAAAGTAGAGAAAACGAAACGCAGAGACAAGAGGAATATTTTTTGACTATGGCTTCGATAGAAAGTTGCGTGCGAATCGGAAAAAGAATACTTTGTTTTGAGGGTTATTCAAAAAGGAACAATCCATGCAAGTCTTTCCGTCCATCAATATTCAACAGGGCAAAGTCGTTCGCTTGCGCGGCGGTGATTTCAAGCAGGCCGTTGTCTACGCGGAATCCCCTGTCGAGGCTGCACGGCGATATGTGGATGCCGGGTTGAAGCGTATTCACGTCACCGATTTGGATGGGGCCAAAATCGGCATTGTGAAAAATTGGAAATCTATTGAAGGCTTGCTCGAGATCAAGGGGATCAAAGTGATCGTTGGTGGAGGAGTCCGTTCGAGAGAAGATATCGACCGACTACTCGAACTCGGCGTGGAGCGTGTCATTCTCGGCAGCATTGCGCTTACATTGCCGAATCTGGTCAAATCCTGGATTCAATCCGTTGGCGCGAAGCGGATTGCCATAGCCGTTGATGTGAAGAACGGCAAGCTCGCTGTGGGGGGGTGGATGGAGGAGTTTGAGAAATCACCGAATTTGTTTCTGATGGAGATGAGCGGGTTTGGGGTGAAAACGTTTGTTTGTACCGACGTTCAACGTGAAGGCTCTCTCGAAGGACCCAACCTGGAGTGGTATGGAGAACTGCGAAAATTCTTCAAAGAAGCTGATTTGGTCGCCTCAGGAGGAATTCGTTCGATTACCGACTTAAAGGCGCTTGCGGCACTGGGCGTCAACGGTGCAGTCATTGGGAAGGCTCTTTACGAAGGAAGCATCAAGCTCGAGGAATTACAAAAGTTTGCCAAATCGTCCCAAGCCTAACGGAAAGTCCCTTGCTTCGAAGGGATTAAGTCTGCCTACTCCTTGTGCACAAACACGTGCCCCGATTGCTGTAACGCCTTTACCGCGTGAACGAGCTGCTGCTCGTGGCAAAACACGTAATCGGTGTTGAAGGTGGATATTGCGAAGATGGTGACTTCGGCTTCCGCGAGCGGCTTCAATAACGACTCCAGCACTCCCACCGCCTGAAACGGAATCTCTCCGTCGATCCGGAAACATCGCCAACCGACTTCCTGCTGCACATTATCCGGCGCCATAAATTCCGGACAGATAACCGTAAGTTCATCGTCGGTCCGCATCGTGAAGACCATTTCGCCCCTCGAAAAAATCGCCGGGAGTTCAGAAAACTGAGGAAGCTTGCTGATGGTAAATTTTTCTTCCAGCAAGTGAAGCTTCAGCTTTTTCATCTACGCATCTCGCCTGTGTGGGAATCGATCTATTCAAGCCGGTTGCAATGTAGCAATTCAGACGTTTGTTCGCAAGATGGCAGAGCGTGGAATCAACCTCACGGCCTCGGATGAAACGTGCGATGCACTTCCTTCAAGTACTCGCGGTCGATGTGTGTATAAATTTGTGTCGTGGCGATATCGGCGTGGCCGAGCATCTCCTGCACAACGCGCAAGTCTGCGCCCCCTTCTAGCAAATGCGTGGCGAACGAATGCCGGAACGTGTGTGGGTGGATCTCCTTCTTGATTCCCGATGCAGCGGCGTACCGGGCGATGATTTTCCACACGGCCATCCGGCTCAACCTTCCCCCGCGCAGATTTAAGAAGAGCGAGTCCACAGACTTCCCCTTCTTCGCAAGGACGATTCGCGACGATTTTCGGTATTCCTGAATCCAATGGCGCGCTGAACGGCCAATCGGAACGATGCGCTCCTTCGAACCTTTGCCGAATACCAGAACGATTCCCTCTTCGAAGTTGATATCTCGTTGTTTCAAGTTCAGCAATTCGCTGACACGCATGCCGGTGGCGTAGAGCGTTTCGAGTATCGCCCGGTCGCGAAGTCCGAACTTGTCTTCCACATTCGGCAAGGCAAAGATGCAATCGATCTCTGCAATCGTCAACACTTCGGGTAATGTTTTTGCTTGCTTTGGTGGGCGGAGATTCTCGGTCGGGTCCTCGGTGGTCGTTCCTTCACCGAGCAAAAAACGATGGAACCCGCGCACGGCAGAAAGCACGCGCGCGGTACTGCGCGAGGAAATACCGAGCTGATGCAAGGCGCGGAGAAACTCCTTAATCTGTTCTTCTGTTGTAGCGCATCCATTGGTAACACCGCGATGATGCAGGAATTGAAAATATTCGTCGAGGTCGAATTCGTACGAAGCGACAGTATTATCGGCGACCCCTCGTTCGAGGCGAAGGTGGTCGAAGTATCGGCGCAATTGTTTGGCGAACGGCGTCGTCTCAACGCGGTATGCGCGAACGTTGCGAATTCTTTTCACGGATCGAATAAAGACGAATGTTGGGGGAAGAAGAAGTGCGAAGCATTTCCCGCAATCAGCGTCGCGGCACATCCGATGAGCGTATGCCACGTGAAATCAATCCGCGTGAACGAGAGGACGAACACCATCGTGGCTAAGCCCGCGATAATCCCGACGAACGCATCGCGCTGACCAAGGCGGGGGAAAAACAAGCCGAGGAAGAACGTTCCCAGCAATCCGCCGTACGTAAAGGAAGCGATTTTGAGTCCGAGTTCTACCACGGGATTCTTTGTGTCCGTAAACAGCATCGCGCCACCAATAAGGAGTACCCCCCAGCCTAACGTGAACAACCTCGACCAAACGAGTTCTTGTTTGGAATCCATCCGCCTACCGCGATCGGTGTTTTTGAACCAATCGAGATAGGAAGAAGAGGCGAGTGAGCTGATGGAAGAAGAGAGGGTTCCCATGGCCGATGCAAGCACGCCTGCGATAACGAGGCCGGCTACGCCGCTTGGCAATTGCTCAACGATGAACTTTGGAAAGATCTCATCCGATGACGTCAAGCCTAATTGTTGGAACGACAAGCCGCCATAAAAAGCGTAGAGGCACAAACCCAGGATGAGGAAGAAAGCGAACTGGAGAACGATAAAGCCCGCATCGAGCATCAACGCTTTCTGACTTTCGCGTTTCGATCGGCACGCGAGCAAACGTTGGACGAGTAATTGGTCGGTGCCGTGCGATGCCATCGAAAGAAACGTGCCACCCACCAGCCCGCCGAGCAGCGTGTAGGGCGTGGCAAGAAAATCCCAAAGTTCTCCGCCGAATGTTGCGTTTATGAAGAAGAACTTGTTTGTGCCCGCGGCGGTTGCTGCCACCACGACATCACTCCATCCATTCGGTAATCGGAATAGAATGACGGCCATCGCCGCCGCGGCCCCGCCGAGATAAATAAAAAGCTGAGCGACATCCATCGCTACCACCGCTTTCAGCCCGCCAACATAGGTGTAGGCGAGTGTGAAGAGTCCAATGAGCAGAATGCTTGTGGCATAATCGAACCCTGTGATGAGATGGACGGGGATCGCCGTCGCAAACAAGCGTACCCCAGAAGCAAGCATGCGCGTAACAACAAACGCGCTCGACGTAAATTTGCGAAGCGGCATGCCGAAGCGTTTCCCAAGAAAATCATACGCCGTTTCCAAATTACCAGCATAGTAGGCAGGGATAAACAAGACGCTCACAAGTAAACGTCCCAAGAAATAGCCGCACGCAAGCTGGAGAAACGCGAGATTGCCTTTGTACGCGAGCCCCGGAATGCTGATAAACGTAAGTGTGCTCGTTTCGCTGGCGACGATTGAGAAGCCAACGGACCACCACGAAAGTTGTTTGCCGCCGAGAAAATAATCAGTCGATGTGGTTTGATTGCGGGCGATACGAATGCCGGCATACGTAACACCGAGGAGGTACAGGATTACAATGGAGCTGTCGAGTGTGGAGAAGCCCACGCAGGATTAATCTGTGAAGCGCGGGCCTACGCTTTGGCGAGTGCTTTAGGGACAGAAGAGAACATTTGAAAAGCGCGGTCAAGGTGTGAAATCTTAATGAGCGCGAAGACTTTCTTGTGGAGCCCGACAAGCTTGACGACACCACCGTGCTCGCGCATTTTCCGTTCCGCAATTAAGAGAGCACTGAGCCCGCTGCTGTCACAAAACTCTACGTCGGCCAGGTCGATAACGAGTTCTCTCGTTTGCGGAGTGCAAAGGATCATAAATTCGCCTTTGAGTTCGGGAGCAATAGCGGCGTCGAGCCGTTTTTCCTTCAATTTCAGCACCATCGCTTTACCGTTCTTCTTTGTCTCAAAATGCATAACAGTCCTCCAGACTTCTTAGAACATCTCAAGGCACTTCAACAGCGTTCGATAAGCGTTGGGCAGATTGCTTGAACTTGTTGTTCGCACCTGAAGGTTGTAGAACTCATCGCCCGATTCCTTTGCGAAGCCGATGCGGAGCAGAGCGTTCGTCTCTCGGCAGATGAAAGCACTCGGCAGCGCCAACGCCATATTCAGATCAAACACTACATCGAATGTACTCGTTTTCAGTTTGCGAAGCAACGAAGCGCGCGGAAGGAACCAGGCGTTGATCTCTTCGCGCGAATACGTCACAGTCTTGACCATCGAGGAAGTAGTAAGCGTGTTTGCAACGTCATCGCGGATGAGGAGGAGCAAACTGCCCGACGAAAACCGTCGCGAGAGATATTTCAATACTAGTTGGGTCGAATCCCCGTCAAGACCCGATTCGGGAAAGATCACCAACGCCCGGCGAGAGCGTGAAAGAATATCTGTAAACCGTACGACCGGTTCAGTCTTCCGTCGAAAACGAATCCGCGCGTACTTTTTGCCGACGTTTAGCCGAAAATTCTCTAGCACGTTACGCTCGCATCTGTTGGCGCAGCAGTTTCAAAAAAGCCTCTTCCTCCAGGATCTTGACGCTAAGCGATTTCGCTTTGCTCAACTTGGAACCCGCGTCCGCCCCCACCACCAGAAAATCTGTTTGCTTGCTCACGCTGCCGGTGATCTTGCCACCGAGCGATTCAATTTTTTCCTTTGCCTCATCGCGCGACATCGAAGAAAGGCTCCCGGTAAGGACAATCCTCTTTCCGTTGAAGGGGGAATCCATTGCAGCTTTCGGCAGGCGTTCGGTCATCGTGAGGCCGGCAGATGTTAGTTGGCCCACAAGCCGCCGATTGTGCTTGTCTCGAAAAAAGCGGACGACACTTTCTGCGATGCGCGGGCCCACGCCTTGGATGTTCGACAGCACTTCTTCTGAAGCTTGCGCGAGGAGTTCCATCGAGTTCAAATTACGCGTAATCAACTGGGCGATGCCTGCGCCGACATGCCGGACGCCGAGCCCAAACAACAGACGCGAAAATGGTTTTCGTTTGCTTGCCTCGATTCCATCGAGAAGGTTCTGAACGCTCTTTTCTCCCCATCCCTCAAGCACAACGAGCTTTGGCTTCTTCTTATGAAGTGCATACAGGTCGGCGACATTCTGGATGAACTTTTGCTGTACAAGCTGGTCGACGATTGCCTCGCCCAATCCTTCAATATCCATCGCGCTGCGGTGGGCAAAATGTTCGATTCGGCCGCGGATCTGGGCGGGGCAATCACTGTTCTCACAATAGTAATTAGCTTCCTCTGCTGGACGGAAAAGGGACGTGTCGCACGCCGGACATTGTTTCGCAAACGTGAATTTCTTGGCATTCCGTTGACGCTTAGCCAGCACAACACTGCTGACCTTGGGAATTACATCGCCTCCTTTTTCCACAACAACTGTATCGCCGATACGCAAATCAAGATCACGGATGAAATCCTCGTTGTGGAGCGTTGCGCGCGAGATGGTGCTTCCCCCTACGAACACCGGCTGTAGTTCCGCCACAGGCGTAATCGTACCGACGCGACCAACCTGGAACGTAATATCGTTCAACACAGTCTCTGCACTTCGCGCAGCAAACTTAAATGCAATGGCCCAGCGTGGGCTTTTTGCGACCGAGCCAAGCTCCTGCTGCAGGCGAATGGAGTTCACTTTTACCACCACGCCGTCGATGTCGTACGGAAGTTTATCCCGATGCTCTTCCCAGCTCTTCCAAAACGCTACAACCTGCTCTACACGGTTGCAAACTTTCGTGTGCTCGCTGACGGGAAACCCGAAATCGTTGAGCAGGCGAAGGTTGTGGGAGTGCGAATCCAGCGTTCGCCCGTCCGTGCGCAAATAGTAGGCGATGAAATTCAGTTTTCGTTGCGCCACCGCCTTCGAGTCCTGAAGCTTCAGTGTGCCCGCCGCGGAATTTCGCGGATTGATAAAGAGCTTCTCTCCGGCACGTTCCCGTTCCTCGTTCATTTTTCGGAAATCGTCCAGCCTCATGAAGACCTCGCCACGAACTTCAAGCCGTTGCACGCCTTTGGGTGTCTTCAGCAATCGCAACGGAATGGAGCGGATCGTTTTTAAGTTGTTCGTGATGTCGTCGCCCTGCGTTCCATCTCCCCGCGTTGCGCCTCGCACAAAAAGGCCGTCTTCGTAGACTAAACTCATCGCCACGCCATCGAATTTCAGCTCGCATACGTATTCAAACGACTCGGTGCCCAGCGCGGAGCGAACGCGTTGGTCAAACTCACGAACCTCTTCCTCGCTGTACGTATTCGAGAGACTGAGCATCGGAACATCGTGCGTGACAGTCGCGAACGACTTCGTTGGGACGCCGCCGACACGAAGGCTGGGCGAATCGGGTGAGGCAAACTGCGGAAACTGTCCCTCCAAATCAATAAGTTCACGCATCCGTTTGTCATACGTCTCGTCCGAAATCGACGGCTGGGCGAGCACGTAGTAGCGATGGTCGTGTGTGCGAATCTCGTCTCGAAGTGCGGCGATGCGTTTCAGCGCGGCGGTTGGCGAAAGAGCCATAGCGCACTTAGAGCGGCTTGAGAGAGGCCAGATTAATAACGGTGTTGCGGATGACGGCGCCCCGCCTGCCGAGTGGAGGGAGTTCTTTGCCGTTGAGCGAAAACACCGCGCCGCCAGCGTTGCCCATGGTGATGGAAAATTGATCTTTGGCGATGAAGAATTTCTTGCGGTTCGGAGGAACGAGATATTGTTCGGAACGCTTTCCATCGATTAACAAGTTGATCCACACTGTGTCGCGAGTAAGCATTTCGAGCCGCAAACTGTCAACCGGGGTCGGTAGCACGGGCGTAGGTTTAGGAACGAAGGCCGTTATCGAATCGCGTTTCACAGAAACAGCTTCATTCTCGCGAATGACGCTGTCAAACGCAACTTCGGGGTTTTGCGGAGGCTGGACTGTGGGGGAACCAGGCCGTATAATCAGTACGACGATGACGATTGCGGCGAGAATAATTCCGCCGAAGAGAAGCTGTCGCGCGAGCGGCGCAGAGCCGCCCGCTTCTTGTGTGGGGGCGAGCGATGCTTCCAATGTTGCGGGAGAACTTGATGTGACGTGATGCTTTTCGTGTTTCTCGCCGCGCGCCAAATCGTACGCGCCCATCATCTCCACGGGGTCAAGCCCAACGTGGGCTGCGTATTCACGGATCATTGCCCGAACGTACGTCTGAGGGAGGATTGCAAAGTTTCCCCGTTCGATTGCTTCGAGAAACTTCAAGTTCACGCGTGTTTCGGCAGAAATATCCATCAATGAAATCTGCCGCTCGACACGTTTCTTCTTAAGTTCTTGTCCTATTTCTTCAAGCGTCATCGGGTGGTGCCTTCAATTTCAAAAAAAATGGTACCACTAATTTGCAGCAGATTCAAGGAAAGGACAGCTGTTCTGCAGAAGCCTTACCGCGCAAGCCCGGATATTCTCTATTCTTCCAACACGCTTCGCAGAGTTTTGGAAAGTTCTTCCATCTGATATGGTTTCTGGAGGATGGCATTCGCCGCATCCCGCAGCGGAGAGAGTTCAAGCGTGCGATTACTATAGCCGGTAGAGATGATCACGCGAGTGTTCGGGTCGATTGCTTTGAGTTTTGCGAAGGTCTCTTTTCCGCCCATCACGGGCATGTTCATGTCGAGCACAACGACGTCGAACCGTTTCTTCTTCTTATACAGGTTGATGGCTTTCTTCCCGCTCTCGACGGTGGTTACTTTATAGCCGAGGTTTTCCAACATCCCACCGATAACGTCGCGAACATCCGATTCATCATCGACGACGAGAACAGTCTCTTTGCCCCGCGCCAACCGGCTGGATGGTTGCGTTCGCCGCGACGATTCTGTTCCCGCAAGCAAAGGAAAATGCAGTGAGAATTGCGAACCGATACCCGGTTCGCTTTGCAGCGTGATGAACCCATTATGAGCATTCACAACGCCGTAAACCACTGCAAGTCCAAGCCCCGTCCCCTTCCCTTGCTCTTTCGTTGTAAAGAAAGGCTCAAAAATATGCTGTTGCGTAGGCCGATCCATACCGACACCCGTGTCATTGATCGTAACGACGACAAAATCGCCAGTGCGCGATTCGCCAATGCCGGTACGATTCCGGTCGAAATTTGTTTTTGCCGTTGAGACTGTAATCAGCCCCCCTTCGGGCATTGCATCGCGAGCATTGATGAGCAGGTTCAACAAAGCCTGTGAGATTTGCCCATCGTCGCCGTTGATTAGGCATACTTCCCGTGCGAGGTTTGAACGAATTTCAATAGTTTTGTCGACGCTACGCTCAAACAAACGGGTCGTCTCCTCGACAATGTCATTGACCACCACCGGGCGGAAGTGAACGGTATTCTTTCGAGCAAAGGTAAGGAGCTGGCGCGTCAATCCCGAACCCCGTTTTGCGGCCGTCTCGATAATATCCACGAACTTAAACCATTGATCCCTCGATTTCATTTTGCGCTTCATGATTGAAGTCGAACCAAGGATAGAGGTAAGAATATTGTTGAAGTCGTGGGCGACGCCCCCCGCCAATTTTCCGATGCTGTCGATGCGCTGAGCGTGAATGACGCGTGCCTCGAGCTTTTTGCTCTCGGTAATGTCGCGGGCAACCACACGCATCAATGACGGCCGGTTGGCTTCGTCGAAAATAATCGAAGTATTCACGCTCACGTCGAGCAGCTCGCCGTTGCATTTTACCATTTGCTCTTCGATGCCTGCCACCTCGCGGCTGTTCTCGAACACTTCACGCAAGATACGCCGGGCATCGTGATGATAATCTGCAGGGTAGAGATCGGTCACCGGATGACCGACGAGTTCTTCCTTGCGGTAGCCGAGCCTTGTCGCCTCTGTCTGGTTGACGGAAACAATGTAGCCTTCGCGGTTGACGATATGGTACATATCCGGAGAGTGTTCGAACAAATCCATATAACGTTCCTCGGATTTGCGCAATCGTTCAAAGAGCGCGGCATTCTCCATTGCCACGCCGAGGTGATTCGCGAAGGCCGTTATCAGGTCGAGGTGTTTGTTCATAACCGCCTCTCGGTCTTTGCTCGCAAGCACGATAATCCCGAAGAATTGATCCTTCATTAGAATCGGAACGGACATCCACGTTTGAAATTCATTCCAAATCCACGGGTTCGCAGAAGTGGAGAATCCCTGCTTCTCGATTCGAGGACCTTTTATCCAAATTTCGAAATTGTCCACCCCTTGTTTGGCCTCATCAATGACAGCCGTTTTCACCTCCTCAGTGCCGCGGGAAGCCTTCAACACAAACCCGGATCCTTCGGCAAGGTAGATCCAGCCAAATTCGACATCAAGCAAGCGCATAATCTCCTGCAGCGTGCTTTGCAGAAGGTAGGGGATTTCCACGGCACGGTTGACGGCACCTGCTACAGTGTTTAGAGCCAGAAGTTCTTGCTTCTGTTCTTCCAATTGCCGACCCGACGCGATCGTCGAATATACAATCAGAAATCCGATGAACCCGACGATCGTAACGCTGACGAAATCGTACCAGCCAATCTTCTCGCCGCTGACGATGCGGAAGGCGACCATGGTGATCATGGTAACAACGACGGCTGTCGAGACAACAATCTGAGCCTGTTCGAGCGGGCCGAGGGAAGTGCGGAATTTTCGGAGTTTGCGGGATTTCATACGAAGCAATGCGCCTCGTGCCACCAACGGTGCTACTTGGGGAAATACTTCGCGAGCACGTTGGAAACTTCTTGCTCGTCGAACGGCTTCACAATATAGTCAGTGGCGCCCAGCTGCTTAGCAGTTTTGCGTGCGTCGATATCATCGATTGCGGAAAAGAAAACGATTGGCGTCGACGCTGTTGCGGGAAGTTTCTTCACGTTTTGCAGCAAGTCAAATCCGTTCATATCCGGCATTCGGATGTCGCTGAGGATCAAATCCGGTGTAAATTGTTTTAGCCTCTTGAGTGCTTCGAACCCACTTTCGGCGGCCGTCACCTCGTATCCCTGATTGTTAAGAAAATAGGAAACGATACGAAGCCAGGCCGGCTCGTCGTCGATGACCAAGATTTGTTTTTTCTGTTCATTCATACTCTGTGGCATGGACCAAATTCCTCTTCTTCAAAGTACTATTTGCCCCTCACGAAAGCAACTCTTCGACACGAAGTCGGTTGAATTTCAGTCGCGTTCAGAGTACTTTTCGTGTGCCGTGGAAGCAGAACAAACTCTCAAATCGATTCTCGATGAGCAAACTCGTGAAGGCATACTATACGAACGCACAGAACGTGAATGGGTACAGTGTTTCGCCTGCGGGCATCGCTGTAAGATCGCGCCGGGCCGCGACGGCATTTGTAAGGTTCGGTTTAACCGTGACGGAATGTTGTTTGTTCCCTGGGGATACGTCAGCGGGGTTCAGCTTGACCCGGTAGAAAAAAAACCCTTCTTCCACGCCTATCCGGGTTCGAACGCGTTGAGCTTCGGGATGCTTGGCTGCGACTACCACTGTCCGTACTGCCAGAACTGGATTACCTCACAGGCTGTTCGCGATCCGAAGGCAATTACAAAACCTGAGCTCATCTCGCCCGAACGGTTTGTCGAGATTGCTTTGAGTTCGGGGTCAAAGATCGTTACCAGTACATACAACGAACCGCTGATAACGAGCGAATGGGCGATGGAGATTTTCAAGCTGGCGAAACAGGCCGGACTTGTAACATCCTACGTTTCAAATGGCAACGGAACAAAAGAAGTGCTCGACTACATTCAGCCGTACGTTGATCTATACAAAGTCGACCTGAAGGGGTTCAGCCAGAAGGAATACTCCAAGCTTGGCGGCACCCTGCAAAATGTTCTGGATACGATTCAGTCAATACACGCGCGGGGCATCTGGATGGAGGTTGTTACGCTCGTCATCCCCGGATTCAATGATTCGAGCGAGGAGCTTACGGAGATTGCAAAATTTCTTGCGGGTATCTCACCTGATATTCCGTGGCACGTTACAGCATTTCATAAAGAGTACAAGATGACGGAACCGGACAACACGAATGTGAAAACGCTCATACGTGCGGCGAAGATTGGATACAGTGCGGGCCTACGGTATGTGTATGCGGGAAATATTCCTGGAAGCGTCGGGCGATACGAAAACACTTATTGTCACTCGTGTCGCAAGTTGTTGGTGGAGAGATTTGGATTTCGCATTATGAAGAACAGAATTCAGAACGGAGCGTGCCCCAGTTGCAAGGCAAAGATACCCGGAAGATGGGCATGAATTCGTTCACGCGCTTCACAGAAATCGAAGTTTGTATTTCAAGGATCGGAGTAGTACCTTTTCACCGCCCAATCGTGTGGTTGCCTCACCGATTGGGAATTTTTTTCTTGAGGGCACGTGGTGGAATTGGCAGACACGCTAGCCTTAGGAGCTAGTGGGGTAACCCGTGGGGGTTCGAGTCCCTCCGTGCCCACGCCTCGATCTCGAAAGGCTGAGGAGAACCAAAAACATTCTTGAATTGAACGAAGGAAGCAGAACGTGGAGGTAACCGTCAACGAACTCTCAGAAGTTTCGCGCGAGATCGAGATTCTTGCGAGCGCGCAGGAACTTCAATCTCATTTTGAAAAAGCCTATGTGGAGTACCGTCCGAAACTGGAACTGAAAGGATTTCGTAAGGGCAAGGTCCCGCTCGACATGGTCAAGAAACTCTACGGCGAGATGATTGAACAGGAATCGCTGCAGGATATTGCGACGGAATTCTACCGCCTAGCGGTAAAGGAAAAAGAGTTGAAGCCGATTGGCGAACCGGCTCTTGTCGACCTCGACTATAAGCGAGGCGAGCAGGCGAAGTTCAAGATTCGATACGACGTCCGGCCTAAGATCGAGTTGAAGGATTACAAAAATATCGAAATCCAGAAAGTCATTCATACGATTACTGCCGAAGAGATCGAGAAAGAAATTCTTCGGCTGCGCCGTGCGAACGCATCTTTTGAACCGGTCCAGATCGCAGAAAACGATGAACACATAGTGACGTGCAACGTGCAGGATGTTGACGAAACCAACATGCCCCTAGTCGGTCGAAAGACGGAGAATGTGCGTTTCTACCTTGCCGATGAAACGCTCGATCAACCGTTCAAGGATGCATTGAAGAATGGCGAAGTCGGCGGTGAGTATTCCGTCAAGTTTGTCCAGCAACACGGTGACCACTCGCACGACGTGCATTCGAAACTCACGGTGAAGAAGGTCGAAAAGGTCGTCCTGCCGGAACTCGATGACGCGTTCGTTGCAAAACTTACGAAAGAAAAGATCACATCGGTTGCAGACTTCATGAAAGACCTGCGAGAAGATGTTGAAGCCTACTGGAAATCTAAAACAGATCGACAAGTGGTCAACTCCATTACGGCAGAAATCATCCGACGGCACGAGTTTCAAGTGCCGGAGTCTTTAGTGCGAAGTGTGTTGGAAGGGTTGGTCGAAGAGGTGAAGAAGGAGAATCCGAAGAAAGAGTTGCCGCACGATTTCGATTTGGAAAAGTTTTTTGGCGAGAACCGCGCCTACGCCATCTACCAATCCAAATGGGCGCTTATTCGAGAGGAAATCATCAAGGCAGAGCACTTGGAAGTGAGCGACGCAGAACTGGAAGCCCTTGCCGCGCTTGAGGCGGAGAAAATAAAAATTGACAAAGAACGTCTTCTGCAATACTATAAGTCGTCCGACCAAGTGAAAGACCGCATGCTGAGCGACAAATTGATGCGGTTGCTGGTCGACTCGACAAAAATCGTTGAAGTTCCAGAACCCGTGCAGCAGCAAACTTAAAGGAGCAGTTCATGAGTAATCCATACAATTTGTACAATCAACTTGTGCCGATGGTGGTCGAACAAACTGGCCGTGGTGAGCGGGCATTCGATATTTTTTCACGCCTGCTAAAAGAACGGATCGTGTTTCTCGGTACTCCCATCGACGACACGATTGCCAGCTTAGTCATTGCCCAGTTGTTGTTTTTGGAATCGGAAGACCCCGACAAGGACATCAACCTCTATATTAACAGTCCGGGCGGAAGCGTCAGTGCTGGTCTTGCCATTTATGATACGATGCAGTACATTCGTCCAGATGTTTCGACCATCTGTATCGGCATGGCGGCAAGCATGGGCGCGGTGCTCTTGGCGGGTGGAGCGAAAGCAAAACGATCAGCGCTTCCCAATGCGAGGATTATGATCCACCAGCCGTGGGGCGGCGTTCAAGGAACTGCTTCCGATATCAGCATTCAAGCGGAAGAAATTTTGAAAACAAAGAAACGAATCAACGAAATTCTTGCCAACCACACAAACAGACCGGTTGAGCAAGTGCAGACCGACACCGACCGCGATTACTATCTTGCGGCGAACGAAGCAAAGGATTATGGCTTGATCGACAACGTCATGGTGAAACGGACCATCGAGCAAAAGAAGTAGGGGTCAGTGTAATCGTCCGTCGTGCGCGGACGTATTTTTCATGAGCCAAAAAACGAACAACCGAACCGGCGACAAAATAGCGTGCTCGTTCTGCGGGCGCGCACCCGAAGAAGTCAACAGCATTATTGCCGGACCCGAGGTGTACATCTGCGACATGTGCGTGTCGAGTTCGGTGGACATCATCAAGAATAACATTGCCGCCATCAACGCACGCAAGGGGGGCTTCCGCCGCACCCTCACACCCACCGATATCAAAAAGTCTCTCGACGAGTTTGTGATCGGGCAGGAACAAGCAAAGCGCACGCTCGCGGTTGCCGTCTACAACCACTACAAACGCATCGATTCCAACGAGCAATTGCAGAACCTTGACGAAGTAGAGATCGAGAAGAGCAACATTATGCTCATCGGCCCCACGGGCACCGGGAAAACACTTCTGGCGCAAACGCTGGCGCGTATTCTCGATGTGCCCTTTGCGATTGCCGATGCGACCACGTTGACCGAAGCGGGCTACGTCGGCGACGACGTGGAAACAATCCTCGTCTACTTGCTTCAGAATGCCGATTACAATGTTGAAAAAGCCGAGCGCGGCATCGTGTACATCGACGAGATCGACAAGATCGCACGGAAGAGCGATAGCGCCTCAATTACGCGCGACGTTTCGGGTGAAGGCGTTCAGCAAGCACTGTTGAAGATTCTAGAAGGAACAATCGCCGGCGTACCTCCCAAGGGGGGCCGCAAGCACCCCGAGCAGAGTCTCATCAACATCAACACAAAAAACATTCTCTTCATTTGCGGCGGCGCATTCGATGGGTTAGAACGCATCATTGAACGACGCGTCAGTACCAACCCGGTTGGGTTCGGCGCAGAGGTGAAGGGGAAGAAGAGCAAGGCGCGCGAAAAATTCTTTTCGCTGGTGGAGCCTGATGACTTACTCAAGTACGGCTTGATTCCGGAGTTTATCGGGCGGCTGCCGGTAACCGCTACGCTGGACCCGCTCGACGAAGTGGCGCTGCTGAACATCCTCACGCAACCAAGAAACGCCATCGTGAAGCAATACCAAAAACTGCTTGCAATGGAAGGGGTAGACCTGGAGTTTGAAGAGAGTGCGATGAAAGCGGTCGTTGATAAAGCGATGGAGCGGGGAACCGGTGCCCGTGCGCTGCGCTCAATTATCGAAACCGTGATGCTCGATGTAATGTATCATCTCCCATCGCGCCGTAACGTTTCCAAATGCATCGTCACGAAAGAGACGATCCTCAAATCTAAGGAGCCTATATATCTGTACGAGGAAAGAAAATCCGCCTGAGTAGCACGTGGAGTCCACATTGAAGGTGGGCTCCACTTTTCAAAGAAGAAAAACAAGCCGTCGCTGAATCCAGCGGCGGCTTTGCTGTTTCAAGCTGACTCTAATAGTAAGCCGCCCGGTTCGCGCTCTGCCGAGTAACTTTGATGTCTTGCAGTTGCGGCGCTTTTACTTTCAGTTCGAAGCGATACCCTTCGCGAATACCCATCGGATACCAGGAAAAACTCATCGTCCAGCAATGCAGGTCGCGCGTCACGTCAACACTGGGGATGAAATGCTTCTTCGTAACGAAATCGTAGCTCGCCCCGCTGGAAATTTGCCATTTGTCTGTGAGGTTGAACGAAAGGTTCATGTTGGCGGATGATTGGCGGTTGATAACGCCGGGGATTGGTTGGCCCTGCCCGAAATTGTAGCTGAGGCTGATATTCCACGGAATGCTGAAATCCGCCTCTTCCTTGTCGTATATGCTCTGGTATATTTTCTTCTGTCCCGGCTGCGGTAGCACGCCGCTGGAAACGCGTTGTTGTTCATCTTCCACATCCGCCGGAGTGGTGGAGGTTGTGGCGGATTTCTTTTTCTCGCCTCTAAACGAAGTAGAGAGGCTCAGCGAGAAGCTCGTCAAGTCGCCCAGCTTCCCCTCTTCATTGAACAGCAGTTTATTCACCCGTTGACCGGCGAGCGGATCATATTTATACAAGTTGTAGTTCGCGCTTCCGCTGATGTTCAGTAGCCTTCCTAATTCTGTCCGGAAGTTTAAACTCACATCGCTGAAGTTCATCGAATCGCGCGCAAAATCGTAACTGAACGACCCACCCCAATTGAACAACTCCAACTTTTCTTCCTGAGCCGAGTCAGCCTTCTGGTATTTCGCTTCGTAGTTGTTGGAGACGTAGAACGATCCGTAGAGTGAATACTTGGGAATATTCTCGCCGTAGACTTGTTTGGTGTAGGTCAGTCCAAGCGAGGGGTTCACGGTGTGGCGAATTGCCGTAAGGCCAAACAAGCGCGGCGTTGAGACCCCGTAAAATCGCGTACTCACGCCGACGCCTGTGTTGACACGGCCGGAGGTAGATTTGTTCTTGTCCGTGCGAAAACCGAGCGTGCTGTCGGCCGGGTTGCGGATGGGCGTTTCCGTCTCCGACCAGGACCGCGAATCGGAAAACGAAAATGACGGCGACACGGTAATATTTCCCAGCTTGGGTGAAATCGAAAGCACGAACCCCTGGCTCAAGTTTTGCTGATTCGATTGTGTGAAATCCTTCACTTTTTCGAAGTGAGAAGTATTGCTGCCGAAGACTTTGATGGAGTCGGCAATTGCAGTGGTAATTTTCTGTCGGGCGTTGTTGGACGAAGCAGAATAAGAAAGTCCGAGCATATCGAAAAATCCCAGATCTTCTGCCGACGTCGAAATGCCGCGTGTCTTCTTCGATCTGCGAAACGGAAAGAACGTGCCCTGCGAGAAAGAGACCGCCGGAAAAACTTCGCGCACGTCGTTCGTCGTCAGACTCTGGTCGCGCGAGACGCTCACGGAAAGCGAACGCTGGCCATTCGCGAACGACTTTGAGTACGAACCATTGGAAAGAATATTCTGCTGAAGAATATCGGTAAGGTTTTGGCTGTAGTTGCGGAAGAAGGAACCGCTGGCGAACGTAAAGTTGGCGTCGGCGCGTGAGGTTGGGTCGATCTGCTGATTGTGCGACCAGTTCAGGTAATAGTCTTTCTGCCGCGTCCCCTGCGGATCATTCTCCTCGCCCTCAAAGACATTCGTGAACCGTGCGTTCATCGCGCCGGAGAAATTATCGCGCAGGTGGTACCGAAAATTGGATTGGTTGAGCCAGCCGCCGCGTGTGTACAGGTCAAACATTGTCGCGAAGTCAATGTAGTCGCTAATGGCAAAGTAGTATCCAAGGTGGCTGAGATATTTTCCGCGCCGGGTGTCTTCGCCGTACGCCGGCGTGATGATTCCCGAGGAGCGGCCGCCGTGTGCGGGAAAGACGGCGAACGGCAGCGCGAACAACGGCACGTCGGCTACATAGAAGAATACCGGCTCGGCGACGACTTTGTCTTTGACCATCAACTTCATTTTTGGGCTTGCAAAATAGAAATGCGGATGGTCGGCATCGCAGGTCGTATACCGTCCGTCGGATATGAACAGCACATCGGCCTCGAACTTCTTGATCTCGGTGCCGTTGAAAAATCCTCGCTCAATTTCCGTCTCGCCGACTTTCACCTTTCCCTTTTTCGTCCGAAAATTGTAGCGTATTGTTTCGCCGTTGTATTCTTCCCCCGCGTCCTTCATAATTGGTCTTCCAACGACTGAATCCGTTTTCGCCGAATCCGGCACGCCGTTGGAGACGAGCGTGGAATTATCCCAGTTCACCGCCACGCGCTCAGCTTTGAGTCCAAGTGTGCCGTAGTCCGTTTGCGTCTTCCCGTATAAATTCATCAAACGAGTCTTGATCGAATAGATTACAGAATCCTTCGCAGAATACACGACCAACGTATCGATGCCGCCAGCGTCGGAGGTGTCGATCGTAGATGCTGTGCCGGTCGCGCTGGTATCGTCGACCGTTTGAGCGTGGAGGGAACACAGAAAAAACGAAAGGAGAAAAAGGAGCAGAATAAAAGGGGTACGGAAAACAGAAGAATGCATTCGCTTGATTACAGCACCAACCCCGCCGCCCCCAGGATGCCGGCATTGTTGCCGAGCAGAGATTGGAGCACGCGAATTTCCGGCTGGAGCGGCTTCAAGACGCGTGCACGTACGGATTCTTCAATCGCCCGAATGACGAAATCGCCCGCTTCCGAAAGGCCGCCGCCGATAATGCTGATTCGCAAGTCCATGGTATTCATCACGCCGGCTAATGCAACTCCAAGAAGCGTGCCAGCCTCGGTAAGAATTTCACGCGCAAGCGCGTCCCCATCGTGTGCGGCTTGCGAGATAATGCGCGGCTCGATTTTCGTTAAGTTGCCTTCTGCGAGTTGAAGAATTTTCGAACCGGGGTGCGACTGGAGTTTTTGCGCTGTACGGTTTGAGAGATACCGCTGTCCTACGTAGGCTTCAACGCAGCCACGGTTGCCGCAGTTGCATTCAGGACCGTTGAAATCGACGCTGATGTGCCCGATTTCGCCCGCACCGCCGGAGGGTCCGCGATAGAGATGCTTGTCGAGAATAATCCCCCCGCCCACGCCGGTGCCCCAAATGACGAACAAGAAATTCGGATGCTGCTTTCCCGCGCCAAACTTTGCCTCTGCGATGGCCGCTGTGTTGGCGTCGTTCTCGACCTCCACACGCAAGGTGGGAAACAATTGATGTATTTCGTTTCCGAGCCGAACAGAATGCCAATCCTTTATGTTCGGCGGCGATTTGACAGATCCCTCGTTATCCACTACGCCCGGTGCGCCAATGCCGATGCCCGAAATATTCGTGGAAGGGGAATGGGTCAACGCGTCGTCGACGGAGATTTTTATTTGGGCGAATACCGCTTGCGGGCCCAACCATCCGTTGGTAGGAAACTTATTCTGATAGACGATAGCGCCGTTCGGGGCCACGAGCCCAGTCTTAACGGTCGTTGCGCCAAGGTCAACGCCGACAGCGAATTTTTCCGTTGTCATACGCCGCTAAGATAAAAAGAAAAGGAGAGAAGTGCAGAGGCCTGAAGGGAGTTTCATCGGAAAGCGGAAGAAATCCGGAAATAGTTCCGTAACGCAGCACGGAAAGTTGACATTCGCACGAGGCTTGGCTAACTTTTGCGGCCTAGCAAACGCTATGAACGGTGGACCCGACACTCAACAGAGAAATCCAATGAAGACACCACGACGACTTCCAGTTTTTTCATTCTTCGTTTCTTCAGTATTCATTCTCCATTCCTCCCTATTTCCCCAGTCTTCTGTAACCAATCTTCTTCGTGCGCTGGATTCACTCTCGTTGAACTCGGTGAACGACTGGAAGATGAGCCCTGACTTAAAGTCTTACAAACCTTTCGGCGATCCGACGAAGAGCGGGTTCGATGATACGCAGTGGCAAACAGTTCGGCTCGACGAAAATGTGTACCCCGACTCCTGTTGGCTGCGCAAAGAACTCGTCTTGCCAGAAAAAATACTGGGCAAACCCATTTCAGGAAAACTTCGCTTCCTTACTTCGATTGACGATTACGGATTTCTTTGGGTGAACGGAAATTACATCGGAAAGATTCCGTGGGATGCTGAGTTCGACATCCTCTCCACTGTTCAGCCGAAACAAAAAATCCTGATCGCGATCAAAGCTGTGAACACCGGCGGCCCCTTGAGACTGATGCGGGCGGTTTTGGAAGTGGAAAGTGTCGTCGGATTGAAATCAATTATTGAAAACCTCTCACTCAGCCTACGCACCGGAACAAAACTGCTGAGCTTCGATACCTACCAGACGAACGCCACGAAACGATCGGACCCCGGGATCGACAAGTCTCTGGTAAAACGGGGCGAAAAACAATCCCTGGCGGAGCTGCTCGAACGAGTTGCTGCCACGTTTGATGTATCAAAAATTTCAAACCTTTCGGAGCATGAATTTTCCCAGTACGTTCAAGAATTCCAACACCAGCTCCAGCCTGTGGCCGACTTTGCGAAAAAGTTCACGCTCTACTTCGACGCGAACGCGCACATCGATGCGGCGTGGCTGTGGCGAGACAAGGAGACAATCGAAGTTTGCACGAACACCTTCAACTCGGTCGAAAACATGATGAACGCTCGTGCCGATTTTACGTACACACAAAGCGCCGCGGCGTACTACGATTGGATGGAACGGTCTTCACCCGAGACGTTCAAGAATATGCAAAAGCGCGTACGCGAAGGACGTTGGGAAATCACCGGCGGGATGTGGGTAGAGCCGGACTGCAATTTGCCCAGCGGCGAATCGTGGGCGAGACACTTGTTGTACTCTAAACGCTACTTCAAAGAAAAATTTGGCACCGACGTGAAGGTCGGTTGGAATCCAGACTCCTTCGGCTACAACGCCAACATGCCGATGTTTTACAACGAGGCGGGCATCGACGCGTTCGTCACGCAAAAAATCGGTTGGAACGAGACGAATGTTTTTCCGCATCGGGTGTTTTGGTGGAAGTCCGCCGACAACTCCAAGATTCTCTCCTACTTTCCGTACGACTACGTCAACGAAATCAAAGATCCCTTCCAGTTAGTCGATTGGATGCGTCAGTTCGAAGCGAACACCGGTTTCCGCAAAATGATGATCTTGTTTGGCGTGGGCGACCACGGCGGGGGGCCATCGCTCGATATGATGGCACGAATCGACAAGCTGCGCGATCTGTTCATCTATCCAAGGATAGAATTCGGTAACACCGCAAATTACCTTTCGTGGTTGCGGCTGCAAGACCTGGCGAAAATTCCCGTTTGGAATGATGAGCTCTATCTCGAATACCACCAAGGCACGTACACAACCCAAGCGAAGATGAAGGAGCGTAACCGTACGAGCGAGGTGCTCTTAACGAACGCAGAAAAACTCTCCTCGCTGGCGACCTTCTTCGGCAAGCCCTATCGAGCCGATGATATCGAATCAGCCTGGCGATTGACTCTCTTCAATCAATTCCACGATATTCTTCCCGGCTCTGGCATCCGCGAAAATTATGTCGACGCGAACGAAAAGTACGACGAAGTCGAAGCCATCGGTACGCACGAACTAACGCAATCGCTGGCAACAATCGCAAAGAGCGTCAACACGTCCACCGTCAAGAAAGGAATGCCCATTGTTATCTTCAACTCGCTTGGTTGGCAGCGGGCTGATATCGCGCGCTTTGCATTGCCGCAAGCCGACGAATCTGACTACGCGGTGTTCGACGCGAACGGGAAGGAAATTCCCTCGCAGACCGTCCGCCTCGGCCGCTTCAATCGCGAGATTCTGTTCTTTGTTAGTTCAGTTCCGTCGATCGGTTACCGGGTGTTCGAACTAAGAAAGCAGTCGCCTTCTCCGAGGAAAAACGAACTGCGTATAACAGAATCCAAGCTTGAGAACAAATTCTTCACCCTGAAATTCGACGGACAAACTGGCTGGCTGGCAAGCATCATCGATAAACGGAACGGCAAAGAATTGCTCGCAGGCCCTGGCAATGAACTACAATTGCTGGAAGACAAGCCGCGCGCGTGGGACGCCTGGAACATTGGTCTGACGGGAACAAAATACCCCTCTACATTTCGCAAGGCAGAAATCGTCGAGAAGGGCCCTGTACGGATTGTTCTGCGGTTGACGCGAGACTATTTGAAGCCGGGGACGAAGAAAGATTTTCCCACGGAAGATTTTCCAAACTCATTCTTCACTCAGGATTTAGTTTTGTACAACGACCTCGACCGCATCGATTTTGTCACGAACATTGATTGGTGGGAAGAAAAGACTATGCTGAAAGTTGCGTTTCCTCTGACGGTGCAGGATTCGGTGGCGACGTATGAAATCCCGTACGGAACCATCGAGCGGTCGACACAGTCGCGCAACAGTTGGGAGGCGGCAAAATCCGAAGTGCCGGCGCAGCGTTGGGCGGATGTTTCGACAGCAGAATACGGGGTCAGCTTGCTGAATCGCTCGAAGTATGGATACGACATCAAGGGTAATACAATGCGGCTATCTCTACTCCGTTCACCCAAATGGCCCGACGCGACCGCAGACCGGGGCAAGCATACGATCGAGTACTCACTCTATCCGCACGAAAAGGGATGGCAAGAAGCCTCTACCGTGCGGGTCGGGTATGAATACAATGTTCCTTTGATGACTATGGCAACGGATGCGCATACGGGGTCGTTGCCGACGGAATTATCGTTCGTCGACCTGCAATCGCCCAATCTAATTCTCACGTCGATCAAGAAAGCGGAAGACTCTGACGCCTGGGTCGTTCAATGGTACGAATGGATGGGAATTGATTGCTGGGCAGAACTACGCTTGCCGAAAAACGTACGGAAAGCCGTTAGCTCGGACTTTCTTGAACGCGACGGTGAGCCGTTCGAGGTTCGCGGTAATACGGTCACCGTCAACACAAAAAAGAATTCAACGCGAACAATTAAGGTTTGGTTCTTATGAGTCCTACACAACGAAAACAAATACTCATCATTGATGATACCGAGCAGATTGCTCTGCTCAGCGGCCACATATTAAAATCTGCTGGCTATGAAACCCAAACCGCATCGGATGGTCCTTCGGGACTCGACCGGATGGCGCTGACACATCCCGACCTCGTTCTGCTCGACCTGATCTTGCCCGGCATGCACGGACTGGATGTGTTGAAGGCGATCAAATCCAATCCAAAGACGAAAGACATTCACGTCATTGTCTGCACATCAAAAGATTTTCAATCCGACCGGAACAACGCCATCGAATTGGGAGCGGCGGGATTTCTCACAAAGCCTCTTTCGCGAGACGTCTTGCTCGAAACCGTTGCCAGTGTGCTTTCGGGAAAACTCACCTTGCATCTTCCGCTGCGGGCGGTTACTGAAGTGCCGGAGATACTTGGTCCGCCCCCAAGCGAGATCAAATATATCAAACTCTGGGGAACACGCGGCTCGACTCCCGTTTCGGGCAAACAATACACGCAGCACGGCGGCAATACACCGACGATGGAAATTCGCACGGACACGGCTGTACTTATCATCGACGCGGGAACGGGAATCCGCGAACTCGGTGCCTCACTCATGCGTGAGCCGATCGTGCCGATTTACCTCTTCATCGGTCACACACATTGGGATCATATTCAGGGGTTTCCATTTTTTCAACCGGCATACCGTCCGGGCCAATCGCTTACGATGTATGGCGCAACAGCGATGGGGAAGAACCTTGAAAGCGTGTTTCGTGGTCAATTTGCGTCCGATTATTTTCCCGTTCAGCTGCAAGAAATGATGTCCACGCGGCACTTCAAATCTCTCGACGAAAACCCAATCAAAATTGGCGCCGTCAATATCGCGTGGCAATACGTTCATCATCCTGGCGCAGCCGTTGGATTTCGCTTCAACGTCGCTGGCAAGTCTGTCTGCTACATTACCGACAACGAATTCCTGAAAGGTTACCTCGGCTCGCCGATGGGATTGCAACAATCAGATGAAATCCTGCTTTCCTATTCATTGATGATAGATTTTGTTCGCGACGCGGACATCTTGATAACCGAAGCGCAATATCCCGACGATGAGTACGAAGTGAAAGTTGGGTGGGGGCATACGCGTCTCTCGAACGCCTGTCTGCTCTGTAAGCTCGGGAACGTTAAGCGGTGGGTGGTGACCCATCACGACCCTGCACACGATGATGCGTTCTTGAACCGGAAGCTGGAAGCGACGAAAAAAATTCTCTCGAGCCTCGGTTGCAACATTCCCGTCTCACACGCCTTCGATGGCATGGTCGTGGAGCTGGGTCCGTAGATTTCGGTTTAACTTCTCAGCAAGTACTGAAACTTTACAAAAAATTGACGCTGGGTCGTGAGGAACCCGTTCGCCCCGCCAAATTCCTGCCGGTTGTCTGTAAAGCCTGCGTAGAAAATCGTAAACGGATTAAGCTTGTAGCTGAAAAGAGGGTAGATGTTTAGGGTTGGTTCGTCAAAAGAATTGTATTGCAGAATAAAGCGCAAGAATGTCTGCGCGGTAAATTGGTAAGTTCCGTTCGCACGGTAAATATTGCCGTCGTAGAACAAGTTGTCCGTGGCGCTGCTCGAAAGCCGCGCGCGGTTATACGACAGGTCGATCCGTAGCTGCGAAGTGGGTCGAACAGAAATGCCCGCCGAAAATTCGTGCCCGTAACCAAGCTCGGGCGTATCGCGATAAATAAAATTTCCAAACGCGAAATGCGTTTCCACCGAAAGGCCATTCACAGGTGTGGAGTTGAAATTGAAAAAGAGGCGAGGAACGTTTTCGAACCAGACGCCCTTGAAGCGTTCCTGGTTCAGCACTAAAAAGAAAATGTTGGCAAAAGTTTGACCCTGCATATTTGCCCCGACACCGAGCCCCGCAAACCGCTCCTTCAAGACATTGTCATAGTTTAACCGCATACCCATAAAATTGTTCAGAAAAATACGATTCACGAACGACTCCGTAAAGTAAAAAGTATACCCTTGTTCAATATTCGCAAGGCGGAAATTGTTCTGGGTTACAAACCCATTCTGTGCCTGGAAAAGTGGTGAGAGATCCTGATACGAGAGGCTTGCGTTGTATTCCCGCCCTTCGTGAGACAATCCGAACCGCATTGCCGTGCCCGTGTACGATTCACCGTTCAGGCTTGCCTCGTATCCCGTCGAGCCAAACGTTCGCGTATCAAGAAACAAGTTCGTGTCGTTCAGTTCTTTGGTCGACGACACAAACAATTCTCCGCGTAGATAGTTGTTTCCTCCGAACGCATAGTTAAGATCGACGCCGGAGCTGTAGTTGTTGGCATCACCGGTATTGCGTGTGGAAAACATCGCTCCCACGAAGGACTGCTCCGCAAATTCATACCGCGCCCGGCCCACGCTCACAACCGAATTCATTCTTGTTTCAATCGGGTCTGAGCTTGATTCTTCCCCCGGCACAATCAGCGAGGCGTTCTGGTCTTCCGCAGCTATGAGTCCGTACGAAACCGCTCCCCGTCTTCCTGTGAGCTTTACAGCGCCACGGGGATTGTTGATACTACGTGAGTAGTATGTTTGCAGTCGATTCTTAAACAGATCCGAACCTTCAATAAAGAAAGGACGCTTTTCCGGGTAGGATAAAGCGAAGGTTGTGTTAACGCTGATTTGGTCGGCATCCGATTCCACCTGGCTGAAATCCGGACTGACCACCCCCTCGAATGTTATCGCTGGCGAGGGGGAGAATTTCACACTGCCGCCCATCCTTCCTTTGAGCGGATTTTGGTCAAAGGGCGATACTGGGTCCGAATCATCACGTAACGCGGAATGTTGTGAACCCAGAACGTAGGGGAGAATTTCTGCCGAATTGGTTGCCTGAATTCCGCGCACGCCTTCGAGGGGTCCGCCTTGACAGGCAAGGCAAGGATTGTTTCGGTCGAATGAGGTCCACGAAAAAATTGCGCGGTTTGCCCGCGGGTATTGTCTTCCCACAAGAATATTCCACCGTTGCTCTTCGGTGGCGGGAAACCGTATACTTTTGTACGGGATGGCGAGTTCCGCAGTCCATCCATGATCGTTGATGTTGGCCTTCGATTCCCATACAGCATCGAAGCTGTCGTCCTCATTGTTTCCGTTCCGAAAAATATCTGCCTGAATGCCGAACGGGTTGACGAAAAATTCGTACGACCGCTGGCTATCACCGTACGTGTCAAGAAACAAAACGACGAAATCATCGTGAAAGATTTTATCCCGGTCGGAAATATTTGCGCGAATAGAAGAGGGAACGCTGTCGTTGCAATCAAACCCCACGTAGAGATATTCATTACTATAGAGAATGCGCGCGACCGTACGTTGCGCCGCGGGGATGTTCTCACCCGGGTCGACTTCGAAAGGACAGTCGATTGCGTTCGCCAAGAGCCATTTCGGGTCATTGAGCTTGCCGGTCAGCGCGATCTCGCCTTCGATGCGAACGGCTTGCACCGACCGTCGCACCGCCGAAGGGGATTGAGCGATAAGGCTATTGCCCGCGAATGAACTGATGAATGAAATTGTGAGAAGCAGGGGATACCGATTCATTACACTCTCCATAAGAAATCTCAACTGCTTTGATATACCCTGTTTTTGGATGAAAGTTGCAATTCAACGGACGAAATTCAATATTCACAAGTCCAATAACTGTGATGAACCCTCTCTCCCTGAACAACTCTTACACGCTTAGTCCGGACAAGCAAGTCTCCTTCCGACGTGACGGCTTTGTATGTCTTCCGAGTGTATGCAGTCAGTCGGAGATTGACGTTATCCGCCCGCAGGTTGTCCGCATGGTGGATGATGCCGCGCGAGGTAACGAAAAGCAAGGAAGAATTTCAGATTACAGCAAAATGTTCACACAAGTCACGAACGTTTGGCGGATGAACGAAACAGTTCGTGCATTTGTTTTTGCAAAAAGGTTTGCTCGACTTGCGGCCGAATTGCTCGGAGTCAAAGGCGTCCGGCTCTACCACGATCAGGCTCTCATCAAAGAGCCGGGCGGCAAGCCGACGCCGTGGCATCAGGACCACTACTACTGGCCGCTGGAGACGGACGATACGGTAACGATGTGGAAGCCGCTTATCGATTGTCCGCACGAAATGGGGACGATGGATTTCGTGGCAGGCTCACACATCAATCCGGCATTTGCCGAGATGCCGATTTCCGAATCATCGCAAGAATACTTTTCCCGAATTATCTCACAACAAAACCTCGCACCGACACATTTTTCGCTCAACGCCGGGGATGCAACATTTCACTACGGGAAGACGTTGCACTCTGCGCCGTCAAACTCAACGACGATCCGACGCGAAGTCATCACGATCATCTATTACGCCGACAGGACGCGGTTGATGCAGCCAGAAAACTTCAACGAGCACCGCAAAGTCGATATGGAAGTCTTTCACCCGGGACAACAGCCCGGCGAGATTGCCGCGAGCGCGTTGAATCCGTTGTTATGGTTTTTGAGCGAGAGGTGAGTCTCTCAGCATCGGAAGCTCTGGACGAGCAACTTGCGGAGAAACGAAAACAATAATCTCCACGAAGTTCACGAAGAAAAGCAAACGACGAAATCTGAACCAAATTGAGCAATTATTCGTGCCTGCAAGCCGAAGTGTTTCTGCACGCAGGCGTGCCACTTCGTGTTCTTCGTGGATCGATTCTTTCTTTTTCAGCAGCCTGCTAGATCTTCTGAAACCCAAACTCATTTCTTTTTGTACTGATCCAACATCACGGCCAAAAGAATCACCGCGCCGACGACGATTTGCTGCACGTAAGAATCGACATTTTGTAAATTCAATCCGTTGCGCAGTATGCCGATGAGCAGTGAGCCGAGCAGCGTGCCGACGATTGAACCACGCCCGCCGCTCAGACTTGTTCCACCGACGACAACTGCTGCAATTACATCGAGTTCGTACATCATTCCTGCATTCGGCTGACCCGAGTTCACGCGAGAGGCCAACAGAATCCCGCTCACACCCGCCAGCGCTCCACACAACACATAGACCGAGGTAAAAATGCGTTTCGTGTTGATGCCTGCAAGCCGTGCGGCTTCGGCGTTTCCTCCAACGGCAAGCACGTAGCGTCCGAAAACTGTTCGGGTGAGCGCAATGTGTGCGAGAAGGAAGATCGCTGCAGTGCACAGGGTAGGAATTGGAATGCCGAACACACGCCCGTTTGCGAGCGTAGAAAATCCTTCGGGCAATTCCCATACGGGCCTGCCATCCGTCAGGGCAAACGCCGCTCCTCGCCAGATGGTCATGAGCGCAAGCGTCACAATAAACGGCGTCACGCGAAACCGTGTAATGAAGAATCCGGCAATTGCGCCGGAGAATGCACCAAAGGCAATACCGGCGGCAAGCGCCGCAACGATGGCGAGCGGAAACGCATCCGGAATTTTCAACACGATTGTTGCAACAATGCCGACAACGGCGACCAGCGAGCCGACGGAGAGATCGATGCCGCCCGTAAGAATGACGAACGTCATTCCCGCCGCGATGATTGCCGTGATTGAAATCTGTAATGTTACATTCAACAGGTTTTCTGCTGTCAAGAAGAAGGGCGAGAGGATTGCGAAGAGTACGACCTCAAGGAGGAGTGCAAGTGCGAGTCCGTAGTTGCTCATGAACTTTGCGATCATATCACCTCTACGAATCACGTTGTTGTCTTGATTCAAATCGTGTCGCTAAGTGGAGAATTTTTTCTTGCGTCGCTTCCGTTCGGTCGAGTACTCCTGCAATGCTCCCTTCGCACATCACGACAACGCGCGTGGCGATGCCTAGCAGTTCTTGCAAGTCTGAGGATATCATGATGATGCCGATGCCGTCGCCGGCGAGCTTCTGAATCAACTGATAGATCTCGAACTTCACGCCCACGTCAATGCCAACCGTGGGCTCGTCAAAGATGAGCACCCGACATTGAGTTGCAAGCCAACGCGCCAGCACCACTTTCTGTCTGTTGCCGCCGCTGAGAGAACCAACGCCCGTTTCAATTGATGGGGTCTTCACGCGCAGTTGTGCAACGACTTGGTTGGCAGCGCGTTGTTCGTTTTCGGAATTCACAAAGCCAAGTCGGTTCGAAAAAACCTCAGAGCTCGAAGCAGAAATATTCTCACGAACATTCATGTGCAGGAACAGTCCCTGATTATTCCGGTCTTCTGTGAGCAGTCCGATGCCGCAGGCGATTGCCTCCTGAGGCGAACGGGGATGAATTTGGGTTCCCTTGAGAAGAATTTTACCGCCTGCAATCTCATCAGCCCCAAACAGAAGCCGTGCAACCTCCGTGCGCCCGGCGCCTATCAGCCCCGCAAATCCCAAAATTTCGCCGCGGCATAAGGTAAAACTCACATCGTGCACAGCCTCAGATGATAAGTTCTCGACGCGAAGAAGTTCTTCACCACGCGTCAACTGAGCGGGGGGAAATTCTTGCTCCAGCTCTCGTCCAACCATCCAGCGGATGAGCGTTGCCTTGTCGGCTTCGCGGGTGAAGCAGGTTACAATGTGTTTACCGTCTCGCAGGACGGTGATGCGATCTCCGATTTCGAATACTTCTTCAAGTCGGTGTGAGATATAGACAACACTAACGCCATCGGCTTTCAACCGCCGCAGAACACGGAACAAATTCTGCGTTTCGCGTTCGGTGAGCGAGGCTGTTGGTTCGTCAAGTATGAGCAAACGGACGTTGCGGGAGAGCGCCTTGGCAATCTCCACCATCTGTCGCTGGGCTGTGCTGAGATGGGCGACACGACTGTGCGTGTCAATTTCTTCGCCGAGCTGTTGGATGAGTGTGCGCGACCGGCGGTGCATTTCATCGAAATCGATGAAGCCCGGCGCACTTGCTCGAGGTTCGTGCCCGAGGAATATATTTTCCGCCGCCGTCAGTTCGTGCACGAGCTTAAAGTCCTGATACACACTTCCGATGCCGAGCCGCTGAGCGTCAAGCGGCGAATTGATTGAGACGAATGAACCATCGTTCGTAATCGTCCCTTCGTCCTTTTCAATTGCCCCGCAGAGAATTTTCATCAGCGTGGATTTTCCTGCGCCGTTTTCTCCGAGCAGACAGTGGACCTCGCCACGCACGACGGAAAACGAAACGTTATCCAGGGCAAGTGCGCCGGGGTAGCGTTTGGTAATTCCGTTCATCTGCACATAGGGATGTTGCACGCTGGCAGCCTATTCGGATAATTTTTTCTGATCCGCAATTCCGACTTCAACCGGAACGACTTTTGGCAGCGACGCGCCGCCGAAGTACTCACTGATTTTTTGAATCGTCGTTACGCCGATCTTCGAAGGGTACTGAATGACGTCGGCCTTGAGTGCGGTTCCCTTCTTGATCGCATCGCGAGCGGGTGCAATGGCGTCGTATCCGACGATGGAGATTCCGCCGCGCTTAAATTGTTGCACCGCATCGAGCGCGCCGAGCGCCGAGTCGTCGTTGATGCCAAAGATACCGTTGAGTTTAGGGTTCGCTTGAAGAATGTCGGAAGTAGCCTGCAACGCCTTATCCCGCACCCCCTGTCCGTTGACATCCGCAACGATCTTGATGTCCGGAAATTTTGCCAGGGCCTCTCGAAACCCCGCTACCCGGTCCAGCACGGAGGTAACAACCGGCTGATTGATAATGGCGACGTTCCCTTTTCCGTTCAGAACTTTCGCTAAATACTCTCCGGCAAGCCTTCCGCCCTGTACGTTATCCGACGCAATATGACAAACGACGTTCGCCCCCTCGGCAGCGATATCTGCCGTGAACACAGGAATATTTGCCGCATTGGCCTTCTTCACTGCCTCGCCGATGCCTTTGGAATCGACTGGACAGATAACAATCGCATCGACCTTTCTGGCGATAAAATCTTCCACTTGTCCGATTTGCTTGCCGAGTTCAAACTCGCCCGCGGTGATGATCAACTCATAATTGTGCTTCTTTGCTTCTTCCTGCAATCCCGATTCGAGGTCCCGGTAAAACATATGCGCGCGGGTCAACAGCGACACGCCAATGACTTTGCCGGCCGAAGGTTGTTGACGCTTGTTGCAGTTGCCAAATACGACGAGCGTGAGGAATGAGAAAAAAAGAATGCGCTTCATAGAAAATCTCTCCGTGGAAGATGAATACGAACGACCAAACATAGCCAAAAGAGGGAAGAAGAAAAACTGATGCTATTGGTTTCGGGCGTTGAAGAAGGCGAAGACTCCAAACGCCCGCAGCGCTTGCGACTGTGCGTGAACCGTACCAATCTCATCCACGCCGTAGCCATCCTCGCCACCGTTTGGATTCCAGCCGTTGCGTATGCCGTGGTCAGCTTCGCGATGAAGCGGAACGCGTGCGCGGCCGTGTCCGTTGGTCCAAACGTGTTCGAGCATTTTTTCGACCTTCGAGGGAATTTCCGAAAGATCTTTGGGCGCGACTTCATACGCATCCATCAGGTAATGCACAAAAGCGCCGTTGCCATCCATTCGAACCTGGTAGAAGTCTGTTGAGTCCAGCCAACCGGTCTTCGGGTCGAAGATTCTTTTTGCAGTCGCAATCAAGATGCGTTTAAATTTGTCATCTTTCGTGACTCGGTACAACGATGCGGCGATCGAACAATATTCAGTCCCTTCCCACGGTAACTCTTTGCCGAACGCAGCACGCCCCGGTTTTCCTTGCCACAGGCCGTTTCCTCTATAGTACGTTCTTTCAATGCCGGGCAATCGGCCGTCGCCATTCCAAACCAACAAAGCGTCGTGCAAAAAAGATGAGTCGCCCGTCGCCTCAAAAATCCCGCACGCAACATTTGCCATCTGGTTCATATTGCTGTTGGTGAAAATGCGGTCATTCACTTGTGCGTTCGGAGGCCAGTTGTACCAGCTCCAAAATCCCTCGTGGTTCGAGAGTCGGCCTTCATTGCGTGCGAGCGTGTATCGGTTCTTAGCATCTTCCACGAGCAGTCGATTGGTTCTTCCCGTGAAGCGCCACCAAGAGAGTTCGGCAAGACAAATCCACGCCCGGTCATCGACCCACGTGCCGTTAATCATGTCCAACATCGGCCGTTCAGCGAGATGAAAACGCAACAACGAAGAATCGTGCGTTGCTGCAAAGAGATAGGCATTCCCGATGGCTCCGTTTGCCCCCTCCCATCCTGGCGAATAGACGCGACGGAATTGAGCTTCTATGAGTCGTGCACGTTGCACCCACACAGTCTCGTGCGGCCCTGCTTGCACGGTGGCGCCGATAGAATTCGGGACGCGGAGATAGTTTATGATGGCGAATATGAGTGCCAGCGAAAAAGCAGCGAGCAACAGCGAAACCAAAATCTTTAGGAATGGTGTGCGAAGAACGTCGCGGAGAGTTTTTCTTGAGGTTCGTTTCACGGAATTTTCTGCTCAACGATAATGATTTTTGATGAAACGTTCCGGTATATTCCCGCAGGTCCAAGGCAGGAATCCGTAACTAAAGTGCTCATCATTCGTATTCTTGCACAGTTTTCTCTCCGCCAAGGCTTCGCTATTGTATTGCTTGCTCAATCATCAACCATCGGAGGTCTTATGAAAGTTTTCTGCACGCTTGCAGCGCTAATCGTTGTTGCGTTCGCGTCCGCAGCGGAGCCGGGTGAAAGCTACCGCATCCCGCTCGAGTACCACAAGCTCGACAATGGACTCAAAGTCGTGCTCGCGCCCGACCATACTGCGCCTACCGTTACCGTTGCCGTCTATTATAACATCGGGTTTCGCATCGAACCCAAAACCCGCACGGGATTCGCCCATCTGTTCGAACACATGATGTTCCAAGGCTCCGGGAATTTGGGCAAGATGGAATTTGTGAAGTTGGTGCAAAAGAATGGCGGCAACTTTAACGGCTCTACGCGGTTCGACTTCACGAATTACTTTGAAATGGTGCCCGTGCACAAGCTCGAAACGATGCTTTGGGCCGAGGCCGACCGGATGCGCGGACTAGCGATCAATCAGGATAACCTGACGAACCAACAAGGCGTCGTGAAGAATGAAGTGAAGGTCAACGTGATCAACCAGCCGTACGGTGGGTTTCCGTGGATCGATATGCCAATGAGGGCGAACACCAATTGGTACAACGCCCATAATTTCTACGGAGATTTAGAACATCTTGACGCGGCGACGCTCGAAGATGTTCAGGCGTTCTTCAAAACATACTACGCCCCCAACAATGCGGTGGTAGTCCTTGTGGGCGACATCGAACCGAAGGAAGCGCTCGCAATGGTGAAGAAATACTTTTCGTCGATTCCCGCCTCTAACCTTCCTCCGAAAGCAGATATTACAGAGCCACGTCAAGAGCAGGAAAAGAATTTTTCAAAGCAAGATACGCTAGCGTTCCGTCCAGCACTTGCCTTTGCCTACCACGTGCCCGATCGATGGTCGCCGGAATATTTTGCGATGGGCGTGATCGACCAGATTCTTGCGCAGGGAGACGATAGCCGTTTTCGCGACGCACTCGTGAAAAAGCGGGGTTACGCAGTGGGCGTGAGTTCCGGTATTAACTTCGGGCTCGGTAACATGTACAACTACAATGGCCCAATGCTCTGGGTGACTTCTCTTATTCACGACCCGAGTTCAAAACCGGATTCGATCATTGCGGATGTGGATGCGATTGTCGAAGATTTGCGGACGAACAAGGTCGATCAAAAATCGGTTGACCGGGCTTTGGTAAAGCTCCGGTCGCAACTTTTCAACATCTACAGCCAAACGGCAGGATTGGGAAAGGCGGACCTGCTCGCGTGCTTTGCTTTATTCGATGACGACCCGAATCGTATCAATACGATTGAAGATGAATTCAAGAAAGTAACGCCGGACTTGGTTCAGAAAACCGCGCAAGAATACTTGCGCCGCTCAAACCGGACGGTGCTGGTGGTTGAACCAAAATCCTCAGCGAAGTAAGGAGAGGACCATGAAAACTATAACTCGTATTCTGTTGAGCCTCTTGATCTGCACGGGATTCGTGTTCGCACAAAAAGAAACGCCGCCGCCCGGCGGCAAGCCGAAAGATTTCAAGCTCGCGAAGAAACAAACCGCGACGCTGAAGAATGGATTGACCATCGTTATGGTTCCATACGGAAGTATTCCCAAAGTCACCGTCTCCGTGGTGGTGCGCTTCGGCAATATCAATGAGAGTGAACATCAAGTCTGGCTCGCGGACTTGGTGGGCGATCTCATGAAAGAGGGTACCATAACGCGAAATGCAAAGCAAGTTGCGGAAGAAGCCGCTGGCATGGGAGGTGCGGTGAACATCGGTGTCGGTGAAGACCAGAGTAACTTCGGTGGAGATGTGCTTTCGGAATTCGGTCCTGACTTCGTTGCGTTGCTCGCTGACGTCGTGCGCAACCCGTTGTTGCCGGAATCCGAATTGGCTCGATTGAAGAACGACCGCGTGCGGCAAATTACAGTCGCCAAATCTCAGCCCGGCTCACTCACGCAAGAACAATTCCGCAAGCTCGTCTACGGAGAGCATCCGTACGGACGCTTGTATCCTTCCGAAGAAATGATCAAGAGTTTTACTGTTGGAGATCTCAAGAAGTTTTACAAGGAAAATGTAGGCGCGCAACGGACGACGGTGTTTGTCTCCGGAAAGTTTGACGCAAAGGCGATGGAGAGTGCCGTACGCACGGCGTTCAGTTCGTGGGGAAAGGGGTCTGCCGTCTACACCAATCCGCCGAACCCAAAAGCGAAGAAATCGTTTATGCTGGTGGAACGCCCCGGCGCGGCACAATCAACCATCAACCTCGGCCTGCCAACCATTAACCCTACCGACCCGAACTATGTTCCATTATCGTTAACGAACACATTGCTCGGCGGCTACTTTAGTTCGCGCGTAACATCGAATATCCGCGAAGCGAAAGGTTATACGTATTCGCCGTTTAGCCAGATTTCAACGCGCTACCACGACGCATACTATATGCAGAACGCAGACGTGACCACCAACGTCACTGGACCTTCGTTGAAGGAGATTTTCCACGAGATTGACAGCCTGCAATCGTACCCGCCGTCGGAGGCTGAACTCGATGCTGTAAAAAACTATCTTTCAGGCTCGTTTGTGTTGCAGAACTCGACGCGCGGCGGCATCATGGGGCAACTTTCATTCCTGAGGCTACAAGGATTGCCGGATAGCTACTTGACGAATTACGTGAAGAATGTCCACGCCGTGACCGCGAAGCAGGTGCAGCAGATGGCAAAGACCTACATCCGTCCGGAAGACATGACACTCGTGATCACAGGGGACAAAGAGAAGATCAACAAACAGATCGAGGAGTATGCGAAGCCGGTAGTAGAGGGAAAGTAGAGTTAGACTGAATTCCTGATAAGTGGAGTCCACCTCAAAGATGGGCTCCACTTTTTCTTTTTATCGCTGTTTCTTCTTCCACAATTTGTTCAACCACGCACGAATAGATTTCTCCTGCCCCTCGTCGCTTGGTTTGTAGTAGAGTTTGTCTTTGAGATTATCCGGCAAGTATTGCTGCTCTGAGAAGTGGTTGTCGTAATTGTGGCTGTACTTGTAGTTCTTCCCATAGCCAAGCTCGTCCATAAGTTTGGTCGGCGCATTGCGTATATGGAGCGGCACGGGCAAGTTCGGCAGGTTGCGCACGTCGGTGAGGGCTGCATCGATGGCAACAATGGCGGCGTTGCTCTTGGGTGCCGCAGCTAAATACGCAGCAGTTTGAGACAATACGATGCGCGCTTCAGGCATGCCGATGAAATCAATAGCGGTAAAGCAGGAGGTCGCGAGCGTCAGCCCGTATGGTTCGGCATTGCCGATGTCTTCTGAGGCGAGCACGATCATCCGACGCGCGATGAATTTGGGATCCTCGCCGCCATCCAGCATGCGTGCCATCCAGTAGATTGCCGCGTCGGGGTCGCTGCCGCGAACACTCTTGATGAACGCAGAGATGATGTCGTAATGCTGCTCACCCAATTTATCGTAGAGCGAATATTTCCGCTGGAAGGCCTCCTCAATCTTCTCTTTGGTGAGTGTGACCGATTTGTCCGGATTGGGTTTCGTGAAGCGGAGTGCCGTTTCGATTCCGTTCAACAGCTTGCGTGCGTCGCCGGCGCTGAGGAGCATCAGGTACTCGCTGTCTTCGATCGTAATCGTTCGTTTTGAAAGTTGCGTGTCGCTCTTCAGTGCGTGGTCGATGATAGCGTTCAGGTCCTGTTTGCCGAGCGGCTCCATCACATAGACCTGCGAACGGGAGAGCAGCGGTGAGATCACTTCGAACGAAGGGTTTTCGGTGGTTGCGCCGATAAGCGTGATGACTCCTTCCTCCACCGAATGCAACAGTGCATCCTGCTGCGCTTTGTTGAACCGATGAATCTCATCGATAAAGAGGATCGTTCTTTTACCCAGTCCCTTTTTGCTCTTCTCCGCCCGCGCAATCACATCCCGCACATCTTTCACTCCGGCTGCGACGGCGTTGAGTTGAAAAAAATCCGCCTTCACGTGATGCGCAATCAACCGTGCGAGGGTGGTCTTGCCAACGCCAGGCGGTCCCCAGAAAATGATCGAAGCGATATCGCCCTTTTCGATCATCAGTCGGAGCGGTTTACCGACTCCCACTAAGTGCTGCTGACCGAAGAACTCCTCGAGCGTTTTCGGACGCACGCGTTCGGCGAGCGGCGCGCTGTCTGCCGCCCGGCTGGAGCTGATTTCGTCTCTAGTAAAAAGGTCAGACATAATCTTTGTCGGGCTAGGAACGGAAAAACGCGGATGGTCGTCCGCGTTTTTGTGTTTGGGTAGTCAAATCCTCGTCAGTCTTTCTTTACCCGATAGACCGTTTCACCCTTACGCGCCATGCCGTACCGTTCGCGTGCAGTTTTTTCTATCGTCTTTTTGTCTCCCTCTAGCGCTTTTGCTTGCGCTTGCAAGTGTTCGTTCTGCTTTTCAATCTGCGCAACTTTCTCTTTCATCCGGGTGGACTCCATTTCCAACTGAATTCGCTTGACAATACCTTTGTTGTCGAACAGGAGATACAAGAAGAGGACGAATGCACCAAGGATGACGAGAGTAGAGCGCTTGTGCTTCAGCGCTTTCTTTACGAGTTTCCTGGGGGCTAGCGAACGGTAGAAATCCATTGCATTGGAAATGTAGCCGTTTTTTTTGCGATGCACAATCGGCGATCCGGAATTTGTAATGACGAACGCTGCTGGCTTTCACGAACGGTTCTGTGGAGAATCAAACGATGGAAAAAGACTACCTTCTCGGCACGCACGACGAAGAAATTGAACGGCTAGGGTTGCAGCACCGCGTTTGGCGGCCCCGCACACTCGACGCGTGGCGACGTGCGGGGTTTACCGCGGGGCAAACCATTCTCGATGTCGGCTGCGGGCCGGGGTACGCGGCGTGTGACCTCGCAGAAATCGTCGGGCCTCGCGGTCGCGTGGTCGCCGTCGACCGGTCGAGAAGGTTTCTTGACGCGCTTGGAGTTTTCCAAACAGAGCGGCGGCTGACAAACATAATGTCCGTCGAGCAGGATTTCGATGATCCCAAGTTTCCGGACGTTCAAGCAGATGGAGCGTGGACGCGATGGGTCTTTGCCTTCTTAAGAAATCCGCGTGAGCTTCTTACGCGCGTTGCAGCGCGACTCAAGCCCGGTGCGCCATTCGTTATCTTCGAGTATTGTGTCTACCAAAGCTGGGGGCTCGCCCCGCGGTTACCGGAACACGAGGAATTTGTGAAGGCCGTGGTCGAATCGTGGCGCGCAGATGGAGGTGAACCGGATATTGGTCTGCAGTTACCGCAGTGGCTCGGCGAATTGAATTTCGAAATCAAATCACTCAACCCAATTGTCGATGTCGTTTCCAAGACGAACTACGTGTGGCAATGGCCCGCGGCGTTTCTTGATATCGGCATCAAGCGTCTGGTCGACCTGAAGCGGTTGGCGCCGGAGCGAGGCCGTGCGATCCGCGAAGCCTTTGCTGAACGCGAGGCTCAGCCGAACTCGTTGATGATCACGCCAACTGTTTTGGAAATTATTGCAGTGAAGCGGTGAGGGGTTCGTGGTGGCGTCACGTTCCCAAGTAGAACTTGGGAACGATACTCAATCGAATCGCTCGCTCCCAAGCTGGAGCTTGGGAGCGAGTGTTGACTAACGGTCACTCTTTATACCAATCCTTCTTCGGCTGGTAGGTTGTTCTCAGTAATTTCTTCTCTGCGTGTCGTTCGAGAGCGAGTTCGATGAGCCGGTCGAGCAATGCTGAGTAAGGAATTCCCGACGCCTCCCACAGCTTGGGGTACATACTGATAGAAGTAAACCCGGGAATGGTGTTGATCTCGTTCAAGAATATCTTGTTTGTCTTCTTCTGCACGAGAAAATCGACACGCGCCATGCCACTGCAATCCAGCACGCGAAACGCACTCACAGCGAACGCACGAATCTTTTTGGCGACGGCGGGAGGAAGTTTCGCCGGAATAACGGCTTTGGATTTTCCGTCAACGTACTTCGCGTCGTAGTCGTAGAACTCATTGGATGAAACGATCTCGCCCAGTACCGAAGCTCCGGGCGTATCGTTGCCGAGCACGCTGCATTCAATCTCTCTCGCGTTCTTGATTCCATCCTCCACCAAAATCTTTCTGTCGTACTGCGCGGCAAGCCCCAAGCCGGCGATTAATTCTTTTCGGTTGTGAGCTTTCGTGATGCCAATGCTTGAGCCTGCGTTGGGCGGCTTTATGAACATTGGATAACCAAGGGATTTTTCGATTGTTTGAAGGACGAGAGGTTGATTTTTCCTGAACTCGGAGGAAGTGAACCAAACGCTCGGCGCGGTCGGGATACCGGCGTGCTTGAGCAATTCTTTTTGCACGACCTTGTCCATGCCGACGGAAGAGCCGAGTACACCCGCCCCCACATATGGAATATCCGCCAGCTCAAACAACCCTTGAATCGTTCCGTCTTCACCGTAAGTTCCGTGCAACGCGGGAAAGATTACATCCACCGGTTTGATTTGTCGTACCCACGCACTGTTGTTGACAATGCCGCGATGCTGCGGGTTCGGGAGAAGAATTTGCTCCGGCTGGTTCGCGGTAGGAGATTTCTCTTTGAGAAGCTTCATCGAATCTGCCGAAGAGAGCCACTTTCCCTCGGGCGTGATGGCGATGGGAATGATTTCATATTTGTTCTTATCGAGCGAGTTCATCACAGATGTTGCCGAAACCAGCGAGACCTCGTGTTCTGCCGAGCGACCGCCGAATAGTACTCCGACTTTTAGTTTTGGCATTTGAGAATGTTCAATTTAATAATGTGGGATTTGGTAAAGTGAGAAGTCTCGCAATAGTTCAATGGATTCATGGTTCAATCTTTAATTTTTTTCCATAGCTTTTCTCGCTCACGGCAGCCAACAACTTCAATTGATCCGCATTCAATCTTTTCTCTCCTCCAAGTTGCCGTGCGAGAAAGATGATGCGGGCGTAGTGTTCAAGTTTTTCCATCTTGAAGTACGCGTCGCGGATGCTGCTGCCGCACGTCACCGCGCCGTGGTTTGCAAGAAGCACCGCGTCGCATTCACCCGTGAACGGTTCGAGTGATTTCCCAACTTCATCCGTCGAAGGTGTGGCGTATGGCGCCAGAGAAATTTTTCCAAGCCCCACGATTACTTCGGGCAGGACGTTCGCGGGCAACTCGATTCCCGCCGCCGCGAAAGCGGTCGCATAAGGTGGATGAGCGTGGACGACCGCGTGTACATCGGGTCGGGAGCGATAGATTGCCAAGTGCATAAGAACTTCCGCGGAAGGTTTTGCGGCGGAAGCCGATGCTTTGCCGGAGGCGCTCACCTCCACGACGGTGTTCCAATCGATTTCACCCTTGTTTAGTCCCGACGCGGTAATAAGTATAGAATCATTCCGCAAACGGGCACTGAGATTTCCATCGTAGGCCGCAACAAACCCTTGGTCGGCAAGTCGGTGCGAATAGCGAATGAGTTCAGCGCGCAGTGTCATCAGTTTGGAGTGCCGGGTTGAACATAGAGAAAAGAGGTGTGGGATTCAACGGATGAGCGGGCAATCGCTCGTTCGTACCCTCCTACCGACGAGTAGTTGCGGTTTGGGCTTTTGTTCTTGTATTCCTTCGCAAAAATTGATAATCTAATCACACTTTTTTATTCACGGTTTCTACCAACTTAGATAGGAGACTCATCGATGGGCCTATTATCGACTAAGCCGCTGAAACAACTGCTCACGGAAGCAGCAGATACTGGCGAGCACAGCCTAAAGCGTACACTCGGTCCGGTTAATCTCATTATGCTTGGCATTGGAGCGATTATCGGTGCCGGATTGTTTGTTCGAACCGCGGCAGCAGCGGCAAACAACGCGGGTCCCGGCGTTACGCTCGGATTTATCATCGCGGGAGTTGGGTGCGCTCTTGCAGGATTGTGTTACGCGGAGTTGGCCTCGATGATTCCGATTGCGGGAAGTGCCTACACCTATTCCTATGCGACGCTTGGCCAATTCGTCGCGTGGATCATTGGATGGGACCTGGTGCTCGAATATGCCCTCGGTGCTGCGACCGTTTCAATCGCCTGGAGCGAATACTTGAACCGTCTCTTTGAAATGTTTGGATTGAGTATTCCGTATCAGTGGAGCCACTCCCCCTTCGATGTCTCGTCGGCAGGCGTTCACGGAATGATGAACGTTCCTGCTCTCTTCATTATCATCGTGCTCTCACTGCTGTTGATTCGGGGAACGAAGGAATCGGCGTACGTCAATGGAATCATCGTCGTCACGAAGGTTACCATCGTCATCATGATCATCATTCTCGGCTGGTCGTTCATGAATCCCGTAAATCACACCAACTATATCCCCCCGCCGACCGTCTACGTCGACCATCAAGGAGTAGACCACAACTATGGTGGAATTGTCGGCTTGCTTGGTGCCGCTGGGGTCGTCTTCTTCGCATTCATTGGCTTTGACGCAGTTTCGACGGCGGCGCAAGAAACCAAAAATCCCGGCAAAGACATGCCGATCGGTATTCTTGGCTCACTCGTGATTTGTACTTTTCTCTACATTTTGTTTGCACACGTGCTGACGGGATTAGCGCCTGTGGAATTCTTCAGGACAGTCGGCCGTGAAGCTTCTGTAGCGGCAGCAATTTCGACGTATATGCCCGGCTACCAGTGGCTTGCGAACATGGTTACGGTTGCGATTCTGGCTGGATTTTCGTCGGTCATCTTGGTGATGCTCCTCGGCCAATCGCGTGTCTTCTATTCTATGAGTAAAGATGGGCTTGTGCCGAAAGTATTTTCAGAGGTTCACTCAAAATTCCGTACTCCGTACAAGTCGAACCTGCTGTTCTTGGTGTTCGTCGGGCTTTTTGCTTCATTTGTTCCCGGCGATATTGTTGGCGACATGACGAGCATCGGAACGCTATTCGCATTCGTACTGGTAAGCGCCGGCGTCATCGTCATGCGCAAGAGTAACCCCGATGCGGTTCGAACTTTTAGAACCCCCTGGGTTCCCGTTGTTCCAGTCCTCGGCATACTCGTATGTCTTGCGATGATCTACGGTTTGGGCTGGGCGAACTGGATGCGACTTGGCGTATGGCTCGTCATCGGGCTCGTGATTTATTTCGGATACAGCAAGAAGAACGCCGTAATCCAATAGTTATCCTGTGCCGTTGAGCAATTGATTTAATCCCTCTTTGTGGACTTGCACAAAGAGGGATTCCTTTTTCACAAATCGTTGGTGGATTGAACTGAGGACAACATTCTATGACAGACGCAAAGACCTGGCTCTTCATCGCACTCGGCGGGTTTACGGTTTTCTACCTGTACATCTGGATTTCTGCCATCAGAAAAAAGAGCGCCGAAGGCGGTTCAACCGGTGTTGCCGAAACAATCATAGGCTTCATCGCAAATTTCTTCGACACACTCGGCATCGGCTCCTTTGCGACAACAACCGCGATGTATCGGTTTCGAAAATTGGTACCCGATGAACTCATCCCAGGGACGCTGAATGTTGGGCATACGCTCCCCACGATCACGCAGGCATTCATTTACATCGCCATCGTCGGCGTAGAAATGAAAACGCTCGTGCTCCTCATTGCGGCGTCGGTATTAGGAATGTGGCTTGGTGCGGGCGTCGTTGCCAAGTGGCCGCGTCGCAATATTCAAATCGGCATGGGGATTGCTTTGCTTGTTGCGGCATCGCTTACGCTGATGACGATTCTGAATACATCGGCCGGAGGCGGTGATGCTATCGCGCTTGAAGGGTTGAAACTCTGGATTGGTGTTGTCGGAAATTTTGCGCTCGGTGCGTTGATGTCGCTCGGTATCGGACTGTATGGACCCTGCTTGATCCTAATCAGCTTACTGGGGATGAACCCGAAGGCGGCCTTCCCGATCATGATGGGATCGTGCGCGTTCTTGATGCCGGTCGGCAGTGAGCAATTCATTCGCAAGGGAAGCTACAGTCTCCGCGCATCCATTGGGTTGGCCATCGGAGGAATTCCGGCCGTGCTGATTGCCGCGTACATTATTAAGGAGATGGATCTGCTTTATGTCCGGTGGCTCGTGGTAGCCATTGTGGTTTACACAGCAATCATGCTTTTGCGATCGGCAGCGAGGGAGCGAAAAGTTACGGCGTAACCAAAGCTTGATTGGATCAGTCAAAGCTTGGTCTATTTGATGGACCAACGGCATTCAGAAATAGAATCCGTCGGTGCTTAACAGAGCAACGAAAAGAAACAAAACGGCCCAATTTCGTACTCGGAAAAATCCCGTTTTCCTGCTATATTAGCCAACAATTCGGTTAACCTTTCATCTTCAATTCAGGAGTCACAAGCGTTATGGAGCTAAGTCTCATACTTGGAATTAGTGTTCTCGGTCTGCTCTTCGCAGCCTATTTGATCCGCGATGTTATGCGGCGCGACACCGGCAGCGAGAAAATGCAGGAAATATCGAACGCCATCAAACTTGGAGCGGAAGCCTTCTTGCGGCGACAGAATAAAACCATTCTCTATCTCGCACTCTCGCTTGCCGCGTTGATTTACATTCTGTACGCATTTGTCCGGGCGCACAATGTGCACGACCCTGCCAGTGCATCAGCGCTTGCATTTTGGACAACGCTCTCCTTCTTGCTTGGCGCACTGTGCTCAGTTGCGGCTGGGTATATGGGCATGTGGACAGCGATCCGAACGAATATTCGCACTGCCAGCGCTGCAATGAAGGATATGAATGGAGCGCTCCAAACCGCCTTGCGTGGTGGAGCAGTCTCGGGATTTTTCGTGGTGGCGATGAGTTTGCTCGGCGTGGCGGGACTCTTCTCCATCGTGAACGCGATGGGCGTGGCAGAAAGTGTGGATAAAATTCCTCTGCTAATCGTCGGTTATGGGTTTGGCGCAAGCTTTGTCGCACTCTTTGCGCAGCTTGGCGGCGGAATTTACACTAAGGCTGCCGACGTTGGTGCCGACCTTGTCGGAAAAGTCGAAGCGGGAATTCCCGAAGACGACCCGCGTAACCCGGCAGTAATTGCGGATCTCGTTGGCGATAACGTAGGCGATTGCGCTGGCCGCGGCGCGGACTTGTTTGAATCCACCGCAGCCGAGAATATCGGTGCGATGATTCTGGCGGCAGGGTTGTATAAAGCGAACGTTTCTCTTCTAACGGGTCAGACATTGGTTGGCGTTCTACTCTTCCCGTTGGTTGCGCGGGCGTTCGGCATCATTGCATCAATGGTCGGCATCATGATTGTCCGCACGAATGAAAAAGAAGACCCGATGGATGCGCTCAACCGTGGCTTTTATGTCACGGCTGCGCTCGCGATGGTCGGATTCTTCATTGCCTCAAGATGGTTGCTTGGCGAACAGTACTACTTCAACTTCTTTCTTTGCGGCATTATCGGCGTGCTGACATCGCTCGCGTTTGTCTTCCTCACCCAATACTACACGGAATACAATTACCGACCGGTGCAATCCATCGCGGAGGCTTCGAAGACGGGTCCCGCGACGAACATTATCGCTGGCCTTGCGGTTGGTATGGAATCAACCGGCTATCCGGTTCTCGTTATTTCGGCAGCACTGATTGGGTCGTACTTGCTCGGTTCAGCATCCGGACTTGCGGATGCCGGATTGTTCGGCACCGCTGTAGCAACAATGGGCATGCTTGGAACGGCCGCATATATTTTGGCAATGGATACGTTTGGTCCGATCACGGATAACGCAGGCGGCATTGTGGAGATGTCTCAACAACCCGAAGAGGTCCGACGGAAAACTGACCGACTCGATGCCGTTGGTAATACCACGAAAGCACTTACGAAAGGCTACGCGGTCGGCTCTGCTGCGTTAGCAGCCTTTCTCTTGTTCAGCGCGTACTTTGACGAAGTGCGGAATTACGGCTTTGCCTTGAACTCCATCGACCTGGCAAAGCCCCCCGTCTTCGTCGGCGCATTGCTTGGAGCGATGTTGGTATTTGTATTTTCGTCGCTTGCGATCAAGGCGGTGGGACGCGCAGCGTACGCTGTCATCAACAATGTGCGTGAACAGTTCAAGAACAATCCTGGCATCATGAAGGGAACATCGAAACCCGATTACGGGCAATGTGTCGATATCGTCACGCGCGCCGCGCTCAAAGAAATGGTCATGCCCGGCGTACTCGTCGTGGCCATGCCGATCGTTGTCGGCGTTGTGTTCAAATGGATGTACCGAGCAACTGGAAGCCCAGTGCACGGTGCATCCGGAGCAGAAGTGGTCGGCGGTTTTCTGATGGTCGGCACGATCACAGGAATTCTCATGGCGCTTTTCATGAACAATGGCGGCGGAGCGTGGGATAACGCAAAGAAGTTTGTGGAAGTGGAAAGCACCAAGGGAACCGACTGGCACAAAGCCACGGTCGTGGGCGATACGGTTGGCGATCCTTTCAAGGACACCGCCGGACCGAGCTTGCACGTATTGATCAAATTGCTTTCGACGATAACACTCGTTCTTGCGCCGCTATTCATTTAGAAACAATCTGATAGAAAACGAAAAACCCGATCCATTAACGGTTCGGGTTTTTTTATTCCTTGGAATGAAATCGATGGTGTTTCTCATTGAAGAAACAATTATATTTTTCCGCGTCCTTCCCCCTACGACCAATGAAACCATTTCAATGTAAGACGACTTGTACGATTGCCGCCACGCCGAATGAAGTGTTCGACGCACTCACAAACGCAAAGACCATCATTGCGTGGAGCGGAGGACAAAAGGGGAAAGTCGAACCGACAATTGGCGGAAAGTTCGAATTCTTCGACGGCTGGGTGAAGGGGACCGTTCTCGCATACGAACGCGGAAAACGTTTGAGCTATACGTGGCTTCCGAATGAATGGCCCGCCGGCACACTTCCCTCCGTGGTGAAGTACACATTTGTGAAAGCTGCCAAGGGAACAAGGGTCACTCTCACGCATTCAGGTTTCCCGAACGCAACGGAATTAAGTCAACACAAGTCTGGGTGGATTGAACACGTTTTCGACCCGCTGAAAAAGCATTTCGCTCGATAGCCCGACGTTCTCGCCGAACAACATCATGTCCGCACCATTCAAGTTAAGTATTGCTGCCCTGCTCATCTTAGCAGTCGCGGGCTGCTCCTCGTCAGAGAGGGCGGAAAAATCTGAGGCAACGGCGAAACCTGAGATGACGCTCCGAGTTGCTTCGATCAATGCCGCAGCGCTGAACAAACGACTTGAGAAGAAAGACATCGCAGCATTCGTCCGGATTCTGAAGCGAGAACAGATAGAAATCGTGGCGCTGCAAAATGTCGTCCGTTATCCCGGGCTCGAATCGCGCATCGATGCGGTAAACGAGATTTCGAGCCAAGCAGACATGCGTTCTGCCTTCGGCGAAATGTCCGATAACGCCGGGCGGCAAATGGGGAACGCCGTGCTCAGCACATATCCCATTCATTCAAACGCGAATACTTCGTTCGACGGAATCAAATCCGCAACGTTTGAGGCGGCATTGCACGCAGTCATTGACGGAGGCGTGAAGGAGATTCTGGTGTTTGCGGCAACGCTTCCACCGAAGGCTTCCACGGAGGACCAGGCTGCATGTATCCGTCGTATCGGCGCCTCCAATCCTGTTGCGACGCCGTACCCGATGATCATAGCAGGTAATTTACCGGCTGGAGAATCTGTCCGAAAGGCCACCGGGTTTGACGACGTGCAGGCGCAATTTGCAACGCTGAAAAATGCGAGCACACGAGTTTGGTACTCCGGCTCTGCCTTCCGTCCACTTTCGGCAAAAACGGTGGAGACGGATTTTGGGACAATGACGATTGTCCAATTCGGAATCTTCCGACAACCCGCTTCCTAAAACATACTCAACCTATGAAACGATCAATCCACCTCCACGGAACGATTGTTCCGATCCTCCTCCTCCTTTTCTTTGCAGAACCGGTGCGCTCTCAGGTGGATTCCTCTTTGAATACAGAACCAGCCGAACGTTTGATGGGCCTACAGTTCTCAGGCGCTAAACGCGACTCGATGCGTGAAGCATTGAGTGAACAACTTGAGAGTTACAAAAAACTTCGCTCTGTCAATCTTGCTAATAGTGTCGTGCCCGCCGTGCAGTTCAACCCGATCCCCCACGGCTTCACGATCGAAAAGAAAAAGCGTAAGTCGGTTTTCTCGAAACACGGCTCAGTCAAACGTCCTGCGAACCTCGAAGAGCTTGCATTTCTTTCCGTTGGAGAATTGGCGGAATTAGTTCGGTCGCGTAAAATTACAAGTCTTGAGTTGACACAAATGTATTTAGGTCGACTCAAGAAATTCCGGCCCATGTTAGAGTGCGTCATTACCCTTACCGAATCGTTGGCAATCGAACAAGCTCGGCGAGCGGATCGAGAGATTGCTCGGGGCAAGTATCGCGGCTTGCTACACGGAATTCCTTACGGCGCAAAAGATCTGCTTGCAGCAAAAGAGTATCCCACGACGTGGGGCTCGGTACCCTACAAGAATCAAGTTATTGGTGAGAATGCAACCGTGATCAACCGGTTGGAAGAAGCCGGAGCCGTGCTCGTTGCAAAACTTACGCTGGGAGAATTAGCGTGGGGGGATGTGTGGTTTGGCGGGATGACGCGCAACCCCTGGAATCTCAAGCAAGGCTCCAGCGGCTCTTCCGCCGGTTCGGCATCGGCAACGGCGGCGGGGCTCGTCGCGTTTGCCATTGGGTCGGAAACCTACGGCTCAATCGTATCACCTTCGACCCGATGCGGCACAACCGGATTGCGTCCGACGTACGGACGCGTGAGCCGTAAGGGGGCGATGGCGCTGAGCTGGTCGATGGACAAACTTGGGCCAATCTGCCGAACGGTGGAAGACTGCGCGATCGTGTTCAACGCAATTTACGGTACGGATCCAGAAGACCCGACGCTCATCGACGCACCGTTTAACTATTCTCCCAAGGTCGACATGAAGAAGCTCCGGATCGGATACTACAAGAGCGCGTTCGACAGCGTCAAGAACTACAAAGATCAGTCGGATGCCGCGCTCGAGGTGATGAAGCGATTAGGGGCACAACTCATTTCCATCGACTTGCCGCGTACATATCCGGTTGATGATCTCGGAATCATCTTATCGGCAGAGGCGGGAGCTGCTTTTGACGAACTGACCCGCTCCGGAAAAGATGATCTGATGGTGCGGCAGATCAAGAACGCGTGGCCAAACGTTTTTCGCGCCTCCCGGTTTATTCCCGCGGTTGAGTACATTCAAGCAAATCGCATTCGCACGTTACTCATCGAAGATATGCAAAGAGTGATGAACACAATCGATGTCTACGTAACGCCCTCGTTTGGCGGAGACAATCTCTTGCTGACAAATCTCACCGGGCATCCGTGCGTGGTTCTACCGAACGGATTCACGAAAGAAGGCACGCCCACCAGCATTTCGTTTGTTGGCAAATTGTTCGATGAAGCGACACTGCTTGCGGTTGCGAAGCAATACCAGGACGCAACGGGGTTTCACTTGAAGCATCCAACTCTTCAGTAGCATCATTTCAAGGGCGATAGCGCACAAGAGAGAGTGGAGGCCGCCTGTGAGGCTGCAGAGGGGTGAGCCCGCTACGCAGCAAAATCACTGCATCTGAAATTCTAAAGACAGACTCACCTCGCAACAGATCAAAGTTATAAATTTGTCAAACCTCTCCTTCGGGCAATGCGGGCTCAGCGTACACAACCGTTTCGCGCTCAATCGTAACCGTGCCGGGAGAAGCTCCCCGTGGTTTACGCACGTACTTGCCTTCGCACATCGCAACCGGAACCATACTCGCTTTCTTCATCTTGCTGTAGTACGCGGCGATGGAGGCTGTTTGCTGAATTGCCCTTTTTGACGGCGCTCCCTTTGCAGTCCCGACTTTCAGCACGACGTGCGAACCACCCACTCCACGTGCGTGGAACCAGAAGTCAGTCTTTGCCGTGAACCGGGTGCTCAGCAAATCGTTGTTCTCGCCACTTTTGCCTGCCCACGCCTGAAAGCCGCCGTGTACGGTGAAGACGCGAAACGGAATCCGTGGCTCGCTCTTTTTATCAGACCCTGAACCCTCAAACCCAAGAGTTGCAAGCATTCCTCCGTGTGCGGCGACGAATCGTTCGTGCTCTTCGGCGGAAACAACACTCTCCAGTTCTTCTTCAAGCTGAGCGATCTGGATTGCGCTCGCCCGAAGTTTCTCCGCGCGCGAGCCTTGTTCTTCCGTCGATGTGCGTGTTTTCCTTGCTTTTTCAAAATAGCGTTCAACATTCTTTGCGGGGTTCAAATGGACGTCGAGCGCAATTTCGACCGTCGAACCATTTTCATCGACGCTCAGCGAAGATGAACCCTTTTGCGCCAGATGGATGTTGCGCTGTAAGAGCTTGCCCAACCGCTCGTACTCGGCGGCCAATGAGGCCATTGGTAGCCCGGAAGAGATCTTGCCAAGGGTTCGTTCGAGCCGCTCCCGTTCAGAACGGAGAGGTGCAAGCAGTTCAGATTTTTGTTTCAAGAACGAATCCGACTTACTTTCAAGCCGCAAGAAAGTCCGAACTCCGTCATGGGGCGAATCGAATACCTCCTCCCTATCCGCACGAAGATAACGGAGAGGAACGAGAGAGAATTCCAGTGGCGTATTGTCCGCAAAAAGAATTCTTGCTCGCGCAGAGCTTCGAAGTTCGTTCATAAGTCCGTACACCGCATCAGAAACTCTCAAGAGTTCAGCTTCGACAAGCTCGTTCCAGGCACGGTCTGCGGGAATTGCGGCGCGGTGTGCCACTTCCTTTGCCAGTACTCCGCCGAGCGACGGGAATGCCATCCTGAGCCGTTGTGAAAGTGTGGTTCCTTCCGCCGATTGTAGTCGATCGCTGACCTCGCTCATCGACTCAACAAGCGCCGGAAGAAATCTCGTGCTCTGCTCGAGCGGCATCCCGAGGAGGATATTCTTTCTTAAGAACGCATCGATGAGCGAATCGTGTGGATCGACCAACAAGACATTAGCGCTTGAGCCGAACAGTCGAACCAACATACGCGAGCCGTCGGTGAATGCGAATGTCGCTTCGCGGTCTGCAGCGTGCATCCGCACACTTGCAACGTTCTTTCCGAGTGCTGCCGAAAACAGGTTGACTGTATTCTTTTTCGCGCGATGAAACTCTCTACGGGCAAACAGAAAATTTTTCGAGGGTAAGCATCCCGCGATAACGAATGTTTCTGAAGCATGCTCTTCCGGGTCGTTGAATCGGAAAACGAATTCGCACTTGTGCTGCGTGAAAGCTTCGGTAAGAGTCCAGCCGCTGAGGAGCCTGTCGAGGTGTTTCGCAATGTGCCAGAGCGTATAGTAGTTTGCAATCATTTGCCGTGTGTGGATAACGCGAGCAACTTCCCCAAATTTCACAGGAAATGCAAAGCAGCGCGTGGATAACCGGTGCACATCGTCGTGATCGGGAGTGTAAAACAATATCTTGCTGTGCCACGCGAATTATGAGTACATTGATTACGAATTGTGTAAATCCAAGGAGGAGTTGTGGTCACCAGCATGACCGGCTACGGACGGGCGGAAATTTCAAAAAAATGGATCACGATCGCTGCCGAAGTGCGAAGCGTAAACAATCGCCATTTGGAGGTTTCGACCAGATTGCCTCGCACACTCCAGCAGCGCGAAAAAGATATCAAGGATTTGATCCGCGAACATCTGAATCGCGGAAGCCTCAGCGTATCGATTAAGATTGACCGAGAGAACGATGGTTCTTCACCGATGTCAGTCAACACCGCGGCCGCGAAGTCGATCCATAAACTGTTGGAGGATCTTCGAAAGACGGTAAAGCTGAAGGAACCGGTGCGGCTAGAACACCTGCTGACATTTTCGGAGATCTTCGAAGCCAAAGACGAGAACGGGACGGATGAGCAGGAATGGAAACTCGCAGCAGAGGCCATCGGCAAATCACTCGTGGACCTCAACAAGATGCGTGTGCAAGAGGGGAAGGAGCTGGCGAAGGATTTGGAAAAACGCATCAAATGGATGAACGGCCAAGTCGACGAAGTCGAAAAGCTCTCGAAGCAGCGCATTCCGGAAGAACGCGCCCGCCTGCAGGAGCGAATCGCGCTCCTCGTCTCCGACAGGAATATTGTGGACCAAAACCGCCTCGAATTGGAAATCGCCCTCATGGTAGACAAGCTGGATGTAACGGAAGAATGTGTCCGGTTTCGCAGCCACACAAAATTTTTCCTTGATGCGATGAAGAGTCCAGAGCCCTCTGGCCGGAGGCTTAACTTCTTGACACAAGAAATCAATCGCGAAGTGAATACGATGGGATCGAAATCGAACGATTCCGCGATGGCGCATCTGGTGGTGAACGTGAAGGAGGAGTTGGAAAAAATTCGCGAACAAATTCAGAACATCGAGTAAAATCTCTGACCCACGCCGTGACTGATTCGGTGGGCCTCCGTACCGGGCAGACGGACACGTTGGCTTGGATCGAGAAATGAATACGTACCTCGCATGCCTCACGGAAAACTTATTGTCCTTTCAGCTCCCAGCGGCAGCGGAAAAACGACGATTGCGAAAGCAATCTTGCAGCACTATCCGGAGATGAAATTCTCCGTCTCGGCGACCACCCGGCCGAGGCGTCTGAATGAAACCGAAGGAAGAGACTATTTCTTTCTCACTCGCGCGGAATTCGAGAGTCGCATCGTGCACGGCGGCCTTGTAGAGCACGAAGAAATCTACGGCAACCTCTATGGCTCTTTGAAAAGTGAGGTCGACAAGGTAATCGCCGGCGGAGGCTCGATGCTCTTCGACATCGATGTAAAAGGCGCGTTGTCGATCAAGCGGATGTATCACAATGACGCGGTCCTTATTTTTGTGCAGGCGCCGAGCGTCGAAATAATCGAAGAACGGCTGTCGCGGCGGAAGACGGAAGATACCGAAACTGTGAAACGCAGAATGGAACGGGTTCCGATGGAACTTGAATTCGGCAAGCAATTCGATTTCCGCGTTATCAACGACAACCTGGAGCAAGCGATCGATGATGTGAAACAGATCGTGGAGAGATTCCTTCTTTCAAATTAAACTAGCTCGACAAATATCCAATTTCAAACCATCAACATAGAAATGAATCAATCACTCAATCATCAATTTCCCGAAGGAGTCATCTGTGCCCATTAAACCTGCAAACCTCGAAGACATCTACACCAATGTCGAGAACCTCTATGAAGCGATTGCTGTTGCATCGAAGCGTTCGCGACAAATTCACGACGAGTTAAAGATCGAGTTGAATCAACGACTCGAGACCATCAAGCAATTGACGGCGACTCCGGAAGCGGATGAAGACCTGGAAGTCATCACCAGTAATCCGGACCAACTGAAGATCAGTCTGGAGTTTGAAACACGCGAGAAGCCGACGGATACATCCGTGAAGGAACTTTTCGCAAAGAGGCTGGAGTACCGTTACAAAGAGGCTGCTCCAAAAACGGAAGTAACTGAAGAGTAAACAGTGTCGCTTCGCAAGAAGCATATTCTTCTCGGGATTACAGGCGGCATCGCTGCCTACAAAAGCGCATACCTTGTTCGAGAATTGGTGAAGGCCGGCGCTGAGGTTCGCGTAGTGATGACCGATGCGGCGACGAAGTTTGTCCAGCCGCTGACATTCTCGACTCTTTCAAACAACCCGGTAGCCGTAGATTTGTGGGACGAGAATCAAACGACACGCGATGTGATCGGAACAAAGCACGTTCACCTGGCCAACTGGGCCGATGCAATGCTCGTCGCCCCCGCAAGCGCGAATACGATAGCGAAATTCGTTGAAGGCGCTGCGGATAATCTGTTGACGGTTCTGGCGCTGGCGTGCACGAAACCAATTCTTCTCTCGCCGACCATGGATGCGGACATGATGCGGAATGAAACAACGCGCGCAAACATCGCCAAACTCCGTGAACGCGGATTTCATATTATTCCGTCCGAAGAGGGCGAACACGCCAGTGGGCTAAAGGGTCCGGGGAGATTGCCGGAGGTTGAAGTCATCCTCGGCTACGTTGAACGCACGCTTGCGAATGCACAGCAGGATTTGAAGAAGAAGACAATTCTTGTTACGGCGGGACCAACGTACGAAGCGATCGACCCAGTGCGGTACATCGGCAACCGCTCGTCCGGGAAAATGGGGTATGCGATTGCAAACGCAGCAGTTCAGCGCGGTGCCGCAGTCATCCTCATAAGCGGACCGACACATTTGGAAACGCCGCGCCACGTTCAACGGGTGAATGTCGAATCGGCCGAGGATATGCACGTTGCAGTCTTGACACACGTCAAGCGCGCGGACGCGATAGTGATGTCGGCTGCAGTGGCAGATTTTACACCACAGCAAGCGGCAACGAGGAAGATCAAGAAAGATAGACGGGGGGATGTTCCAGAGATTAAATTCAAACGGACACCGGATATTTTAGAATCAGTTGCGAAGTTGAAAACCGTCCGCGTCGGGTTCGCCCTGGAAACGGACAACGAATTTGCAAACGCGAAACAGAAGCTGAGGCAAAAGAACCTCGACCTGATTGTGCTGAACTCAATGCGCGAGCATAAAAAGGTCTTCGGCTCGGATGAGAATATCGTCACGCTCATTGGTAAAAAAGGAAAGCCGCAGAAACTTCCGCGAATGTCTAAGTTCGACGTTGCTGAGAAAATTCTCGACCGGGTGCGCGAGTTGATGTAATGAAGTGCGTTTAGCATTACACGGAGGATGCGGAGGGAAGATACCTCTCCGTCAGCCCCCTCGATTTTCTCCGTGCTCTCTGTGACAGGTTCTTTATCCAACAATGCCCAAAAGTCCTGAAGAACTGAACAACCTACTCAACGATGTTGGCCGTTACTTAAGCCAACAGCGTGAGTTGCACGGGAACATTCTCTTCCAGCCGGAACGGATTGCCGAACCAATCCGAACTCAAGCAACACAAAGTGAATTGATGTCGAAACCGATCAAACGAAACATTCCCCTTGTCGAGTCAACGCTCTTCGGAGAGACGATTATCGCAGCGGCTGCAAAAGTCTCTGAACCGACCACTCCCTATCCACTCGAGCCGTGGACAGATTCGCGGTCGCTTGATGCCTTGAATGCTCAGATTTGTACCTGCCTCAAATGTGGTCTCGGCCATAGCCGCAAGAATTTCGTTTTCGGCGTCGGCAACCCGAATGCAGAGGTTGTAGTGATCGGCGAAGCCCCCGGTGCGGATGAAGATGCTCAGGGCGAACCGTTCGTTGGGCGGGCCGGACAATTGCTCAACAAAATTTTAGAAGCCGTCCATTTTAAGCGAGAAGAAGTATTCATCTGTAACATTTTGAAATGCCGTCCGCCGGAAAATCGTCGGCCGACGCCCGAGGAGACCGATCTCTGCGAGCCATATCTTTGGAAACAGCTTGAAATTATCAAACCGAAAATGATTCTTGTTCTTGGGCTGACCGCGGCACAGGTACTGCTGAAAACAAACCTCTCGCTCGGCCAATTGCGCGGCAAGTTCATGGATTACCGCGGCATTAAGCTGATGGTTACCTACCATCCCGCCGCGCTGCTGCGGAATCCGAATTGGAAGAAACCGACGTGGGAGGATGTGCAGTTGTTCCGCAAGACATATGAAGAGATGAGAGGTGTGTAAGGAACGTGTCCAACGAAAAGTTCATAGTGAACCTTCGACAAGCATGGCGTGACGAATGCAACGCTGCCCGGAATTACCAAGCGCTTGCTGAGCGAGAACGCGACCCCGCACGCAAAGAAATTCTCGAACGGATGGCGGCGAGCGAAGTAAAGCACGCGGAACGATGGGCTGCACGATTGAAAGAGCTCGGTGTTCAGGTCAGTGAGTATCGCGAAACAGCCTCCGAGCGCGCGCGCCGCTGGATGCTGACGCAAAGTTCCGCAACAGCCGCTGCGCAACTGCTCGAAGCTGATGAAGCCAAAGCAGACGCGCTTTACGAACACATGCTGGGCGATCCTGTGATTGCTGAGAGCGACCGTTCTGCAATTCTCGAAGCGCAAAGAGAAGAGATCGCCCACGGCAAGATGTTGGAAGATATCGCAGAGCCGTATCCTGCCCATCATCCACAGCGCAAGCTGAACAAGATCTTGGGCGCTGAAAAATGGCACGTCACTGCGGGCGGCTGGATCGGCCAGGCAATTTACGGACTGAACGACGGCCTCGGTGCTGCCTTCGGCGTGGTGAGCGGTGTGGCGGGCGCCACGAATGTAAACGGTGACTTCGTTTTGTTGAGCGGACTAGCGGCTGCGATCGCCTCCGCGCTTTCGATGGGAAGCGGAGCGTACCTTGCGACAAAATCAGAGCGGGAAGTGTACGAGGCAGAGATCAAGCGAGAGAAGCGGGAGATCGAAGAGAACCCCGAAGAAGAGCAAGAAGAAATGGAACTCTTCTACCAGCTCAAAGGGTTTTCTGCTGACGAATCGAAAAAGCTCGCCGCGCAATTAGCCAAGAAACCGGACCAATTGTTAAAGGCCCTCGCGCACGAAGAACTCGGACTCTCCGAACAATCGTTCCCGAATCCGTGGCGCTCGGCGGTGACCGCGACAATCAGCACGGCGGTCGGTGCAATCGTTCCAGTGCTGCCATTTTTCTTTTGGTCAGGGATGACGGCGCTGGTAATTTCATTTGCAATCAGCACAATGGTACACTTCATTATCGGTGCCGCAAAGGTGCTCGTCACTGGTCGTTCGTGGCTGAAGAGTGGGACAGAGATGACCATCGTGGGATTAGGCGAAGCACTTGTAACGTACGCAGTAGGGTTGCTGATTGCTCCCATGATTGGATAGGCACGGCTCGGAGATTATGGCCGCAGCCATTGAGTGTGCGTGAAGTTAGAGATGAACAGAAAGAGGTAACAGTATGGCAGAACCCAGAAAAATATTCGACCTGAACGCGATCCAGTCCGTATCGACGGAAGGTCGTGTTCCGCCGCAAGCTGTGGAAGTAGAGGCCTCCGTGCTCGGCGCGATGATGCTAGAACGGGATGCGCTCGCGAAGGCGTTTGAAGTGCTGGATGAGTCCGCCTTCTACAAACCGGGGCATCAGAGTATTTTCAAAGCGATGACATCGCTCTTCGAACGAAGTGAACCGGTCGACTTGATCACGTTGACCGAAGAATTGAAACGTCGCGGCGATTTGGAAAAGGTTGGTGGCGAGTACTACATCTCGGAACTGACCACAAAGGTTTCAAGTGCCGCGAATATCGAATACCACGCACACATCGTTCTGGAAAAAGCGTTGATGCGCCAACTCATCGCCTCCTCCTCTTCGGTGATCAACCGCGCCTTCAGCGAATCTGAAGACGCGCTCGGGCTGCTGGACGAAGCCGAGCAGCAAGTATTCGATATCTCCGAGCAGCGGATGAAGAAGAACTTCGTTACGATGAACACTGCTGTGCACAAAACCATGGAGCTGCTGGAAAAGATTCACGGCAACCACGACGGCGTCACCGGCGTTCCGTCAGGGTTTGAAGATCTCGATAGGTTTACCGGCGGGTTTCAGGAATCGGACCTCATCATCGTAGCAGGCCGGCCCAGTCAGGGAAAAACAGCGTTCGTTCTTTCTGTCGCGCGGAACGCAACCGTTCTGAAAAACAAGGCAGTCGGCTTTTTCAGTCTCGAAATGTCCACGCAGCAGCTCACGATGCGCCTGATGTGTGCCGAAGCGCGCGTGGATGCACACAAGGTGCGCACGGGAAGGTTGCCCGATGACGAATGGCGCAAGCTGAGCACGAGCGTCGGCAGACTCTACAAAGCAAAAATCTTCATCGACGACACGCCAGCCCTTTCGGTGTTGGAATTACGAGCTAAGGCTCGTCGCTTGAAATCCGAGCACAACATCGACATGATTATCGTCGACTATTTACAGTTGATGCAGGGGCCGAAGAATGCGAATAACCGCGAGCAAGAAATCTCCTCCATATCGCGTTCACTCAAGGCTCTTGCGAAGGAATTGAACATTCCAGTGATAGCACTTTCGCAGTTGAACCGCTCCCTCGAAGCCCGCACGGACAAGCGCCCCGCCCTTTCTGACTTGCGCGAATCAGGCGCCATCGAACAGGATGCAGACGTCGTGCTCTTCGTCCACCGTCCCGAGATGTATGGCATTGAAGAAGCCGAGGGTGAATCGACGAAAGGCCAGGCCGAAATCATCATCGGTAAACAGCGCAACGGACCCACCGACACCGCGAGGCTTCAATTCATTCACCAGTACGCTCGATTCGAGAATCGTTCAATTCGGGCCGAGCCGATGGAGTACTTACCGTCGCCAGAAGAGCCTACATTCTGATGTTTCCTGAAAAAAGTATCCGCAAACCGATAAGTGCTAAAGCGATTGCGGCCTATTCACTCCTTTTTCTGACCACTACTCTTGCACAGGAGAAATCCATCGCCTTGGGTGGCTCGTTCGGCTACAGTGCCCTGCAAATGAGCGCCGTGAACTCGACTCTGGATCGGACTGTGTTCGATTGGAACCGTTTTTTTGGCCTCTCGATGAAGCCGTTCGATCATTTTGCCTGGTCCACCACGGCTTCAATTCGACTGTCGTACCGATATGATGTTGAGTACGCCTTTTTGGTTTCGTATGCGCAATTTGAAAGCCAGGTGCAGAACAAATTCGACGATTTCGGAGAGGATGGTAATCGATATCTCGTCAGCCTTGATCGTTCACTCGCGGCCCAGTATGTAAGCGGTGGTGTCATATATTTTTTCCCGCCGCTTATCTATAATGCAGAGGCATACGCTTTTGTTGAAGCCGGGTCAGTTTCCGCGAAAGCGGATGCAAAGAGTTTCGGGACTGAAACAGTCAAAGTGGCGGACACCACCTCGACTTCCGTTTTCTACGACACGAAAAGGAGTTACGGCAGTGCAAAACTATTTCTCGGCTTTGGAGGTGGTTTGAGTGTTGCGATCGCGGGGCCGATACGGTTGTATGCCGAAGCGAGCTATAAATTCGCCAAAGTGGGGAAAATGGACGGAGTCGTCACCGTAGACGCGGGAACGTATGAGGAACCCTCCATTACTGAATTCGATTTTTCGATATTGAGCATTTCAGTGGGCTTGTCAGTTAATCTCTAAACATGCAATCCCGATGAACAGACGCGCGTTTCTTTCCACAGTTCCGGCGTTGATTGCAGCCGGCAATGGCGGTACGTGGTTCGATCCTGAGGATGAAGATGCATTGCTTTGCCGGCAAAAGTTCACTACTGCAGTCCGGGCGTCGTTGGCACAAAAGATGATTGGAGTTGTTGTGGTAGGAATCGGCAAATCGTTTATCGGGACGGATTATGTTGCCAACGCCCTCGAAATACCGGGCGAAGAGCGACTTGTGGTCAACCTGCGCGGGTTGGACTGCGTATCGTTCTATGAAAATGCGCTTGTGTTTGCGCGCTGCATCAAGAAGAAGAAAACGACATTCGAACATTACAAGCAAGAACTCCAATTCATCCGCTACCGTGGTGGCGTCATTGATGCCTATCCGAGTCGACTACATTATACTTCGGACTATTTTTACGATAACGCTCAGCGCGGCGTCTGGAAATTGGTAGCCGAAGAGCTGGGGGGCGAACGCCTGCAGATGAAAGTGAACTTCATGTCCACGCATCCGGACGCGTATAGGCAAATCAAAGAGAACCCGACATATCGCGATAGCATCGCGAAGCAAGAAGCTCTTATTTCTGCACGTGAGACCTATTTCGTGCCCAAGGAGCGAGTCGCGAGCATCGCTTCAAACATTCGTAGTGGCGATATCCTGGGTATCACGACGAACATCGATGGTCTCGATTGTTCGCATACTGGCATTGCCTGCTGGCAGCGGGGAAGGCTCCATTTGTTGCACGCCCCCAACGTTGGCTACAAAGTCCAGATATCCGAAAAATCGCTCGCTGAATATCTTGCGGGAAACAATAGACAAACTGGCGTGATGATCGCGCGACCGTTGGAACCAAAATACTAATCCTATCAAATATCCATGAAACCTCTCCTCCACATCCTTAGCGGCACTCTATTCTCCAGCTTCTTACTGGCCCAACAGCCGCTGGCAAGTCCTCGCGACTCGACCCAGATTGATCTCAACGGAAAACGGATCTTTATCGATTACGGCGCCCCCTCAAAACGGGGCAGAGAGATTTTTGGCTCGCTCGTTCCCTACACACGCTGGTGGCGCACGGGGGCAAACGAGGCAACATCACTGAAGACGGACTTTGATTTGCTCGTCGGTGACACGGTATTGCCGAAAGGTGCCTACACGCTCTACACACTTCCTTCGGAGAAGCAGTGGAAACTCATTATCAATAACCAAACGGGTCAATGGGGGACGGTGTATGTTCCGGAAATGGATTTTGTGCGCGCACCTATGAAGATGAAAAAGCTGCGGGATGTTGTAGAGCGGATGAAAATCACGCTTGAAAAGAATGGTGAGAATAGTGTGATGTTGAAGATTGAATGGGATCGACTGCTCGTTTGGGCAGAATTCAAAATTGTAAACGGAAAACAGAACGGAACAAAATAATGGCGACAAAGATTACGGTAAAAACGAACGGATCCATCCGCGTGGAAGGTGAGTTTGAACTCTACGACGTCAACGGAAACAAATTTGAGCTGAATGGACGCGACCGGATTTCACTCTGCCGTTGCGGACACTCGAAGACCATGCCTTTCTGCGACCACACGCATAAAGAGATTGGGTTCAGTTCGGAGGTAGTTGCGCGTGTGCTCCCGCCTGTGGTGGAAAAACAATAACAGGTTGCCGAAAAAAATTTTCATCTGGTGGGACAGGCATTCCTGCCTGTCCACAATGATTCAAATAGGTCAGACAAGAATGTCTGACCTACGCTGAAGAAGGGTTTTGCATCAACTTGCCTGGCCGTGACTCCTTCCTCGCTGTCGCTGCACCTCATACAGAAACACCGCGCTTGCGTTCGCTACATTGAGCGAGTCGACATTCGACTGCATCGAAATTGCTACAAGCTTCGAGCAGACGTTTCGCACCCGTTCCGATATCCCTTCCCCCTCGCTTCCGAATACCAGACAGCAGCCGGTTTTCAAGTCCGTATCAGATAGCGTCCCCTGGTCGGTGTGTGGATGTGCCCCCATGACTTCGAGATGAAACTCCAATCTCAGCCTGGTGAGTGTTTCGGCGAGGTTGGTGGCGTGATGCACTGGTAGCTTGAACACCGTTCCCATCGAGTTCCGCACCGCCCTGCGAAGGAATGGACTGCTGGATGTTTCGCCCACAATGAGCCCCTGAACGCCGAACGCCACGCAGTTCCGAACAAGTACACCGAGGTTTTCGGAATTCGTTAAGCCGTCAACTGCGACAAACAGCAACGGTGAAAAGGCTAGGGCAACGAGCGTCTCAAGCGAAGGTTCGTCAGGAATGTCCGCCACAGCCATGATGCCCTGATGCAGGTTGAACCCGACGATCTCTTCCAACAATTCCTTTTTTGCCACAAATACATTGATCGATTCGCGACGGTCGGAGATTTTCTGACGGTACACCTCAAGCCACTCTGGCGTAATTAATACCGACCGAATTGAGATGGGGCTTTCGAGCAATCGACGGACAACCTTCTCTCCCTCCGCTACAAAAATTCCGGAGCGGCGATGGTCTTCCGTTTGCCGCAGGGTTCGGAAGGGTTCCAATGCAGGAAGATCGAGGGATGCGATGGAGGTTTCACGAATCATGAATGTTGGCTACATTGGTACAAGATAATCTCTCAAGAAACAAAATGACGACCAGTAAGCCACGCGTCCTCGTCCTCGGCTCCGGGTTTGGCGCCTTCAGCTTCATCAAGAAAATCGACACCGACTACTTTGACGTTACCGTTGTCAGTCCGCGCAATCACTTCATCTTCACACCGCTGCTGCCCAGTACCACCGTTGGCACCATAGAATTTCGCAGCATCATCGAACCAATTCGCGGAGCGCGAAAGAACCTAAGCTATTACGAAGCATTTGCGATTGGGCTCAACCCGGAGGAACGGATTGTCCGCTGCCGCGGAGCGCAAGAGAGCACGGAATTCACCATCGGTTACGACGCGCTTGTCATTGCGGTGGGTGGAACAGTGAACACGTTCGGCATTCCGGGCGTGCGTAAACACGCGCTCTTTCTCAAAGAGGTGAGCGACGCGCGCGCCATCCGTCAGCGGATCATCGAATGCTTCGAACGCGCTTCGCAGCCAACGATTTCCACCGAAGAACGGAAACGACTGCTGCATTTTGTCGTGATTGGTGGCGGGCCTACCGGCGTAGAGTTTGCCGCCGAAATGCACGACTTTCTGGTTGAAGACTTGAAGAGGCTCTATCCAAATTGTGCCGACGAACTGCGCATCTCCCTGTTCGAAGCCGGTGACGCGCTCCTCAGTTCGTTCGACGCAACGCTCAGTGCCTACACTGCAAAACTCTTTCGTCGACAGAATATTGAGGTCCACACCGGTGCGCTCGTGACGTCTGTCGATGAAAAGCACATAACCCTGGATGACGGGAAAGAAATTCCATCGGGGCTGGTCGTGTGGTCGACGGGGATCGCGCCGACCGAATTTGTCGTCGCGCTCGACCTGCCAAAAGATAACGCGCAACGATTGTTGACGGATGACTATCTTCTCATTCAGGGGTCGACAACAATTGTTGCGTTGGGAGATTGTGCGAATGTGGCCGAACGAAATTTGCCGGCCACCTCACAAGTGGCCCAGCAACAGGGACACTATCTCGCCCGTGCTCTCAAACGTCGGTTTACGAACAAACCAGTTCGGCCCTTCGCCTATCGCCACTACGGTATGCTTGCCTACGTGGGTAGCAATCGCGCGCTGGCGGATTTGGCGGGGGTGAAAGGGAAGGGATTTTCCACCTGGCTCTTTTGGCGCTCTGCCTATCTTACCAAACTTGTCAGCCGCAAAAACAAACTGCTTGTCATTTTTGATTGGTTCAAAGCGATGGTGTTTGGGCGGGACATCAGCAGGTTTTGAAATTGTCTACGACCCAAAGTATAAATCGCTCAATCGCATAATCGTCCAATCATCAAATGGTTTGACATTCCCCAAAAATCGGTGTATCATTTTTCCGTTCATTTCACCAAAAGGAGACTGCCATGACGATCAAAGAGAAGATGCACGGTTCGGTAGCCGTGGTGAGTTTGAAAGGCAACATGGTCGGCGACCCGGAGGATACAGACAACCTCAAAGAAAAAATTCTTGGCCTGCTCAATGAGGGGTTTCAGCGGATCGTGCTCGACCTCGGGGGCGTTCGGTTCGTCAGCAGTGCGGGGCTGGGGGCGATCATCTCGTGCTTCACGACCGTGAAGAACAAAGGGGGCGACCTTCGGCTTTCGAACATCACCGAAAAAGTGGAGAGCCTTTTTGTGATCACGCAATTGGTGAAAGTCTTTAAGACGTACGAAACAACCGAACGGGCGGTGGCGAGCTTCAAGTAACCCCACTCGTATGAAACGAAATCGATTCCCGGTGTTGGCGACAGCATCGGGATTTTTTTTTGACTGACCCTTCCGACCTCTTGACTTAGTACCCCGGGGAGATCGCCGAATCACGAGGCAGAAGAATTTCGCGTCGTCAGAATGAAGAAACAACGAAGAAGCTCCCAAGCCCGCTTGAAACGCAGGGCTCCTACTTCGATGAGCAAGGCAGAAATCGACGTGCTGAAAGTCTTCGTCAAATCTGCCCTCCGACCTAATGCGCGACCTCTTTTCCAAATCTCCTTCGGCCCAGTTCGCATCAATTTCTCCCGGCAGGAATGGTTCAAAGACAACGTTGCCATCCAAGCCAACGCGCGCGAATTTCGGTTGATTCAATATTTCTTCGAGCACGAGGGAGAAGTAATCTCACGAGAGCAATTGCTGCGAGAAGTGTGGAAGTTTACCACGACACCTAACACGCGGTCGGTCGATAATTACATTCTCACGCTTCGCAAAAAGATTGAACCCAATCCCGCCAAACCGCAACATCTCTTCACGCTCCGCAACGCGGGATATAAATTCGTTCGGTAGCCGGCACCTGGGACAACAGGGCTGCCGATCTTTTGACGTTCTTTTGACGTGACGGGCTCGAAATCGTGCAACCACGAACGGCGAGCTTCCGTTTGACTAACAGAGTCCTCTTATGAATAGTCCCAAAACTTCAGGCGACCAAGACCTATTTGATCCACCGATGGATCCTCGCAAAGCCTATCGCTTTGTTGCGCTCAAAGTCGGGGGATTCATTTCTCTCATCGCAATCGGAGCGGTTCTCTTCAGCGGCTCAACTGAAATTCTAGTGCGACTACTGCCCATTGCTTTCTTTCTTGGATTGATTGTCTCTTCCCTTGCGGGCGCATACTATCGAACGACGAAGGAAACATATCATCTTTGGGTTGCCGTCTCCGTCCTCATCTTCTTGGGAGCTGTAGCGGCTGGCGCATACGCAATAGGAATATTGAGAATTTCAAGTCTCAGAGAAGCACTACTCGTGCTTGCGACGGTGGTTATTAGTTTCGTTGGATTTGTGGTGGCTTTTGGCCAAGCTATCAAGATGAACCCGAAGCGAAAGGAAATGCTGTACGAGTACAACGAGCTCGTTCACTCGCTACATCAACAAAGCCGGTGGCGTGATCTCTTAAAAGCAGTATTCGTCAGCCCAGAACAGATCTTACTGAATCAGCTTCCGCGAAAACAGAAGATCTTGTATTGGTTTTCCGTTGGGCTTGTCAGCTTCAATAGTTCATTGCTGTACCTTCTGATTCTGTATTTTACATTCAAGGCAAAAATTGTTTCAACCTCTCCGGTCGTCTCGACCGGGATTCTGCTCGGGGGACTTGTGATTCAGCTGGGTCCATTGTTGCTCCAGGGGTTGTTCAAGATTGCTTACTCAGAAAAGCAACGGGTCGAAGGAGAGCTTCGAGTTGCTCGTACGATGCAAGCTGGACTTATGCCCGCCTCCGACCCCGTCGTCGAAGGATTCGACATCTCCGGCTTGAGCAAACCGAGCGAAGAAGTCGGCGGCGACTACTTCGACTACCTCTGGATGAACGAGGAGAAAACCAAGCTTGGGATTGCCATCGCCGATGTCAGCGGAAAAGCAATGAAAGCCGCCATTACCGCCGTGATGACCAGCGGGATGATTTATCGAGAGATCGGCTCCAACCAGTCCCCCAAAGAGATCTTGAAGAGGATCAACACGCCGATGTTCTTGAAGACGCAGAAGAACACATTCACGGCGATGTCTATTGCTGTGATTGATACGAAGGCGAAGACGTTGACTCTCTCAAACGCCGGGCAGACGCACCCGATACTGAAACGAGGAGAGACAACTCGGTTTCTCAAAGTAGAAGGAACGCACTACCCGCTCGGCATCATTGAGGAAGTAGAATACCAGGAGTTAAGAGTCCCACTGCAAAGCGGAGACTTGATCGTCTTTTACACAGACGGGATCGCCGAGGCAACAAACACGAACAAAGAACTCTTCGGGTTCGACCGGCTTGAGCAGAAGGTAAAACAGATAACGAGCGAGACGGCGAGAGAAACAATTCAGGCAATCGTGGGAGAAGCGGAGAAGTTCGCCGGCTCCGCCAAGCAGCACGACGATATGACGGTCGTCGCTGTACGCGTGCGATAGAAGGAAAGGAGATAGTCATGAAATATTCTTCCATTAATAGAATTCTTCTTTCGCTGACCTGTTTCTTATATGGCACTGGAATCGTTATTGGACAATCCGGGACTCACTTTAGGGCTGCTGTCACGCTTTTAGCTATGGGGGCGCTCTTGAATGTGTTTGCGATTTGGATACTCGGAACAGACGTTTCAATGGTTGAACACATGCCGTCTAATCCCAGACGACGGTTCTATGCTTGGCTCTATGGTTCGCTGGGTCTAACCGTTGCCGCTATTGTCTATTTTGCTCCTCCCGTCTCTGACCGTCCGGACAAGTCGGGAATGCTCGCTCTTGTCGCGGTCGTTGCGATTGCGCTTATCGTGCTTTCCGCGTCGATCATTCACAAGCGAACGGCTGCCAGAATGAAGATGATCGAAGAGAGGGTTTTTGAAGGCGTGAAGAGACAAGATTCTTTCTTCAAGATGGTTAGATTCGGCTTGATTGCAGGTCGACTTGACATACCGGAATACACCGCGAGGCGAAGGTGGTTCATGACGTTTGCCACGGCCGTGCTTGTTGTTGCTCCCTACTTTGGTTTTCTTGCCGGCCTCGCAATGGAATACCTGACTCCTGTCGTCAAAGCGACACAAGCAGCTGTTCCGGTTCCCAAATGGATGATTGCAATCCCGTTTATGCTACCCATTCTTACAGTATTGCTGCTTCCAACACTTTTCTTTTATTACCTCATTGGATTGATCAAGCTGGAAAACCGTGAGAAGTCAGATGCCCGTGCAGAGTTGAAAGCCGCCCACGATATGCAAACTGGTCTCATGCCAACTGCCGACCCCGTCATCGCAGGCTACGACATTTCCGGCTTGAGCAAGGCCTCCGAAGAAGTCGGCGGCGACTACTTTGATTATCTCTGGATGAACGAAGAGAAGACAAAACTCGGCATCGCCATCGCCGACGTTTCCGGGAAGGCAATGAAAGCGGCCATCACCGCCGTGATGACGAGCGGGATGATCTATCGGGAGATTGGCGGCAATCAATCTCCAAAAGAGATCCTGAAAAAGATCAACACACCGATGTTCTTGAAGACGCAGAAGAACACGTTCACGGCAATGTCGATTGCTGTGATTGACACAAAGGCAAAAACATTGACACTCTCCAATGCTGGACAGACACATCCAATCTTGAAGCGAGGAGAAGAAACGAGGTTTCTCAAAGTAGAAGGAACGCACTACCCGCTCGGCATCATTGAAGAAGTCGAGTACCAAGAGTTGACAGTCCCGTTGCAAAGTGGCGACGTGATCGTCTTTTACACGGATGGAATTGCCGAAGCAACAAACGCAAACAAAGAACTCTTCGGGTTCGACCGACTGGAACAAAAGATTAAACAAATGACGAACGAAACGGCAAAAGAAGCAATCCAGGCGATTGTGGGAGAAGCGGAGAAGTTCGCCGGTTCAGCCAAACAGCACGATGATATGACCGTAGTAATTCTCAAAGTAGTGTAGAGAACAGATGATTGAACACGGGGAATTCCACAATTTATCAAGACAAATCGACAACTCGGCATGACAGACCCTAAACTTGCGAGTTCATCCAACCGGATTGATATTGCGCTCCTCTTTCTAGCGGGTATCTCGTTGCTCTTCGTGCTCGGGGCTGGCGAGAGATTCCTTCCCGAATACGGATTGCGCTTCCACCTCGACCGAGCAAGCGTCGTGCGTGCGGCTGAAGACAGCCTTCGCGCGCGCGGGTTCACGATTCCGGTCGCCGGCATGAGCGTGCAGGAATTTCCATCCACAAACCTTCTCCATAATCTCGGTACCGTGGAAACCTACTCCTCGGCAGGCTTGAACCGTTCCGTCGGATGGAAGCTGACCTCACAACTCGATTCCTCAGAAGCGGCCGATACGTCGCATCGATATCCGCTTGCCTGCGAAATAACAATTGATGGCTCACTTGTTTCATTCGAGTACAGTTCTGGCGCGTCGCGTCGTACGCACGTGGCGTTATTGCCGCCGCCGAATCCGATTGGAATTGCCAGCGCTCAGCAATTAGCGTTGAGCAGATTCTTCTGGCTGGAGCGCTTCCTCCATTCGGCTTTCTCGTACGCCTTCTGGATTCCAATGCTCATTGCCGTGGTTGTTCTCATTCAATCCTTCGGCCGAGGGCGGTTCGGAATGAAGAACGGATTGAAAATCGGTTTGACAATCGCGACAGTTAACATTTTTTCCCGCCTCCTCGTTCCACGTCTTTCGGAAGGACCGCCGTTGAAAGTTGCCTTCGCGCTGGGCTTAGCGAATTTTGTCCTCTTTGCGGCGACGTATGGGCTTGGAGAGTCGTTGATGAGTAGAGTCTGGCCCGAAAAACTAAAAACGTTTCAACTCCTCCTGGCCGGCAAACTGTTCGACCGCAAGTTCGGAAGGGCTGCCGCAAGAGGCGTCTTGATGGGATGTGTTGCGTTTGCTGTGACAATATTGTTGCGTGGAATTCTTCCTGCCACAATAGAGCCGGAGGGCAGTTGGTCGAGAGGAATGTTGTTAGAAAATCTTGGGATATCGATTGAATACGACCAATCGTTTCTCCGAATGATTGATGGGATATTGCTGGTGGCTTTCTTCGGGACGATTTTTCCGTTCGTGTTGGTTCTTCCGATGATACGAAAATTCGTTACGCGCCCGTGGGTTGGGATCGTCGGCGCTCTTATTGCCTACTCGGGGTTCCTCTTCCTCGACGTGTCGGCGTTTTCCAACACCCTCTTTGGCTTAAGCCTCTCCATCACCCTCTCGATTGGAGCTGTTTTCACGTTGGCCTTCTTGTTGTTTGATCTGGTCACGGTATTCTTCGGGCACGTCGCGCTCATCGTGCTGTATCAATGCTCAGTACTTCTTCCTCACGGCGAGGGACTCTGGTACGCGAACGGCATTTCGCTCGCCGTGGTCGGACTCTTCGTGTTTATCGCAACGCTGTTGATTTCCTGGAAGGGGCGGGTCTAT